>Ga0209617_10001534_pt1 | contig 10787 bp, 14 predicted proteins | sample LakEriepJuly2011_2_FD_187459 | JGI IMG/M metagenome (GOLD analysis project Ga0209617, IMG submission 187459) | Freshwater microbial communities from dead zone in Lake Erie, Canada - CCB epilimnion July 2011 (SPAdes) (version 2) | ecosystem: Environmental > Aquatic > Freshwater > Lentic >... | reverse complement strand
TGTCGTGGATGGTTTGGGGGGTATTTCTCCGTTTAATTGCCTGGCCGCTCGGCTATTGGCTGCTGGCGCGCGGTTCAGCGTCGGCTGTCATCGTATCCGAGGCCATCGGCAACACCGTGATGGTAGTCCTGCCGCTTTTCTTAATTCCCTATTTCGGTCTGACTGGTGCCGCACTGGGTTTCTGCATCAGCTATGTCATCTATGCAGGCTTGATGATCGCAATTGCTCGTCGGCGCTCTGGACTCTGGCTCAGCGCACCAACGTGGCTCAGCATCGCAGCCGCAACCAGTGTTTTGCTGCTTGCTCAGCTCAGCGTCTCGCACGCCGAGGGGCTTTATTGGGGGCTAATCCCAACGGCGTTCATTGCCTTAGGCTGTTTCTGGACCTATCGTCGCGCGCTGCAGGCGGACTGACCGTTCCACTCTTACTATCATGAAAGGCATCATCCTCGCCGGCGGTTCCGGCACCCGACTTCATCCCCTCACGCAGGTCATGAGCAAGCAACTGCTGCCCGTGTATGACAAGCCGATGATCTATTACCCACTGTCCGTGCTCATGCTCGCGGGCATCCGCGAGGTCCTGATTATCTCGACGCCGCAGGACCTGCCAAAATTCCGCGCGGTGCTCGGCGATGGTTCCCGGCTCGGCTGCCGCTTCGAATACGCTGAACAAACCGTCCCCAACGGTCTCGCCCAGGCCTTCGTGCTCGGCGAGAAGTTCATCGGCGGCGACAACGTCTGCCTCATCCTCGGCGATAACATCTTCTATTCCGCTGGTCTCGGCACCCTGCTGCGCGAATGTGTCCAGCCCCTGGGCGGTACCGTCTTCGCCTACCACGTCAAAGATCCCGAGCGCTTCGGCGTCGTCGAGTTCGACGCCGCGGGCAAAGCCGTCTCCATCGAGGAGAAGCCCAAGTCGCCCAAGTCCAGCTTTGCCGTCCCCGGCCTCTATTTCTACGACAACTCCGTCGTCGGCATCGCCAAGGCGCTCAAGCCCTCGGCGCGCGGTGAATACGAGATCACTGACGTCAACCGCGAGTATCTCCGCCAAGGCAAGCTCAGCGTCAAGGTCCTGCCGCGTGGCACCGCTTGGCTCGACACCGGCACCTTCGACTCGCTCCTCCAGGCCTCGCAGTTCGTGCAAATCGTCGAGGCCCGCCAAGGTTTCAAAATCGGCTGCATCGAGGAGATCGCCTGGCGTCAGAAGTATATCACCGACGCCCAGTTACTCGACCTTGCCGAACCCATCGCCAAGTCCGGCTACGGCGAATACCTGCGCAGCTTGATTCGCAAAGTTTGAATATGTCTCTCCACGCATTTACCGCAAGGCTCGGCCGTTGGTGCCGGCGCCAGTGTTGCTCTTTCTTGTCTTTGCCAGCCAGAGGCGCGGGGCGTCTCGATTGCGGAGGCAAGCGACCCATCTTCATGGTGCCGCTTTCGTGCGTGGGTGAAGGTCGGGTTATTTTCGGTGACCGAGTCATCGTGGGATACGATGGGGGTGCGTGTCTAGGAACAGGCGAAGTTCGGCTTCAAGCTGGGCCAGGAGTGATCATCAGCGTTGGCTCGCGCACGCATTTCAACAACAACGTCCAAGTATTGGCTTCGGCGGGTGTGAGCATCGGGGCTGACTGCCTCATCGGGGATGCCGTCTTGATCATGGATTCGGACGGCCATGCGCTGGCCCCGGAATTGCGCCACCAGTCGGCCGGTATATCGGGTATCGTATCGATTGAGGACAACGTGTGGATTGGCAGCCGAGCGATCATCTTGAAAGGTGTCACGCTCGGTGCTGGTTGCGTCGTGGGCGCCGGTGCCATCGTCACCCGTTCGGTGCCGCCTCGTACGGTCGTAGCGGGAAATCCGGCTCGCTCTATCCGCACGCTTTGATCCGTCATGAGTCACTCTCTAATTCACAAAATCACCATCCCGCAGCACGGCGATGCTCGCGGCGAGCTCTCCGTCGCCGAACTCGGTGGCGCGCTGCCGTTCGTCGTGCGTCGCGTCTACTGGATTCATGGCACCAAGCTAGATGTCAGCCGCGGCTTCCATGCCCATAAGCAGCTTCGCCAGCTCTGCGTCTGCGTCGCCGGCTCCGTACGGCTCAGCCTCTTCGATGGCCGGCGTGAGGAAAGCGTCGTCCTCGACTCGTCCGCCCAAGGGCTCCTTATCGGCCCTGCCCTTTGGCACGAGATGCACGACTTCTCCCCCGACTGCGTCCTGATGGTCTTCGCCGACGCCGAGTACGACGAAGCTGACTACATCCGCGATCGCGAACAATTTATCCGCCATGTTCATTCATCCTAGTTCCGACGTGCAGTCGAAGCAAATCGGCGAAGGTACTCGCGTTTGGCAATACGTGGTGATTCTGCCCGGCGCCGTCATCGGTCGCGACGGGAATATCTGCTCGCATTGCTTCATCGAAAATAAGGTCATCGTCGGCGACCGCGTTACGGTCAAATGCGGCGTCCAGCTTTGGGACGGGGTGACGCTCGAAGACGACGTCTTTGTCGGACCGAATGCTACTTTCACGAATGACTTGAACCCTCGTTCTCGCAACGCCGCAGCCACACTACTGCCGACTTTGGTTAAGAAAGGCGCCTCGATCGGCGCCAATGCGACCATCCTGCCGGGCCTCACCATCGGCGAAGGCGCCATGGTTGGTGCCGGTGCCGTCGTCACGAAGGACGTCCCACCGCGTACGCTGGTTGTCGGCAATCCGGCCCGCCACGTGCGCTCTCTCTGAGTCATGAACGTCCCTTTCCTAGACCTCAAGGCGGTCAACGAACGACACGCCGCCGAGCTGAAGGCCGCCGCTGGACGAGTCATCGACTCGGGCTGGTATGTGCTCGGAGAAGAAGTGAAGGCCTTCGAAGCGGAGTTCGGCGCCTGGGTCGGTTCGCCACATTGCGTCGGCACCTCTGACGGCCTCTCGGCGCTCATACTCGCCCTGCGTGGCTGGAAGGAGCTGGGCCTGCTCAAGGATGGCGACGCAGTCGCGGTTCCGGCCAACACTTATGTGGCTTCGGTCCTCGCGATCACCGAGAACCGGCTGCGCCCCGTGCTCGTCGAGCCGGACGAAGACACCTTCAACCTCGGTGCGGCGAAGCTCGCGGCTGCGCTCACGCCGGACGTCAAAGCAGTACTCGCGGTGCATCTTTACGGCCAGTTGGCCGACATGCCGGCAATCGCCCAACTTTGCCGGGAGAGGGGACTACTTCTCCTCGAGGATGCGGCCCAAGCCCACGGGGCGCAGATTGACGGCGTCAAAGCTGGCGCCTGGGGCGATGCGGCCGCCTTCAGCTTTTACCCGACGAAGAATCTCGGCGCCATCGGAGACGCCGGTGCGCTCACCTGCAAGGACGCGAAGCACGCCGAGATGGTCCGCGCTCTTCGTAACTATGGATCAAAGGAGAAATACCAGAACCTCGTCCAAGGCCCGAACGACCGCCTCGACGAACTGCAGGCGGCCATTCTGCGAGTGAAGCTAAAGTATATCGACGCCGACAACGCCCGTCGCCGTGCAATCGCCCTGCGCTACCGTAACGAGATCATGAACCCTGCTGTGCGCCTGCCGTCCGTCCGCGCCAGCGAGGATTCCCACGTCTGGCACCTTTTTGTCGTCCGGGTCGCCGATCGCGCGGCCTTCCAGCAACGTCTGCTCGACCAAGGCGTACACACCGCGATTCATTATCCGATTCCGCCGCATAAGCAGCAGGCTTACGTTAAAGAGCTCGGCCATTTGAAGTTACCGTTGACCGAGGCTATCCATCGAGAGGTCGTCTCGCTGCCGGTCAGCCCCGTCATGACCGACGAGCAGGTCGGGGTAGCCATCAAAACCATCAACCATCTCATGCTATAATGACAGAACTGGTCACAGTTGCTCTATTCGTTTATAATCATGAAAAGTTTGTATGCGAAGCCGTCGAGGGAATCTACGCCCAAACCTATCGGCCGCTTGAGCTGATCGTGAGCGAGGATGCTTCTACCGACGGCAGCAGAGCTATATTAGATGAGATGTTAGGCCGAGCCCCTGCGGGGATTCTGGTTACGAAAGTCTATCAAGACGTCAATATGGGAGCAGCCAATGCAATCAATGCTGTGACAAGTAAGGCGAATGGGGAAGTTATCGTCTTTGCCGCCGGTGACGATGTTTCCGAGCCGAATAGGGTCGCTGCGATTGTTGCGGAATTTTCCGACCCGCAAGTCACGTTTGTGCATTCTGGGCATAGCGTTATCGATGGAAATAGTAGATGCTTAAGGGGCGGTGAAGTTTACGTCCGTAATAATTTGGCCTACACACTTAACGGTTATCTTGACCGAACAAATCTGGCGGTGCTCGGCGCCACGTGCACATATCGTAAAAAAATCTTTGAATATTTCAGCCCGCTCAAAAACGGAATCATCCAGGAAGACGTGATTTTGCCATTTCGAGCCATGCTGCTCGGTGAGGGTCGTTGCGTGGCACACCCGTTGGTGCGATACCGTACGCATGGTGGGAACATCTCATTTGGGGGCTTAGATGCGAACTCCAGTGAGATTGTCCGGCGCGTCGTGAGATTGCAGAAGAACCGACTTTTATTGGCAATAAGCCAGGCAGAAGACCTAAACCTGCATCGTGCTAAAGGAGTCGTCGTCACGGATGCGTTAATCAAGCATCAGGCTGTCAATCTGGCCGAAGCTGAGCTGGAAGATCGAATCGCCTCGGGAAAATACCGAATAGTAAAGACGGCATATATTCTTAAAGCCTTGTTCGGTCTTCACTTGCGTTTCGCCGCGGCAGCTCGGCTATTTTTCATCTACGTCATCCCGCGCGGATACGCCTTCGCCCTCTGGATCAGGAAAAAACAACGTTTATTATCATGAAAGCTTTTGTCACCGGCGTCGCCGGATTCATCGGGTCCAACCTGGCCGACCGGCTCCTTGCCGACGGCCATGAGGTCTTGGGCTGGGATAATCTCTCGACCGGTCAGCTCCGGTTCCTGGAGGGCGCGATGCGCCAGCCGGGTTTTCGCCTGGCGCGCGGCGACACCCTCGATCTGCCGGGCATGACGGCGGCGATGGCCGGCTGCGACACGGTATTCCATTTCGCCGCAAACGCCGATATCCGCGACGGTTGGTCCCATCCGCGCCGGGATCTCGAGCAGAACACGATCGCGACGTTCAACGTGCTCGAGGCCATGCGTGCCAACGGCATCCGCCGCATCGCCTTTTCGTCCACGGGTTCCACCTATGGCGAGGCCTTGGTGACGCCCGACCGTCCCACACCGGAAAACGACGCCTTCCCAATCCAGACCTCGCTCTACGCCGCCTCGAAGGTCGCCGGCGAAAGCCTCATCTCGGCTTATGCCGAAGGCGGGCAGCTCGACGAGGCCTACGTGTTCCGCTTCGTCTCGATCCTGGGCGAACGGTATACGCACGGCCATGTGTTCGACTTCTATCAGCAGTTGATCGACCACCCCGACCGGTTGCGCGTGCTTGGTAACGGCCGGCAGCGCAAGAGCTACCTGTATGTGCAGGATTGCGTGGACGCCATGCTGCATGTGCTCGCCGCTCACACGGCGCGCTCGGCCCGCCACCGCACCCAGGTCTATAATCTGGGCACGCCGGAGTTCGTGGAGGTCAACGCGAGCATCGGTCACATCTGCAGCGCCTTGGGGCTGCAGCCCACCTTGGAATACACCGGCGGAGAGCGCGGATGGGTCGGAGACAGCCCCTTTATCTTTCTCGATACCGCCAAAATCCAGGCCACCGGCTGGCGGCCGAAATTGACTATCGCGGAGGGCATTCTCCGCACCCTCCGGTGGCTCGAGGCCAACCGCTGGGTCTACGACGCCCGTGCCTAACCGATTTCTTCCATGATCATCGTTCGTTCACCCTTGCGCATCTCCCTCGGCGGAGGCGGCACCGACCTGCCTTCCTATTCCTCGCGCTTCGAGGGGTTCTTAGTCGCCGCCGCCATCGATAAATATGTCTACGTGACGGTTCACCGGAACTTCACCGATGATTTCATCCTGAAATATTCCAAGCTCGAACGCGTCGCCAGTGCCGCGGAGATCCAGCACCCCATCATCCGCGAGGCCATCCAGATGGTCGGAGTGACGCAGCCCAATCTGGAAATCAGCTCGATGGCCGATATCCCCGCGGGAACCGGCCTGGGCTCCTCCGGGTCTTTCACGACGGCGCTGCTCAAGGCTCTGCATGTCGGCCAGCGCCAGCCGCTCCAGCCACGCGAACTCGCGGAGCAAGCCTGCCATCTCGAGATCGACCGCCTGGGCGAACCCATCGGTAAGCAGGACCAATATATCGCCGCTTTCGGGGGCATCACGGCCTTCACCTTTCGTCGCGATGGCTCGGTCGAAGCGGTGCCGGTGAAGCTGGCCGACAGCACGCTGCATCAGCTCGAAGACAATCTTCTGCTATTTTTCACGGGCTACTCGCGCTCTGCCTCCGCCATCCTCAAGGACCAAAATGACCGGTCGAAGCAGGATGACGCGGCGATGCTCGACAACCTACACTTCACGAAAGAACTGGGGGTACTCTCGCTGGAGGCGTTGAAGAAAGGCGATCTCCGCGAGTTCGCCCGTCTGATGGACGTACACTGGCAGCGCAAGCGCGCCCGTTCCGCCGGCATGAGCAATGACCGGATCGATGAATGGTATGCCTTGGCGATGCGCAGCGGCGCCCTGGGGGGCAAGTTGATCGGCGCCGGCGGCGGCGGCTTCCTGATGTTCTACGCCGAAGACAAAGATCAGCTGCGCCAGGCGATGGCCGCTCAAGGGCTCAAAGAGGTGCGCTTTAAATTCGATTTCGCGGGCACCCAAGTCCTGGTCAGCTGATGAACGCCGTCCGCCCTGAGGAAATGTCGGTCGCGCTTCTGGCCGGCGGACTTGCGACCCGCCTAAAGCCGATCACGGAGACCATCCCGAAATGCTTGGTCGAAGTGGCCGGCCGGCCCTTCCTGGAGCATCAGTTCGCACTCCTGCGCCGTGCCGGAATCAAAAAAGTGGTGCTCTGCGTCGGCCACATGGGCGAAAAAGTGCGCGCCTTCGCGGGCGACGGCCAACGTTTCGGGCTCGAATTAACCTATGCTTTCGACGGCGAGGCGCCGCTCGGCACAGGAGGCGCCCTGCGCCAGGCTCTGCCTCTACTGAGCGACCCGTTTTTTGTGCTTTATGGGGACTCCTACCTGCCGATTGACTTCAAGGCGGTCGCGCAACGGTTCCTGGTCGCGCCGGCCGCTGGTTGCATGACGGTCTTCCGTAACGAGCACCAGTGGGATGCGAGTAATGTTTGGTTCGACCAAGGTTGCATCCGTCTCTACCATAAGCGCTCCCCCGACCTCCGCATGCGTCATATTGATTACGGGCTCGGGCTGCTTCGACATGCAGCGTTCACGCTCGCGCCAGCCGCCGGCGGTTTCGATCTCGCTTTACTCTACGAGCGCCTGGTCGACGGCGGCCAACTACAGGGCCAAGAGGTGGCGGAGCGCTTCTATGAGATCGGTTCGCCCGCCGGTCTAGCCGAACTCGACGCCCACCTTCGTCAAACCCCTTTATCACCATGAGTTACGCCTCCACCCATCTTCAGGAAACTATCGAAATAGCCCGGAGCCTTGATGCGTCGGCCTGCGAACGGGCGGTCGGGGTCCTCCTTGCCACCCGGCAGGCCGGCGGCCGGCTCTTCATCCTCGGCGTGGGCGGCAGCGCAGCCAATGCGTCGCACGCCGTCAATGATTTCCGTAAGATCGCGGGGTTCGAGGCCTATGCGCCGACAGATAACGTTTCCGAACTGACGGCCCGGACGAATGACGAGGGCTGGGAATCTGTCTTTGTCGAATGGCTCCGCGGATCACGGCTGCGCGCCACCGACTGCCTCCTGGTCTTTTCCGTCGGTGGAGGCGACTTGGCGCGCAATATCTCGCCCAACCTGGTCCGTGCCTTGGAGTATGCCCGCCAAGTCGGAGCTAAAATTGTCGGGGTGGTCGGTCGCGACGGCGGGTATACCGCGAAAGTGGCTGATGCCGTCGTGCTGGTGCCGGTCGTCAACCCAAACAACATCACGCCACACTCCGAAGCCTTTCAGGCCGTGGTCTGGCACCTTTTTGTGTCCCACCCCGACCTCAAACAGGCGGTGACCAAATGGGAGGGCACGCGCTGAGCCTTTGTCCGATGCCCGACCAACCCCATGATTTTGAAGCCGAAGAGATCTATCGGCATTTTGCCGGCAAGGCCGGCTCTTATGAAGACATTGAGCTGAACAAGGACGACGAACATGTCATCGCTCTTAACTACTTGGTTTCGCAGCTCGATTATTACGATATCCATTCGGTCCTAGATGCCGGCGCAGGAGTTGGGACCGATCTACTCAAACTCAAGGCGGCTAAGCCCGGGCTCAAGGTTACCGGCTGTGAGCCAGTCGCTAAAATGAGAGAAGTCGGTCATGCCAATGGGCTTTCCCGCGAGGAACTGGTCGATGGCAATATCATGGCCCTCGGCTTCCCGGATAAATCTTTCGACTGCGTCTGCGAATTCGCGGTACTGCATCACGTCAAAGACCATCGGAAAGCCGTGGATGAGATGCTCCGCGTTGCCCGTAAGGCCGTCTTCATCTCTGATTCCAATTGTTTCGGGTCGGGCTCGCCCGTGGCCCGCGCAGTCAAGCAAGGAGCCCACGCCTTGGGCCTGTGGCCGTTGGTCGATTATCTGAAGAGCGGCGGCAAACGTTACTATGTCAGCGAAGGCGACGGCCTTTTCTATTCCTATTCGACCTACTTCAACTATCAGCAGCTGCGTGCCGCCTCCAAGTGCGTGCACGTCCTCAACACCAAGGGTACGGGAACCAATCCCTACCGCCACGCCTCCCACACGGCCATGTTGGCCATCCTTAAATGACCGGTCCCCGCCCGGCTGTTTTCCTGGATCGCGACGGGACTTTAAATGTCGCAGAACTGCGTGCCGGTCTTCCACATCCGCCTGCGACCGTCGCCGAGTTCGCACTCTTACCCGGGGTCGCGGAGGGGTGCCGCCGCCTGCGAGAGGCCGGCTATGTTCTCGTCGTCGTGACGAATCAGCCCGATGTCGGCCGGGGTGAGCAGACGATTGCGAATGTCGAGGCCATGCACCGCCGTCTGCGGGACTTGCTGCCGATTGAACACATCGAGGTCTGCTACGACTCCGGGCGTGGCGAGGATTCGGAATTCCGCAAGCCCCGGCCAGGCATGATCCTGAAGGCCGCCCGTGAGCTCAACCTGGATCTCTCTCGCTCTTGGATGATCGGCGACCGGTGGCGCGATGTCGATTGTGGCGTCAACGCCGCCGTGCGCACGGTCTTCATCGATTTTCACTATGCCGAGCAACTGCGCGCCCAGCCGACCCTGCGCGTATCCGACTTCCCCGCGGCCGTCGTCGCCATTCTTTCCACCTAAAATAACTCCCCCCTATGATCCTCACCTCTCTCACCGTGAAACTATTCGCCGACGGCGCCGACCTGGCCGGCATCGCCGAATATTACCAAAAGCCCTACATCGCCGGACTGACCACCAATCCCACCCTCATGAGGAAAGCGGGCATCGATGATTACGAGCGTTTCTCCCGCCAGGCCCTGGAAATCGTCCGCACCAAGCCGATTTCCCTGGAGGTTTTTTCGGATGATTTTCCGGAAATGCGCCGACAGGCCCTGAAAATCCATGGCTGGGCGCCCAACGTTTACGTGAAGATTCCGGTCACGAACACCCGGGGCGAGTCATCCGCCGAACTTGTCGCTGAACTAAGTCGAACCGGCGTAAAAGTGAACGTGACGGCGGTGCTGACCTTGGACCAAGTCCGCATCATGGCAGGGGCATTATCCCGGGACGTCCCTTCGGTCGTCTCGGTCTTCGCCGGACGTGCCGCCGACGCCGGGGTCGACCCGGAGCCGTTGATGATCTCCGCTAAGCAAGAGGTCGCCCATCTTCCCGGGTGCGAGCTGCTGTGGGCCAGCGTCCGCGAAGTCTTCAATATCTATCAGGCCGAAAGATGCGGCGCGCATATCGTGACCGTGACGCACGACATCCTGGCCAAGGCTGCCAAGCAGGGGGGGCGTCCGCTGGAGTCCGTCTCGCTTGATACCGTCAAGATGTTCCGGGATGACGCCGTCAAAGCCGGCTACACGCTTTAAAATACTCCGCGACACCATGCGAAACTTACTACTCCGAATCCTCGGCTCGCTTGCCCCGTTGATTCATTCGGACACCGGGACGATGGACCGCTGGCTGTGGGTGCGTCGGCGGCTACCCATCACGAGAAACGGCGAGCAGTTGCTTGATGTAGGCTGTGGAACGGGCGCTTTTTCAATCAACGCCGATAAGCGCGGATATACGTGCCTGGGGTTGACCTGGGATGAGCCGGCCACGGCGGTCGCGACTGAGCGCGCCTGGATCTGCAAGGCCGACAAGACCTCCTTCAGGGTCGTCGATGTGCGTCAGCTCGACCAGCAGACCGACCTAATCGGGGGCTTCGACGTCGAGGAGATCGCCGACAATATCGGTTGGTTGAGCCAAAAAACCATCTTCGTCTTCAAGAAAATGAAGTTCATTCTGCCGCTCGCCTGGTTGGTCATCTTCCCTTTGCGCCCCATCGTCCATCTTTGCGACCGGCCGCTGACCCGTTTCCTCCGGCAAAAATTCTTCCCCATCTGTCTGGTGGCCTACCAGCCGCGTTTTTGCTGAACGATGTCGCGTGCTTGGATCTCAGCCCAGCTGGGTATCAACGGAAAGTTCTTCGTGCCCCGGCTACTGCATCGGCAGGGCCG
>Ga0209617_10001531_pt1 | contig 10810 bp, 11 predicted proteins | sample LakEriepJuly2011_2_FD_187459 | JGI IMG/M metagenome (GOLD analysis project Ga0209617, IMG submission 187459) | Freshwater microbial communities from dead zone in Lake Erie, Canada - CCB epilimnion July 2011 (SPAdes) (version 2) | ecosystem: Environmental > Aquatic > Freshwater > Lentic >... | reverse complement strand
GTTCGAGTTTCATGGGGCTAAGTTACGGCTTTCGGTTGCTACGACTTACCGGGCACGAAGGTCGATAGTATTTTTTGGTTATCGCCTTCGGACATTAATGCGTTAAGCGTGACCTCGGGATGGCGCTCCATGTATTGTCTGACGATATTCCAGCCAAGCCACACACCCAGCTGAGGCGCGCTTTCCTGCGGCACACCTGTCGCGGATGTAAAAGGGCCATCAGCAAACCATTTGTTGATTTCAAATGATTTTGAGCGGTACATCACTTTTTCGTTGGCCATTGTTTTCCAGATTTCTTTTTCGGCTCCTTTCGCCCACAACCATTGTTCGCTGTTCCAGCTCATCATCAGGGAGTCTGAAATATCCGGTGCAAGCGCCTCGGCGAGGTACATGACTTTTCCGTAGAAGATGAGTTCGCTTAGTAGATCCTTTGGCTGATAGTATCCACGGGCTTTCCAGGCAGCAAATCCCTTGACGGCATCGGCATGGATATAACGCTCGTCCATGTTGTTCTTCATGTATTGCGGAAAATAATCAGGCGAGAGTTTTTGTGTGATGGCATGATCCGGCCCTAGGTAGCAATCGAGCGCGATACCTACGGCGTCATCGGTTGTGGCAATACTGCGATTCCAAGCTGATTGGTAGTAGATGATGCCCGGTACAATGCTGTCGGGAAAAAAGTGATGCCATCGGCGAATGGACTCTTCGAGAGTAACGGTGATTGTCTTGCGCTTTGCATCGGTAAATGCGGTCATCACGGCGCGATGTGTTTCTGCTATTTGGGGGTCATTGACGAATGCATACAGCAGTGCCCCGACGCTATCCGACATACAGGCAGCGATTCGGATGTCATCCTCCACAAACCCACAGAAAAAATTTCCGTAGCGTGAGCGCAGGGTGTCCGCAAGGTTTTTCGGCTGACTGAAATCACCATCAAACAAATCGCGATCGAATGATTGTGCTGAAACCTCTAGAAGGCTTGCCTCTTGAGCGAGTTCGATTTTTTGAAGTGGCTTTTCATCATTGCATCCACAGGTGACTATGAATAACATGATAAAACCCCACAGAATTTGACGGTTGTTTGCCATTAGATTTGAATGCCTTATAGTGGGCAATGTTAAAACAGTAAACCCGAACGCATGAAAAAAATTATTTCGTTCTTCTTAGCGCTGGCTTTTGTTGCGCCGCTTTTCGCTCAAACAAAGCCATGGAAGATTGCTCTTCACATTGACCCGAACGTGTCTTGGATTAAACCTGACAGCAAGTATATCACGGAAGGTGATAATAAAATTAATTATGGATTTGGTCTGTCCATCGATAAAATGTTTACCGAAAATTACGCAATCGGTACAGGGTTCAATATCATCAATGTAGGAGGGAGTTTGACCTACTTCAAAGAAGGCACCGGTCCTGCAGGTGAGCGCACCATTGAACAATTGGAGCGCGTTTACAACCTTAAGTATGCTGAGGTTCCGCTTACACTCAAGCTGCGCACCAACGAAATCGGTTATTTGACCTATTGGGCCCAGGTGGGTGTTGGACTTGGAATCAGCATCAAATCGAAGGCTGATGATCTTGTGGATTATAAAAAGGTGGCCATTGATTCCGCGGATGTTACTGTTCGTTGGGGTGATGCGACCCAGATTTTGGACGAGGATATTGAGGATGAAGATATTGGTGAGGATATCGGTATTTTCAGAACCAGTTTAATCATCGGCGGAGGTATTGAGTACAACCTCAGCGGAGATGCCAGCATCGTTGCCGGAATCATCTTCAATAATGGTTTCAGCAATATTTTGAAAAGAAACGGTGTCGAGAGCTCCAATGGCGAGCCTCTTATCGGCACTGATCTTAAGCCGAAGTCATTCGACTTGAGAGGCATGAGCAATGCTGTCTCGTTGCAAATAGGATTTTTATTCTAGTGTTTAAGTCACGATAGGAAAAGTCCTGCCATCTTTGGCGGGACTTTTTATTGATATGAATTATACAGCAGCCTCACGGCACATTATCGATTGGCTAGGCGCTTATTCGGAGAGAAGCAACACGCAGGGTTTTGTGGTGGGCATCAGTGGCGGCATTGATTCTGCGCTGACATCCACCTTGTGCGCCCTTACCGGTAAGCCCGTGATGGTGTTGGAAATGCCCATACATCAGGCGGCTTCGCAGGTGAGCAGAGCACAGCAGCACATTGCATGGCTCAAGCAGCATTTTCCGTTGGTGCGTGATGCGCGTGTAGACTTGACTCCGACGTATGAGTTGATGATGCAATCGATAGGAGCGCTAGCCAATGATGATCACTTGCAACAGCTCACCACCGCGAATACACGTGCACGTTTGCGGATGACGACGCTCTATTATTACGCGGGCATTCATCGTATGCTCGTAGCCGGAACAGGCAATAAAGTGGAGGATTTCGGTGTGGGTTTTTATACCAAGTATGGTGATGGTGGCGTAGATCTTTCACCAATTGCCGATTTGACAAAAACAGAGGTGTATGCGATGGCTGCACATCTGGGTGTAGTGGATACCATTTTGAAAGCGGCACCAACCGATGGTCTTTGGGGCGACGATCGCACCGATGAAGATCAAATCGGAGCAAGTTATCCGGAGTTGGAATGGGCTATGGATTTCTGTGAGCGTCATGCCGCCATCGATGATGCGGCTGATGAACTGTTGCGCAAGGATGCATCCCTCAATTCACGTCAGCTGGAGGTCTTGCGCATTTTTACGCGCATGCACAAAGCGAATCGCCATAAGATGGATCCAATTCCTGTTTGTCTGATACCGTCTGATTACAAGGCGTGAGCCTTTCCGGTCACTTCCTTGAAAATGTCCTCCAGTTTGCGATTGGATTGAGCAAGTTGGCTCATGACAAGGTTTTCCGCAACGATATTACCACGGTCGATAATGAGCGCATGGTCGCACATGGCCTCTACTTCTTGCATGATGTGGGTGGAAAGCATGACCGTTTTCTGTCGGCCAATTTTCACAATGAGTTCGCGAATTTCAGCTAGCTGATTCGGATCGAGACCGCTGGTTGGTTCGTCTAGAATGAGCACTTTCGGATCATGGAGGAGTGCTTGTGCTAAGCCAACACGCTGGCGATACCCTTTGGAAAGTGTTTCGATTTTTTTATGCGCTTCCACGGTGAGTCCTACGGTCTCAATCATTTCCTCTACGCGTTGTTTTCCGTTGGGGATTTTGTGGATGCCGCCCACGAACGTCAAGTATTCACGCACATACATATCCGTATAGAGCGGGTTATGTTCGGGAAGATAGCCGATACACTTGCGTGCGTTGATACTATCCTCCATTACATCGTGGCCGCAAACCGATACACGACCGTCGCTGGGTGGGATGTAGCACGTAATTATCTTCATCATGGTGCTTTTCCCGGCGCCATTGGGGCCTAGAAAACCGACGATTTTACCCGGACCTATTTCGAAGGAAACATGGTTGAGTGCGACTTGAGTGCCGTAGCGCTTGGATACGTTTTGAACGGATATAGACATAACGGAGACAAACCTAATACAGAATTGAAGTGGTCATGACGGAAGCATGCCCGTATTGACAAGAATTTGATTACTTTCCCCACGCATCTGCCAAGGGGCAGTATCCTAAACCACTAAAACCCGATTTCATGAAAGTTCATCAGCACCTTTGGAAAGAAGGCAAGGGCTGGGCTGAATCAGCCCAAAGCAGCTCACAAAATCCAGCTTTGATTTTAGCTTTCGGCGGCATAGATGCCATGGCGAATGATCCAATTTACGAGGAAATTAGAAAGCTATATCCAACGGCTGACATTGTTTTGGCAAGTACGGCCGGAGAGATTCACGGAGATGAGGTTTTTGATCATAGCGTGAGTGTTACGGTTTGTGAATTTGAACATACGCGCTGGAAAGTGGTGGATGGTAGCGTGGCGGACTGCGCGAGTAGTTTTGAGTGCGGTATCAATATATCCAAGGCATTGATTGCACCGGATCTGGAGCATATTCTTGTTTTGTCGGATGGAATAGCCGTCAATGGTGATGACTTAGTTCGAGGAATCAATCATGACTTACCCGTGAACGTTATTGTAACTGGAGGACTGGCAGCTGACGCCGGTCGATTCACCAAGACGTTGGTAGGTGCCAACCGAAAACCCGAGTCACAGCGAATCGTGGCGATTGGCTTTTATGGAGATCGTTTGCGTATTACCCATGGTTCACAAGGAGGATGGGATTTGTTCGGTCCTGTTCGTAAGGTGACCAAGGCCGTCGATAATGTGTTGTTTGAATTGGATGGTGAGAATGCGCTAGAAATTTACAAACGCTATTTAGGTCCGCGTGCAGCGGATTTACCGGGTTCGGCTTTGTTGTTTCCCTTGTGTATCCTGGGCTCCGATGCAAAGAGCAATTTGGTTCGTACGATTTTGAGCATAGATGACGATGCGGGCACGCTGCGTTTTGCTGGAAATATTCCTGAAGGCGCACAAGTGCAGTTTATGATGGCGAATTTTGACCGCTTGGTGGATGGTGCGGCGCAAGCAGCTGAGCAGTCGGATGAAAAATCACCGGATCTCGTGCTCATGGTCAGCTGTGTTGGCCGTAAGGTGGTTCTTGATCAGCGTATCGAGGAGGAGGTTGAATCGGTGTGTAATTATTTCGGAAAGGCTCCTGCCTATACCGGTTTTTATTCGAACGGAGAAATTTCACCCTTAATGGGTTCAACGGTTTGTTCACTGCATAATCAAACGATGACTATAACGACCTATCACGAAATTTGATGGAGGGAAGGGAGTATCATCGCTTGTTGGAGCGGCAGTTGAAGAAGTTCTTACCGGGTTATCCCGCGGTAAGCGAGGAGATGCAGGAGCTCTTACGTGCGATTAGCAACAGCTATGAGCATTTCGATAATGACCGTGTGGTGATGGAAACTGCCATGCGAGAGAGTAGCGATGAGTTGATGGCGAAGAAGAGCGCCCTGAATGCGCTGCTGGATCGCCAGTCGCAAGTGCTTGAATCACTCAGAGAAGCAGCCACTTCGTTGTTTCCGGATCAAGCATCCATCGTCAATGAAGATTTGTTGCGTTTGGCCGATATCGTTCAGGAAGAAATTCAAAAGCGCCATATCGCAGAAGCGCGCAAAGAGCAATCCGATCAGCGCTTGATGGATATTATCGAGAGTCTTGATTTGGGTATGGCGCGTTACAATTTACAGGGAAAACTCACACACATTGAGCCGCGGTTTGCGCAACTCTTTGGCAAGTCTCCGGGCGATATGCTGGGATTGAGTTCATCGGATTTCCAGCAATCACCGATGGTGTCGGAGGAGATGAAAAGTGCAAGTGATTTTGAGTTTTCTGCGACACATCGTGTTTTTGAAGCGCCGCTTATGGGTGCTTCTGATGAACTTTGGTTGTTGTGCACCACGGCACCACTTCAGGATGATTCAGGGGAGCCGAATGGTGGAGTTATTGTTGTTTTTGATATCACCCAGCGTAAAAAGTTAGAGCGCGAAATGCGCGAAGCCCGCAAAGCGGCAGAGGCCGGTCTCGAGTTGCGTAAATCCATTTTGGCCAATGTGAGTCATGAACTGCGCACGCCTGTGAACGCGATTGTCGGCATGTCAGCTTTGTTATCGGCCACACCGCTCAATGATCAACAACGCGAGTATCTGAAAACGATGCGCTTTTCTTCCGACAGTCTATTGGTTCTTATTGATGATTTGCTCGATGTGTCGCGCATTGAGAGTGGCAAGGTGGAACTTGAATTCATCGAATTTGATGTGCGTGATAATTTCTCGCAGTTAACCAAAGGATTGAATTTACGCGCGGAAGAAAAGGGGTTGAAGTTTTCCTGGGAAATCGAAGCAGGGGTGTCCAATTGTTTGCGTGGCGATGTGCACCGACTGAATCAGGTGTTGACTAACCTGATTAGCAATGCCATTAAGTTTACTGAAAATGGAAACGTGCAGCTCTCGGTTGGTCGTGTTTCGGCAGCGCACAGTGTGCAACGTATTCGGTTTGAAGTAAAGGACACGGGAATCGGCATTGCGGCCAATCGACAGGCGGCGATTTTTCAGGAATTCACCCAGGAGGATTCCAGTACGACGCGAAAGTTCGGAGGAACGGGTTTGGGTCTTGCGATTTCTAAAAAGATTGTTGAACTCATGGGTGGGCGACTAGAGCTCATCAGCGAGAAGAATAGCGGGTCGTCTTTTTTCTTTGAATTGGATATGGAATTGGGTTCGGAGCAAGAACAGCAGGCTCCGGCATTTAATCCGGATTTGCATGGCGCAAGGATTCTGCTCGTGGAGGATAACAAGGTCAATCAATTTTTGGCCAATGCGCTTCTGACTTCGTGGAAGGCCCGGGTAGATATCAGCGAGGATGGGGCCGATGCCGTTGAGCGCGTTGAGACCGGTGACTACGATTTGGTGTTGATGGATTTGCAGATGCCTGTCATGGACGGTTTCGAAGCAACGGCGCTAATTCGAAACGAATTGAAATCGTCGATTCCAATCATTGGACTCTCGGCCAATGCGCTCAACGACGAGCGCGAACGAAGTTTGCAAATCGGAATGGATGACTATGTTTCTAAGCCGTTCAAGCCGGAATTGCTGTACGGAATTATTCGAAGCTACCTCCGGAAGGGCTAGGTTATTTTTGCGAAAAGTTACACAGTGAAGCGTATTGCAATTTTAGCATCCGGTGCCGGCAGCAATGCCGACAACATTCTGAACCATTTTAAGCATTCCAATGAGATAAGTGTCGTGCTCATTGCCAGCAATAAGCCTGATGCAGGCGTGTTGGAAGTCGCCAAGCGTCATGGTGTGGCTACTTATATTCTGACAAAAGAAAACTTTAAGGAGAGTAGCGATTTTGCGGGTCACCTCGCTTCCTTGGGTGTCGATTTAGTGGTGCTCGCGGGGTTTCTCTGGAAGGTGCCGCCGGCATTTGTGCAGGCATTCCATCAGCGCATCATCAATGTTCATCCCTCTTTATTACCGAAGTTTGGTGGCAAAGGTATGTTCGGTCATCACGTGCACAAGGCGGTGCATACTGCCGGTGAAGTCGAATCAGGCATTACGATTCATTATGTCAATGAGCACTATGATGAAGGTGCAATCATTGCACAATTCAAAACGGCGTTGAATCCGAATGACGCTGTTTCAGATATTGAGCGAAAGGTGCGGGCGTTGGAGTTGGCGCATTTTCCTGAGGTTGTCCAAGAACTGTTAACTGTTTGTTAAAGCGTCGAGGCTTTCGTTTATTTTTGCCGCCTGTAGTACGATTATGACCACTAACCGTTTTTCGCCTTCGGCGGATATCCCTTCTGCTATAGTTGTTTTTCTTGTGGCATTGCCCCTGTGCATAGGTATTGCTATTGCATCCGATGCCACACCTTTTAGTGGTTTAATCGCGGGTGTTATCGGAGGGGTGGTAGTGGGTCTACTCAGCGGGTCTTCTCTCAGCGTATCAGGTCCGGCGGCTGGTCTGGCTGCTATTGTAGCCGGGGCAATTCACGATCTTGGAAGTTTTGAGATTTTTCTATTGGCGTCATTTCTGGCGGGTGCACTGCAGCTCTTGTTTGGCTATTTCAAGGGTGGGGGTATAGGTCGTTATGTTCCCAATGCTGTGATCAAGGGAATGCTGGCTGCCATCGGAATTCTGATTATTCTGAAACAGATACCGCATTTCGTAGGCTACGATGCAGACCCGGAAGGGGAAGAATCATTTATTCAACCCGACGGACAGAATACATTCAGCGAATTGTGGATTGCGTTGAGTCGCATTTCGCCACTTGCAACATTCATAGCATCGGTAGCTGCTGCGATATTGCTGTTTTATCAGACGAGCTTCATGAAGAAGCAGGCCTGGGTGAAGTATTTGCCGGGACCGCTTTTGGCGGTTATCAGCGGTGTTTTGCTGAACGTTTTTTTGGTACCCGATGGTCATGCCTTGGCGCTGTCGGATGATCATGTTGTTCAGATTCCCGTGTTTGGTTCTGTCGACGAATTATTTGGGTTTATCACCATGCCGGATTGGGCATCAATTGGTAATTACAAGGTGTGGATCACAGCTGTTACCCTGGCTATTGTGGCTTCACTGGAGACGCTGTTAAGCTTGGAGGCCGCGGATAAATTGGATCCGCAGAAGCGAATCAGTCCATCCAATCGTGAATTGTTCGCTCAAGGAACAGGCAATATGCTTTCCGCTTTGGTGGGTGGTTTGCCTGTTACATCGGTGGTGGTGCGTTCTTCCGCAAATATCAATGCGGGAGCAAAGTCAAAGGCTTCTGCCGTTCTTCATGGATTACTGCTTTTGGTTTGTGTATTCGCAATACCCGGAGTGCTCAATATGATACCGAAGGCGGCCTTGGCCAGTATTCTCATTCTCACGGGATATAAATTGGCCAATGTTGCTCTGTTTAAAGAATACTTCAAGAGAGGGAAGGAGCAGTATATACCATTTTTGGTTACGATTATCGCCATCATTTTTACCGATTTATTGATTGGCATACTCGTGGGGATTTTGGTTGGATTTTATTTCGTAATGCGCAGCAATTACCGCTCCTCCATGATCATGGTAGAGGATAATGGCAAATACCTCATTCGATTTGCCCGTGAAGTTTCTTTTTTGAATAAATCCAAATTGGTCGAATACCTACAAAAGGTGCCTGATAACAGCGCTGTGCTGATTGATCCGCTTCGCAATGAATTCATGGATAAGGATATTGTGGAGACCGTGAATGACTTCGTCGCATCGTCACAGGCGCGAGGTATACGGGTTTATATCATGCGCGACAACCGTCATGAGGAGATTTTTGACGACCCCTATCGATTGGAAATGAACTAGACAAATCACTAACATGAAATCATACGATAAATTACTACTCGAAAACAAGGCCTGGGCTGCTGAAAAGGTTCAGAATGATCCGGAATATTTCACAAAACTAGCGGGGATACAAACGCCGGATTTTTTGTGGATTGGTTGCAGCGATAGTCGGGTTCCGGCCAATGAGATTACAGGAACTTCTCCGGGAGAAATCTTTGTGCATCGCAATATTGCCAACATGGTAGTACACACCGATGTGAATCTGTTGAGTGTGTTAGAGTATGCCGTAAAGTTTCTGAAAGTAAAGCACGTCATTGTCTGCGGTCACTATGGCTGCGGTGGGGTGAAGGCCTCAATGTCTCAGCATAATTTGGGGATTATCAATAAGTGGATCATGCACATCAAGGATGTTCAGCGCATTCATGCCGATGAGCTTCAGGCCATAGGGGATGAAAATGCCCGCACCAACCGCTTGGTTGAATTGAACGTTATTGAGCAGGTGACCAATCTGGCGAAGACTTCCGTTATTCAGAAGGCTTGGAAGGATCGTGAGGGACCTCATCTGCATGGTTGGGTGTATGGTCTGGAGAACGGATTGATTAAGCCAATCTTTGAATTGCCTGCAGGATCGCGCATTGATCCGTTATATGAGTATGATGATTTGTAAGCTTGTGTAGGGCGAATTGCCTTGCCGACTTACTTTCGCGCCATGTTCGATTGGAAAGAAATAGGCTCGTGCTTTATGGTGCTGTTCGCCGTGATCGATATCATCGGCAGCATTCCCATCGTTGTTAAAATCAAGAACACGTCGGGGAATATTCAACCAGTCACCACCACGTTGGTGTCATTCCTCCTGATGGTTGTTTTTCTGTTTCTGGGTGAGCGGTTTCTGTACCTTTTTGGTGTCGATGTCAATTCGTTTGCCGTAGCGGGTTCGTTCATTCTCTTTTTCATCGCGATGGAGATGGTGCTGGGAATCAAGATTTTCAAGCAGAAGGAAGGAACGGAGGGTGCGGCGTCGATTGTGCCGCTGGCCTTTCCGATTATTGCCGGAGCCGGTACGTTTTCAACGTTGATTTCACTTGGAGCGGAGTACAAGCAAATGAACATTCTGGCGGCCATTGCACTCAATATGATCCCCATCTTTATTGTGTTGAAGTTGACCAATCGCATTGAGCGCGCTTTAGGCGTGGCAGGGATCAACGTTGTCGAGAAGATATTCGGAATCATTTTGCTGGCCATCGCAGTGAAGCTTTTCAGCAATAACATTCAGCACTTGATGGGATAATCCCCGTTATGACCAACATTACCATTTATACCGACGGTGCGGCCAAGGGCAATCCGGGCCCCGGGGGCTACGGTGCAATCCTGCAAAGCGGTCCGCATTACAAGGAAATCAGTCAGGGTTTTCGACTCACGACCAACAACCGTATGGAGTTGTTGAGTGTGATTGTCTGTCTGGAGATGCTCAAGCAGGAAGGGTGTGAGGTGATGGTTTTTTCTGACTCAAAGTACGTCGTCGACGCGGTAGAGAAAAACTGGATTGGTGGATGGGTAAAGCGTGGTTGGAAGAACGTGAAGAATCCGGATTTATGGAAGCGTTATCTGGTTGTTGCCGCAAAACACAAGGTGCGTTTTAAGTGGATAAAGGGCCATAATGGCCACCAGATGAATGAGCGATGCGATTTTCTTGCCGTGGAGGCCAGCGTCGGAAGCCATTTGTTGGTGGATACGTGGTATGAGGCGAATAAGGAGTAGGGGTGAGTGGCGAGGTATGAAGGACACTTACCATACTTCACCCCTCACCCCTCACCCTTCGCCACTCGCCCTTAAATTTGTTTTCTGTTCATCTCACAGGGTTGTACATTTGCGGCTACTGCGGAAAAACCGAGTTTTTATCTGAATAAACATTCAATACACAATGCGTACAGATCTATATCAGGGCCACGATTACTACCTCATGGATGAATGGCTGAGCGAAGAACACAAACT
>Ga0209617_10001527_pt1 | contig 10823 bp, 10 predicted proteins | sample LakEriepJuly2011_2_FD_187459 | JGI IMG/M metagenome (GOLD analysis project Ga0209617, IMG submission 187459) | Freshwater microbial communities from dead zone in Lake Erie, Canada - CCB epilimnion July 2011 (SPAdes) (version 2) | ecosystem: Environmental > Aquatic > Freshwater > Lentic >... | reverse complement strand
ACTTTTCTTGGTTAACAGAAATATCGTAGAGGGTAGGGAGTAAGGCATTAACCCCCCCAAAAGCAATTAATGAAAAAAGAGATAGCTTCACAAATAAGCCAAGTAAGCCGATCATCATTTGGCTTTATTCCAGGCAAACAGCAGTGCCAAAGGAAGGGTGAGAGCAACTACCCAGCCAAGTGCTAAATGAAATACAGTTGCCATCACAATACTAAGCGCAATCACAATGAGCATTGGACGATAGGAAAGCTCCTCTTTGAGCATCTTAAAACCAGTTGCAGCGATCAGCCCTACACCCACTGCCGAAATACCACGTAGCATGCCCTGTACTTGTTCAAACTGACCATAGTGATCATATAAAAGAGCCAATAGAATTACCACGGTCATGGGCGCTATCATGAGCCCCCCAACGGCAGCAAAGGCTCCACGTAGACCGCCAAATCGCTGTCCAACGCAGACCGCTAAGTTCACGATATTAGGCCCTGGTACTAATTGGCAAAGGCCGAGGATGGCATTAAATTCTTGAGAACTGAGCCATTGTTTTTGTTCCACCAGTGTTCGCCTTGCCCAAGGCAAAACACCCCCAAAACCAGATAGACCAATCAAGGTAAAGGTAATAAATAATCGAGCGGGACTTTGCTGCACGATACGGTTACTTGAATGATTCACTTAAATGGTAAGGGGACAGGCTTACCATCAAGCCATGCTGTAAGCGAGTCAACCATACCATTTGCAAAACTACTCAAGATGGGTTCCGCAATAAATCCTAAATGAGGGCTCATGAGTAAATTTGGGGCGTACCGCAATGGGGAGTCCATGGGAATGGGCTCCATGTCAAATACATCAAGCGCAGCTTTACCGGGGCGACCCATCTTGAGGGCTTCAATTAAATCAGCGGTCACAATTAAGGCAGAGCGTGCCGTATTGACCAAAACAGAATCTGTACGCATTAGTTGTAAGCGCTCCAGATTGATTAAGCCTTTCGTATTTTGGCTCACGACTAAATGAAGACTAACAATTTTTGAGGTCTGCAAAAGAGTATCAAGAGGTACATATTCGCAATTTACTGCTTTAGCTCGCTCGGTGGTCATATTCGGGCTCCAGCAAACGACATCCATTCCAAATGCCGCCCCTACCTTAGCAACAATGCCTCCAATTGAGCCAAGACCAATAATCCCGAGGCGTTGGCCACTTAACATGGGTAAGACGGATTCTGGATTGCGCCATTGACCCTGCTGTAGTAATTGAGTTTGGCCAACGATATTTTTACTGGCAGCGAGGATCAGTGCCCAAGTTAGTTCTGCAGTAGTTTCTTTGGATGGACCACCAGCAGTGCATGCAATCGGAATTCCTCGATCAATGAGAGCTTGATGATCCAGAAGATTATTACGAGCACCAGTAAATAAAAATAATTTCAGTTTAGGCAGGCGCCTAATTAGCTCCGCAGGAAAGGGGGAGCGATCTCGAACTAGAGCAATGACCTCGGCATCCTTGACTACTTCATACAGAGTTTCTCCAGATAGGGGCTCATGGTGAAAGCAGAGCTGGGAACGCTGAGCAATCGATGACCAATCCGCAAAGCGTTGCAGAGATTGCTCATAGTCGCCTAAAACAACAATTCTTGGTTGTGCTTGCATACAGAAACTGTTTTCCCTCAATTCAATCGCTTATAAATCGATGATAATTGATGTTTCTGGTGAAGACTTAAAAGGGGATCTATATGATTTTAGAAGTCGTTGATATACGAATTGATGAAGGCAAACAAGCCGAGTTTGATGAGGCGATTGTGCGAGGAGTGCGCACAGCTATTGCTCCAGCCAAAGGATTTCGGGGATTTAAGGTTAATCACAGTATTGAATCTCCTAACCGTTATTTATTGATGATCTACTGGGATACATTAGAAAATCATATGGTTGATTTTCGGGGTTCACCCGCATTTACAGAATGGCGCAGTATTGTTGGGCCATTTTTTACTCAACCCCCAGCGGTTGAGCATTTCAACTTAGTCGGTAAATCTGATTAGGGATTCGTTTTTTTAGGTTTGAGTCGACCCTGCGGCTTTGCTGCAAGGGTTGGCTCTAGAGTCTCGCGCTCATCAAAGACAAAACAGTCTCCCCGATAATGGGCAGAGCCAATATCTTCAAAGTATTGGAGGATGCCGCCATCCAATTGGTAGCTATGCTCTAAGCCACGTTCTCGTAGGTACAAGCCAGATTTCTCACAACGAATCCCGCCCGTACAGAAGCTCACAAGGGTCTTATCAGCAAGTTCCGAAAGATGTGATTCAATTGCCCCCGGAAACTCACTAAATTTATTGATATTGAAGTGCAAGGCATTGTCAAAGCTGCCATATTCCACCTCAAAATCATTACGCGTATCAATCATGACCACGGGCCGCCCCAAATCATCATGTCCTTGATCAAGCCACTGCTTTAATTTCTCAGGGAGAATAAATTTTGCCCTACCTGTTTCAGGAGTAATCGTCGGATGATTCATCCGAATGATCTCTTTTTTAATCTTGACCAGTAATTTGCGAAATGGTTGAGAAGCAGACCAGCTATCTTTTGTTCTAAAGCTCTTTAAACGTGGATCTTTACGTAGATATTTTAAGAATTCTTGAACATCGTTTTCAAAACCTGCCAAGAATAAATTAATACCTTCTTCGGCAAGAAGAACGGTTCCCTTAAGTTGATAAAGAAGGGCAGATTCTCGTAGAGACTCCCGTAAAGTTTCTAGCTGATCGAGGCGAACAAACTGATACCCTGCAATATTTAAGATAGCTTGGTCGCTTGGTCGTATTGATAATTCATTCATAGACCATATTATTAATCAACTTTGTCGCTAAACTAGAGGCATAGCAAATTACACAACTTTTAAAAACATGGCAAATTCCCGATTAATTCCATATCAACCCCTTGATTTATCAGAGCCATCCGACCTAGTGGCAGAAATTCGCAAGCGTCGCGGCGGTCAATTGATAAATCTTGACCGTATGTTGCTTCATAGCGAGCCATTTGCTAGGGGCTGGAATTTTTTTATCGGCAATGTCCGAGAAAAACTATCTTTAGATCCCAGGCTAAGAGAGCTTAGTATGTGTGGCGTAGCAATTCTGAATGGTGCTGAATATGAGTTCTTTCATCATGCGCCACCGTTTCTAAAAGCAGGAGGGACGCAAGAGCAAGTGGCTGCTATTCGGCACCTTGGCCAAGAAACATTTAACCCAGACTGTTTTAGTGATTTAGAAAATGACACTTTAGCATTAACGTTCCAAATGACACGTAACATCAAGGTTGAATCACCATTAATGGAGCGACTGCTAAACGCATTAGGGAATACGGTCTTAGTCGAGTTAGTTGGGGTGATCGCTAGTTACAATATGGTCTCCCGCTTTCTGATTGCATTAGATATTCATCCTGAAGACCATCCACCTACCACTTAAATTATGAACCGAGAAATTACACGCATTATTCCTGGGATCCTTACATCGGATGGTGCAGGGGTCCGCTTACGACGTAGTCTGGGCGGCCAAGATCGTCAACGCTTAGACCCTTTCTTAATGCTGGATGAGTTCTCATCCAATGACCCCAATGATTACCTGGCCGGCTTTCCTTCACATCCCCATCGTGGTTTTGAGACCGTAACTTATATGCTCGAAGGGCATATGTTGCATCAAGATCATTTGGGTAACCAAGGCCATTTAAAAACGGGTGGCGTGCAATGGATGACAGCTGGGCGTGGAATTATTCACTCGGAGATGCCTCAGCAAGAAAGCGGCACAATGCGGGGCTTTCAGTTGTGGATTAATTTGCCTGCAAAAGAAAAAATGAAGCCAGCGGGTTACCAGGATATTCAAGAAGATGCGATTCCAAGAGCTAATCTTTTGGGTGGAGGCATGCTTAAAGTAATCGCTGGTGAATATCGCAACCTTCAGGGAGAATTGATTCGTGGACCTATTTATGGTTTGAGTACTGAGCCACTCTTTTTTGATATTCACCTTATGCCAAATGAGCACTTTTCTAATCCCTTGCCCAGCACCCATAATGCCTTCATTTATATCTATGAGGGTAGTTTGATGGTTGGCTCTAGTTCGCAAGTAGCGCCTAAGCAAGCCGCAATTATTCTTGGTGAGGGTAAACAATTTAACATGACGGCCACTGAAGAGGGCGCCAAAGCTATTGTGTTGGCAGCAAAACCCCTTGATGAGCCGATTGTTCAGCATGGCCCATTTGTAATGAACACGCGCGAAGAGATTGAGCAAGCGATAGATGACTATCAACACAATCGATTAACTGCGGTATAAAAAACCTATGAGTCTTTATCAGCAATTACAAGAACGCGAACGACAGCAGAATCCTATTCGAGTTGGTTTAATCGGAGCCGGCAAATTTGGTGCTATGTATCTGGCACAAATACCCAGAACTCCGGGAGTTCATTTAGTTGGAATTGCAGATTTATCTCCAGATGCTGCCAGAGAAAATTTAAAGCGAGTTGGATGGGATCTATCTCGGACGCAGGCTAACTCGATTGAGACCGCTATTACAGAAAATAGTTGCTTTATTACGGAAGACTGGACAAAACTCGTCAACGCAGATCAGATTGATGTGATTGTAGAGTGCACTGGTAACCCAATTGCTGCTGTAGAGCATTGTTTAAAAGCCTTCTCCCAAGGCAAGCATGTCGTGAATGTCACCGTAGAGGCTGATGCCTTTTGTGGGCCACTGTTGGCTAAAAAAGCCCAAGAGGCAAACGTGGTTTATTCTCTGGCATTTGGTGATCAGCCTGCCTTGATTTGTGATTTAGTCGATTGGGCGCGCACGTGTGGATTTCCGGTTGTCGCTGCGGGCCGAGGTCATAAGTGGTTACCGCACTATGCCGATTCCACCCCCGAGACCGTATGGAATCATTATGGTTTAACACCTGAGCAAGCTGCGCGTGGTGGCTTAAATCCCAAAATGTTCAATAGCTTTTTAGATGGCTCAAAACCCTCGATTGAGTCGACCGCAGTTGCAAACGCAACGGGCCTTTTTGTGCCGAGTAATGGCTTGCTTTATCCCCCAGCCAGTATTGAAGATATACCAGTCGTTACAAGACCTATCAGCGAGGGTGGTCACCTAGAACAAAAAGGAATGGTAGAGGTTATTTCATCTCTTGAGAAAGATGGCAGAAAGATTCCATACGATATTCGGATGGGTATTTGGGTCACGGTCGAAGCGGAAACAGACTATATTAAAAATTGTTTTGAAGAATACAAGGTACATACTGATCCTAGTGGTCGTTATTTCACGCTATATAAGCGTTGGCACTTAATTGGGTTAGAAGTCGGTATGTCAGTCGCTAGCGTTGCTCTTCGTAAGGAAGCCACGGGGGTGCCTTATTGTTGGAATGCTGACGTGGTTGCTACTGCGAAGCGTGATCTAAATCCTGGAGATGTATTAGATGGAGAGGGTGGATATACGGTTTGGGGCAAACTCTTACCAGCTAAAAAATCATCACAAATGGGTGGACTGCCTTTAGGCTTGGCGCATCAAGTGAAAGTAGTGAGACCGGTTCAAAAGGGCCAAAGCCTTTTTTGGGACGATGTTGCGATTGATAAAACAACCGACGCCTATCGCGTTCGTAAAGAAATGGAAGCCATGTTTTGATGGAAAAATGACTGATCGCTCTGCGCGATAGTCGACAGGAGATAACCCTAGCAAAAGGGTTAATCTAAAAGTTGGTGGAGTCGGCGTCACTCTAATCATATATATAAGTAATTGATTTAAATGGTATTTATTTTTTTCAACAATTTAAGTTCCCCTAAAAATTCCCCTAAATTTACAAAGTACCCCTCTTTTTTGAATATTTTATTTGCATTGATTTGAATTTTGACACTAGCAAGAATCTCGCCCAACCCACCAAGATCTTTAAGACCTCAAAGGCAACTCGCTTTTGAAGCTTTTTTCTTTTTTAGCCTAATGAAGGTGTGGTGTAGGGGTTGCAGGGCTAAATTTAACTTTTAAAGTTGCCCTAAAGCGCTGTAAAACGTTTACAAATATCAGTTCCCAGAGCGGCCTGAGCTTTTTGGTGTTTCTGGCGGTATGACTACTGGCCCTTAAAGCGTTTATTTATGAGTCATCTAACCCTGACTGAGCGCATTGATAGTCATTGCGTAGGAAACAAAAAAATTTAAGGCTTTTCGTACTGGTGAAGTGGCAGGACCATCATCGTCCTTGGCGGCTATCTATTGCACCTTATTACGAAGTACCCATTGGCGGTGGTCAGGAAAATATTGCGTATCACAATAAACCCAAGTACCGAAACCCCTCCACATTTAATTCGTAGGACGCAAGCATATTTCGGTTTCTAGTGTTGAATTTATAACAGTGCACTATTTTGACAAAAATAAATCAGCGTGGCGGCTTAAAATAAATTCAGAATAGATACTTCCAATAACGTCGACACTTTCCTGGGATGAATGACAGCTGTCAACAAACTTTATTTCGCTAAGTTTGCCAAAGTCTATAACATTATAGGGTTTGGGAACACTATTAGATATTGTTTTTAGAGCTGAATGGGTAACCTTATAAACAGGATACAAAGCATCATTAGAGTCTAATTTTTTGTTATACCCTTGAAGTCCTATCAGTAGTTTTGAGCCGCTCGCCTCTGAAATAGCGATGTATTTACTTATTTGACTCCAGTAGCTGGTTGGAATCATATCCTTGTTTGTAGCATCGAAATTTGTAAGCCAATTTTCTGGAGACTTTATTTTTACTGTCCCATACAATTTTTCAAGCCAAAACTCCTGCCACTTATTATAGATAAGACCTACCTTAAGAAACTCTTTGGAAATCAGAAGTCCATAGACAACATCATTCCAGCTTGAATGACTTATCACTAAATTGGGCTTTAGATCATATGCGAGGTGCACGAAGGATTGAATTTCGTTCGCAAGCGTATAAGAGTTCATACACAAATTGAGTATTTTTATAGGCCGTTTTGTATGGAGTTGCAATTTTTTTTTAAGATTCTCCAAGATTGTCTCTTGAGGATGGGAGTAGCCAGCACATTCTGATCCACCCGTCATTACAATCAAAATATCATTCTTATCTCTCGCAGTAAAATAAAGATTTTCGTGATTACGGTAGCCAAAAAAATCATTTTTACCGCTACCGCTTGCACTATGCATATTTGTATAGTCAAGGAAAGGGTGGAATCGGACTTGAATATTATCGGGGACATTCGCCATAAATGGATTGTTATTGTTGTCGACCCTAAATACACCGCCGGAGACCTTCGACTCGTCATAATCAGAGATAAGTTTTTCTTTTTGCAATATTTGTTTATTTAAATCACCCTTAAGCTTGCTAAATAGGCTTACTAACGCTGGCTTAAAAGTACTATTAGATTGAGTCAAATAATAAGCAGCTATCAGCTCAAAGAAAAGTAAAGGTATCAATACAATAATTAAATAAAAAAATACTGATTTAATTTTGCCCCTCAATTCAACTTTCATTTATCTATCTTTCATCATTTAATTTAAACTGAATGTGTAGCTATTGTTTATTATTGATTCTTACTCAACTATCATAACCTGAGCAAAATGAATATCAGATTTCCCATAAGTCAATTAAGGTTACACAACTATAAAGCATTAAATAAATCACTTTTATAAATTTGATGGGTATCGTAAATTCTTTGTTTACCCCAATAGCGTTAAATCAATAAGATTTATGCTTAGTACTTTAAAACATTCACATCAAATCCGTCAAAACCTAAATAGATTCTCCCATTGGCAATAGCAGCATTACGTTAGTCAAAACCATATCTGACTTTGTAGTCATTTATCAGGGTCAGCGATTGACTCCTCTTCTCTAAAAATGCGTTCCCCACCACCAAAGTATCTAGATCTGTTCCCATAAAACATCGAAATGCATCGCTTGGAGAGCATACGATGGGCTCGCCACGAACGTTGAATGATGTATTCACCAGCACAGGACAGCCCGTTAGGGCTTTAAATCGTTTGATTAACTGGTGAAAAAGAGGGTTTGTTTGTTCATGTACCGTTTGAATTCTTGCTGAGTAATCAACATGGGTTACCGAAGGAATTGTTGATCGTAATGTGTTTAACTTCTCAATGCCAAATAATCTTTGCTCCACTTCGGTCATCTCTTTACGCTTAGATTTAGCAACATCTGCCACTAAAAGCATATAAGGACTATCAGAATCTATTTCAAACCAATCGGAGACATCTTCACTCAATACGCTGGGGGCAAAAGGTCTAAATGACTCACGATATTTCACTTTGAGATTGAGCATTTTTTGCATGGCTGGTGATCTTGGGTCAGCAAGAATACTTCGAGCACCTAAAGAACGTGGACCAAACTCCATACGACCATTCATCCAGCCAATCGCTTTGCCGTCTGCCAAAGCTTGGGCTGTTTTATTTATAACTTCATCTGATGCATGGATTACAAAAATGGCACCACATTGCGTTAATTCCCTCTCAATATCAGTCTGAGTAAATTCGGGGCCAAGGTAAGCCCCCTTCATTCCATCCATGGATGCCTCATCAACTTTGCGAGTTTGGCCTAGCATAATGTAATAAGCACCTAAAGCAGCACCTACAGCGCCACCGGCATCACCTGCTGCGGGTTGTATCCAGATATTATTAAATAATTTTTCACGTAATAGTTTGCCATTAGCCACGCAATTAAGGGCGACGCCACCAGCTAAACATAGATTTTTCTGTCCCGTGGTCGTGGCTATATCTTTAGCTAATTTTATAATCACTTCTGTAGTGACTTCTTGTATGGAGGCAGCGAGATCCATCTCTTTTTGAGTTATCTCTGATTCAGGCTGTCTTGGGGAGCCCCCGAAGAGATCATTAAATTTTTTACTGGTCATGGTTAATCCAGTGCAGTAATTAAAGTAGCTCATATCCAACGCAAATGAGCCATCCTCTTTAATATCAATCAAATACTTTTTAATAAGATCTACATAAACAGGCTTTCCGTAGGGTGCGAGACCCATAACTTTGTATTCTCCAGAGTTAACCTTAAAACCGGTGTAATAGGTCATTGCCGAATACAGCAATCCCAAAGAATGCGGAAAGAGAATTTCCTTAACAACATCCAATTTGTTTCCTTGACCGATAGCCAATGAACTCGTGGCCCACTCTCCCACGCCATCCATAGTTAGCACAGCTGCCGACTCAAATGGGGAAGGAAAAAATGCACTGGCAGCATGACTTAAGTGGTGCTCGGAAAACAGTAGGCGCTCTTCCCACTTAATTTCTGTACCCCATAAATCTTTTAGTGCATCAGTAATCACTCTCTTCTGAAAAAGCTTATCTTTTAGCCAAACTGGCATAGAGGTAATAAAGCTTCGCAGACCTTTAGGGGCAAAAGCAAGATAGGTCTCGAGTAAACGCTCAAACTTTAAAAATGGTTTGTCATAAAAAACGATGTATTCCACTTGATGCGGAGCAATACCAGCCTCTTTTAAGCAATAGGAAATAGCATTATTAGGGAAAGTAGAATCATGCTTTTTTCGTGTGAAACGCTCTTCTTGAGCAGCCGATATAACCTGTCCATCACGCACCAAACATGCAGCGGAATCATGATAGTAAGCCGAAATGCCCAATATATGCATGAGTTACTCACTAATTAAAAAATGGTGTATATGAATGGGGCAAATACCGAACCTTGAGCGACGATCAATAATCCCCCAAATAAGACCATCACAATAATGATGGGCAAAAGCCAGAGCTTTTTGCGCTTACGTAAAAATACCCACAGCTCATTTAAAAAATCCATGCAAACTCCTTAGTGTTGATTTTTAAAAGAATTAGGGTCAATTGATTCCTTCTCAACCCAATAGCTGGAAGCCTTGCGTTTTTTTAAAAAAAGGACATCTCGACCGAAAAGACGCGTAATTAAGGCCACCGGGGTAATTAAGACAAAGAAGATCAAGCTCAAAACACATGCATTTTCTCTACTGAATTTGCTCTTCGTTTGATGGGTGATGTTCAAGAATATTTCATTACCAATAAGATTAGAAATTTCTATTCGGTATCAATTAGCGGCTACCATATCGCTGAAGCCGGCGCTAATCCTATCACTCAGCTTGCATTCACGCTTGCCAATGGCTTTACTTACGTAGAATACTACTTGAGCCGTGGTATGGACATCAATGAATTTGGACCAAACTTAAGTTTCTTCTTCTCAAATGGAGTTGATCCTGAATATGCGGTGATTGGCCGAGTGGCAAGAAGAATTTGGGCTAAAGCTTTAGCGAAAAAATACAGCGGTAATGCTCGCGCACAAATGCTGAAGTACCATATTCAAACAAGTGGCAGATCATTGCATGCACAAGAAATTGACTTCAATGATATTCGCACAACGCTTCAAGCTTTGTACGCTATTTACGATAATTGCAATTCATTACACACAAACGCTTACGATGAAGCAATCACAACTCCTACGGAAGAAAGTGTTCGTCGTGCTATGGCCATTCAATTGATTATTAATAAAGAATTGGGTCTCGCTAAAAACGAAAATCCAATGCAAGGAAGCTTCATCACAGAAGAACTTACAGATCTTGTTGAGCAAGCTGTTCTAAGCGAATTTGATAGAATAACTGAACGTGGCGGGGTTCTTGGCTCAATGGAAACGATGTACCAAAGAAGCAAGATTCAGGAAGAATCACTCTACTATGAGACGCTTAAACACAATGGCGAATATCCAATCATAGGTGTGAATACTTTCCTTTCTTCGAAGGGATCACCTACAGTGTTGCCGAAAGAAGTGATTCGTGCTACAACAGAGGAAAAAAAATATCAA
>Ga0209617_10001525_pt1 | contig 10842 bp, 9 predicted proteins | sample LakEriepJuly2011_2_FD_187459 | JGI IMG/M metagenome (GOLD analysis project Ga0209617, IMG submission 187459) | Freshwater microbial communities from dead zone in Lake Erie, Canada - CCB epilimnion July 2011 (SPAdes) (version 2) | ecosystem: Environmental > Aquatic > Freshwater > Lentic >... | reverse complement strand
CGAAGGTTTTGCTGACGGGGGCGACGTAGGAAAAATCGGCGCCGGGGTGGATCTTGCGCGTAGGATGGCGCGGGGCCGGGGAGCGGTTCCAATCGCGGGCGTTGTCGCGCATCATCACGTAGGTGCTGAAATTACCGGCGGCGCGGGCGCGTTCGAAGGAGCTGCGCGGGACGAGATTCACGGAGCCGGCGAGGGCGCCGCCCTGGGATTCGGGCGTGGGGGAAAACGAGACCTCGATGCGGGAGAGGTTGTTGATCGATACCTGGTCGAGGCCGACGGAGCGATTGGTGCCGCCGGCGCCGCCACCGACGGCGCTGGCGAGGCTGAAGCCATCGAGGGTGACGGGCACGTAGTCGCCGGGGACGCCGTTGAGGGAGATATCGCGGGCGTTGCCGCCGGCGTAGTCGATGTTCACGCCGGGGAGAAACTTGACGAACTCGGCCACGTTACCTTCGGCGACGTCGCCGAATTCGTCGGTGGAGACGACCTGGCGGACGTTGGGGGCGAAGCGCTGCTCGTTGATGGCACGGGCGGCGCCGCTCATCTCGCGCGAGGTGGCGACGACGAACTCGGTGAGGGTGACGGGGCCGGTGGAAGTGGCGGAGGTGAGCGCGGAGGCGGAGGGGAAGGTGAGGTCGAGGGGCGTGGTGGTGCTGGAACGGACGGTGAGGGTGGCAACCTGCGTGGGCAGGCTGGTGTAGAAAATCTCGATCCGGTGCTCGCCGGGCGGGAGGTTGGTGAGGCGGTAGAAACCGTCGGCGTCGGTGAAGGTCTCGAGGGAGGTGCCGAGGACGCGGAGGCGGACGCGTTCAAGGTAGTCGCCGGTGGCGGCGTTTTGCACGCGGCCTTGGACGCTGGCGGTGGCTGCGGTGATGGCGGACGCGGCGGAGGCCGGGGCGGCGGGTTGGGCGGGGAGGGTGGAGGCGGCGGTAAGGAGGGCGACGGGGACGAGCGCGAGGAGCGTGGGGAAGGTGCGGATACGTGGCAGGCGGTGCATGGTGTAGGTGGAGGGCGAGCGGAGGCGGTATGCGAGTGAGAGTGGATGAGGCAGGGGTGAGGCTACTTGGCGGAGTTTTTCACTTTGTTGTTTTTCTTAGCTTTGCCGGCGGGAGAGTCGGGGGTGCTGGGGGCGGCTTGCTCGGCGCTCCATTTGTCCCAATGAGATTGGAGTTCCTTCACCTTGGCGGGCTGGGCGGCGGCGAGGTTCATGGATTCACCGATGTTGGTGGCGAGGTCGTAGAGTTCGGGCTGGCCGCTGCTGCCCTCGGCGACGACGAGTTTCAGATCGGCCGTGGAGAACGGCGCATTGCGGGCCGCAGCGCCAGTAAAGGGTTTGGTGCGGATGCGCGGATTGTTCGCCCGTGAGGTAGGACAGGAGATCGACGCCGTCGAGTCGCCAGGAAGTATCGGTTATTGATAGTGGACTGGATTTTCAGGGGGATCGAATCCGGGAGGGGTTTTCCGTCAAGGCGACGAAACGGGAGGCGAGTGGGCGCTTCCAAAACAAAAAGAAATCGAAAGCAATTATTCGGTCGGCGCTGGCGCGATGACCGGAAGCGTCTTCAAGAGGAAGTTGCGATACTCGACCTTCATGGGTGGTCCGACATGGACCTGCACCCCGATCAAGCCGGAGGCCCTGCGCGCGGCAGGATCTTCGTCGACGACGACGCTCATCACCTGCCCGTTCACGAGGTGCGTGAAAACGTTACCGCGGATGATCAGGTGAACCTGGTTCCAATCATCTTTCTTCACCAACGCCGCGAGGGCATCCTTCTCGCCGAGGCGGCCGATGATCGCACGCTTCGCTTCGGGCATAGCGCGGGTGATCTGGCCACGCACCGCGAGAAAGGTCCGGCCGCGCTCCTCGTAATTATTACCCGTGTGGCGACTGGCGCCGTCGATATCGCATTGGTAACCTTTCAACGCGAACGCCGGCGTCGGAAGCTCCACGCTGCGGTAGTTGATGCCACTGTTACCGGCGGCGCTGATACGATACTCGACCTTCAGCTCAAAATCGGCGGGAGCCCCTCCTCGCCAAATCGCAAACGTGTTCGCCTTAAGCAGCGTCTCCGGAGTGACGAAGCCAACGAGCATGCCGTCCTCAATCCGCCAATACTTCGGGTCGGCAGCCCAACCCGTCAGCGTCTTGCCGTCGAAGATGGGGACAAACCCGGCGTGGTCCGCACCAGCAGGCTCGGGGTAACTTTGGGCGGCCCGCCCGGGCGCGCATAACAAAATCAGCGCGGCGGCCAAGCCGACCACGGCGCCAGCAGAACGAGAACGGAGGAGGGGTAGTTTCATGGAGAAAATAAGTAGCGCACGACGATGCTGCCGGCAGGCGGGTCGATTACTTCATGGAGAGAGTGAAGCGTCGGCCCCGGGATCAACGGATTAAAAGCAGCAGAAAAATTAAGGGAAAGAAACGCAACGAGGACCGCGCCGCGGTTCGGCTTTTTCAAGCCAACCGATTACCCCAGCGCCGTTTGGTTTTTAGACTGTCCGTCGTAGGCAGCCTGCTTGCAGGCGCTCGGTGCGTCCGCCAGCGGACGGCCTACAAAAGTCTAAATCTCATGTGACGTTGGTATTACCCCTTGCATCCAAGAGAGGCACCGAGCCGAGTTTTGGGGGTCGTCGGCCTCAAGGCGGCGAGAGGGCGGCCAAAGGGGAGGGTCGCCGATGGGATGCGGTGGGCGCAAAAAAGGCGGGACGATCGCACGGCTGGTGGGTTCGTCGTGCCACTTCGCGCATCTGGATCTCACGGCGGCTGCGCCGGGCTGCGCGGGGATCGACCAGAACGGCGAGCGGGTGGGCGCGGCGGCGGTGGACTTGGTGGTCGAGCAACTGCACGCCAATGAATTCGGCCGGCCGCCGAACCCGAAGACGGTGTTGATCGAGGGTCGTTGGGTGCTGGGGAAAACCGCGCCCGGGCCGGGGCACGCGGGGGTGAAAGCGCACTGAGGCGCACTGCGCGCTTTTCTTTTGAAACGGAGCGGGGCAAGGTGGGGGTTTATGTCCCATGCGCGCGAGGTTCCGGCCCCGCAAATCACTCTCCAAGATTTCAAACCCGAGACGGTCCGGGGCACCCCCGGCCACTTTCGCGTCGGGCAGACGCGGGCGGGGCAGTGGTGGTTGATCGATCCGAGGGACGGAGCATTTTTTAGCCGCGGCGTGAATGGCGTGAACCGCTCCGGTGCGGTGGGTGGCCGGCCGGGGGCGCCCGGGCCTTACGCGGCGGCGGTGGAGACGCGGTATGGGGCGGCCGCCCCGCAGGACTTCGTCGAGGCGGTGCGGGTGCGGTTGCACGCCTGGCGGTGCAATACACTCGGCGCGTGGACGGGCCCGGAGTTTTGCGACCGTGGCACGGCGGATCTTGAGCTGTTGGATTTCGGCCGCGTGCGACCGGAGGTGATAATCCGGGATGCGGGGGCGCGCGTCCCGGATGTGTTTGATCCGCGTTGGGTGGAGGCGTGCGATCGGCGCGCGGAGGAGCGGTGTGCGCGGCGGGCGCTCAGCCGGGACCTGATCGGTTATTTTACCGACCATGCCTTGAACTGGGCCCAGCCCGACGGGGAGAACGGCTTTGATCCCGAGGGTAAGGTGCGGGTGGAGCGGCCGACGTTGTTGCAGATTTGCCTGAGCCTGGAGCCGAGTTTTCCGGCCTATCATGCGGCGTGGGAGTTCACCCTCGCGGCGCATGGCGGGGAGCTCGCGACGCTGGCCCGCGCGTGGGATGCCGAGTTGCCCAACAAAGAAGCGTTGCGGCAACTCACGCGGGCCGAGGTGGCGTTGGTCAGCCCGGGTTACCGGCGGGATCAGGAACGATTCGCGCGGGAGTTTGCGCGCCGGTATTTTTCGGTCACAGCGGCGGCGATCCGGCGGCACGATCCCCATCATCTGGTGTTGGGCTGCCGGTTCGACGGAGGGCCGGGAGCGGCGATTTTGGCCGAGTGCGCCGCGCCGCACGTCGACGTGGTGTCGGTGAACGAGGTGCGGGAAACGCTTTGGGAACGGATCCAGGCCAGCCACGAGGCGCAGGGTATGCCGGTGTTGGCGGGTGAATTTGGCTGGACGGGCGGAGCGTTTACCGGGCGGGGCCGGGCCGATGAACCGGTCGGTCAGACGACGGTGGAGCGAATGCTGGCCCGGGGTCGGGCGGCGTTCGAACGGGCGATGACCCACCCGGCATGGGTCGGCACGGCGTGGCCGCGGTGGGCGGATGCGGGTGATCGGGCGCCGCCGTTTGCCGAAGGCTTGGTCCACGTGGATGACGGGGAGGCGCGCGAACACACCGAGCTGCTGACTGATTTACACGGTCGGGTCGGCCCGCGCCGGGCCCTACTCGCGGCGGCCGAAAATCTCGGTGAAGAATCGGCCTAAGCGGAGCGGCATGGTGGGCGCCGCGGCCCCCTCGTTTCTTTGCTCGCAACGCGGCGATCTCAAAGGCGCACTCTTTTCGTCACATGACCAAGCTCACGCTCTCCGATTTTCTCAAAGCTCGCGTCCGCACGATTCGCGGCTGGCCCAAAGTGGGCGTCAACTTTCGCGATGTCACCACGCTTTTTCACGACCCCGAGGCGTTTCGCGTGATGGTCGAGGCCTTCGCGATCGATTGCACGCAGCAGCGGATCGACCTAATCGCCGCGGTGGACGCGCGCGGGTTTATCGTGGGCGGCGCGCTGGCCTACCAGCTGCACAAGCCCTTCGTGCTGGTGCGCAAAAAGGGTAAACTCCCGCACAAGACGATCTCGGCCGACTACGCCCTCGAATATGGCACGGCGACGGTCGAGATCCATGCCGATGCGTGCAAGGCAGGTGACCGCATTTTGATCTTGGACGATTTGATCGCGACCGGCGGCACGTTGCTGGCGGCGACGGAGCTTTTCCGCCGGCTGGGCGGCGAAGTCGTGGGCGTGGCGGGCATCATCGACCTGCCGGAGCTGGGCGGGTCCGCGAAGCTGCGCGCCGCCGGGCTGAACGTGCACACGCTCTGCGAGTTTAACGAGACCGAGTGAGCGCCCGATTTTTTCATGAGCCTAACGATCTGGACCAACGGAAAATTTGACCCCGCCGCGACCCAACTGCTGCACGACGGCACCCGCGCCCACCGGCTCATCACGGCGGCGACGACCAGCACCTCGGTGCTCGCGGCGGGCGAGCCCGACCCGGCGTTAGCGGAGGCGAACATCGCCTTTGGCCAGCCTGACCCGATGGATTGCCTGCGGCAGTCGCGCCTGAAGTGGGTCGAGGTCTCGACGGCAGGTTACACGCGCTACGACACGCCGGAATTTCTGGAGGGATTTCGCGCGCGGGGCGCCGCGTTTACGAATGCCTCGGGCGTATTTGCCGATCCGTGCGCGCAGCATGTCATGGCGATGATGCTCGCGTTTGGCCGTCAGATTTTGCCGTCACACCGGGATCAGCTCACGGACCGCTCGTGGCATTATGAAGAGCGGCGCTACCACTCGCGTCTGCTCACCGGGCAGACGGTTTTACTGCTTGGCTACGGGGCGATCGGTCGCCGGCTCACCGAGTTGCTCGCGCCGTTTGGGATGACGTTTTACGCGCTACGCCGCCAGACGCGCAGCGAGACGGGCGTGCGGATCGTGGCTGAGACCGAGCTCACGCGCGTGCTGCCGCTGGCCGATCACATCGTGAACATCCTGCCGGCCAATCCGGCGACCAATGGCTACGTCAATGCGCGCCGACTCGCTTGCTGCCGGCCGACGGCGAAATTTTACAACGTCGGTCGCGGCAGCACGGTGGATCAGCCCGCGCTCGCCGAGGCTTTGCGCACGGGGAAGATCGCTTCGGCCTACCTCGATGTGACGGAGCCCGAGCCCCTGCCGCCGGAGCACGAGCTGTGGACGACGCCAAACTGTTACATCACGCCGCACACGGCGGGTGGCAGGCACGATCAGGACGAGACGATCGTGCGGCATTTCCTCGCTAATCTCGCGGCCTTTGAAAGCGGGGCAGCGATGACCGACCGCGTGGTGTGACGCGGCCCCCGCGTTTGACGATTCTGCTCAGGCCTTCACCACTTTGGTGTCGGCGATGAGGTCGTGCAGGCAGCGGCGGTCGGCGCGAAAGATGAAGCCGTAGTTTACGATCGGAAATAGGTTACCGACCATGGGCAGCAGGGTGCCGATGAGCATCCCGATGAGTCCGACCACGAGCGAACGCAGCAACCAAGCGCGGGCGAAGCCGGGGTTGCTGCCGTCGAGGTTTCGCACGATGCGGATACCGAGCAGCCGTTTGCCGATGGTCTGACCGCGCATCGAGACCATGATGATTTGAACGAGGAGCAGGGAAAATGTGCCGAGTCCGAGCAACGCCAGGCCGAGCAAAAGCCGGCCGGGATCGATCTCGGTGAAGTCGGGTTGAAGTCCGCTGCTGGCGTCGATCACGATTTGTAAAAATGCGGTTCCCAGCACGAGGGCGCCGGGCATCGCGCAGAGCGCGCCGAGGGCCGTGTCGATCAGCACGGCGAGGAAACGGGTGTGGCGGTCGGCTGGCGTGAGTTCGACGGGGGCGACGACGGGGATCGGTGCCGCCGGCGCGAAGCTGGGCGCGGGATTGAAATTCCCGGCAAGCGGCGGGGGTTCGACGGGCGTGGCGGGACCGCCGAATTCCGGAAAGTCGCCGAGGCGGCGGAACTCCGTTTCGCCGGCGAGTTTGGCCTTGGTCTCGAGATTGGCGCGACCGGCGTTGATCCAGCTACGCAGCTGCTCCGCCGTAGCCGGACCGTATTCTTTACCGTCGCCGCCGATGAGAGTAAACATGGCGGGACGACAACAGCGGGTCGCGTTCGTGCCAAGAAAAAGCCCGACGGGAAAAATCGCCTGCGCTTACGGCGTCGGCAAAAACAGCGGGGCACCGGGGCCGACGGGCCAGCCGAGCAGGACCCACATCACCAAGAGGAGCGACCAGGAGATGAGAAAGCAGACCGAGTAGGGCAGCATCGTCGCGGTCATCGTGCCGATGCCGGCGCGTGGTTCGTAGCGTTGCACGAACATCAGGACCAACGCGAAATTCGACATGAGCGGTGTGATAATGTTGGTGCAGCTGTCGCCGATGCGGTAGGCGGCTTGGGTGAGTTCGGGCGAGTAGCCGAGCAGCATGAACATGGGAACGAAGATCGGGGCGAGCAGGGCCCATTTGCCGGCGGCGGAGCCGATCATGAGATCGATGCTGGAGGTGAGCAGCACGAGGCCGAGCAGCAGTGGGATCGGGCCCAAGTGGAAACCGCGGAGCAAGTCGGCGCCGTTGACTGCGAGGATCACGCCGAGGTTGGTCCAGTTGAAGAGATTTACGAATTGGGCGATGAAGAAAATGACGACGAGGTAGCCGGCGATGACCTCCATGTTTTTCTGCATGCCCTGATAAATGTCGCGATCGGAGCGGATCGTGCCTGCGGCGAAACCGTAGGCGAGGCCGGGGACGAGGCCGACGAGGAAGATAAAAAACACGAGCCCCCGCACGAAGTAGGAACCGACAAAGCCGGGCTTGGCGGGGTCTTGGAGGAAGCCGCCGGTCGGCAGCAAACCGGCCACCACCACCGCCACGAGCGCGAGCAGAGCGGCGGCGGCCCAAAGCAGTCCCCGGTGTTCGGCGGGTGAGAGCGGGATCAGGGGTTCGGGCAAGACGGTGCCGGTGTAGCGGCCGAGGCGTGGCTCAACGATGCGCTCGGTGACCAAGGTCGCGACGGCGGTGATGAGGAAAACCGAAGCACCGAGGAAAAAGTAGTTGGCCATCGGCGTGACCACGTAGGCGGGATTGATCAGGCGGGCGGCCTCTTGGGTGAGGCCGGCGATGATCACATCCGTCGGCGAGAGGAGCAGGTTGGCGGCGAAACCGCCGGAGACGCCGGCAAACGCGGCGGCAATGCCGGCGAGCGGGTGGCGGCCGACGGTGAGAAAGAGCGCGGCGCTCATCGGCAGGAGGAGCACGTAGCCGATGTCGCCGGCGGTGTGCGACATCGTGCCGGCGAAGACGATGATCAACGTCAACAGCCGGGGCGGCGTGGCGTGCACGATCAGTCGGAGCACCGCACCGAGCAGGCCGCTGTGTTCGGCGATGGAGAGACCGAGGAGACAGACCAAGACGGAGCCGAGCGGGGCAAACGCGATGAAGTTGGGCAACATCCCGAGGATGAAGCGTTGCAGACCGGCGACCGAGAGGAGGTTATTGGCGGTGACCGTCTGTTGGGTGACGGGATTTTGCACCGCGACGCCGAGCTGGTGGAAGACCCACGAAAGTCCCACCACGAGCACGCTCAGCAGGACGAAGAGCGAGGCGGGGTGAGGGAGGGCGTTGCCGACGCGTTCGACGCGATTGAGGATACGCTGCAACCAAGGCGCCGGCGCAGGAGCGGTCATGCGATGGGGGCGGCAGCGAGGGGCTGAGTGGTGTGGGACCGCGCAAATGCGCAGAAATCAATGGCGACGGTTCCGAGTCGCGCGCGCACGGCCGCGAAGTCCGGCCGCCGGGCGTAAGTGGATTCGTCGAGGTAGAGTGACCGGTTGATTTCGATCTGGATGCTATGCCCGCCCCGGGTCGGAGCGCCGGTGGCGGCGATGAGGTCGCCGCCGCGGTAGGGTTCGTTGATCTTGACGCTGAAACCGGCCGCGCGGAAACGGGCGGCGAGCCACTGCGTCGCCAGCGGGGCGGCGGTGGTGCCGAGGCGGTCGCTCACGACGATGTCCGGGCGGAGTTGGTCGGCGTCGATATTCATCGCGGTGCCGCGCGATTTCATCGAGTGGCAGTTGAGGTGGTAGACGATGCCGTGGCGCCGATGCAACCCGTCGAGCGCGGCAACGAGCGCGCCGCGGTAGGGCCGATAATAGGCGGTGAGGCGATGTTCGACGGCAGCGACGGAAAGCGGGGCGGTTTCCATGGGCACGCCGGGCAGCGCGAGACGGCGGATGAGGCCCATGCCGCGGCGGCTGTAGTCACTCGGGGACAACGGCTGGGGCCAAGGCGTGGCGAGCACCGCCGGGTCGAGGTCGGTCTCGGCGCGGTTGGTATCGACGTAGGCACGGGGAAACGTGGCGGCGAGTAACGTGCCGCCGGCGGCCGGGACATCGGCCCAGAGTTCGTCGACGAAGCGGTCGCACGTCGTGAGGATCGCGTCCCGCGGCGCGGCCGGTTGGAAATCCGCCGGCCAGTCGAAACCGCTGTGAGGGGAATCGAACAGGACCGGAGCCTCGTCGCCGGCCGGTGGGTCCAGGACGAAGGGCGGCGCGGGATCGGGCGAGGCCATGCGACGGGAGCGCGGGGGCTTAGAACTTCCGGCTCACTTCGAGGTAATAGGCGCGGCCGCGTGGGTCGCCGAAGCCGCGGAGGTAGCCGTCGGTATCGGACGCGGCGCCGAGGCCGAAGGGCGGTTCGGCGTTGAAGACGTTGTTCACGCCGACGCGCACGGTGGTGCCACCGAGCCAGTTTTTCCCGGTGAACTCGCGGGCGATGCTGAACTTGCTGAGCCAAGAATCTTTCACAATGAGGAAGCCGTTGGCCGAGATGTCGGGGCTGGCGGCGACGGTGGTGCGGAGGAAACTGTCTTGGGTGCGGCCGGTATAATCGGAGACCCAGGTGGCGGTCCAATCGTCGCGTTTCCATTGCAGGCCGGCGGTGCCTTTCCAGCGGGTGTTGCCGTCGCGCCAACCGTAGTCCGTGAATGGGCCATTGGCGGCGAGCTGTTCCTCGAACTGGCGGAGATAAGCGGCTTCGACGGTGGCGCGCAGGGTGCCGAGGGAGGTCTTGGGTGTGCGGTAGCCGACGAGGAAGTCGAAGCCGGCGAGGTTGCGGCGGGCGGCGTTCAGGTAGGATTCGGAGATCGACTGGACGGAGCCGATGGCGGCGCGTTGTTGATCGCGGGGACGGGTGGCGTTGTAGGCGGCGAACGCGGCGGTGTCGGCGGCGGTTACGGCGTTGCGGATTAGGTTGGGACTGCCGGCGGTGGTCAGGTTGACGTTGCCGATCGGACCGCCGACCTGTGCCCGGTTGGCGGCGAGGAGCAGGGCGGTGTCCTGCGCGATGATGTCGGCGGCGTCGAGGCGAGTGATGGCGTCGGTCTGGCGGATTTGCCACACGTCGAAGCCGATCGAGAAGCCTTTGAGGGCGGGCGGTTCGATGACGAAGCCGAACGTCGTAGTTTTGGCCTCTTCGGGCTTGAGCGCCTTGTTACCGGCGCGGAGCGAGATGCGGCGTCCGGTAGTGTTGTCGTCGGAGCTGTTGGTGACGGCGAAGCGGTAGGCGTCGTTGACGCCGGTGATGGAGCGCTGGACGTTGCCCCCGAAGAGGACGGCGAGGTTGGGGGCGCGGAAAGCTTCGTTGTAAGAACCGCGGAGCATGACCCAATCGATGAGTCGCGCCGAGAGGCCGAACTTGGGTTTGGTGGTGTTGCCAAAGTCTGAATAACGTTCGAAGCGGACGGCGCTGGAGAATTCAGCGGATTGGAGCAAGGCGCCGGCCCGGTCGCGATAAAGCGGCACGGCGACCTCGGCAAAAACCGCGGAGAGGTTGCGCTTGGCGTCGGTGTTGTCGGAGGGGCTGACTTGGATGTAATTGTTGTCGTTGATCAGGCGGGTCTGGAGGCCGAGGCGTTGGGCGTCGGCGGCGGAGACGCGACCGGACTCGGCGTCACGGAAATCAAGGTAGGTTTCGCGGCGATATTCGGTGCCGGCCGCTAGCCCCAATGGGCCGGCGGGGAGACCGTCGAAGAGGGTGCCGTTGACGCGCAAATCCCAGTTAGCGAGGGTGGTCTCGCCGCGGCGGTAGAAGGTGCCGCGCAGGGGCGCGATGACGGACTCGGGGTTGACGAAAGGTTGGCCGTTGGTGGTG
>Ga0209617_10001524_pt1 | contig 10846 bp, 5 predicted proteins | sample LakEriepJuly2011_2_FD_187459 | JGI IMG/M metagenome (GOLD analysis project Ga0209617, IMG submission 187459) | Freshwater microbial communities from dead zone in Lake Erie, Canada - CCB epilimnion July 2011 (SPAdes) (version 2) | ecosystem: Environmental > Aquatic > Freshwater > Lentic >... | reverse complement strand
CCTGCTGCAGGTCAAGGAAGCGGCGGGGCAGGAGCGCGCGGTGGGGGCATCGCTGCTGGCCTCCGGCGTGTGCAGCGAAGTGGCGCAGCAGCGCTTCATTCACCTCATCGACGCCCAGGAGCGCGCAGCCGAGGTGCTGCTGGACTTCATCGACGCCGACCTGCGCCCGCATTGGGACGACGCCCAGAACAGCCCGAACACGGCCCAGCTGGAGCGCCTGCGCCGCGGCCTGTGCATGGCCAAGGTCGATCAGGCGCTGGACGCTGCGCAGAGCATGGTGTGGTTCGACGTGAGCAGCAAGCGCCTGGCCGACCTCGGTGTGCTGGAAGCCGCCCTGATGGCGCGCCTGCAGGCGAATTGCCAGGCGGCCATCGCCGCGGCCCGGCAAGACCTGGCCGATTCCACCGGCCTGGTGCAGCGCCTGCGCCAGAACCCTTCGCCCCACGCTCAGGCGGCAGACCGCTATTTCAGCGAAGAAGGGCAACCTGCCTCGGTGCCCGTGTTGGCGACCAAGGGCGAAGCCGCACCCGCTGCCGATGGGAGCCAGGCGACGGAAGCCGCGCAGGCCTCCTCGCGCATCGCCTCGCTGCAGGACCTGCTGCAACAGCAGACCGACAAGCTCGTCCAGGCCGAGCAAGAACTGCGCAAAGCGAAACAGACCATCCACGACCGCAAGGTCATCGAGCGCGCCAAAGGTGCCTTGATGAGCCGCCTGGGCATGACGGAAGACGCCGCCTACCGCGCCTTGCAAAAGGCGGCGATGGACCACAACAAGCGCCTGCTCGAGGTGGCCGAGGCGACCCTGGCGCTCACCGACATCGCCCTCGCTTCGCCCAACGCCCAAGCCAGCAGCCACACCAAGCCGACATCCGGCACCCCATGAGTTTCGACCTCGACATCGGTCACACCAGCGAGCGCGGTCCGCGCACCGGCAACGAAGATTTCGCCCTGGTGCGCCAGCCCGGTCCCGGCGATGCGGCCTGGGGCGTCATCGCGGCGCTGGCCGATGGGGTGTCCACCGGCGGCCTGGGCCTGGAGGCGGCGCAAAGCACGGTGATGAGCCTGGTCGAGGACTGGTACGCCACGCCTGCCACCTGGGACCCGACCGTGGCCCTGGACCGCGTGATCCAGGCGCACAACGGCTGGCTGGTCGACCACAACCGCCGCCGCCTGGCCTTGGAGGGCCGCATGGCGCCCACGGGCACCTGCACCCTGACGGCCGTGGTGCTGCGCGCCCATGGCTTCACCCTGGCCCATGTGGGCGACAGCCGCGCATGGCTCATCCGCGACGGCGAGTGCACCCAGCTCACCCAGGACCACGTGATGGGGCGCAACGAGTTCCAGAACGGCCTGACCCGCGCCGTGGGCCTGGACGACGCCCTGCGCGTGGACTACCTCGATGGCGACTTGCGCATCGGCGACACCCTGGTGCTGACCAGCGATGGCGTGCACGGGTACATCAAGCCGGCCACGCTGCACGCGCTGGCGAGCACCGGTTCGGCCCAGGAGGCCAGCCGGGCCCTGGTGGACAAGGCCCTGGCCTCGGGCGGGCGGGACAACACGACGGCGGTGGTGCTGCGGGTCCAGGGTCTGGACGTGGCCAGCCTGGCCGACATGAGCCGCCGCGGGCACCAGTTGCCCGTGCCACCTCGCCTGAAAGAGGGCGATGTCATCGACCAGTACCAGGTCGAGCAATCGGTGTTCAGCAACGGGGTGCACCGCGTCTACCGCGTGCGCAGCCTGGCGCATGGCACCGCGCATGCCCTCAAGACCCTGCACGAGTCCCGCGCCAGCGACGCACAGGAGCGCGAGATGCTGGCCCACGAGGCCTGGCTGGCCGCGCGGGTGTCAGAGCGCAACGCCGAAGGCCTGCTGCACGTCACCGAGCCGGCCAACCCGACGGCCTTCTACACCCTGTCGGACTGGCTGGAGGGCGAGTCCCTGGCCAGCATGCTCGATCGCCAAGCGGCCTTCCCGGTGACAGAGGTGGTCGCTGCGGCGGCCAGCCTGGCGCGCACGCTGGGGCGGTTGCACCAGCACGGCGTGGTCCACCGCGACATCAAGCCCGACAACTTGCACCGTGGTGCCGACGGGCAGTGGCGCATCCTGGACCTGGGCGTGGCGCTCTCGGGCAAGGAGCCCGAATCGCTGCGCGTGCTGCATGCCGGCACGCCCAGCTACATGAACCCGGAGCAGTGGTCGGACGACGCGGCGCTGGCGCAGGCCACACCGCAGTCCGACCTGTTCGCGCTCGGGGTGACGCTGTACGTCTGGCTCACCGGGCGGCTGCCTTATGGCGAGATCGAGCCCTACCAGCTCAGCCGCTACCGGCGCGACCCGCTGCCGCCCTCGCGCCTGCGCCCCGATGTGCCCATCTGGCTGGACCACATCGTGCTCAAGGCCGTGGCCCGCGAGCCCAAGGCGCGCTTCGAGACGGCCGAAGAACTCCGGCTGGCGCTGGAACGCGGTGCTTCGCGCCCGCTGACGCCCGCCCGGGCCTCGTCCCTGATGGAGCGCGACCCCGCTGCGGTCTGGAAGATCGCCTTCGGCGTGGCCATGCTGTTCAACGTGCTGCTGGTGTACTGGCTGGTGTTCCTGCCGCGGCGCTGATTCAAGCGGCGAGGGGCCCAAAGGCCAGCGTGTCGCGCTGTGCGGCCACCGAGGTGCCGCTTCGGATCAGCTCGAAATAGGCACTGCCATCGCCGATGTCGCCATACAGGCAGGCGCCCACCAGGGCACCGTCCTTCAGCACCAGCTTCTTGTAGGTACCACGCAGCGGGTCGCGCAGCACGATGGCCTCGGTGCCGTCGGCGCCCATGAAATCACCGGCCGAAAACAGGTCGATGCCCGTCACCTTCAGCTTGGTGCTGACCTGGCTGCCCAGGTAGCGGCCGATGCCAACGTCGGCCAGGTGGTTGGCGCAAACCACGGCCTGCTCGTACAGGGGCGCCACCAGGCCATAGGCCGTGCCGCGGTGGTTGGCGCACTCGCCCACGGCGTAGATGCGCGGGTCGGTCAGGGTCTGCAGGGTGTCGCTGACCAGCACGCCCCGGTTGCACTGCAGGCCGATGGCCGTGGCCAGGCGCACGTCGGGGCGCACGCCAGCGGCCATGACCACCAGGTCGGCCGGGATCTCGGTGCCGTCCTTGAGTTGCACGGCGCGAACGCGGCCTTCGGCGTCGCCCAGGCAGGCGGCGGTGTGGGCGCTCAAGGCGAAGCGCAGGCCACGCTCACTGAGTTTGGCCTGCAGCAGCCCGGCGGCCTCGCGGTCGAGCTGGCGCTCCAGCAGCCAGTCGCCCAGATGCACCACGGTCACGTCCATGCCGCGCAGGGCCAGGCCATTCGCCGCCTCCAGGCCCAGCAGCCCCCCGCCGATCACCACCGCATGTCGGTGCGTGCGCGCGGCCTCGATCATGGCGTTCGTGTCGGCGATGTCGCGGTAGGTGACCACGCCTTGCAGCTCGTGGCCTGGCACGGGCAGCACGAAGGGCTGCGAGCCGGTGGCCAGCAGCAGGCGGTCGTAGCTGGCCTGTGTGCCATCGGCCGCGGTCACGGTGCGGGCGCGCCGGTTCACCGAGGTCACCGGCTTGCCCATGTGCAGGGTGATGCCGTGGTCCGCGTACCAATCCACCGGGTTGAGGACGATGTCGTCCACCGTCTGCTCACCGGCCAGCACCGGCGACAGCATGATGCGGTTGTAGTTGGGGTGGGGCTCGGCACCGAAGACCGTGATGTCGTACAGCTCAGGCGCGATCTTCAGCAGTTCTTCGACCGTGCGGATGCCCGCCATGCCGTTGCCGATGACGACCAGTTTCTTGCGCATGGCGGTCTCCTTGTTTCAGCGTCAGGTTCAGCGATGCTTGGCCGCCGTCTGCCGGAAGGTCGCGGCGGTGCTGCCCGGCGTGCCGGTGCTGCGGGCGCGCCCGCCCTTTTCGGCCCAGGTGCGCGTCCAGCGGATCTGCATGACGCGCATCATCAGCAAGACGCCCACGCCCACCGCCGCGAAGGCCAGGAAGCCGTAGAAGTAGGTGCCGAAGTGCTGCTTGGACTGGCCCATGGCGTTGGGGATGAAGCCACCACCCAGGGCGCCCAGCTCACCGATCATGGAGCCCGCCACGGCCGTGGTCAGCGGCCAGCGCAGGGGCACCAGTTGGAACAGCGCGCCATTGCCTGCGCCCAGCGAGGCGAAGCACAGCATGAACAGCAAGGTGGTCAGGGCCAGGTTGTCGCCCATGGTGCCGCACACCACCAGCGTGGCGATCACGAACACCAGCACGCCCGACAGGGTGTTGATGCCGCCCCAGCGGTCCGACAGCCAGCCGCCCACCACCCGCGTGGCCGAACCCATCAGTGTGGCCAGCATGGTGAGCTGACCAGCTTCGACCTTGGTGACCTTGAACTGGTCGTAGAAGTAGGTGGGCAGGAAGTTGGCCAGGCCGATGAAGCCGCCGAAGGTGATGACGTAAATCAGGCTGAAGGCCCAGCCATCCTTCTCGAACAGGCAGGCGATGTGCTCGCGCAGGCTCTGGTGCTCGACGTCGGGCGGCTCCTTGGCGAACACGGCCATCACGGCCATGGGCAGCAGCATGGTGAACGCGGCCAGGCCATAGACCGTCTGCCAGCCGAACTTCATGGCCAGGGGCGGTGCGAACAGCACGGCCAGCACCGTGCCGCTGTTGCCTGCCCCTGCAATGCCCATGGCCAGGCCCTTGTACTTGGGCGGGAACCAGCCCGAACCCAGGGACAGGGCGATGCCGAAGCTGCCACCGGCAATGCCCAGCAGCACGCCCATGGCCAGCACCTCGTCGTGCGTGTCCACGAAGAAGTAGCCAAAGGCCAGCGCCAGGACGATCAGGGCCATCTCGACCAGGGCCGCACTCTTGCGCCCGATGTACTGCGACAGCAGGCCCAGGGGGAAGCGCATCAGCGCCCCCGCGATGATGGGCACCGAGACCATGAAGCCCTTTTGGGCAGGCGTCAGGTTGAAGGACTCGCTGATGAAAGGGGCCATGGCGCCGTTGAGCACCCAGATGGCGAAGGTGAAATCGAAGTACAGGAAGGACGCGAACAGCGTGGGCGCGTGCCCTGATTTCAGGAAGGTCTTGAAGTTGGACATGGGGGCCTCAGGAATTTGTTTGGATCAGTTTGCGCAGGGCGGGCACGCAGGAGCCACAGTTGGTGCCGCACTTGAGCGCACCCTGGAGCTGGGCAAGGCGTTCGCTGGACGCGCCGCTGCATTGCGGCAGGAAAGCCAGGATCTGCGGCTCGCTCACGTTGAAGCAGGTGCAGACCTGCTTGCCGCGCGACACCACATCGCCGGGCGGCTGGGCACTGGGCGACAGCAGCCGTGTGCCGAGCGCCTGGACGGACTGGCGCTCCTGCAGCAAGGGGCGCAGCCAGGCTTGCGATGCCACTTTGCCCGCCAGGAGAAAGGCTTGCAGGCGCTGAACCTCGACCTCACCGTCGCCATCGCCCACCACCCGCATGGCGCGGTGCTGGTGCTGTGCGTCGTCGTTGTAGCGCAGGGTGTCTCCCGCCTGCACGCCGAACCAGCCTTCCAGCTGGGCGATGAGGGGGGCACGGTGTTCGGCGTCGGGCGCTTGCGCATCGGCCAGGCGCAGCAGCACGCCGACGTGGCCGTCTGCCGTTTCACCTGCCGTGCCGACCGCAGCATCGCGCCCTTCATTGCCAAAAGGCACGCAGCTGAAAAACGCGAAGTCGCGTGCCAGCGCCGCCACGGCCTCGCGCACCGCCAGGGCCTTGCCAGCGGGCAGCCAGGCCATGGCCACCAGCTGCCAGGGCAGGGCCACCGGCTCGATGGCCACGGCCGCGTGCTTGAGTTCGGGCTGCTTGGATGTCGGGCAGAAAGCCGGTTGGGTCAGCGCATTGACGCCTTGCAGGCGCTCGCCATCGGCGCCGCGTCCGCTCAAGAACTCGCTGCCCCAGTGCATGGCGATGTGGACCTGGCCTGGCTGTTGTGCGCTCGACGTGAGCGCAGGGATCAGCACCTCACCCCGGCGCGAGCGCACGCGCACCAGGTCGCCATCCTTGAGGCCCAGGCGCTGCATGTCGGCGGGGTGGAGGTCCACCGCCGGCTCGCTGACGTGGCCGAACAGGCGACCCAGCGTGCCGGTGCGGCTCATGCCGTGCCACTGGTCGCGCAGGCGGCCGGTGTTCAGGCTGAAGGGGAAGTCGGCATCGGCGGCTTCTTTCGGGGGCACGAAGCTCACCGCGGCGAACTTGGCGCGGCCATCGGCCGTGGGGAAGCGGCCATCGGCGTAGAGGCGAGCCTGGCCTTGCGAAGCGCCCTCGGGCATCGGCCACTGCTGCGGGCCAGCAGTTTCCAGCAGGGCGTAGCTCAGGCCGGTGATGTCGAGGTCGCGGCCCCGTGTGCTCTCGCGGTGTTCCAGCCAGACGCTTTCGGGCGTGGCATAGGGGAAGAGAGACGGCGTGCCTGTGCGGTAAGCCGCCACGCGCTCGGGCAGCAGCGCTTCCAGGCGGCGGCCCAGCTCGGTGAAGATGGCCCAGTCGTGGCGCGCCTCGCCTGCGGGGGGCACAGCGGGGCGCACGCGGCTGATGCGGCGTTCGCTGTTGGTGACGGTGCCATCTTTCTCGCCCCAGGTGGTGGCGGGCAGCAGCAGGTCGGCGTAGGCGCAGGTGGCGGTGGTGGCAAAGGCCTCTTGCACCACCACGAACTCGGCGCGCTCCAGGGCGCGGCGCACCGTGGCCTGGTCCGGCATGGACTGCGCCGGGTTGGTGCAGGCGATCCACAGCGCCTTGACCTCACCGCGTGCGGCGGCTTCGAACATCTCCACCGCGGTCAGTCCGGGCTGGGCCGGCACCTCGGGCACACCCCAAAGCGCTGCCACTTCTTCGCGGTGCTGGGCATTGCCCAGATCGCGGTGGGCGCTCAGCAGATTGGCCATGCCGCCCACCTCGCGACCGCCCATGGCATTGGGTTGGCCGGTCAGGGAGAACGGCCCCGCGCCGGGCAGGCCGATCTGGCCTGTGGCCAGGTGCAGGTTGATGAGGGCAGCGTTCTTGTCCGTGCCGCGGCTGCTCTGGTTCAGGCCCTGGCAGTACAGCGACAGCGTCGGTGTGCGGCCGCCCATCCAGCGGGCGGCCTGCAACAGGTCGGCCACGGGGATGCCGCAGGTCTCGGCCACGGCGGCGGGCGTGTGTGCGGCCACCACGGCTTGCAAGGCTTCGAAGCCTTGGGTGTGGCGCGCGATGTAGCCGTGGTCCACCAGGCCCTCTTCCAGCATGACGTGCAGCAGACCGTGGAACAGGGCCACGTCGCTGCCCGGGCGGATGGGCAGGTAGAGGTCGGCCATGTCGGCCGTTTCGGTGCGGCGCGGGTCGGCCACGATCAGCTTCTGGCTGGGGCGGGCGGCACGCGCGTCTTCGATGCGGCGGAACAGGATGGGGTGGGCCCAAGCCGTGTTGGCGCCGACGATGAACAGGGTCTCGGCGTGGTCGAAGTCGTCGTAGCAGGCGGGCGGTGCGTCGCTGCCCAGCGTGGCCTTGTAGCCGGCCACGGCGCTGCTCATGCACAGGCGCGAGTTGGTGTCCAGGTTGTTGCTGCCCACCAGCCCTTTGACCAGCTTGTTGAGCACGTAATAGTCTTCGGTGAGCAACTGGCCCGAGCCGTAAAAGCCCACGGCCTGCGGGCCATGCCGGCGGATGACCTCGGCGAAGCGCTCGGCGGCCATCGCCATGGCACCGTCCCAGGCGATGGGCTGCGCCGGCGCACCCCGCTGGGCGCGGTGCAGGGGGCGCAGCAGGCGGGTTTGCTGCGTCACGCTGTCTGCGGCCGTCAGGTGCAGGGTGCTGCCCTTGGTGCACAGGCGGCCGAAGTTGGCCGGGTGGTCCGGGTCGCCCTGCACGCTGACGATCTGCCCGCCCACCGACCCGATGAGCACACCGCAGCCCGTGCCGCAGTACGGGCAGGTGGAGCGGGTCTGCGTGGCGACCGGGTGGATGGGGATGCGCACGCCCATGCTCACGCTCCTGCCAGCGACACCCAGACCTGGCCCTCGCGCACCTCGACGGGGTGGGCCTGCACCGACCACTCGGGGTTCTCGGTGCACGCGCCCGTGGCCAGCACGAAGTGGTGCTTGTAGAGCGGCGAGGCCACGACGACCTGATCGCCGAGGTTGCCGATCAGCCCACGCGACAGCACGCTGGCGCCGTTCTTGGGGTCGATGTTGTCGATGGCGAAGAAGTTGTCTGCGCCGACACCGCCACCCACGCGGAAGACCGCCACATGGCGGCCCGCCACCAGGGCGCACACGCCGGTGTTGGGGAGGATGTCGTTGGCGGCGCACACCAGGGTGGTGGTCGCTGTGGTGGGGTCGGTCACGGTGGTCATGGTCAGGCTCTGTCGGTGCGTTTCAGGCGAGGTTCAGGCGTCCAGCGCGCTGGTCGAAGCCAGCTCGCGCTCTTCGGCGAAGGCGGGCCGGATCTGGCCGCGCTCTTTGACGAACACCACGGTCTCGTCGACCTGCTCGCTGTTGACGAAGCTGCGGAAGCGCTTGCGCACCTCGGGGTCGGTCACGGCCGTCTTCCACTCGCACTGGTAGGTGTCCACCACGTGCTGCATCTGCGCTTCCAGCTCGGCGTTGATGCCAAGGCTGTCCTTGAGGATCACGTCCTGCAGGTAGGCCAGGCCGCCTTCGAGGTTGTCGCGCCAGGTGCTGGTGCGCTGCAGGCGGTCGGCGGTGCGCACGTAGAACATCAGCACGCGGTCGATCAGGCGCACCAGCTCTTCCTTGCCCAGGTCGGAGGCGAACAGCTCGGCGTGGCGGGGCTTCATGCCGCCGTTGCCGCACACATAGAGGTTCCAGCCCTTCTCGGTGGCGATGATGCCGATGTCCTTGCCCTGGGCTTCGGCGCATTCGCGGGTGCAGCCCGACACACCGAACTTGATCTTGTGCGGCGCGCGCAGGCCCTTGTAGCGGTTCTCCAGTTCGATGGCCAGGCCCACGCTGTCGCCCACGCCGTAGCGGCACCAGGTCGAGCCCACGCAGGACTTCACCGTGCGCAGCGACTTGCCATAGGCATGGCCCGACTCGAAGCCCGCGGCGATCAGCTCTTCCCAGATGAAGGGCAGTTGCTCCACGCGCGCACCGAACAGGTCCACGCGCTGGCCGCCCGTCACCTTGGTGTACAGGCCGTACTTCTTGGCCACCTGGCCCACGGCGATCAGGCCATCGGGCGTGACCTCGCCACCGGCCATGCGCGGCACCACCGAGTAAGTACCGTCTTTCTGGATGTTGCCCAGGTAGTAGTCGTTGCTGTCTTGCAGGCTGGCCAGGTCCTTCTTGAGCACGAACTCGTTCCACACCGAGGCCAGGATGCTGGCGGCGGTGGGCTTGCAGACGTCGCAGCCCAGGCCCTTGCCGTGCTTGGCCAGCAGCTCGTCGAAGCTCTTGACCTGGCCGACGCGCACCAGGTGGTAGAGCTCCTGGCGCGAGTAAGCGAAGTGTTCGCACAGGTGGTTGTTGACCGCCATGCCGCGCTTGGCCATCTCGGCCTTCATCACCTGGGTGACGAGGGGCACGCAGCCGCCGCAGGTGGCACCGGCCTTGGTGCAGGCCTTGAGCTTGGCGATGTCGGTGGCGCCTTCGCCCACGGCCGTGCAGATCTGGCCCTTGCTGACGTTGTTGCACGAGCAGATCTGGGCAGTGTCGGGCAGGGCTTCCACGCCCAGGCCAGGCTTGGCCTTGCCATCGCTGCTGGGCAGGATCAGGAACTCGGGCTCGGGAGGCAAGGTGATGCCATTGAGCGCCATCTGCAGCAGCGTGCCGTACTCGTCGGCGTTGCCCACCAGCACGGCGCCCAACAGCTGCTGGCCGTCGGCGCTGACCACGATCTTCTTGTAAACCTGCTTGACCTCGTCCACGTATTGATAGCTGCGGCAGCCCGCCGTCTTGCCCTGGGCGTCGCCGATGCTGGCCACATCGACCCCCATCAGCTTGAGCTTGGTGCTCATGTCGGCGCCGGCGAAGGTCGCCTCGGCGTCGCCAGCGATGTGCTTGGCCGCCACGCGGGCCATGTCGTAGCCGGGTGCCACCAGGCCGAAGGTCTGGTCGTTCCAGGCCGCGCATTCGCCGATGGCGTAGACGTTGCGGTCGCTGGTGCGGCAGTGGCTGTCGATGGCGATGCCACCGCGTGCGCCCACGGCCAGCAGGCTTTGGCGGGCCAGTTCGTCACGCGGGCGGATGCCGGCGGAGAACACGATCATGTCGGTTTCCAGGTGGCTGCCATCGGCAAACACCATGCGGTGGCGGGCGGCCGCGCCGTCCACGATCTCCACCGTGTTGCGCCCGGTGTGCACGTGCAGGCCCATCGCCTCGATCTTGCTGCGCAGCACGCGGCCGCCGCCCTCGTCCACCTGCACGGCCATCAGGCGCGGGGCGAACTCGACCACATGGGTGTCCAGGCCCATGTCGCGCAGGGCCTTGGCGCATTCCAGGCCCAGCAGGCCACCGCCCACCACGACCCCGCTCTTGGAGCGTGCGCCGCACTCGGTCATGGCCTCCAGGTCTTCGATGGTGCGGTAGACGAAGCAGTCCTTGCGGTCGCGGCCGGGCACGGGCGGCACGAAGGGGTTGGAGCCCGTGGCCATGACCAGCTTGTCGTAGGTGAAGGTCTCGCCATCGACCGTGGTGACGGTGTTCGTGCGGCGCTCGATGCTGGCTGCGCGGGCGGCCAGGCGCAAGCTGAAGCCGGTGCGCTCGAAGAAGCCGGGCTCGACCACCGAGAGCTCGTCGGCCGATTTGCCTGCGAAGAATTCAGAGAGGTGAACGCGGTCGTAAGCGGGGCGGGGCTCTTCGCACAGGAC
>Ga0209617_10001523_pt1 | contig 10851 bp, 10 predicted proteins | sample LakEriepJuly2011_2_FD_187459 | JGI IMG/M metagenome (GOLD analysis project Ga0209617, IMG submission 187459) | Freshwater microbial communities from dead zone in Lake Erie, Canada - CCB epilimnion July 2011 (SPAdes) (version 2) | ecosystem: Environmental > Aquatic > Freshwater > Lentic >... | reverse complement strand
GACACGTTCCGATGGTAAGGACTCCAAACAAGGAGACATTGATCGCTCGGAAATTAAGATTAGCACCTTCAAGGAAACAAAAATGCTCAACTTCTTCAGCATGGTCGGAATCAACTTTCAAAACATTGCATCCAACGACGCGCTGATCACTTCCAAGCTCAATGAAATGTCGGCCCAAGGATTTGATCTGGCTTTCGTAACCAGCGCCGTTGAAAGTGACGCCGGGAAAGATGATGGACAAGGGATATTCATCACGCGACTCTACTTTAAAAAACGATAATGAAAAGGCCTTCGGGCCTTTTTTTATTACGGGAATCGACCAGTTTTTTCGCGCTGCATAGCTTCGATTGACTGTAACTCCTCCCGAAGTTCAGGGAATCGTTTGCTATAAAAACGTAAAACGCGCAGACACGAATAACGCACAGCTTTATCATATTGCATGTTGGATAACCCATTCCATGCAAAATTCAGCAGCGCCGCTTCATTCGCTTCCTTCAGTACTAATTCTTCCAAGGATTTAAGCAGTTCACGCTGCACGCCTCCGATAGATGCTTGATGCAGAAGTTGTATAAGCTTATCCTGATACTTCAAGCTTTGCGTTTGATTGAGCCTTCTGATATGCCCCATCACCCATGACGCTTTCATAGCCTGTGCATCATTGCCTTGTTCTACGAACTCCAATAAGTTCAAGTAAACTTCATCGCGCTCCAAAGCATAGGCCGCAACAGCTGTGCACTCCTTTAAGCCCATTCGCACTTTGAGTATTGATTCTAATTGCATCATAAAAAAACGCACCCCGTTGGGATGCGTTTATGGATTAGTTCTTCTTTGGTTCTTTGGGTGCAGGCTTCTTCGGTAAGCCATTAGCCGGCTTTCTTATTTTGCCCGGTGCTTCGTCTTCATCCTCGTACTCGGTTTGCTGCAGCGGTGCTGAGGTATCGGCTCCAGAATCGAGTTTGTTCAACAAATCCTCTAATTGCTCAGCTCCGAGGGATTTTGCTATAATCTTATGATCCTTGTCCATGAGGTAAACCTTTGGCGTACTGTTCACATCCCAGTACTGGTGATAATTCAGACTCTGAAGTGTGGTCTTACCACCATAAATCAATTTGGTAGCGGAATCCTGTGTCATGATAAACTGATTCCTCGAAACGTTCGTGAACTCCAGCTTTTCATCACGCACAAACTTCTTCCATTTGTCAATCTCCATATTGTTGTGAACAGCGAATACTTCCAGTCCCTTTGATTTCCAGCGCTTGTACAAATCGTTGATTTTGGGGATTTCTTTCTTACAGTGCCCGCAAGATGCTTCCCAAATAACCAGCAAGGTGTACTTACTGTTGGTGTCATACATCGAACGCCAAACGTCAGCTGTATCCGGCAGAACAATATTCAATCCGATTTCGCCGCACAAACAATTACGCTTCTCATCAGCAGCCTTCTTCATTTCGTCAATCTTTTCCTTCTTGACCCAATCACACATTCCCTTGGAGTAGTAATTATCAATCATGAATACAAAGCCCTCGTCCATACACATGATTTTGGCTGTTTCAAAATTGTAGGTGAACTGGTGCACGATGTATTTAAATCCATCCTTGTTGTCACCCACAGCTGCTACCAGTCGCTGCACCTCAGCAATCATGGTATCCGGTATTTGAGGCAACGTTTGTGTCACATATTTCTCGATCAATTTGTGATAGGCTTGATCGCGCACCATGCGTGGGTCCTTTAAGTCGATATTATCGAAATAATGTGTGCGGTAATAGAAATATTGCCACAACTTCTTTCCTTCTTCCGTTGAATCGGCGGGAGCTTCGGGCACCTCGATGTCCATCGACATCTTAATCAACTTGCTAATCAGCAAATCCGGATTTTTCGTAATCATGTCTTTTTGATAGGCCACGACATCATCATTCATTTTCTTCAACTGTTCCCGGAACGGTTTCTTTTCCTCTTCGGTTTTGGTTGAATCTTGCAGCGCGGCATCAATCGGGTTTCGGCTGCGCATTTTATCGCTGATGTACATGACGTAGTCGAAGAAGATTTTGTTATTCTTCGATTGCTTCACCTTGATGGCGTCTAATCGGCAGTCAGCTGTAAAATCCAGTTCAATTTCTTCTTGATCCACCACAATATCCATTCGACTGCTGTTATTGACCACAATAGCATACTTGCCGCATTCATTGTATGGTTTTCCGTCAAAGGAGAAATTGCCCTTACTGTCGACATAAGCTGTGTCGTTGTAATAGAGCTTATTGCCATAGTAGTTGGCCAGATAGATGGAAGTGTCTTTTAGACCTTCGATGTGGCCTTTGATTTTGTATTTTACTTGAGCGCTGGTAAGGTTACCGAGCGTTAAAAAGAGGAGGGCTGCAAATACGAGTTTGAATACTTTCATAGTCGCTGAGATGTATTAGAATGATGATGCAACAAGCTGCAAAGTTGTTTAACCGGTCGCAATTTTAACAATTTCTTTTGCTAAAGAATGCTAGCCCGTAGGCAAGGACTGTACCGAAAAAATTCAGAGTCGCCCAACCGCGTTTCTCGGTAAAAATACATCCGCCTCAATTTTCACAAGACAAATCATGACTAAGAACTATAACCACCCACAAGTTGATAGAGTTCCGACTGTAGCGCTTGGTGCTTATTTCGGGCATACCAGGCGTGAAGTTCTTTCTTTCGTTCTGCATCGTCCATGCCTTCCGCTTTCAGGTGATTAAGCAACTCTAACGCCTCCTGTGGGCGTGGCCCCCACTTCCAGAGCAGTTCGTTGGATTCGTTCAGGCAAATAATCACAGGAATCGATCGCGCTCCATTGGTCAGAAACAAATCCATGAACTCCGGATGCTCATCGCGCAAAACGTAACGCACAGTAATTGAACCGCTCAAGGCCGACAATTTCTCCATCACCGGAATTTGCTGAGCAGCATCGCCACACCAACCTTCGGTAATAACGATCCAGGTTAATGACCTCCTAATGGCCCCAAAGCGCTCAGCTACGGCGGCATCCGGTTGCCATGTTTTTTCCCATCGATGCAAGCGATGCATATTCAAACGCGTGTATTCCACCAATGAATCGCTTTGCTGATGGCCCGTTACTTTTTCCTCTTCCAGCAAGCGCTCTACTAAGGCAACATATTCGGAATAAGTATAATTGGGAGTTGGGATGACAATTTTTTCTGACACGCTGTGATTCATTTCAATAGTTCGTTGATTTGCGCCGGCAATGTTTGCGAATTAAGCAGATTACTCTATGACACACATCACCACACACCTGAGAAAAATGAACACCCGCTTGGGGGAAGACGGTATCGCCCTGTATGCTTTACCTCAGTTGAATATACTGGAGTACCTAGGTGATCGGGATGTGAATCAATGGCTAGGCCGCTCTGTGAAGATTGAATTTACCGGAAATATTCACTGCATAGCCACGGGTAAAAAAATCAAGAAAACCTACGGAGAAGGAATGAGTTACGACGCATGGATGAGCTCACCATTGGGCAATCCGGCCATTATACGTCCTGAACTGAGTCGCATACATGAAGGAGTTGCGCTACGCGATAAGGAATGGGAAGAAAAGCACCACAATCAGCCCCACTATGTCTACCTCTCGCGAACAGGCGGTGTTAAAGTCGGCGTAACCCGCGCTACCAATCTTTTTTCTCGCTGGATAGATCAGGGCGCAGTAGAAGGGATTCCACTTGCCCTAGTGCCATACCGCCAACTCGCTGGACTTATCGAAGTTGTGTTGAAAGCGCATATGGATGATAAAACCGCCTGGCAAGCCATGCTGAAAGGCGAGTTCAAGGACACTATGCCCCTGACGGAGCACAAAGAGGCGGCCTTGAATCTGCTGCCCGAAGAATACTTCGATTTTATAAGTGACGACGATACCGTAACACACATCCACTACCCTGTCGTCAAACTCGCTACAAAACCGCGCTCAATCAAGCTGGACAATCAGTCTGTCATCGAGGGCACCCTTACCGGAATCAAAGGCCAATACTTGCTTTTCGAGGACGACAGCGTATTCAATGTTCGCGCGCATGCCGGTTATGAAGCCATAATTTCGGTTGCATAAAAATTTGATAGTCATTCAGAAAAGTAAGTTTTTTCTTGCATCGTAAGCAGAAAGGTCTATATTTGTACAGACTACTCTTCTTTCAACAATCGGTTTTCTACTGTGGTCAATGTTTGTTGGAGTTCGCAGTTGTCTAATTTTATAATCAACAAACAGTTTTAAAAATGAACATTTTTGTTTCAGGGCTGAATTACAGCATGTCAAGCGAAGAGCTTGGCGAAGTATTTACTCGTTTCGGCGCCGTGGCTTCTGCCAAGGTGGTGACTGATCGTGCAACCGGTCGTTCACGCGGTTTTGGTTTTGTAGAAATGTCATCAGAAGATGAAGGTCGTGCAGCGATTGCACAATTGGATCAAACTGATGTGAGCGGTCGTAAGATCAATGTTAAGGAAGCTGAAGAGCGTCCTCGCAGCAATGATCGTCCACGCAGCAATTTCGGTGGTGGCGGTGGTGGCGGTCGTCGCGAAGGTGGTTTCAAGCCGCGCTTCAACCGTGACGGCGACGGTGGCGGTGGTTATGACCGCGGTAATCGTTACTAAGCAATCAAATCAACCAGATATAAAAAAGCCGCTTCACAGCGGCTTTTTTTTGTGCTTATCCTTTTGTAGCGGGAGGGGGGCACGATCCCCCGACCTCATGATTATGAATCATGCGCTCTAACCAGCTGAGCTACCCCGCCAAATTCGAGGGCGCAAATATACTCTTTTTCATGCGATGCAAAAACTGATGTAAAAAAACTTCAAAAGCGAAAAAAAAAGCTATTCTTGCATACCCTTACCTGAACACAATACCATGGCCAAAACACCCATTGAACTCGAGTACATTATCCGCACGTCAGATAGTATTTTATACAACTGTATGTCTACTCCCAGTGGGCTGGAAGAATGGTTCGCTCCCCAGGTGCATATTCGGGGAGATGTTTACACCTTCATTTGGGAAGGTGAGGAGCGCAAAGCTCAACTCGTTTCAAAGAAGAAAGAACAAATGGTGCGTTATCAGTGGCTGGACGAATCAGATAAAGACACGAACTTCTTCGAGTTACGCATCAAGATAGACGAGATGACCGGTGAATTGGCGATGATTGTATCAGACTTTGCAGATGAGGGCGAGGAAGTTGATCAAAAAATGCTGTGGGACGAAGCGGTGCATGAATTGAAACGACACATTGGTGGATAAATAGCGAAAACGTGTTATTGCATGTTTGCACGCTTTCGTCATTCTTTGTGGTGTAAATCACCCTATGCCGATCATGAAGAATTTCAATGTACTCACGTTCTTATTTGCACCCATCCTAGCCTGTGCGCAAACCGCCACGGTAGCTTCAGGAGGTGATGCTGTTTCCGGTTCAGGTAGCGTGTCCTACTCCATCGGTCAGATCGCTGTTGGAAACACGACAACCCCGATGGCTTCCTTGAATGAAGGCGTTCAACAACCCTATGAGCTTTTTGCCGTTCACGTAGATGAGCCATTGCAGGCCATCAGCATTTCACTGTTCCCTAACCCCACCCTTTCCGAGGTGGTGATTCAGATTCCTTCTTCCCAGCACGATTTAACGGCTTCATTTTTTTCAAGCGATGGCAATCTTGTTCAGCAAATTCAATTAGCCGGTGCACGCAATGCGGTAAATTTGAGCGATTGGTCGGCATCTACTTACCTAGTTCAAATCACCAATAGCAAAGGCAACATCGCCGCTTACAAGCTCATCAAGCACTAAGCTCATCCTCTTTCTTTAAAACCCATTTCTATGAATAAGCAATCCATTTTCAGTGTTGCCATCGGCATCGTATTGTCCGTTGTCAGCCTAACAGGATATTCCCAAGCACCTCAAAAGATGAGTTACCAGGCTGTTGTGCGTAATGCGTCACAAGCACTGGTTACGAATCAACCGGTAGGTATGCGTTTAAGCATCATGCGCGGATTAGCCGGCGAAGAAGTTGTGTACGTTGAAACACAAACACCGACTACGAATGCGAATGGACTCGTGACACTTGAAATCGGAAGCGGAACCGTTCAAACCGGTGACTTCAGTACGATTGATTGGTCGGATGGCCCGTACTTCATCCGCACGGAAACAGATCCACAAGGAGGCAACAATTACACTGTATACGCGATGAGTCAACTCTTGAGTGTGCCTTATGCACTCTATGCGGCGACCTCCGGCAGTGCGCTACCCGGCCCACAAGGGCCCGAGGGACCACAAGGGCCGCAGGGTCTTCAGGGCAATGAAGGTCCTCAAGGAATTGCGGGACCTCAAGGCAATGTCGGACCTCAGGGCGACCAAGGCATACAAGGTCCTGAAGGGCCGCAAGGACCTCAAGGAGCTAACGGAACCTCGGTGGAATTTCAAGGTAGTGTAAGCAGCTCATTTGAATTACCGCTTTCCGGCAATACAGCCGGTGATGGTATTATCGCGCAGGACAACGGTCATTTATGGGTATGGGATGGCGCAGCATGGGTGGATGCCGGCAATATTCAAGGGCCACAAGGCAATGCAGGTCCGCAAGGCATTCAAGGTCCACAAGGACAGCAAGGACCAGTCGGCGCGAACGGTGCCGACGGCGTTGACGGCATCGCTGGAGCCGCTGGACCACAAGGCGCACAAGGAGAAACCGGAGCACAAGGACCGCAAGGGCCACAGGGCATTCAAGGTGAGCAAGGACCACAAGGACCCGCAGGTGAGGATGGTGCTGACGGCACTTCAATCACCATCCAAGGAAGTGCAGCTACGGAAGCCGAACTACCCAACTCAGGGAATACTAATGGCGATGGTTATATAGTACAATCCACCGGACATCTTTGGGTTTGGGATGGAGCGGATTGGATTGATGCAGGAAATATTCAGGGACCGCAAGGGTTGCAGGGACCTACCGGCGCAACAGGACCACAAGGACCAACAGGATCCGCTGGGGCAACAGGCGCAACCGGCGCAGCAGGACCACAAGGACCACAAGGATCCGCTGGGGCCACAGGTGCACAAGGAACCACAGGCGATACAGGCGCAGCAGGACCACAAGGACCGGCAGGACCGGCAGGACCCGCTGGGGCCACAGGAGCGCAAGGAACCACAGGCTTAACCGGTGCAACAGGGCCGCAAGGACCAGCGGGAACGGCGGGAGCAGTAGGGCCTCAAGGACCAATAGGTGCTACAGGACCGACCGGGGCGACAGGAGCAACCGGAGCTCAAGGGCCTGTTGGATTAACCGGTGCCACAGGCCCGCTGGTAAGCGGCACCGTAAATCAAACATTGCGCAACAATGGAACAACCTGGGAAGCAAGCGGAGCGCTAATAAATGATGGCACCAACATAGGGGTTGGAAGAGTTCCAAGCTATGCGCTGGATGTCAATGGTCCTATTAGAATTCAAAATTTGATACTCAGTGAGGGAAACGGCTCAATTCCGGGGAACATTGCTATAGGTTCGGAAAACACACTACTGAGTAATAGCTCCGGCAATGACAATATCGCATTAGGCAGCGCTGCGCTTTATTCTAATACCTCCGGCACCCTGAACATTGGCATTGGCTTTAGCAGCCTTGCTGGCACAGGCTCAGGCTCAGCCAATATTGGTATAGGGTCATACAATTCAATGCTAATAACCAACCAATCAGGAAACATTGGTATAGGCAACCTTACGTTCAACGATGGCACATCAACCTTTGGAAATGAAAATATTGCCATTGGTAACGAAGCCGGAGGCGCCATTGCCGGATCCAACAGCATTGCTATTGGTAATGCTGCATTAAGCTCAACCAATTCCGCTGTTCCTTCCTCTGCATTCGAAAATATCGCCATAGGAAATGCATCGCTAGGCATTAACACATTAGGTTCATTCAACACTTCAATCGGTGTCTTTGCAGCGAGCGCCGTAAATGGGGATTACAATACAGCCATTGGTCATCGTTCGCAAGAAAATTCCAATGGCACATACAACACTACTGTCGGCGCCAACAGCCTAAAATCTGCCACGATGGGATTCAACTGTGCTTTTGGTTTTGAATCCATGCTCAACACTACCGGCGGCGTCAACAATGCAGCGTATGGCTTTCAGTCCATGCGGCAAAACACCTCGGGCCTTCAGAATACAGCATCCGGAATGTACAGTTTCTACGAGAATACAACAGGTTCATATAACACCGGCATTGGTTATGCATCGGGCGATTTCCGAACTACAGCCAATAACTGTGTATATGTAGGTTGTGATTCCTATGGCAATATCGAAAACTTAAACAACTCCGTTTGCTTAGGATTCATCACTCGCGGCACGGCCAATAACCAAGTTCGACTCGGCAATACATCCGTCACCAGTGTCGGTGGCTTCGTGAACTACACCAACTTATCGGATGGTCGTTACAAGAAAAACGTACAAGAGGATGTGAAGGGCTTAGACTTCATTATGAAGCTCCGTCCGGTGACGTATAACCTTGCTGTCAACGATCTTGCAAAAGCGCTCAACGAAGATCAAACGCGTGATGAAAATGGCAACATTACGCAGCGCGAGGATGAAGCCGTGCAAGCTTCACGCGATGCAAAAGAACAGATTCGCTACACCGGTTTCATCGCTCAGGAAGTGGAAGAAGCGGCTTCCGCATCAGGCTATGATTTCAGCGGTATAGACAAGCCGAAAAACGATACTGATTTCTATGGATTGCGCTACGCGGAATTTACCGTGCCTCTCGTAAAATCAGTGCAAGAACTCGCCACAGAAATGGAGGAACTGCGGAAGGAAAACGATGCTTTAAAAATGCAAGTGGAGCAACTTATCCGTCGCATGGAAAATCAGAAATAATCACATTCAGCAAAACACAGAAAGCGCCTTTAGAGGCGCTTTTTTTTCGACCATTTGGTATAGAAATCCGTAGTCAATTCCTTGTAAGCCTCGGAGTATTCACCGGTATCGCTTTCAATCAAAAGTGTTTCCGTTACTGCTTCTTCCGCAGCGACAAACGCAAACTCAATCATGACCCTCGCCGCCTCCTTGTGTGCCAAGGTGAAAACATGACAGATTCGCGCGACCATTAGTCCGGCGGCCTGGCCATCACCTATCCAACGATCGGCCTCTGTTTTCGGAATAATAAGGGCCACTACTCCATCGGGTTTCAGGAGCTTACGCGCCTGTTTCATAAACGCATCCGATGGCAAATAATCATCATGTCTGGCCGCGTTTCGACCGGGATCAGCGGCTCTCAAAGAGAGTGTGAAATAAGGAGGATTCGAAATAATCAAGTCGAATTTCTCACTGGTCGTAATCTTCAAAAAATCGCCGAGATGTATCTTCAGTCGATCATGCCAAGGAGATTGACGGAAATTTTCTCCTGCATCCTCAGCGCTTCCCTCATCAATTTCAATGGCTTCTACCAAGGCGGCAGGGCAGCGTTGCGCGCAAATAAGGGCAATCACGCCGGTTCCCGTTCCTACATCCAAAACATGCGTGCAGTTATGCGGTCTTACCCAAGCCCCAAGCAGCACAGCATCCGTACCTACGCGCATGGCACTGCGCGACTGCACAACGTCAAATTGCTTGAAGTGAAATGGCTTCGCCGGCGACGGCATCGTGATTAATTAAGGTGCAACGAACATACACCGATTAGCGCTAAACTACAACCTATTGATTGGGTTTCGCCTCATTCCATGTTTTGTATACACCTTGCTGCACTTGTCGGTCAGCAGGTATCGACCTCAGTGGTTCACACGGCTTCAGCGACGCGCGGCATTGCTCAGGCAATCGCTGATAGACAGCAGTACCTTCGGTCTTCCAGGCCAGCATTTCATCCGAAACTTGCTTGACAATTTTTGCCGGATTTCCCACGACAACACTTCTTTTCGGAATGTACGTATCCGCGTTGACAAATGAAAGCGCGCCAATGATGCATTCGTCTTCTACCACCACTCGGTCCATGATTACAGCGTTCATACCAACCAGACAATTTCTCCCGATAGAAGCACCATGAATAATTGCGCCGTGACCGATATGCGCACCTTCGCTTAATACCACCGTCACACCCGGAAACATGTGTATAGTGCAATTCTCTTGGACGTTGCAACCATCTTCGATGATGATTCCTCCAAAATCGCCGCGAATCGCCGCGCCCGGACCGATATACACATCCCGACCGATAATAACATTGCCGGTTACCGTTGCATTAGGATGCACGAAGGCCGACTCATGAACGACCGGCACATAACCATCAAATTCAAAAATATTTGCCATAAGGTGAGAAGCTTTACATACGTTCGAGAATGACCGCATAACCCTGACCCACGCCGATACACATCGTGCAGAGGGCATATCGCTTCCGGGTATTCACCAATTCAATGCTTGCAGTTTGCAGCAAACGTGCGCCGCTCATTCCCAGCGGATGACCGAGTGCTATAGCTCCTCCATTAACATTCAATCGGGAATCACGATCGTCGAGGCCCAATTGACGCGTGCATGCAAGCGCCTGCGCCGCAAAGGCTTCGTTCAGTTCAATAAGATCGACATCGTTCATCGTTAGCCCTGCCCTTTTCAAGGCAAGACGCGAAGCTTCAACAGGTCCAATGCCCATGATTCTTGGTTCGGTACCGGTTACTGCAGAAGCAACGATGCGCGTCATGGGCGTTAGTCCATGCAGCCTCAAGCCTTGCTCCGATGCAATCAGCAGGGCCGCAGCGCCATCATTCAAGCCTGATGCATTACCTGCGGTCACCGTTCCGCCGCTTCGAAATGCGGGTTTCAATCGGCCTAGCGCCTCGCTTGTGCTTTCGGATTTTATGAATTCATCCTTGGAAAA
>Ga0209617_10001522_pt1 | contig 10851 bp, 7 predicted proteins | sample LakEriepJuly2011_2_FD_187459 | JGI IMG/M metagenome (GOLD analysis project Ga0209617, IMG submission 187459) | Freshwater microbial communities from dead zone in Lake Erie, Canada - CCB epilimnion July 2011 (SPAdes) (version 2) | ecosystem: Environmental > Aquatic > Freshwater > Lentic >... | reverse complement strand
AGCTGCTGGTGGACACCCGGCCGCACGCGCCGCGTGCCGCCGCGGCCGACGAGCCCGAGGACGACCTGGCGTTCGCCGGCGACCACTACGGCGGCGCATCGACCTCGCTCCCGGGAGGCGCCTGACATGGCCGGCGGCGGCGGAGGGATGCGGCGCGGCAAGAAGAAGGGCGCGCGCATCGACATCATTCCCCTGATCGACATCATCTTCTTCCTGCTTGCCACCTTCATCATGGTGTCGCTGAGCATGTCGAAGAACCAGGGCGTGAAGGTCGCGCTCGCGGGCGCGGGCACCGCGCAGTCGCTCGGCGACCAGTCGGAGATGGAGAAGTCCGTCACCCTCAGCGTCAACGACAAGGGCGAGGTCTTCTTCAACAAGGAGAAGGTCTCCATGGCCCAGCTCCCCATGAAGCTGCAGACCTACAAGATGTCTTCCAAGGACCCGAAGGTGGTCATCAACAGCGACGGCGGCGCGGACTTCAAGTTCGTGGTGTCCGTGCTCGACGAGGTGCGCAAGCTGGGCATCGCCAAGGTCGGCATCAGCACCGACAAGAAGTGAACGACGCATGAGCAAGGCCGCGGTCATCCTCGCAGTCGTCGGTGCCATCGTGGTGCACGGGATCGTGCTGCTGTTCGGCGGCATCATCTTCCTGGGCGAGGAGACGCACGCCAGCAAGCGCGACGTGGAGCTGGTGAGCGAGGAAGTCCAGAAGGACAAGGAAGAGACGGTCAAGGAAGAGGAGAAGCAGGAGGTCAAGCAGGAGACCGAGGCTCCGCCCGACCCGAACCAGTCGATCAAGAGCGTCGACACGCCCTCGCAGTCCTCCGACGACGCGCCCGCGCTCGATGCTGCCAGCCTGAGCGCCATCGAGGCCGCCCTGAACGGCGGCGGCGTGGCGGGCGGCGACTTCGGCGCCGGCGCCGCATCGCTCGCCACCGGCGGCCGCATCGGCGGCACCGGCAAGGGCGGCGGCGAGGAACAGGCCTCCGAAGAGGCGTTCAGCATGTCGGAGATCGACCAGCGCCCGCGCCCCATCCAGCAGGTGGCCGGCACGTTCCCGCAGGAGATGCGCTCCAAGAGCGTCGAGGGCGTGGTCACCCTGATCTTCATCGTGGACGAGACCGGCCGCGTGGTGAACCCGCGCGTCGAGAAGGCGTCCCACCCCGCATTCGAGGCCCCCGCGCTCGAGGCGCTGCGGCAGTGGAAGTTCGAGCCCGCCGTCAAGAGCGGCAAGCGCGTGAGCTGCCGCATGCGCGTCCCCATGAGATTCCAGCCAAGGTAACGCCATGCAAACCATGCACCGCATGAAGATCATCCCGTTGGCCGCTGCGCTGCTTGCCGCATGCATCGCCTGCGCATCGCGCGCTTCCGCGCCGGCCGGCGATTCGTCGACACCGTCGCTTGCCATTGCGCCGCCCGACCTCTCCGACATCTGGAACGATCCGTCGTTCGTGAAGGGCTTCCTGGGCGGCTACGGCATCAGCCCGGACGTGGAACCGCGCATCTCGCAGGACGACCTGGCCATCATGGAGCTGGTGCGCCAGCTGATGCCGATCAACGTGCCTGCCACCGAGGCGCTGCTCCGCGACTCGGTGCGGCCCGAGTCCTCGGCGGTGCTCGACCTGACGCTCGGCGGCACGCTCTACCAGCAGGGCAAGGCCGAGGAGGCGCTCGCCGCCTACCGCTCGGCCGTGGCCAAGTTCCCGAGCTTCCGCCGCGCCTACCGCAGCATCGGCAGCATCTGCTACAGCCGCAACGAGTACGAGGACGCCATCGCCGCGTTCAACAAGATGATCGAGCTCGGCAGCGCCGACGCCGACTCGTACGGCCGCCTGGGCGCGTGCCACACGGCGCGCAAGGACTTCCAGCCTGCGGAGGCGGCGTTCCGCAATGCGCTCCTCCTGCAGCCCGAGGAAGTGAAGTGGCGCCTGGGCCTGGTGTACGCGGTGCGTGCGCAGGGCAAGTTCGAGGACGTCATCAGCCTGGTGAAGGGGCTGCTCGCCAAGTTCCCCGACAACTACGCGTTCTGGCTCCTGCAGGCCTCGGCCTACGTGGAACTGAAGCAGCCGGTGGAGGCATCGGTGAGCCTGGAGGCGGTGGACGCCATCGGCAAGTCGACGCCGGACAGCCTGTACATGCTGGGCGACCTGTACATCTCGCAGAACCTGCCGGCGATGGCCCTCTCCGCGTACATGCGTGCCGTGGAGAAGGACCCGACGCAGCCGGCGGCGCGCGCCATCCGTGCGAGCGAGATGCTCGCCTTCCGCGGCGGGCTGCCGCAGTCGAAGGACCTGCTCGCGCTGGTGAAGAAGACCTGGGGCGACTCGCTGGCCGACGCCGATCGGCGAAAGCTCCTCAAGCTGCAGGCCCGCGTGGCCATGAGCGGCGGCAGCGGCAACGAGGAGACGGCGGCGGTGCTCGAGGAAGTGATCCAGATCGACCCGCTCGACGGCGAGGCGCTGATGCTCTTGGGCCAGCACTACAAGACCGCCGCACAGCCGGACAAGGCCATCCTCTTCTACGAGCGCGCGGCGCGCATCGAGTCGTTCGCGGCCAACGCGAAGGTGAAGATCGCGCAGGTGTACGTGGGACAGAGCCGGTTCGACGAGGCGCTGGCGCTGCTGCGCGACGCCCAGTCGATCAAGCCGCGCGAGGACGTGGCGCGGCTCATCGAGCAGGTGGAACGCGCGGCCAAGGGCAAGCGCTGAGCACGGACGTCGCCACGGCGCCCCGACTGTTCAGCAATGGTTAAGCATGCGGGATTCGTACCGCCGGGCACGCTTCGCATCACGGTGCCGCACAGGGACTTGCGCAGGGCTGACGCAATCTGAACGAAGGGTTCGCGGAACAAATATGCCGCATTGGAGAACGAGTGGCAGAATGCGTCGTCCTTACATCTCGGAGTCTGGATCCTCGGTAGTACCCCTTGGATCTTGGTCCAGTCAGTTTCGGCACCGCCCTTTAGCAAGAAAGACCACGAAATGAAGATCAGCACCGTCGGAAGCACGTTGGCACTCGTGATCGGCTCGTCGATGATCGCCCAGAGCGCGATCGCGGCAGAAGTCCTCGTCAGCGGCAACATCACCACGTCCACCACCTGGACCTCGAACAACACCTACAACCTCCAGGGCCAGGTCTACGTCTCCCCCGGCGCGACCCTGACCATCCAGGCCGGCACCGTGGTTGCCAGCGACTTGGGTGGCTCGCTCGCCGTGACGCGCGACGCTCGCCTGGTCTGCAACGGCAACGCCAGCAGCCCGGTGATCTTCACCTCCAAGACCGACAAGAACACCTGGACCGCCCAGAACCCGCGCGGCCAGTGGCGCGCCGTTGCCAACGAGTGGGGCAACATCACGATCATGGGCAACGGCTACATCGGCAAGTACGGCGCCGGCGCCGTCAGCACGAACACCGCGGCTCCGAACGCCGGCAACTACGCCAACATGGAAGGCCTGACCGCGTCGGGCTCCAGCGACACCCGCACCTTCTACGGCGGCGGCAATGACCTCGACAACAGCGGCAGCCTCACCTACACCCAGATCCGCTACGGCGGCCTGGTGGTCGGCCTCGGCAACGAGCTCAACGGCCTGTCCCTCGGCGGCATCGGCCGCAGCACCACCATCAACCACATCGAGATCATGAACAACGTCGATGACGGCATCGAGGTCTGGGGTGGTACGGTGGACATGAAGTACGTCAGCATCTGGAACATCGGCGACGACTCGTTCGACGTCGACCACGGCTGGCGCGGCCGCGCGCAGTTCGGCCTGATCGTCCAGGGCTACTCGATCCCCGGCGCAGCCTCCGGCTCGGGCACCTGCGACAGCATCTTCGAGTTCGACGGTGCCGCAAAGTCGGACGCGCAGCCCGTCACGACCGCCAACCTGTACAACTTCACTGCCATCGGCCAGCCGCTGAGCAACAAGAACGCGTGCAAGTTCCGTGACAACGCCCGCGTGCAGTACAACCAGTCCATCTTCATGGACATCGGCGCTCAGGTCGTCCGCAACGACAACACCGACAACGAGGCCACCGACGGCCAGACCGGCTACGGCTACAACGGCACGCTGTCCTGGGCGAACACCTGGACCACGGCCTACAACGTGACCTCCACGGTGAATCCGTTCAGCACCCCGGCCGCGATTGCCGCTGCCTACCGTGCACTGAGCGCCGGCACCCTGATTCAGTACACGGACAACGTGTTCTTCAACAACAACGCCGCTGCGGCGTACACCGAGGCCAACGCTCGTGGCGTGTTCGCGGCTGCGAACAACAACGTGCAGGCCACCAGCTCGCCGATCACGAGCATCACCCGTGGTTCCAACATCTCCCAGGGCGGCGGCGTGATCCAGCCGGTCATCGGCCTCGATCCCCGCGCTGCCAACAACGCGGTGACCTCGGCCGGTACCGCCCCGAACGACGGCTTCTTCGACCAGGTCAACTACCGCGGCGGATTCAGCCCGACTTCGAGCTGGCTGTGCGGCTGGACGGCCTCGGAGGCGTTCGGTTACACGACCGCGGGCTGCAGCACTCCGTGCGTGGGCGACCTGAACGGCGACCGCGTGGTCGGTGGCGCTGACCTCGGTGCCCTCCTGGGCAACTGGAACGGCTCCGGCACCGGCGACCTGAACGGCGACGGCACCGTCAGCGGCTCGGACCTCGGCGCGATGCTCGGCGCCTGGGGCGCTTGCGCGGAGTAAGTAAAGCGGTTTGAATACGCCATCCGGCGGCGGGCCAGTCCCGCCGCCGGATGTTTCTTCTCAATCGCAAGGAAAGTCATGGATTCGAACATGGTGCGACATACGGCGGCCTGGGCTCTCCTGGTCGCTGCAGCGGGTGCCGGTGTGTGCGGCTGCGCAGCAACGGATCAGCGAAGCCCGGCGGCATCCGCCGGGCATGTCTCGTCTCCCCCAACCGCGGAGCCCGTTGCGCCCTGGCAGCGGGCGTTGCTCCGCGAGGGGTTCGACGTCGCCTCGCAGATTCCCGTGGACCCGCATGCCAAGGACCGTGCGCGGGCCCAGGAAGAGGTGGTGAAGGTTTGCCTCGAACTGGGACTGATCGACGACGCCGTCGACTGCTCGGATCGCATGACCGGGTGGCGGCGGTGCGAACTGTACGCGTTGATCGGCCTGAAGTACGCGGCGTCCGGCGATGCCGCTCGTGCGCGCCTCATGGCCTTGCGTGCGCTTGATTACCCCGCGGACATCGAGGATTGGGCGCGCGACATAGTGGCCACGCAGGCAGCGCGCGTCTACCTGCAGATCGGAGACGAGTCGCGTGCGCTGGAAATCATGAAGGGCCGCGCGACGGCCGAAGTGGCGAAGTTCGAGGTGGCCCGCGTCGCCTCGGCAGATGCCGCGCAGCTGGACTCGCAGGCCGATGCCTTCGACCGCGGCATCGCGACGCTCAACTTCGACCTCGCACGGAGCGGCATCGATGGCTATTCGGCACTCTTGGTACGCGTCATCGACGATGCGCCGCGGCGCGACCGTGCGCTGAAGGCGCTGGAGTCTGCCATCAAGGGACTGCCGATCGACCTCCAGGTGTCGGTGAATGCGGACCTCGCGGTGTCGCTCCATGCGCACGGGCAGCCGGCGCTTGCGGCCCAGTTCCTGGGGCGTGCGGCCGAGCTCAACAGGAACACCACCTTCCTGACCCAGGACCTGGCGCCGTACGGGGTGATCGTCGCAAAGGCGCGCCTGCGCACGGGTGATGCGGCGGGCGCGCGCGCCGACCTGGAGCGGCTGCGCACCCAGTACTACGCCCACAGCGAGGAGATCGTGAACCTGCGTCGCGCCCAGTCGCTGCGGGCGCTGGCCGAGGGCTTTGCGCTCATCGGCGACCGAGACGCCGCCGTGCGCTGCCAGCGCGATGCGATCGAGGCGGGCACCATCAACCCGAACTCGCGTCCTCGCGCCGAGGACCTGTCGGCCACCTGCGCGTCCATCGCGCGGACGGGCATCGAGCCGGATGCAGCCACCCGGAAGCAGATCGAGCGCGCACGCGCAGGCCTGGCGGATCCATGGTGAGACGCCGGGGCCATCGCCTGGCGGCAGCCGCTGTTTCCTGCGCCATCTCCACCATCGCCGCCGCCCAGGCTCCGGTGGGCGGTTCCGTGCGCGGCGTGATCTCCGACAAGGAGTTCAACACGCCGATCGCCGGTGCCACCGTGGTGGTGCTCGGTACCAAGGCGCGCGTGCAGACCACCGAGAACGGGTCGTACATCGTCACCAACCTGCCGGCCGGCGTCTATACGCTGGTGATCACCAAGGACGGCTACGTCCGCGAGGTGAAGGCCAACATCGGCGTGGCCGCGGGCCAGCTGGTGGACACGGACATCGCGATGGCCGGCGAGTTCGAGGACCTGGACGAGTTCGTGGTGCAGGACATGGACCTCGGAGGCGAGGTGGCGCAGCAGCAGGAGATCGCGCTGCCCATCGACATGGAGCCGGTGGTGTTCCTGCCGCCCCTGGACCTGCAGCTGCGCCTCGAGAGCCCGCAGCTCCTGGATTCCGTCGGCGTGGAGATGATCCAGCGCTCCGGCGCTTCCGACGCCGCGGCGGTGCTCCTCCTGGTGCCGGGTGCCACGCTGCAGGACGGCAAGTACGCGGTCATCCGCGGCCTGCCGGACCGCTACGTGAGCACGCTCCTCGACGGCGTGCGACTGCCGACCGCCGACCCGAACAAGCGCGCGGTGAAGCTCGACCAGTTCCCGGCGGCGGTGATCCAGAGCGTCGACGTGAGCAAGACGTTCACGCCGGACCAGCAGGGCGAGTCCTCGGGCGGCGCGGTCAACATCGTGCTGAAGGAGATCCCGGACGAGGGCTTCCTGCAGATCAAGTCGCAGATCGGCTTCAACTCGCAGGTGAAGGATGGGCAGTTCCTCACCTATCGCGGCGGCGGACTCGGCTTCTGGGGCGACAACTCGACGCTCAAGAACGGCCCGGACGGCGAGCCCTGGCCGAACAACCCCACCTCCACGCAGTTCGGCGAGGCGCCGACCATCTGGAAGTGGTCCGTGGCAGGCGGCGACTCGTGGGAGATCGACGACGGCGTCCGCGTCGGCGCGTTCGGCAACTTCTTCTACGACTCGGACGCGTCCGCCTACAGCGACGGCCAGCTCAACTACCTGGAGCAGGCGGGCGTGGGCACGGGGCTGCGGCCGGAGCAGTACGGCACGCCCGACGACTTCTACACCCAGATGTACGACGTCACGCAGGGGACGCAGTCCATCCAGTGGGGCGGCATGGGCATCGTGGGCCTGGAGTCGGAGGACACCAAGGTCAGCGCCAAGTACCTGTACACGCTGCTGTCGGAAGACCAGTCGGTGCTGCTGACGAACACGCGCGGCAAGGAGTACTACTTCCCGGGCTACGACCCGAACGACCCGCTGAGCCCGGGTGCCGGCTTCGTCGACCAGGACAAGAGCCCGTGGACGCGCCTGGAGACGCTCGACTACAGCCAGCTGAGCACGCAGTCGATGATCCTGAGCGGCCAGCACCGGCTCGACTTCCTGGGGCCGTCGGACGACGACGCGCGGGATGAATCCTCGCCGGTGGAGCTGTCGGCCCCGGTGGTCGACTGGAAGTTCTCGCTGAGCAAGGCGCGGGAAGACCAGCCCGACCAGACGCAGTTCGCCGCCAAGTGGAAGAACACGGTTCCGCTGGTGCCGCCGCCGAATCCGCCGCTCCTCACCCTGTACCAGCACTGGGAGTCGCTGCGCCCCGCGCAGAACACCAACATCGGCTGGGTGCAGCACATCACCTACAAGAACGAGGAGAACAGCACGCAGGGCCAGGTGAACGGCAAGCTGCCGTTCACGCAGTGGGACGACCGCGATGGCTACATCAAGGCGGGCGGATTCGTCGACGTGGTGGATCGCTCGTGGGTCAAGGACTCGTTCACCAACAGGGAAGACACGGACACCTCGTATCCCGGTGCGATCATCGACAACCCGCCCGGCGTCCCGTTCTCGAGCCCGTGGAGCGCCGTGTTCCCCGCGCAGGGCCACGTGGTCTCGCAGTCGACGTACGACATCTCCTACGACGGCAAGCAGGACATCCTGGCCGGTTACCTGATGGCGGACATGCCGATCAACGAGACGATGAACATCATCGGCGGCTGCCGCATCGAGAACACGCAGATGTCCACCACCGTCATTCCCGACGTGGATGCCGTGTGGATCGACGTGGACACGCAGACCGTGCAGAACTTCAGCGGCCCGAACGAGTGGGATGCGGCGTTCACGCAGCTCGACATCCTGCCGATGATCGGCTGGAACTGGAACATCGAGGAGGACCTGGTGCTGCGCACCGCGTTCGCGCAGACGCTCGCGCGCCCGAACTTCTTCGAGCTGGCTCCGGTGCTCCAGTACGAGTACATCGGCGCGCCGATCTTCATCGGCAACCCCGAGCTCATCATGAGCGCGCTGAACAACTACGACGTCCGCCTGGACTGGACGCCGTACGAGAAGTGGCTGATCTCCGGATCGCTCTTCTACAAGCAGATCACCAACCCCATCCAGTACGTCCAGCGCTACACCGAGGGCTTTGCGTACAACACCGCGCTCAACCTGCCGGAGGCGACGCTCTTCGGGGCGGAGCTGGAGGCGCGCTGGACGCTGGTGCCGATGCTGGGCGAGGAATGGGACGGCCTGGCGTTCGGCACCAACTTCACCTACATGCAGTCGGAGGTGACGCTCAGCCAGTTCGACCAGCAGCAGCTGGCCGACTACGGCGTGAACGCATCCTCGCAGCCGATGACCGCGACGCCCGACTTCCTCTTCAACGCGAACCTCACCTACGACTACCGTCCGCTGGGCACGTCGTGCGGCATCTTCTACACGCTCAAGGGCAATTCGCTGGTGAGCGCGGCCAACCCGCACACCGTGCTGCTGACCCCGGCCATCTACCAGCTCGGCTACGGCACGCTGAACGCCAGCGTCTCGCAGGAGATCCTGCAGGGGCTGCGGTTCACGGCGGCCGCCAAGAACCTCACCAACCCCGACATCCAGACGCAGTACCAGACCTACGACGGGGTCACCGGCCTCAACTCCAAGTACACCGCCGGCATCGCGTTCTCGTTCGCATTCACCTACCAGGTCAACTTCTGACGGGCACTGCCCGCGAGATTCCGAAGATCGCCATGAACACCACGACGCTTCCCGCAGCCCTCGCCGTCCTCTGCTCCCTGGCCATGTTCCCGGCGGTGGGTTGCCGTTCTGCCGATCGTGCGGCCGACGATGGCACTGCGTCCGCTGCCGCGGCGCTGGATGCACCCGCCAAGGGGACGTCGTCCGCGGGGAAGCCTGCGCCCGCAACTGGCGCAGGCACGGCCGCCGCGGCTTTCGCGGCAGGTTCGCTTGACCCGGCCGCGCCCGTGGTGGTCGACTACTCGCTCGAGCCGAGCGCGTTCACGAAGTCCGTGGCCAAGACCGACCTCCTGGAGATTGCGCTCGCCAACCTGGTGCTGGCGCAGGGCGAGACGCCCTCGGTGAAGGACTTCGCCAAGCGCATGCTCACCAACCACACCGCCATCCAGGTGATCGTGACGAAGGTGGCGGCCGATACGCAGGTGGAGCTGCCCACGGCGCTCGACGCCGACGACGAGGCCACCGTGGCACGGTTCGCGGCGATGAACGGCGTGGCGCTCGACAAGGCGTACATGGCGTACCTGGCCGAGCAGCACCCGAAGACGCTTGCCTCGTATCGCTGGCAGTACGACAACTGCAAGGATCCGGTGGTGAAGGCCTTCATCGGCGGAACGATGCCGATCGTCGGCACGCAGCAGCGCACGGCCGAGTCGCTCAACGCCGAGGTGAACAAGGAAGAGATCCGCCTGGCCGCCGAGCAGAAGGCCGCGGAGCAGAAGGCCGCGGAAGAGGCCAAGGCCAAGGCCGCCGCCGATGCTGCCGCGGGCTCGAGCAAGAAGAAGGGCAAGAGCAGCAACTTCTCGGCGAAGAAGCCCGCCGGGAGCTGAGGCGTCTCACGGGGCGGAGCATCCACTCCCCGATCGTGACCGATAATGCAGATTCATTTGGCCCCTCAAGGGCGATCCTGTGGCGTTGCGGGTGCGCGATGCCCTGGGTGGGTGACGGATTCCGAGCCGTGTCACGGAATCCATGATCCGCATCTGCGGGGGATTGCGCCAAGAGAGGTGAGGGAGCTGACTCCGTCGAATCGTGCCGGCATCACGGCGCCTCGGCGGGGGAGGCGGGCTTGAGCGGCGCCGGTCGTAGGCGCGCCTTGCCCAACCCTCGCGCTTCCGTGCAATCTGCCTCTCGGGAATGGAAAGGGAAATCACTTGAAGAACCTCGCAACCGCCGCCCTGGCCACCTTCGCATCCGTGACGTCCGCCAACGCGGGCTTCGTGCCGGGCGCCGTCTCGTTCACCAGCCTCCAGGAATGGCAGGCGGCCCCGAGCGACCCCGACCTCAACCTGTTCCCCGGCGCCACGGCGTCGTTCTACACCGAGAACTTCAACGGCGCGGCAAGCACCGGCAATGCGTCGCTCTCGGGCGGTGCCGGCTGGGCATCCTGGACCGCAACGGCCTCGAGCGGTTCGCTCACCTCCTGGGGCAGCAGCATCTCCGCGGCGTCCAATGGCGCAAGCGTCAACTTCAGCTTCACGCCGCCGATCAGCATTCCGCTGGGCGGCGTCCGCGGCATCGGCGGCGGCTTCGGCTTCGTCGACAGCCTTGGCCAGTTCGTCGCCGGCAGGATCTGGCTGAAGCTCTCGAGCGGCGATTCGATCGTGCAGACGATCTCGACGCCCGATTCGTTCGTGGGATTCTGGGTCACCGATCCGGCCCAGGTGATCACCAGCATCACCATCCAGCCGCTCGGAACCGCT
>Ga0209617_10001519_pt1 | contig 10862 bp, 11 predicted proteins | sample LakEriepJuly2011_2_FD_187459 | JGI IMG/M metagenome (GOLD analysis project Ga0209617, IMG submission 187459) | Freshwater microbial communities from dead zone in Lake Erie, Canada - CCB epilimnion July 2011 (SPAdes) (version 2) | ecosystem: Environmental > Aquatic > Freshwater > Lentic >... | reverse complement strand
GTTTTATTTCAGAGAGTTCATATGCGGGAACATCACTGAGATCTTGCAGATAAGACTTACGAACATCGCCAGCTGCAACACAGAGCAGCTTGTCATCTCCACCAGCTTCATCTGTCATGTTCAGCATTCCGATTACGCGACATGAAACAACGCAGCCAGGAAATGTTGGTTCGTCCAACATGATGAGGGCATCAAGTGGATCGCCATCTAACGAGAGGGTGTTTTTAACAAAGCCATAGTCATAGGGATAGCGAGTTGATGTGAAGAGCATGCGATCAAGGCGAACTTCACCGGTCGTGTGATTGATTTCGTACTTATTTCGCGAACCTGCTGGAATTTCAACGACGACATCGAAGATCATATGGATGGCACTTTCTTTAGGGTGGTGCTTTGGAAGGGAAAGACTTGGGGTGAACGACGGGGCTCGAACCCGCGACATCTCGGACCACAACCGAGTGCTCTACCAGCTGAGCTACGCCCACCATGTGCTGTGCGGGCTTAGTCTACCTTTTCCGCAGGCGGATTCTGCCCCTGATTTTGCGCTTCGATGAAGACGTTGCTGCGGTAGTACTTGAGTTCTTCGATCGAATCTTGAATATCACCCAGAGCGCGATGGTTGCCTGTCTTTGCAGGGGCTGCGAAATAGATCTTTGGATACCAACGGCGGGCTAACTCTTTAATGCTTGAGACATCCACGGTGCGATAGTGCAGGTACTCGTTCAGGCGTGACATGTCACGGGCGATGAAGTTGCGATCGACAGAGACTGAGTTGCCGGCCAAAGGAGATTTTCCGGGTAAGGTCCCAGCAGATTCGAGGTAAGCCACGATCGCATCTTCCGCCGCCTCAACGGTTATGCCCTCAGGGATCTCAGTGATCAGCCCTGATGCGGTATGCATCTGGGTGACAAATTCATTCATCCCCGCTAACTGCTCAGGTGTCGCTTTGATTACCAGATCGATACCTTCACCGATCACATTGAGCTCGGAGTCGGTAACAAGGACGGCAATCTCGACGAGAGCATCTTTTTCTAGGGAAAGCCCCGTCATCTCGCAATCGATCCAGATCAGATGGGGGAGTTCGGTAGCCATAGCGCGCAGTTTAGGGGGTTAGGGCGAGCGCGCGTGAATTCAGGATGTGTTCACCTTCTGTTCACCTTGTAGCCTCGCTTACTCTGCGGACAAGCGACAAGATTCCCGCGTGAGCAACACTATGACCCCAGCCCCACGCGAGCTCGTTACCAAGCCCCGTAGATCTGATCAGATTTTTCGCGTAGCCGTTACCGCCGGTGGAATGTCATCTCTGATCATCCTCGGATTGATCTTTGCATTTCTTGCATACCGCGGCTTGGGTGTTCTTCGAATTGAAGGTTTTGGTTTCATTACCAATTCAAATTGGGATGTAGTCGAAGATGAGAGCTCAAACATAGTCTCGCAAGATTATGGATTAGCTGCGATGTTGGTCGGAACGATCTTATCCGCGACAGTTGCAGTTATTGTCGGCGTACCGATTGCAGTCTTTAGCGCGCTCTTCTTAGAATTTTACTCAGGGCGTAAAGCTCGAAATGTACTCATCGCTCTTATTGACTTGATGGCTGCCTTCCCATCAATTCTCTTTGGTTTTTGGGGCTTCTTAATCTTGATGCCGAGCGCTGAATACTGGGCAAAGCTACTAAACAAATATCTTGGATGGATTCCAATCTTTGATGTCCCAGCACCATTCTTTACGCGCTCGCCATTTATCGCTGGCCTCGTTCTTGCAATCATGATTATTCCGATTACAACATCAATTTCTCGTGAGGTTTTCTCTCAGACACCTCTTGATCGAATCCAAGCAGCGTACGCCCTTGGTGCAACACGATTCTCAATGATCCGTGCAGTAGTTCTTCCATTTGGTCGCGGTGGAATTGTCGGTGGCGCAATGCTCGGCCTCGGTCGCGCTATGGGTGAAACAGTTGCTGTATATACAGTTTTGAATATCGTCTACCAAGTCAACTGGCAAGTTCTCTTCGGTTCAGGCGGAAATATCGCATCCCTCATTCTTCTCAAAGTTAACGAAGCCGATAGAGAAGAAGTGAATGCCCTTATGGCTGCTGGTTTAGTCCTCTTCGTTCTTACCCTCATTATCAACGCGATTGCAAATGTCCTTGTGAATAGCCTCGGAAAGACGGGTCGCTAAATGACTTCAACAATCAGTCAGTCGGCTGCAGATGCAAAGCCAGGCAAACCATGGGAGCCAACGGCACGTGAGCGTGGGCAGAAGGTGCTTAATTTCTTTATCGCACTAGCTCTTTCAGTCGTTCTACTCTTCACCACTGGTCTCAATGGAAAACTCGGTTGGTTTATTGCATTCTTCTTATCGTGGACCTTTGTTGCATTTATTGCAGAATATCGCCGTGCCGGTAAACCAGCGGCGCAGGATAGTTTGCTCACTAGCATCTCAAGATTTGCAATTACTCTCGCAGTAATTCCGATTATCAGCATCTTGGCAACCGTCGTTGCAAAAGGTTGGCGCGGAATGCATTGGGGTCTCTTCACCCAAGATATGACTCAAGCAACGGTTAATGACCCCATTCAAAACGGTGGAATGCTCGCTGCAATTGTTGGAACTGTGATCATGGTGGGACTTGCACTTATCTTCACACTGCCAATTTCAATCTTGACCGCGCTGTACTTAACTGAAATTAATGGAAAATTCGCTCGACCAATTCGATTCCTCGTTCAGGCAATGTCTGGCGTTCCATCGATTGTCGCGGGTCTCTTTATTTTATCTGCTTTGATCTATCCGGTCACTGGAGAGCGCACTGGCTTGATGGGTGCGCTGGCGTTAGCAATCCTTATGATTCCAACTGTGGCAAGAACAGCAGAGGAAGTTCTCCTACTTATTCCTAATGATTTACGTGAAGCTGGATTAGCCCTCGGTGCTACCCAGTGGCGAACAGTTGCGATGGTTGTTGTTCCTGCCGTAAAGAGTGGATTGGTAACAGCAGTGATTCTTGGTGTTGCTCGAGTTATTGGTGAAACAGCGCCAATTCTTTTGGTTTCAGGTGGCGGAGAATCAGTTAACTTCAACCCAGTTTCTGGGCCAATGGGTTCTATCCCGTACTACGTCTGGAAGTCATTCCAGCTTGGCGGAACAGAAGAATCATCTCAGCGTACGTGGGCAGGACTCCTTGTACTCATAATCTGGATTCTTTTCCTCTTTACAATTGCCCGTTACATTTCGTCGCGATCACAGAAACGGTAAACAAATGACAGATAATAATGATGTGGGACGCGATGAATCAGTTCAAACTCCAGGAGAGAAGAAGGAAATGAAGACAGAGACAACACCTCACTCACTCGCAGATGTCGCATCGGCTCGCGAAGCTAAGAAGCCTGGAACAGCTCCGCTGGGTTCTGGTCTTGAAGCTCGCGGAGTACATGCCTGGTTTGGCGCAAAGCATGCCCTCAAGGATGTCACCTTAGATTTTGCTGCAGGAACAGTGACCGCGCTTATCGGACCATCAGGATGTGGAAAATCAACTTTCCTCCGTACCCTCAACAGAATGCATGAATTTATTCCAACGGCAGCCCTTGCCGGAGAAGTTCTTCTTGGCGGAAAAGATATTTACGCATCGGGTACTGATGTAACAAAGATTCGTCTACGTATCGGAATGGTCTTTCAGAAGCCAAACCCATTCCCATCAATGACAATCGGGCAGAACGTCTTGTCAGGTCTGAAGTTGGCTCAACTTAAAGTTTCAAATACCGATGATCTTCTTGAAGAGTGCCTCGTACGTGCCGGTTTGTGGGAAGAAGCTAAGGATCGCCTTGGCGAACACGCCAGTTCTTTATCAGGTGGTCAGCAACAGCGTCTCTGTATCGCACGGTCTCTTGCAGTACGTCCTGAAGTCTTGCTTATGGATGAGCCATGTTCAGCACTGGATCCAGGTTCGACCTTCCGTATCGAGCAGACAATCTCAGAGCTCTCCCAGACCATGACAATCGTGATCGTTACCCACAATATGCAGCAGGCGGCGCGAGTATCTGATTATTCAGCTTTCATGCTCTCGGATGGTGGCCCTGGTGAACTTGTTGAGGTCGCCCCTACAAATGAGCTCTTCTCTCGTCCGCGGGATAAGCGCACAGAGGATTACGTCACTGGTCGATTCGGTTAACGGGCTACTTCAATTATTTGAGATAGGTTCAACTGTTGTTCACCAAGCCGTAGCCATCTAGACCCCCACCTTCAGTACTTTCGAGGCCTCACAACACGTGAGTCCCAACCTCGGGAAGTATCTGAAAGGTAGAGAATGAAACTCTCAAAGAAGTTTGGTGTCGTAGCAGTTGCAGTCGGCCTCATCGTTGGCCTTGCACCAGCGGCACAGGCAACAGATCTCACAGGTGCGGGCGCATCTTTCCCAGCCCTACTCATCGAAGAATGTAAAGTAGTTTTTAACAAGGCAACTAGCCATTCACTTACCTACGCAGCTTCTGGTTCAGGTACAGGCCGCGATGGTTCAGACAAGCAACTCGGAAACGTCTGGTTCTCAGATACAGCGCACACAGGTACAACAGCTCGTCCAACATTGGTACATATTCCGGCAGCTGCAGCTCCAATTGCACTTCTTCACAATTTGCCAGCAAAGAGCCAGCTCTATTTATCACCAACAACAGCAGCAAAGATTTTCGCGGGTGAAATTACACGCTGGAATGATCCTGCAATTGCAAAAGATAACAATCGTTCAATTACAGAAGTTATCTACAAGAAGGATCGCAATGGCGATCTCGTTAAGGATGCCAAGGGTAACGCGGTAGTTCTTCGCACTGCAAAGAAGAACATCAACTACACACTTCCTAACCAGCCAATTACAGTTATCTACCGTTCAGATAAGTCAGGAACTTCAGGTAACTTCACAGCGTGGCTACGTGGCGTTGCTCCAACAACATGGACCAAGCCACAGAACGACACATTCGTAACAGCATTCCCAGGTCTCATCAACGCTCCTGGAAATATCGGGCGTATTGTTGGCGCAAGCTCATCAACGGGTGTTGCTCAGTTGGCAGCGAAGACAAAGTACTCAATTACATATGCTGAAGTTTCATACGGAAGCAAGTACAACTTGAAGGCAACTGCTCTTGGAAATGCTTCAGGAAACTTTGCTCTTCCAACAGGTTCTGCAACAGCTGCATTCTTAGGTTCTGCATCAGTTGATACCAAGGGTATCTTCACCTTTGATTATGCAACCAAAGAGGCTGGCGCATACACACTTGGAATCATCACCTACATGCTTGGTGATAGCGATTACAAGGATAAGGCTGCAGTTCCTGCTATCAAGGCATGGGCTAACCAGATTATCTCTCCTGCATGTACTGATTTAGCTCCTGACTTCATTGCGATCACAGGAGAACTAAAGAAGTACGCTGATGCAGCAATTGCAAAGCTCGGATAAAACTTCCTAATCTCGAGGGTAATAAAAAAGAACGGCCAGGCCAACCAGCCTGGTCGTTCTTTTTTATGTGGTGATCTTCTGTGCGCCTGGCAGGAATCGAACCTGCGACAACCCGCTTAGAAGGCGGGTGCTCTATCCGACTGAGCTACAGGCGCCTGTAGGTGTCGTCTGATTACTATTCTAACGGCTCAACTATTAAGGTGTGACAATGGCTGAATTCATTTACACAATGAAAAAGACGCGTAAAGCGCACGGTGACAAGGTCATTCTTGACGATGTCACCTTGATGTTCCTTCCAGGTGCCAAGATCGGCGTTGTAGGCCCAAATGGTGCTGGTAAGTCAACGGTCTTGCAGATCATGGCAGGCCTTCAACAACCTTCTAATGGCGAGGCATATCTAACGCCTGGATTTACAGTCGGAATTTTGCTGCAGGAGCCAAAGCTCGATGAGTCACGTAACGTTCTTGAGAATGTGCAAGACGGTGTGCGCGAGACGATGGATATGTTGGCGCGCTTTAATGCAATCTCTGATGAGATGTCGAGCCCAGATGCTGATTACGACACCTTGCTTGCTGAGATGGGAACGTTGCAAGAGCAACTCGATCATCGCAACGCATGGGAGATCGATTCACAACTCGAGCAGGCGATGGATGCACTTCGCTGTCCGCCAGGAGATGCCGATGTCAGCGTGTTATCCGGTGGAGAAAAGCGCCGTGTAGCTCTCTGCAAACTTCTATTGGAAGCTCCAGATCTTTTACTTCTTGACGAGCCAACGAACCACCTTGATGCTGAATCAGTCTTATGGCTAGAACAACACTTGCAGAAGTATCCAGGCGCAGTTGTAGCGATCACACACGATAGATATTTCTTGGACAATGTCGCAGAGTGGATTCTCGAACTCGACCGCGGTCGCGCATACCCGTATGAAGGAAATTATTCGACCTACCTTGAGACAAAGTCGGCACGTCTTAAAGTTGAAGGCCAGAAGGATGCCAAGCGCGCAAAGCGTCTGACGGAAGAACTCGAATGGGTTCGACAGAATGCAAAGGGTCGCCAAACAAAGTCAAAGGCACGTCTTGCACGGTATGAGGAGATGGCGGCAGAGGCTGACAAGATGCGCAAGCTCGACTTCGAAGAGATTCAAATTCCACCTGGTCCGCGCCTTGGAAACGTTGTTGTAGAGGTAGAGAACTTGGTGAAGGGTTTCGGCGATCGTGTTCTCATTGACGGTCTCTCATTCACGCTTCCACGTAACGGAATAGTTGGAGTGATTGGCCCTAACGGTGCCGGTAAGACAACGCTCTTTAAGACAATCCTTGGCCTTGAACCGGCAGATTCAGGAGTTGTGAAGATCGGTGAAACTGTAAAGATTTCCTACGTTGATCAATCACGTAGCGGTATCGACCCAAAGAAGTCTCTGTGGGAAGTTGTCTCGGATGGTCTTGATTTTATGAAGGTCGGACAAGTTGAAATGCCATCTCGCGCCTACGTTGCAGCCTTTGGATTTAAAGGTCCAGATCAACAAAAACCTGCAGGCGTTCTATCTGGTGGAGAACGTAACCGTTTGAATCTTGCAATGACTCTCAAGCAAGGTGGAAACCTTTTACTACTCGATGAGCCAACGAACGATCTTGATGTGGAAACACTCGGTTCACTTGAGAATGCACTCCTTGAATTTCCTGGGTGCGCCGTAGTGATCTCTCACGATCGCTGGTTCTTAGACCGCATCACGACACACATTTTGGCTTATGAAGGCAATTCACAGTGGTTCTGGTTTGAAGGTAACTTCGAATCGTATGAGGCAAATAAAATCGAGCGATTGGGACCAGAGGCAGCTCGTCCTCATCGTGCGACCTATAGAAAGCTCACACGTTAATGAAATATCACAATCAACAATTTGTTCGCTGGGATGATATCGACGCTCTCGGCCATGTTAATAATGCCAAGTACCTGACGTATGCTCAGGAAGCGCGCTTCCATTGGTCGTTTTACCAATTTTACGAACGTAATGAAAATCCACACTTCATTGATATGGTTGTTGCGCGCGCCGAAGTGGATTTCATCGTGCCAATCTATGAAGGCGGACTCTTCGTAGATGTCCACATCTGGGTTGAATCTGTAGGTACTTCTTCCTTTGTTCTCAATTACGAGATTAGCTCAAAAGGCGTTCTCCATGCCCGCTTAAAATCTGTTCAGGTAGCCATCTCACTTGCGACGAAGAAATCTCGCCCGCTCACAGATACAGAACGCGAGTTCTTAAAAGAATATATGGCATGAGCCTTTCATCCAGAGATCAGCGAGCATGGTGGCGTGATGCAGTCACCTACCAGATCTACATCCGCTCATTTGCAGATGGCAACGGTGATGGAATCGGTGATATCGAAGGAATTCGTTCGAAGCTTCCCTATTTAAAGTCCTTAGGTGTTGATGCAATTTGGATTACACCTTGGTATCCATCTCCACAGAATGATCATGGTTACGATGTTGCAAATTACATGGATATAGAGCCCATGTACGGCACCTTAGAAGATGCCCAACGCCTGATTAATGACACACATGAGCTCGGCATGAAGTTGATCGTAGATATTGTTCCTAATCACTCCAGTGATCAGCATGTTTGGTTTCAAGAAGCGCTGAAATCTCCTATTGGTTCCAAAGCACGCGATCGCTACATATTCCGTGATGGCAAAGGTGAAAATGGTGATCTTCCACCAAATAATTGGCAATCAGTCTTTGGCGGACTGGCATGGCATCGCCTCACCGATGCGGATGGCAAACCAGAGCAGTGGTACCTGCATCTCTTTGCAGTGGAACAACCTGATTTCAATTGGGAACACCCTGAGGTGCGTCAGCACTTCGAAAGTATCTTGAAGTTCTGGCTTGATCGGGGCGTTGATGGTTTCCGTATCGATGTTGCCCACGCTCTGATTAAGTACCCAGGCTTACCTGATATTCCACCGCAGCGAGAGCGTGCGAACCATGATGAATTAGTTCCTGATGAAGAGCGACCAATGTGGGATCAAGACGGCGTTCATGAGATATATCGCAGCTGGCGAAAAATACTTAACTCTTATCCTGGAGATCGAATGGCAGTTGCTGAAGCGTGGGTGAGTCCAGCTTCGCGTATTGCTCGGTACTTACGCCCAGATGAGCTCGCTAATTCATTTAATTTTGATTTCCTTACTTCACTCTGGGAGCCGGCCTACCTAACTGGCATGATCAATCGTGCGGTAAATGCAATGTCAGAAGTTGGCGCACCTCCATCATGGGTCTTTAATAACCACGATGTCACGCGATCGGTTGATCGATTTGATTTAGGGCTACAAAATCGCCAGGTAAATACCTTTGAACGCCAAGGAGATCCCGCAAAGCTTGATATCGCACGCGGAACGCAGCGAGCACGCGCCGGTGCACTTCTGATGTTGGCTCTTCCCGGTGGTGCTTACATCTATCAAGGTGAAGAACTTGCAGTTCCTGAAGTGCGCGATATCCCAGAAGATCGTCTGAGTGATCCAATTTGGAAGATGAGCGGATATAAAGATCGTGGCCGCGATGGTTGTCGAGTACCGATTCCTTGGAAGTCATCTCCTGCCGGCGCATATGGTTTCTCAACCAATACTCAATTGCAACCAGAACAAGCCTGGCTTCCACAGAGTCCTTGGTGGGGTTCATATTCTGTTGAATCGCAGGTAGGTATTGCCGGTTCAACACATACTTTGTATGCGCAAGCACTTGCTATTCGAAAAAGTGAAGCTGGCCTTGGTGATGGACCAATGACGTGGATTGATGTTGGCAAAGATGTAATCGCTTTCTCACGTCCAGGAAATTTTGCTTGTTATGTAAATTTTGGAGATCCCATCGAGATCCCGCAGGGTGCAGAAATTCTCATAGCCTCACGTGAAATCTCTAGCAATGTGATTCCAACCGACACAACAGTCTGGTTACGACTTAAGTGAGCACCTTTTATGATGAAATCGGGGGAGAGGCTTTTTTTACAGAGCTGGTCTCAGGCTTCTATGCACGTGTTGCAACTGATCCGATTTTGCGGCCGATGTATCCCGAAAGTGATATGAAGGGTGCCGCTTGGCGCTTACAGAAATTTCTTGAGCAATATTGGGGTGGACCTTCAACGTATTCAGAAGAGCGCGGACACCCTCGCTTGCGTATGCGCCACGTTGGCTTTCACATTGATCTTGCAGCACGTGATGCGTGGCTTGCCTGCATGATGGCAGCGATTGGTGATCTAGAGATGGAAGAGATCCATCGCAATCAATTAGTGAGCTATATAGAGATGGCTGCACATTCGATGGTCAACCAACCTTCATAACTTATTTCTTTGAGGCGTTACCCAAGGTAAGAATTTCACCATTACGGATATACCAAAGAGTTCCATTATCTGCGCGGACGGCGGTGATACGAAGTCCGACACGTTCGACAACACCGCTAATAGTTAAGACATCGACGCGATCGCCAACTCCGTATTGATCTTCGATCAACATGAAAATTCCAGAAAGTATGTCGCGCACTAGCGTTTGTGCACCAAGACCGACTGCAACGCCAACAATTCCAGCGGATGCAATGACAGGGCCTAAGTTAAATCCGAATTCACCTAAGACCATTGCCGTGGCAACGATCCACACCACTGCATTAAGGATCGAAGTCAGAACAGATCCAATAGTGCGGGCACGTTCTGCTTGTCGATGCGCAGTTCCAGGCCCTGGGCGAAGATCGAGAGTTGATAGACGGTTGACGGCTCGTGTGATGGCTCTATGGCCCAGCCATTGGGCGACTACGGCCCCTGTTAGGACCGCGATGATCCGAAGTGGGGCCCCACTCAGCCAATCGATTACAGTCTGGATTTGCTCGTTCATGGAGCAAAGGTACTTCACGAGGCAATAAAGGATGCAAGAAATTAACCTTGAAATACAGTGAAGTTGGTCGACCCTAGTGCAAGATAGGCCAATCGGCGCGAGCCACGCGCCTGACACAACTGGAGCAGTCATGTCGCGAAGCCTCGTGCTCAACGCAACGTATGAACCTCTCGGCGTTGTACCTAACCGCCGTGCGCTGATCCTTGTCCTTAATTCACGGGCAACAATGGTTGAGTCATCAGGTGAAATATTGCGTTTTGCATCTGGTCAGTTAGAGCTCCCATCAGTTGTACGACTTAATAAATTTATTCGAATTCCATATCGCCACGCAGTTCCACTTTCACGTCGTGCAATCTTTGCGCGCGATGGTGGTCGCTGTGTTTACTGTGGTGCTAATGCAACGTCTATCGATCACGTGATTCCGCGTTCTCGCGGAGGCGGACATAGTTGGGAAAATGTTGTCTCTGCATGCCACAAGTGCAATCACTTGAAGGCGGATAAACCGCTGAAAGAGTTGGGGTGGAGACTCAGATCACTTCCACGTGAACCAGTTGGTGCA
>Ga0209617_10001518_pt1 | contig 10865 bp, 8 predicted proteins | sample LakEriepJuly2011_2_FD_187459 | JGI IMG/M metagenome (GOLD analysis project Ga0209617, IMG submission 187459) | Freshwater microbial communities from dead zone in Lake Erie, Canada - CCB epilimnion July 2011 (SPAdes) (version 2) | ecosystem: Environmental > Aquatic > Freshwater > Lentic >... | reverse complement strand
ATCGCGTTGCAGATCGAGCCCGACAATGCGGTGGCCCGTGCGGGTCTCGAGCGTGCCGGCAAGCTTGGTGCGGTGCTGCCGCTGCTGGCCGAGGCGGAGTCGGCTCTGCTGGCGGAACGACCGCTCGAGGCGGTGACGCTTTACGAACGCGTGCTGCGCGACGATCCGGTGAACCGAACGGCGCAGTCTGGACTCTCTCAAGCGCGGGCGGCGCTCGGTTCGGATGCTTATGCGCAAGCGGTCGGTGAAGCGCTGGCTGCATTGCGCGAGGGCCGTATCGATGCCTCCCGGACAGCGCTTGCGAGAGCCCGTGCGTTGCGCCCGGGTGGTGCGGAACTCGCCTTCGTCGAGGCGCAGTCGGCAGCGCTCGGTGTGCGGCGCGAGGTCGGCAGCAGCCGCGATGCGAACCTGGCGCTCGAGGCTGCGGAGCGCTGGGGCGAGGCGCAAGCCGGTTATGAGCAGTTGCTGGCGCGCGATCCGACCTTGGGGTTCGCGCGTGCGGGTCGTGCGCGCACCGCACCGCGCGCCGAGTTGGCGCGACGTCTCGATCGACTGTTGACCGATCCGTCGCGGCTGGTGGCGCCGGAGGTGCGCCGAGAGGCGGAGACGCTGTTGGCCCGTGCTGCGACGGTGCGCGGACAGGCGCCCGTGTTGCAGGGGCAAGCGCAACGCCTGCGGGACTCATTGGCGCTTTATGATCAAGTAGTCGCCGCAATGTTCGAGTCCGACGGACTCACAGCGGTCAGTCTGCAGAGGGTGGGTACCATCGGCACATTCCGCCGCAAGGAGATACGGCTCAAACCCGGTCGCTATGTCGTGACCGGTAGCCGTGACGGCTATCGCGATGTCCGGCGCGAGTTCCTGGTCGTACCAGGAAGTACGCCGTTGGTCGTCGAGATCCGATGCACCGAGGTGGTGTCATGACCGGCCTGTCGCTGCAGGTGCGTGAGCCCGCCGGTGCGCGTGAGCTCGGCTTGCCGTGCGCGTTCGGCGGGTCCCCTGCCGACCTGCTGCGAATTCCGGGTGTCGATGATGTGACGGTCGGCGTCTTCGAGCAATTCGACGGTGCGTTCGGGGTGCGACTCATCGACAGCGCGCCAGACGATGCCATCACATCGTCGGGCACATCATCAGACCGTCCACGGCTCAATGGTCGGTCGCTGGCGGCCGGCGAGTTCCACGAACTCGTCGCGGGTGATGTGTTGTCGGTCGGCGCAGCCCTTATCGTCGTCGATGGCGCGGGTCCTGCGATCGATGTGCGTCACCTGCAGGGCAACGACACGCTGCCGCCGCTGCGACTGACGGTCGAGGAGCGTGACGAAGATGACGCGGCGACCACCGCCATCACGGCAGTCGCGGTGGGTCCTGATGCGCCGGGCGCAGGCGCAGCGGGTCCGGTGACAGCGGCTGTCCGTACAGCACGGGCGTCGCGGCGGCGGCAGTGGGTGACGGTGCTGCTGCTGCTCGGGACGGTGGTCGGCCTCCTCGGCTGGGTGTTGCTCAGTCTGCAGTCGGTGACGGTGGTGGTGACGCCTGCCGATGCCACGGTACGCGGCTCCGGGATCAGCTGGCGCTCGGGACAGCTGCTGTTCCTGCGGCCGGGACCACAGGTGGTGACCGCCCGTGCAGCGGGTCATCGCGATATGACGCGGAACATACAGGTGCGCGAGGGCGAGCCCTTGCGCCTCGATCTGCGGCTCGAGCCGTTGCCCGGTGTGCTTGAACTGGATACTGGGGGTGTCGCCGTGCAGGTCTTCATCGATGGCGCGGAGGCGGGGCGTGCACCGGGGTCCATCGAGGTCGCGGCGGGGGAGCGGACGCTCACGCTGCGCGCACCGCGCTTCCTCGATGCGCTGCAGAAGGTCAAGGTCGAAGGTCGTGGTGTGCGCCAACCGCTGCGCATCGAGATGCGCAGCAACTGGGGCCGGCTCGAGGCGAGCGTGAGTGCGGGCGCGGCTTCGTTGTCGGTGGATGGCGCCGCAGCCTTGCCCATGCCGGTGTCTCTGGAACTGCCTGCGGGGATGCATCGCCTCGAGGTGGTCGCACCCGGCGTCCGACCTTGGCGCAGTGCGGTGCTCGTCAAGGCCGGCGAGACTTTGCGGGTCGGCCCGATCGAACTCGGCGCGCCGGACATGACGGTGTCGCTGCGCTCGCAGCCGACCGGTGCACAAGTCACGGTCGGTGGTGCATTCCGTGGACGCACACCGATCGATGTCGAGCTGGCGCCCGGCGTCGATCACGATGTGGGTTTCGCGCTGCAGGGTTACGCACCCGCGAGCCGGCGCATCGCGGCGCTAGCCGGCAAACGCGAGGGGATGACGGTCGTGCTGCAGCCTGTGCTGGTCGCACTGACCGTGCAAGGTGAGCCGATCGATGCCGAGATCTGGGTGGACGGTGTGTCGCGAGGCGATTCGCCGATCACGCTGCAGTTGCCCGCCCGTCCTTATCGGGTCGAGGTGCGGCACAAGGGTTCCGAACCGCAACAGTTCGCGGTCGACCTCTCTGCCGCGGTGGCGCGGACCCTCGACTACTCGCTGCGGCCTGCGGGACGACCGGAGGGCTGGAAGCCGGCCGCTGCAACGCTCATGACCGGTGCAGCTCGCACGCTGCAGCTGATGCCGCCGGGCACTTTCGTGATGGGTAGCGAGCGTCGCGAGCAAGGGCGGCGCGCCAACGAACCTTTGCGCCGTGTCACGCTGTCGCGCCCGTTCTATCTCGCCGCGCGTGAAGTCACCAACGGTGACTTCCGTCGTTTTCGGCCTGCCCATGCGTCGGGTGCCGTCGACCGTCGCAGCATCGATCTCGACGGCCAGTCAGTGACTGGCGTGGCGTGGGCTGATGCCGTCGAGTACTGCAATTGGCTCTCGGCGCAGGACGGCTTGCCGCCCGCCTACGAGAAGTCTGGGGGCGATTGGACGCTGCGCCAGCCTGTCACGACCGGTTATCGACTGCCGACCGAGGCTGAGTGGGAATATGCCGCGCGGCAGGTCCCGTCGGCTGGGCGCGCTCGGCGCTATGAATGGGGGGATGATCTGCCGCCGCCGCCCGGGTACGCGAACCTCGCCGGGACCGAGACCGCCGCGACGCTACCGCGTGTGCTCGAGGGTTGGCAGGACGAGTATCCGTCGGTGGCGCCTCCCGGCAAGCATGCAGCGAACGGCCTTGGGCTCTTCGATCTGACCGGCAATGTCTCGGAGTGGGTTCATGACGCGTATGCTTCTTTTGATGCTGCGGGCGGTGGCACTGATCCGTTCGGTCCTGCGGCGACGGGATCCCGTCGCGTGATCAAAGGCAGCAACTGGCGCACGGCCGCGTTTCCTGAGCTGCGCCCGGCGTGGCGTGAGGGCGCTGACGGCGGTTCGCAGGACATCGGATTCCGGGTGGCCCGATATGCGGAATGAAGGAGACGAGTGCCATGCGTGATGGAAAAGGACGAGGGCCGCGGGTCGGTCCGATGATCGCTTGGATGGCCGGCTTTGCGATCTTTTGCTGGGGCGCGACGACCTACATGGTGAGGGCTGTGGCTCAAGAAGCCCCCGCCGTGCCGCAGCCCACCGTGCTGTCGCCCACCGTGCCGCAGCCGACCACACCCTCTGCAGATGATGCGGCCACCGGCATCGATCCCGACACCAACGAAGATGACCCCGCCGATCCGTCGCGCGGCGCTGCCGCAGCGGTGTCGGAAGAGCTCCCCGAGTACCGCGATTCCGCGGACAACAACATCAGCCTGCCGGTCGACATATGAAACACAACATGCCCAATGAATTCATCTTCACCGTGATGGCGCTGCTGCTGTCGGTGGTCTTCGTGCATTCCGCATACGTGCTGCATGTGAGACCGGTCGCCGCGGCGCAGATGCGCGCGGATCGCGAGGCCATCGCGAAGGACCCCGATCATGTCTCGCAACGATCCGTCTATGTGCTCATCAAGGACTATGAACAGGAGGCGGAGATCATCCTGATGTTATGGGCGCTCGCCATCCTCGGCTATAAAGCTGTCGCGCACAGACATGAGGTGCGGGCCTTGCGGGCGGAACTGTTGCGGCTGCCCGAGGGCATGAAGATCCTGCCCGAGGATACCCGCGAGTACACCCGCCAGCTCGAAGCCCTTCCCGAGATGAGCCGCGACCTGTTGGTGCCGCGCGCGCTGCTCGCGGCTTTGGCCCGCTTCGGTGCCACGCGCAATCTGCAGGATGCCTCCAACGTGGCGCACGGAGTCTGCCAATCCGAAGCCGAGCGACTCGATTCGGACCTCTCCATGCTGCGCTACATCGCTTGGGCGATCCCCGCGATCGGGTTCATCGGCACAGTCCGCGGCATCGGCGATGCGTTGTCACAAGCGCACAAGGCCGTCACTGGCGACATCTCCGGTGTCACCGACGGGCTGGGCGTCGCCTTTAACTCGACGCTGATCGCGTTGTTGTTGTCGATCCTGCTGATGTTCTTGATGCAACAGTTGCAGCAGGCCCAGGAGCGGCGGGTGCTCGACACCGAGACCTGGCTCGATCAGCGGGTGATCCGCAACCTGCAGGTCGTCGAATGACGGTGCTCGGCGCGCACCTCGATGATGCGGAGTTCGCCGTGGCGCGCGACGGCGCGACGCTTGCGAGCGCGCCGTCCATCGTGCACGCCGATCCGTCCGATCTGTCGCGTTTCGGGACACCCGCAGCCGACACGGCACGCCGTACGCCACACCTGGTATCGCTGACCCATTGGTCTACTTTGGCGCGCGGCGCTGCGCTCGCCCGTCCCGTCCAGTCGGTGCTGCGTGCCGAGTTGCGTGAGCGACTCGGGACCCTTCATCGACCGGGAGATAGCTTGCAGCTCGCGGTACCGGCTGCGCTCGAGGCGCCCGCGCTCGGTTGGGTGCTCGGCGCCTGCCGTGCGGGGTCGCTGCCGGTCGCCTCGTTGCACGATGCCGCGGCGGTCGCGGTGTCGGCACTCGGTCTGCAAGGTACGGTGGTGGTGCTCGAGGCCGGTCTCCATCACCTCGGCGCGGTACGCGTCGTGACGGAGGGCGGTACGGCCCGGCGTCGGGCTGCCCGGTTGACCCGTGACACCGGACTCATGGCGCTTCGCCAAGCATGGATGCAACTCGTCGCCGAAGCGATGTTGCTGCGCTCCCGATTCGATCCGTTGCACGATGCTGCATCTGAGCAGCGGCTCTTTGAGCGCATCATGCCCGCGGCAGCCGAGGCCGCGACCGAGGGGTCGGTGACGCTCGAGTTGCCGACCGGTGGTCTGCCATGCTCGGTGACGCTCAGCCGCGACCAGTTCGCTGCTGCGGCGCGCCCGGCACAGCGCGCGTTGCTCTCGAGCATCGACCGGCTGCGACCACCCGGTGCCGCGTTCACGCTGCTGGTGCCTGCCGCCTTGCTTGCGGTACCGGGGTTGGCCCCGTCGCTGCTCGCGTTGCCGAACTCACGCGTCGTCGTATTGCCGAGCGGCCTGATCGCCCGGGCCGTCTCGATACTGTCCGCGGAGATCGCTGCAGCCGATGAGAGCACGGAGGTCTTGCTGCATCGTGCCGTGCCGCAGATGCCGCCGCTCGAGGCGGCGAGCGAGCTTGTCGCAGGGGCAAACGACCCTCCGCACCGCGCTCCGCCCACCCATGTGCTTTGGGAGGGCCAAGCGCTGCCGCTCGTCGGGGCGCTGGAGGTCGGGCGGGCGCCGGCAGCCGGTGGCGTCCGTCTCGGCGATGGTCTCGCGGGCATTTCGCGCATGCACTGTAGCCTGCGCGCTTCCACTTCTGGCGTAGAGCTTGTCGATCACAGTCGCTTCGGTACCTGGCTCAACGGACGGCGTGTCGCCGGTCGTGCGTCCCTCGCTGCCGGTGATCGCATCCGCGTCGGCGACCCCGGTGTCGAACTCGCCTTGATCGCCGTCGGCGCGGACTCGCGCTGAGCGGACCAGGAGATCTTCGTTGAAGCGCCGTCGCGTCGAGATCTTCAGCCTGTCGTTCCTCGACGTGATCTGTTGCGGCTTCGGCGCGGTCATTCTCTTCTACACCATCATCAGCGCCCAGAGCGGCATCGAACGCACCCGTAAGGCCGAGGATCTCTCGGCGCAGGTGGCGCTCCTTGAGGAGCAGGTGGTGGCGGGCGCCAAAAATCTGGTGTTGCTGCGTAACACGCTGCGCCGTACCGACAGCGAGACGGTGTCTGCATCCTCCCGTGCCACCCGTCTGATCGAGGAGCTCCAGGCGCGTCGCGAGCAGAGCGCGATCTACGATGCCAGCACGCTCGCCAAGCGCGACCGCATCGAGCGGCTGAAAGCCGACGTGCGCGCGCTGGATGCGAGCACCCGGCGACTCGAAGCCAGCGCAAAGACCGACACGCCGAAGGCTGAACGTACCGGTGCAGCGCGTGCCACAGCGAGCCGGCGTTACATCACCGGTCTATCGCTGCGCGGCAAGCGCATATTGGTGCTGTTCGACCGATCGGCGAGCATGATGGACGACGATCTGGTGCAGGTCATCCGCTTACGAAACTCCAACGATGCGGTACGCCGCGCTGCGCCCAAATGGCAGCGTGCGACCGACATCGCAGGTTGGGTGGTGTCGCAGTTGCCTCCCGGTTCTCAGTTCCAGGTCTATGGGTTCAACGAAACCGCCGGACCGCTGCTGACCGGGACCACGGGCCAGTGGCTGTCGGCAGGCGATGCCGAGCGGCGAGGGCAGGTTACAGCTGCCATCGATGCCGTGCTGCCGCAGGGCGGCACGAGCCTCGTCAACGCGCTGCGTGCGGCACGCGCGTTTGTGCAGCCGCCCGACCAGATTATCCTGATCACGGATGGACTGCCGACCCAGGGCGCGACACCGCCGGCGCTACGCCGCTATGTTGGGGTCGCCGAGCGCGCCCGCTTCTTCGATGAGGCGGTGCGCGGCATCAACGCCAGCATACCGGTCGATGTGGTGCTGTTGCCCATGAAGGGTGATGTCCCCGCGCCGCATCGCTTCTGGGGGTTGGCGCGTGCCACCAAGGGCTCGTTCGTCATGCCCTCGAAGGACTGGCCGTGAGGGCGTTGGCATGCGACTGAAGCGGCGCGAGACTGAGATCTTCAGCCTGTCGTTCCTCGATGTGATCTGCTGCGGGTTCGGCGCGGTCATCCTGCTGCTCGTGTTGTCGGAGTTCGGGCAGCCGGTCGTGATCGAGCGCTCGCGGCAGGACCTCGAGTCGCAGGTCAAACGCTTGCAGCAAGAGCTGTTCGCCATCCGCGGCGACAGCCAGGTGCTGGAGCGGGAGTTGCAGGGACGTATCGATTTGCTGCAACGCGAACGTCTTAATCTGGCCCGTGCAGCGGGCGATATGAGCGCACTGCGCGGCCAGTTCGACGCATCGCGCCAAGAGGCGGCGGTCAGCAATATCGTTGAAAACGAGCTGCTCTCCGCTTACCAGGAACTGCAAGAGACCAATGAGCGGATGACCCAGGTGTCTCGTTCGCGTCGTCGCATCAACACCGGCGCGGTCGGCGGGATCCCGGTGGACAGCGACTATGTGATCTTCCTCATCGACACCTCGGGAAGCATGCAGGGCGCGCATTGGGAGACCGCGATGGCCGTTATGCGCGAGGTGCTCGACATCTACCCGCGCCTGAAGGGTCTGCAGATCGTCGATGACAACGGCCGTGAACTCTTCAACGGCACGCGAGGACGCTGGTTGGTGGACTCACAGTCGCTGCGCCAGGACATCGTCACCCGGATGCGCACATGGCGGGCGTTCAGCGACTCGAACCCCGCCGATGGCATCGAGGCCGCGATCCGCACCTATTGGTCCGCCGATCGGCGCATCAGCGTCTATGTGCTGGGAGACGAGTTCACGGGCGAGAGCATCCAAGCGGCGCTCGACGCCGTCGACCGGATCAACCGGCCGGATGCGGGCGGTCGCCGCCGTGTCCGCATCCACGCCATCGGCTTTCCCGAGGGCGGCATGGCGCCCTTTACAAACATCCGCTTTGCCGCCTTAATGCGAGCCATGTGCGAGCGCAACGACGGCACTTTTGTCGGTCTTACGCAATCGCGGCGATGTGCCGCGACGATCAACATCGGAGGCATCAACACATGCGTCGGTGGCAGTTGACGGCAGTCTTGGGTGTCGCTGCGTTCGCGAGCGGATGCGGCAACCTGCAGATCGCACCGCAACCGGTGTTCCCCAAGGCGCTCATCGAGCCGATGCCGGCGACCGTGGGCCTCGTGCTGTCCGCCGAGCAGCGCGACTTCCGGCACGAAGAAACACGGTCGGGCACGACGTGGGCTGTGCTGCTCGGCTCGGCACAACAACATTTCGCGCGCACCGTCATGGGCGTCCTGTTCCGCGAGGTGCGCGAATTCCCAGCCGCCTCGGCGGCCATACTCGACCCGCAGGTACAGGCGGTGTTCGAGCCGAACATCGAGCAGTACTCCTTCGCCACGGCGCAGGAGACGGGCGGCGAGTACGTGGCGGTGACCATCCGCTACCGAATTGAAGTGACCGCCCCCGATGGCGGCGCCCACGACACGCTGACGCTGACCGGATACGGCACCAGCCCGACCAGCAGTCTCGGTTTCGATGCCACTGGGCCGATGGACCAAGCGACGCGTGCTGCGATGCGCGATGCCGCGGCCAAGTTCATGGTGCAGTTCGGCGAGCTGCCATTGGCGGCGACGCTCGCCAAGGGCGAGCGCGTCACGGGAGACGGTGTCGCTGCGCGTACGGACGCCGGAAAGTCCATCGAGGCGCTGTCGATCCGCGGGTCGCGGCGGCCCGCATCGTCGCAGGCTCCGGTCGTCGTCACTCCTTCGACGCCGACCTCGGGACCTTGATCAGCATCCGTTCGCGTAGGATGACTCCGTCGGTCTCGGACGGTACGCCGGCTTCGAGTCGGGGTGCGTAACGGGCTTTACGGGCGGCGAATATCACCGAGCGTGCGACCGGATCGGGTTCGCTGCCATCCGCGAGCGCGGCATCGAGGACTTTGCCGTCGGCCGCCACCCGCAGCCGCAGTTCGACGATGCGCTCGACGAAGTCTTCCGGTTCCGACGGCGAGAGCCGAGCCGCCGACGCCGGGGGCGGACGGTAGATGGCCAAGCGTGGCGCCTCATAGGGACGTCGCGCTGGCGGGCCGGCAATAGTCAAAGATTTCCAGGCCTCGGCGTAGGCGGCGGCAGCGCGCGCTTGGACGCCCGTCAGGAGATACCAATCACCGAGCTGCGCCAGCGTCTCGCCGAGCTGCTGAGTATCGACAGGCGGGTGGCTGCGCAGCACGCTGACGGCGGCGCGCAGCATGCGCTCGCCCTCCGGGTTCAGCCGGCTACCTCCGCTCACGGTCGGGAAGGGATCGATGCCGTTGGTGGTGTCGGGTGCCGTGTTCGGTTGCACCTCTGGGCCGAACAAGGCCTCGTCTAGCCAGGTCCGCGACAGACCGCGCAGCGCCGGCACGCCCGCCGGGGGTGTCGCGGTCGCTCCCTGCTCGGCCATCTGCAGCGCGCGAGCGTGCAAGCCGCGCGCGGTGCTGTAGCGGCCAATCGATTCGTACCACCTTGCGAGCCGGTCGAGCGGGTCGAGCAGGCGCAGGTCGTTGCGGCCATAGGCGGTCTCGGCAACACGGAACGAGAACAGGTGTTCGCGTTCGGCTTCCTCGCGAAGACCGAGGGCGACATAGCTTTCGATGAGCGGGTCGACGATATCGAGTTGCGCGAGGTTGTAGAGACCGTCGAGGTTGCGCGACAGGTCGACGGCACGCTTGAAGACGACCGCCGCCTCGGCATGTCTGCCGGCAGCCAACCAGGTCTCGCCGAGTCCCGTGAGCGGCCGGATCAGGTCTCGATCGGCGCCCGCGCTCTGGCCGTCGATGAGCGCTACCGCGCGTTGGTAACCGACCTCGGCAGCGGCGAGATCGCCGCGTCGCAAGGCGACGGTAGCCGCGTTGGTGAGCGGGTTCACGAGTTCCCGGGCGTCTTTGCCGAAGCGCGATTCGGTGAGCGCCACCACGGCGGCGGCCTCGATCGTGGCCGCCTCGAGCCGATCTGCTGCGAGCGCCGCCCGTAGTCGTGCCTGCGCCGACGCCCGTTCGTCGACGGCGGGCAGCGGCGCCGACGCTGCGACGGTCGGGGAGGTCGCCTGAGCATCCTGCCCCATGGCAGCAGTGGCTTCGGCGGCCGGTGCCGCCAGCAGTAGGCTCAGCGCCGCTCGAAGAGATAATGCGAAACGATCCATTCGCGTCCGCTCCGGTAGCCGAAAAGTTCCGCACAGGACATGAAGAACACACGCCAATATACCCACCATCGCAGCGCTTGGTCGGCGCCGTAGGCCTCGGCGAGCGCCGGCATGAGTGTGGCGCGGTTCGCGTCCATGTTCTGCAGCCAGGCCTCCGAGGTGAGCTGGTAGTGCCGGCCGTCGACCTGCCAGTGGTCTGCGAGGCGCAGATCGCGCTGGAAATAATGCAGCAGATCGTCGCTCGGCATGATGCCACCGGTGAAGAAATACCGCGCCATCCAGTCGCTCTCATCGCGCACTTCGAAGGTGTACGCGAAGCGATGGTGGGTGAAGATATGGACGAACAGCGTCGCGCCGGGCGCCATCCACGAGGCGATGCGACCGAGCAGCGTTTGGTAGTTCCGCATGTGCTCGAACATCTCCACCGACACCACGCGGTCGAACCGCGTATCGGCATCGAACTCCAGCTGGTTCGCGTCGCGGGTGATGATCTCGAGGTTGTGCAGACCGCGTTCCGCGGCTCGCGCATCGATGAACGCTTTTTGGGTCCGGGAATTCGAAACGGCGGTGATGCGTGAGCCGGGGTAGTGTTCGGCCATCCACAACGACAGCGATCCCCAGCCGCAGCCGAGTTCGAGGATGCGGTCGCCGTCGCGCAGCCGTGCCCGTTCGC
>Ga0209617_10001512_pt1 | contig 10888 bp, 9 predicted proteins | sample LakEriepJuly2011_2_FD_187459 | JGI IMG/M metagenome (GOLD analysis project Ga0209617, IMG submission 187459) | Freshwater microbial communities from dead zone in Lake Erie, Canada - CCB epilimnion July 2011 (SPAdes) (version 2) | ecosystem: Environmental > Aquatic > Freshwater > Lentic >... | reverse complement strand
GCGCGCGCCCACTGTGGTGGTGAAGTCGCCGGCATCGCCATCCATTTCGGCGGTGGTGCGAATTTGGATTTCAAGATCGCTGGTGGTCAACTGCAATGCTTTGCCAGTTTTGCGGATCAACACATTGGCCAAAACAGGCAATGTGTGACGACGTTCCACAATGCCGGAAACGGATTGCAAAACAGACAGCAATTTGTCTTGGGTGGCCTTCAGTACGATCATGTCTTCCTCTGTTTTCGGGGGGCCCCAATTTGGATTTCGGGAGCCCCTAGATTTTCGCTGATTTTTGGGCCCAAATTGCACTTTTGCGCGCCTTAATTCAGCATTCTTTGGGGGGGCTTGCACACCCCTTCGTTTTGGCCCTTTTTCAAGCTTGTTTTTTGAGCCCGAAAGCCTAGCCCTTGAGGGTTTGCTCCAAAACGTGCAGTTGCTGGTTCAACTCGGTCAGTTGCTGGCGTTCGGCGCTGATTTTGCGCACGGCGTGCAAGACCGTGGTGTGGTCGCGGCCGCCAAACAACTCACCAATTTCGGGCAGACTTTTTTGGGTCAGCTCTTTGGCCAAGTACATGGCAATCTGGCGCGGCCGGGCAATGCTGGCGGGCCGTTTTTTGGAATACATGTCGGCAACCTTGATCTTGTAGTAATCGGCCACCGTTTTTTGAATGTTTTCGACGCTGATCTGGCGATTTTGAATGGACAGCAAGTCGCGCAGGGCTTCGCGTGCCAGTTGGATGGAAATTTCCTTCTGGTTAAATCGAGAATAAGCCAGGATTTTGCGCAAGGCGCCTTCGAGTTCGCGCACGTTGGAGCGAACATTTTTGGCGACAAAAAAGGCCACCTCCTCAGGCATGACACTGCCTTCACTGATGGCCTTGTTGATCAAAATGGCCACACGCATTTCGAGCTCGGGGGGCTCAATGGCCACAGTAAGCCCTGAATCAAAACGCGACACGAGCCGCTCGTGGATATCAGCCAAGCCTTTTGGATAGGTATCGCTGGTCATCACAATGTGCGACTTTTTGGCCAGCAGCGCTTCAAAAGCGTTGAAGAATTCTTCTTGGGTTCGGTCTTTGTTGGCAAAGAACTGAACATCGTCAATGAGCAGCAAATCGAGGGAGTGATAGCGGTGCTTGAATTCGTCAAAGGTTTTGCGTTGATAGGCTTTAACCACATCCGAGACAAACTGCTCCGCGTGAATGTAGAGAACTTTGGCATCGGGCCTGTCGGCCAGCAATTTGTTACCCACCGCATGCACCAAGTGGGTCTTGCCTAAACCCACGCCGCCATAAATGAACAAGGGGTTGTAAAGGTGCCCCGGCATGGTGGCCACATGCATGGCCGCTGCGCGCGCCATGCGATTGGCAGAGCCTTCCACCAAGGTGTCAAAAGTGAGCGCCGTGTTCAAGCGATGGCGGTGGCCATCCAAGGGCAATTCATCGGGCGCATCGGCCACTTCTGGTCGAGCCTCCAATGCAGCCTTAGCCATTGAAAATGCTGTTTTTCCTTGGGCTTCTCTGGTAGCAAGCGCTAACTCTATTTGAATTTTTTGGCCATGCAAGCGAGATAAAACGTCAGCCAGTTTGGCGCTGTATTGCGCTCGAATCCAGTCCAATTTGAATCGGTTGGCCACAAACAAAGTGACCTTGGAAAAGTCGTCGGACACTTGCGCTGTGAGGGGTTTGATCCAGGTGTTGAACTGCTGCTCAGGCATCTCCTGGGCTAGCTCGTCGAGGCAAACTTTCCACAAAGCTTGCCCAGCTTCATCGGCATCTGAGGGGTGCTGTCCGTTGCTCATTGGCAGGTGCCTTGGGTGTGGACAGTTGCTGGTTTCATTCGACTCAAAAGTAACTTTATCAAGAGTTTATCCACATGCTGGTGAACGGCTTGAGGCCATCATAAACCAGAAATTTCGAACTGGGGCGCCGTTTTTTCAGGAGAATCCCCTATGCCGGTTTGCCAGCTCACTGAAAGTTTGCGATAATCGCCGGTTCCCCCCAAAAATAACCATGTGGTATGGGGGATCCGATACTTGGGATGACTCAAAATGAAACGCACTTACCAACCTTCTAAAACACGCCGCGCCCGAACACACGGCTTTTTGGTTCGCATGAAAACTCGCGGTGGCCGCGCCGTGATCAACGCACGCCGCGCCAAGGGCCGCAAACGCCTGGCCGCTTGATAAAACAGCCATTAGCAGCCACTATAAATAAAGGGCAGCCGAGTGAGCTCCGCTCTCATTGGCTTGGCTGCTGAGCAGTTCCCAGACTCGGCAGTGGTGTGCAGCGATTAAAAACTCGCCCCCAATTTCAGGCTGCCCTAGCTGGCGGCACGGTTTCTCGCACCCCACATTTCGCATTGCACCGTCTCCACTTGGCTGAAACATCTGTCGGTTCTTCGAGCCTTCAAGCCGATGACTCTCAAGTTCAAGTTGCTCAAGTGGCACTGTTTCAACCCAAAGCAGTATGGCTAGGTGCCATGGTGCCCAAACGCTGGGCTAGGCGCGCCATAACCCGCAATGCCATCAAAAGACAAATTTATGTCATCAGCGCGCAGTACGAAGTTCGCATGCCATGTGCAGCCCATGTGGTCCGGCTGCGTGCTGGGTTTGATCGCAAGCAATTCATCAGTGCAACATCCACCCTTCTCAAGCAAGCCGTTCGGCTAGAGCTAGAGCAGTTGTTCGAACGCGCAGAGAAACAAACATGATTCAAAAACTATTCATCGGCATTGTGAAAGGCTATCGCCTTTTTCTCAGCCCTTGGTTAGGATCGGCATGCCGGTTTGAGCCGACATGTTCTCTTTATGCCTTGGATGCTTTAAAGCAACATGGCGCAGGCGTAGGCAGCTATCTCACCCTCAAACGCCTAGGTCGGTGTCACCCATGGTGCCATGGCGGCCACGATCCGGTGCCTGAACAGGCGCCTCAATGGCTTTCGCGTTTATTGCATCACCCGTTAACTCACACCTCTTCGAAAAAGTCTCCATGAACGATATTCGCCGCACCTTTTTATGGGTCATTTTTGGCTTCTCAATGGTTCTGCTCTGGGACCAATGGCAAGTTTACAACGGGCAAAAAGCCACGTTCTTCCCTGCGCCGCCTGCCGCAACAGCGGAGAAAACCGCCGCCGCACCGACTTCTGCAGCCAAAGACTTGCCCGTTGCATCGGTTGCCAATTCAGCCGCCAACCCTGCGGCCGGACCGTCACAAGTACCCACCTCTGCAACCATGCCAGTGGCCACGTCCCAACAACGCATTGAGGTCAGCACCGATGTTCTCAAACTCAGCTTTGACACAGAAGGTGGCTCGCTGGTGCGATCTGAATTCTTGAAATTTGGCGATACCATCGACCAGCAAAAACCCTTTGTGCTGCTCGACGAAAGCAAAGCGCGGGTCTATTTGGCTCAAACTGGCTTGATCGGTGGGCCTTTTGCTTCTCACAAAACACCCATGCAATTCACGGGCGAGCGCGAGCTCAAAGCAGGTCAGAATGAATTGAGCTTGACATTTGAGTCTGCCGACACAGGCGGCTTGAAGCTGATCAAAACATACACGCTGACACGCAGCAGCTATGCCATCAAGGTTTCACACAAAGTCGTCAACACAGGCACAGCGCCAGCGGCTCCGCAGCTGTATGTTCAGCTTGTGCGTGATGGCAACAAGCCTGAAGGCGAGTCGGCTTTTTACATGACGTTCACAGGCCCCGCTATTTATACAGATGCGAAAAAATTCCAGAAGATTGAATTTAGCGACATCGAGAAAAGCAAGGCCGATTTTGAAAAGACAACCCAACAAGGTTATGTGGCCATGGTGCAGCACTACTTTGCTTCGGCTTGGTTGCTGCCCGAGAATACCCCGCGCGAAAACTTTGCTCGAAAGGTTGATGCCAACTTGTATGCCGTTGGCATGATCACGCCCTTCAATGAAGTCGCCCCCGGTCAAACCAAAACAATGGATGTCACTCTGTTTGTTGGCCCTCAAGAAGAAAAAATGCTAGAGGCTTTAGCGCCCGGCTTGGAGTTGGTCAAAGACTACGGCTGGCTGACCGTCTTGGCCAAACCGCTTTATTGGTTGCTTGACCGCCTTTTCAGCTTCTTGCAAAACTGGGGTTGGGCCATTGTGGCGCTGGTGTTCTTGATCAAGTTGGCGTTCTATTGGCTCAATGCCAAGGCTTATTCCAGCATGGCCAAGATGAAAGCCATCAACCCTCGCATCATGGAAATGCGCGAGCGGCTCAAAGACAACCCTCAGCAAATGCAGCAAGAGATGATGCGCATTTACCGCGAAGAGAAAGTCAACCCTATGGGTGGTTGCTTCCCCATCATGGTTCAGATTCCAGTGTTCATTGCTTTGTACTGGGTGTTGTTGTCATCGGTTGAAATGCGCAACGCGCCATGGATTGGCTGGATTCAAGATTTGTCAGCGCCCGATCCTTACTTCATCTTGCCCGTCATCATGACTTTGTCTACTTTGCTGCAAACGGCCCTCAACCCAGCGCCACCCGATCCCATGCAAGCCAAGTTGATGTGGTTCATGCCACTCATCTTTAGCGTGATGTTCTTTTTCTTCCCATCGGGCCTGGTGCTGTATTGGATTACCAACAACATATTGTCTATTGCACAGCAGTGGATGATCAATACCAAAATGGGTGTACCACCCCAGTTCAATCTGCCAAAATTCAAATGAGTGTCCCATCACCTTTCAACAGCAGGCGCTATGCTCCTGCGTTGAAATGATTGCAACAGGGCCGCACTCGCGGCCCTGTTGCTTTGAATGGGTGTTCCTTCAAATTTTCCTTTGATTCTCCACATGCTCTCTCGCCACCAAGATCCCATCATGGCCATTGCCACAGCACCCGGCAGAGGCGCGGTAGGGATCGTTCGCGTGTCAGGGCCTGAGTTGAAAAAATGGGCTGAGGCATTTTGCGGCAAAACGCTTCAAGCGCGTCAAGCACACTACTTGCCGTTCAACGATGCCCATGGTGAGCCCATTGATCAAGGCTTGGCCATTTTCTTTCCTGGCCCTCATTCGTACACGGGCGAGGATGTACTCGAGTTGCAAGCGCATGGTGGGCCGGTGGTCTTGCAGTTGCTGCTGGCAAGGTGCATCGAATTGGCACAATCGCCCGACCCCCATACGGGCCAAGCCCTGCTTGCAGAACTGCGCTTGGCGCAACCCGGCGAATTCACACAGCGCGCCTTTCTCAACGACAAGATTGACTTGGCCCAAGCGGAGGCCATTGCTGACTTGATTGACGCCTCAACCAGTGCTGCAGCGCGCAGCGCCAGCCGATCATTGGCCGGCGATTTTTCCAAAGAAATTCACACCCTGCGTGACAGCTTGGTGCACTTGCGCATGTTGGTAGAAGCCACCCTGGATTTCCCTGAAGAAGAAATTGATTTTTTGCAAAAGGCAGATGCGCAAGGTCAGCTTGAGCGACTTCAAACGCAGCTCAACAAAGTCTTGGTGCGAACACAGCAAGGGGCCTTGTTGCGCGAGGGCATCAAGGTCGTCATTGCCGGGCAACCCAACGCCGGCAAAAGCTCTTTGCTCAATGCCTTGGCGGGCGCTGAGTTGGCCATCGTGACGCCCATTGCTGGCACCACGCGCGACGTCGTTCAGCAAACCATTCAAATTGAAGGTGTGCCCATTCACATCATTGACACGGCGGGGCTGCGCGAAGGTGAGGGCATTGATGAGGTTGAACAAATTGGCATTCAACGCGCATGGGCCCAAATTGCAGATGCCGACGCTGTTTTATTTTTGCACGATCTCACTCGCCAGACAGAGCCTGCTTGTGTTCAAGCCGATCAACAAATTCAAGACAACCTCACCAAGCAGTTGCCAAAGGGCGTCACATTGTTGAACGTCTGGAACAAGTTTGACTTATCACCTTTTGCAGATCACTCAAGCGGCCTCGAACTCAGTGCCAACCCAAGCCTTGATGTTTTTCTGTCTGCCAAAACGGGGCACGGCATTGACCAACTTCGAGCCAAACTGCTTCAAACAGCAGGCTGGCAACCTGCCAATGAAGGTTTGTACTTGGCCAGGGAAAGACACGTTCAAGCGCTTCAGCGTGTGCAATCGCATCTTGAAATAGCCGATGCCCATTTGCGCGCACAAGCGCAATCTTTGGACTTGCTGGCGGAAGAGTTGCGTTTGTCGCAAACGGCTTTGAACGAAATCACAGGCGAGTTCAACGCCGACGATTTGCTGGGCGTTATTTTCTCCAGCTTTTGTATCGGTAAATAAACGATGGCCAAATCAATTGCGATCGATCGACCCGCACACAAGAGCCCAAAGTCTTTGAGTGGGTTGCTGCCTTTTTTAAAGCCTTACCGCCTGCAAATTGGACTGGCCATTGTGTTCTTGGTCTTGGCCGCCGCTTCAACCTTGGTCTTTCCCCTTGCGCTCAGGCAATTGATCGACAACGGTTTGCAACACCCCGACCCAGGTGCGCAGGCCATGGCGCTGCGTGGCAATTTCATGATGCTGTTTGGTGTTGCCGTGGCACTGGGTTTGTTTTCGGCGGCGCGCTTTTTCACGGTGAGTTGGCTGGGTGAACGCGTGACCACCGATTTGCGCAATGCGGTTTACAGCCATGTGCTGCAACAGAGTCCTGCTTTTTTTGAGACCACGCCTACCGGCGAGGTCATTAGCCGGCTGGTGGCCGACACCACTTTGGTTCAAACTGTGGTTGGCAGTTCTTTGTCCATGGGTCTTCGCAATGCTGTGATGGGCGTCGGTGCTTTGGCCATGCTGGTGTGGGCGCACCCTACCGTCATGTTGCAACTGGTCATCACGGTGGTGGTGGTGGTCTGGCCGGCCACGCTCTATGGCCGAAGGGTGCGGCGCTTGTCGCGTGCCAGCCAAGACCGAGTGGCCGATGCCAGCGGCATTGCCACCGAAGTTTTGAATGCCATGCCAGTGGTCCAAAGCTACACAGCCGAAGGGCGCGAAGCGAAGCGTTTTGCAAGCGCCACCGAACAAGGTTTTCAAACGGCCATCCGTCGCACTCGGGCACGCTCGGTGCTGGTGGCCTTCATCATCATTGCCAACGCAGCTTTCTTGCTGTGGGGCTTGTATCAAGGCACACAGGCCGTTTTGGCTGGCGAACTGACAGCGGGGCAACTGGGTCAGGCTGTGTTGTACGTCATTATTTTTGCAGGTGCAGTGGCCGTCCTGGGCGAAACCTATGGCGACTTGCTGCGCGCTGCAGGTGCCACAGAGCGACTCATGGAGTTACTGGGTAGCACATCGCCCGTTCAATCGCCTGACAAACCTGTCAAGTCAACGCCCCCAGCAACGGGCAGCACTTTGCAATTCAAGTCGATCCAGTTTCATTACCCATCAAGACCATCTCAGTTGGCACTGCAAGACTTCTCGGTGGAAATTGCGGCAGGCCAAACAGTGGCATTGGTCGGGCCCAGTGGCGCTGGCAAAACCACGCTGTTTGGTTTGCTGCTGCGCTACTATGACCCCCAACAAGGGCAGATTGTGTTGGACGGCATACCGATTCAAAACCTCAGCCTGCACGACCTTCGGCAACGCATTGGCATCGTGCCGCAAGAGCCCTTGCTTTTTTCAAGCAGTGCCATGGACAACATCCGCTACGGCAAACCCGATGCGACCGACGAAGAGGTGCGCGCTGCGGCACTGGCCGCCTTTGCCGATGAGTTCATTGTGGATCTGCCAGAGGGCTACAACACGTTCTTAGGTGAGCGCGGTGTGCGCTTGTCGGGTGGCCAGCGACAGCGCATTGCCATTGCACGCGCCATGCTCAAGAATCCACCGCTCTTGCTTTTGGATGAAGCCACCAGTGCTTTGGATGCACACAGTGAGCGCATGGTTCAAGCGGCCTTGGAGTCGGCCATGCGCGGGCGAACCACCTTGGTCATTGCCCACCGCCTAGCCACCGTGCAAAAGGCTGACAAAATTTTGGTGCTCGAACATGGCCGCCTTGTAGAGCAAGGCAAGCACCTTGAACTGGTTGCCATGGGTGGCGTTTACGCTGGCTTGGCCGCACTTCAGTTCAACGCTTAAAAACGCAAAATTCTCTGCGGGTCAATGCCCCTCAAAATTCACCAAGGTGAACAGGGGCAAGCCAGCCGCCAACAGTTTTTGCGAGCCGCCTAGTTCGGGCAAATCGACAATGGCAGCACCCTCAATCACTTCTGCGCCCAGTTTTTCAAGCAGCTTCATACCAGCCATCATGGTGCCGCCGGTTGCAATCAAGTCATCAATCAGCAACACCCGTTGGCCTGGCTTGACGGCATCGGTGTGCAGCTCCACGGTGGCCGTGCCATATTCCAATTCGTAGGTTTCTTCTACCGTGGTGAAAGGCAGCTTGCCTTTCTTTCGGATGGGCACAAAACCAACATTCAATTCGTAGGCCACCACGGCCCCCAAAATAAATCCGCGCGCATCCAAACCCGCCACCACATCGGGCCGCATGGCGGGCGTCATGTAACGATGCACAAAGGCATCTATCAACACACGAAACACCCTGGGGTTTTGAAGCAAGGGTGTGATGTCGCGAAACTGCACACCCGCTACGGGCCAATCAGGCACAGTTCGGATGTTGTTTTTCAAATACTCGTTCACTGACAAAGCCATCTCGTCAGCAGCGCCAACAGCATTTCTGCCCGAAACTGAACCCGTACTCAATCCTTGACTCATTGCACCTACTCCACGTCCAAACTAGCATCATAGTCACGCTTTGGGCGATCCATCGTTAAAATAGCTGCATGTCATTTAACCCAGACCAAGCCCTCCAACTCGCCCGCGAGACTTTGGACATTGAGGCTCAGGCCCTGATGGGCCTCAAATCTCGTTTGGACGCACGCTTTGCGCAAGCTGTTCAATTGATGCTCAACGTCAAAGGCCGTGTGGTGGTCACGGGCATGGGCAAGAGCGGGCACATTGGCTCCAAAATCGCAGCCACTCTGGCGTCCACAGGGACCCCCGCGATGTTTGTTCACCCTGGCGAAGCCAGCCATGGCGACCTTGGCATGATCAAAGCGGTAGATCTGGTTCTGGCCATCTCCAACAGTGGCGAAAGCGATGAACTCGTCTCCATCCTGCCTGTCTTAAAACGGCTGGGCGTTCCCTTGATTGCCATGACTGGCGGCATGAACTCTGCACTGGCCAAGCACGCAGATGTGGTTTTAGACAGCAGCGTTGAAAAGGAAGCCTGCCCCCTCAATTTGGCGCCTACAGCCAGCACCACAGCTCAATTGGCCTTGGGCGATGCGTTGGCAGTGGCCTTGCTGGATGCACGCGGCTTCAAAGCAGAAGACTTCGCGCGCTCACACCCGGGCGGCTCTTTGGGACGTCGCTTGCTCACGCATGTGGGCGATGTGATGCGCAAAGAGGGCGATGTGCCGCACGTTTCACCCGATGCCAGCTTTTCTGACCTCATGCGCGAAATGAGTCGCAAAGGTTTGGGTGCGTCGGCCATTGTCGATGCCCATCACCAAGTTGTTGGCATTTTCACCGATGGTGATTTACGGCGTCTGATTGAAAAAGGTGTCGACCTGCGAGACCTCAAGGCCAAAGATGTGATGCACGCCAAGCCTAGAACTGTTAAGGAAGATGCCTTGGCTGTAGAGGCTGCTGAGCTTATGGAGCAATTCAAAATCACCAGCGTTTTGGTGGTGAATGCCTCTGGCACACTCTGCGGCGCACTCAACAGCAATGACTTGATGCGCGCCAAGGTCATCTAAGCGGCCGACACATCCTCTTCCCCGTCGTCACACATTCACAGCATGCAAACCATTCAGCCCGCTTTCAATTTTGCACCCGAGTTGCTGCTTCAAGCACAGGGCATTAAGGTGGTCTTTTTTGATGTTGACGGTGTGTTGACCGATGGCGGCTTGTACTTTTCTGAACACGGCGAAACGCTCAAAAGATTCAACACCTTGGATGGGCACGGCCTCAAGCTTTTAAAGCTCGCTGGCATCACGCCCGTGATCATCACAGGCCGCGATTCAGCGCCCCTTAGGGTGCGGCTCAAAGCCCTTGGCATTGAACATGCCCGATTTGGCACAGAGGACAAGCTGCCTGCTGCTGAAGATTATTTGAAGCAGCTTGGTCTAGGCTGGCATCAAGCAGCGGCCATGGGCGACGACTGGCCCGACCTGCCCATGATGCAACGCGCAGCCATGGCCTGTGCACCTGTGCATGCCCATGCACAAGCCTTGGCGCTGGCTCACTTCGTCACAAACCGGCCAGGTGGCTCAGGCGCTGTGCGTGATTTTTGTGATTTGTTGGTGGTTGCAAGTGGGCACTACGCACAATTGCTGTCACGCGTTGGAACTTCATCGGCCGCATGATGAATCCATTGAGGCTCGCCATTGATCGCTTTGCCCTTTACTTGCCTGCCGTTTTCATGGCGGTTTTTGCCTTAGGCAGTTGGTGGCTTGTGCGCAGTCTGCCGACATTTTTCAACGATGTTGCCCCCAAACCCATTCGCCAAGAACCCGACTATTACTTGAATGGCTTTTCAGTCAAATCGTTTGACAGCCAAGGCCGCCTGTTGCGAGAACTCAGCGGCGACCAAGCTCAACATTACCCAGACACCGACACCCTAGACATTCGCAATGTGCAATTGCGGGGGCAAAGCGCAGAAGGCCAGAGCGTCAATGCCTTGGCTGAGCGCGCCCTTGCCAAAGGCGATGGCAGCTTGATCACCTTGTTGGGCAACGTTCAAATCACACAAGTTTCGAATACCTCAAAAGGTCTGCCAATGTCCACAGAAATGCGGGGGCAAGAAATCAAAGCCTATTTGGATGAAGAGCGCTTGGTCAGCAACGTGCCCATTGAGATTCGGCGTGGCTCAGACGTATTTGCCGCCCAAAAAATGCAACTGAACAGCAAAACGGGTGACTA
>Ga0209617_10001510_pt1 | contig 10891 bp, 12 predicted proteins | sample LakEriepJuly2011_2_FD_187459 | JGI IMG/M metagenome (GOLD analysis project Ga0209617, IMG submission 187459) | Freshwater microbial communities from dead zone in Lake Erie, Canada - CCB epilimnion July 2011 (SPAdes) (version 2) | ecosystem: Environmental > Aquatic > Freshwater > Lentic >... | reverse complement strand
TATATTCGATTAGAAATAATCCAGCGAAGGTAGATCAGTTGATGGATGATAATTTACCTATCTATTGGGGACTGCTGGCCTTGGTAGGGGTTTACTATTTATTAAAAAAACTAAAAAATAATTATTCAGATGCAGGATTGGAAAAAAGTATTTAGCAGCAGTCAGTTAGCTGCTTCTTCAATGGTGATGGGCATTTTAAACGAAAATGAAATACCCGCTAAAACACTCAACAAACAAGATTCTTCCTATGTTTTTTTAGGAGAAGTAGAAGTTTATGTGCCTTTGGATATGTATGAAAAAGCGCAGGGGCTTATTTCAACTATTGAATTTAACGCTGCTCCATTATAAAATATTCTTTACAAATTTATTTTTTTTATGGCTTCAAGCGCATCTGTTTTAAAACAAAGAACCCTGTCTGCACTTATTTTTGTCATTATAATGCTAACTGGTTTAATTTGGAATAACTGGTCTTTTTTTACTTTATTTTTACTCATTCAATTAGGTTGTTTATATGAGTATCAAAAATTATTAGTACTTATTTATCCAAGTTATAAAAATATAAGCGCTGTGCACAAGTGGGGCTTATTAGTAGTGGGTTGTTTAATAATGATGACACTGGGCCCTGTGGATTTAAACATTAGTGGAATAAGTATTAAATTTTTAGGCAGTAGAGTGCTCCCATGGGTGATTGCCTTAATGATTATCATAGATATTTTTTCAAAAAAAATGAGTATACAAAACCTCGCTATTTCTATTGCAGGCTTAGTGTATATACCTATGAGTTTATCTTTATTTTTTCAATTAAAAAGTTTTATGCCCAATACCGATTTTGGTAGTTGGACTTTTTTTATTCCCTTATTATTAATTGTTTCAATTTGGGTGAATGATACGATGGCTTATTTAGTGGGTTCCGTCATTGGCAAAACGCCTTTGTCTCCCATATCGCCTAATAAAACATGGGAGGGTACTATTGCGGGTATTATTTTATCAGTATTAATTATCTCTATGTTCATGCCCATGGTGGTGCCTTTTCAAGTAAAATACATTTTCTATATTAGTTTAATAGCCTCCATTGCAGGTAATTTCGGAGATTTATTGGAAAGTAAATTAAAAAGGCTGGCCGGCGTAAAAGATAGTGGTAGTATGATGCCAGGCCATGGGGGCTTCTTAGACAGATTTGATTCTATCTTATTTGCCACCCCATTTGTATGGCTAATTCTTCAGATTCTGTTTTAGATGTTTTACATTTGCCACTAAATTTACATAATGACTATACATAAAGAAGGGACGGCTACCATTTCATTGATTGCTATATTCGTAGGCGTTTTGAATATTTTGAATTTTTCTTACCTATTTCCTGTTTCTGCCATTGCTGCATGGGCTGTATTTATCATTACAGTTGCCTTCTTTTTGTTCATTGTTTCTTTTTTTAGAATGCCTGTTCGTGCATTAACCATTAGTGATGATGCTATTGTTTCTCCTGCCGATGGAAAAGTGGTGGTCATTGAAGAAGTAGAGCCCGATGAGTTTTATAAAGAAAAAAGAATTCAATTAAGTGTATTTATGAGTCCTGCCAATGTGCATGTAAACCGTTTACCAATTGCTGGCAATATTGTATACAATAAATACCATCCTGGTAAATTTTTAGTAGCCTGGCATCCAAAATCCTCTACCGATAATGAAAGATGGTCTGTGGTAGTGGAAAACAGTAAAGGAAGTATTTTATGCAAACAAATTGCAGGGGCTTTAGCGAGAAGAATATGTAACTACACAACTGTTGGTCAGTCATTCAAACAATGCGATGAATACGGTTTTATAAAATTTGGTAGCAGGGTAGATTTACTCTTACCAGTGGGTACAAAAATTCATGCAAAAATTGGCGATGTAGTTAAAGGTGGGGTTACCGTTCTTGCTAGTTGGTAATGCGGGGTACTAGTTTTATAAATAAAAGCTTTGTTATTCTAAGTCTTTAGAATATATTTTCCAATTCCTTTAAATGAATAATGGTATGTGTTGCAGGTACAGTAGGCTGTATTTGTAAATGATTCACGAATATAGAATCCATGCCTGCATTAATAGCCCCTTGAATATCTGCAGACTCATTGTCTCCAATCATAATACTGGTTTCTAATTTTGCATTGGAAGCTTTTAAGGCGTACTCAAAAATTTCTTTATTAGGTTTTAAACTATTACTCCCTTCTGAAGTAATGACTTCGGTAAAGTAGTCTGCTAAATTGGAGTTCTTTATTTTTTTAAACTGCACCGATTCAAATCCATTGGTAATTAAATGCATTGTATAGTTCTTACTTTTTAAGTACTCTAAAATTTCAATGGTATAGGGAAATAAATTCTTTTTATCAGGAAGAATAGTTAAGTAGTCAAGGGACATTTCTTTAGACAATGCTTCGTCAGCTATTTTATAATCTAGTAAACTTAAATAAATACGCTTCCACCTTAATTCTTCTTGTTTGATATAACCCTTGCTGTACCTGTCCCATAAACGGTGATTGTGCACACTATATATATTGTAAAACGCATCGAAATCATGAATGCCTTTCGCCTCCAATGCATATTTAAGATATAGATCCCACAAGGTTTCTTTGGAATTTAATTCAAAGTCCCAAATAGTATGGTCGAGATCAAAAAATAGGTCTTTATAGGGCATCGATGTTTAATTGTAATGAACGAATTTACAGTTTTGCTCCTTATCTTTATTCTTTATTTAGATTATCTATAAATTAATTATATGCTGGTTGTTATTACAGGTGCTTCACAAGGAATTGGATATGCAGTGGCAGAAGCCTTTGCGGCTGCAGGCCATAGTTTATGTATTTGTAGCAAAACGGCTTCTCGTTTAAAAGAGGCTAGTGAAAGTTTACAAAAAAAATATCCTGCTGTTACTATCCATAGCATGCAAGCGGACTTATCAAAGCAAACCGATTGTGATGCCTTTGGAAATTGGTGTTTGAGTTTGGGCACCCCTTCTATTTTAATTAATAATGCAGGTTTTTTCTTACCAGGTAATTTAATGCAGGAAGAACAGGGTGTTTTAGAATCGCAAATAGCAGCTAATCTATATTCTGCTTATTATACATCTCGTACCATTATACCTAGCATGATAAAAGCGGGGGCTGGACATATTTTTAATATTTGTTCTATTGCTTCTTTGCATGCTTATCCGCAAGGTGGCTCTTATAGTATTAGTAAGTATGCTTTAGATGGTTTTTCAAAAAACTTAAGAGAAGAATTAAAAGATAAAGGTATCAAAGTAACAGGTGTTTATCCTGGGGCTACTTATACCAATAGTTGGGCGGGCAGTGGGATAGCGCCTAGTCGTATTATGGAAGCTGAGGATATTGCGAAGATGATTTTTGCAGCTGCTCATTTAAGTACACAAGCAGTGGTGGAAGATATTGTTATGCGTCCTCAATTAGGAGATTTATAATGTAATTCGTTAAATTAATGAATTAATATCTTTAAGCCAAGCATCTAAAAGTATGGACTCTTGTTCACCTACAAAACCTAATTCAATTAATGCCTTGTAACACAGCTTCATATTTGTAGAAATATTTTCAATCCCATCTTTTAAATCTAACTCTTTTAGGACTTTGACTATTTGTGCATTATTATTATAACCTGAAATTTCATCTCTAAAATCATTCATTAAATTATGCTCGTTTCGCTCTTGCCATACAGTGCTTTGATGAAATAAAATAGACCAACCGCAGGTCCATGCTATTCGCTGAGCAACGAATGAGCGCCAAATATCCGTCATTCTAAAACTACAATGAGAAGGCAAGTATAAAAGTGGAAATGCTTCTCTAAACCAGGTTGTGTTTTGGCTGTTAAATGGACAAAATGTATTATTGCCTAAGGCAATATTATTAGATTTATCAAATATAATTGGCAAAGGTGAGGTTAGCCTGTAAATTGCATCTACATCTGGATTTTCATCTGCCAATCCTTGTTGTATTGGTGAGTCAATCAAAATTAATTTTTCTAAAGGGGGCAATGGATCTAAAATATTTTCAAGTGCAAAACCTCTTGGCCAGATATGTGACTCTGTAAAATATTTATAAACATTTACCCAGCCTTTATTTTTCAAAAAGTGCGCGTTTACAAGCTTTGTTCGATTTTCCCAAAAGCCTTCTAGTGGCAAATTATCATCATCTGTTTCAATAATTATTTCTGCGCCTTTAGAAATGGCATAAAGATAGCCTAAGTTTTTACGAGCATAATGTTTAACTGGTAAAATATTAGCTAGTTCAAACGGAAGTTGTTGTTGTCTTTCTATTGAAAAGAAATCGCAGCCTTCCAATATAAATTCTTTAGGGCTTTTAGTATCCCCTATGACAATAAATGATATATTATTTTTTGATGTTTCTACTGCAAACTGGTTTAAAACAGGATGTTCTTGATTGGCAATTGATGTAATGATTAAAAATGTGTTCTCCATATACCTATTATTATTTTATAATTTTTAAAATCCTTCTTTTACAACCAAGAAGGTATATATTATTGACGATTTTTAATTTAATAATGAAGATTTAAATTTCAAACGCTGTATAAAATAATGAAACAATACATTAAATGAATTAAAAATTGCTTTTTTTGAAACATTTGGAGATGGCGCACGATAATGAATAGGTATTTCTGCAAATCTACTTTTACGTAACAAGAAACGTAATTCTGTTTGGTAAAAGTGGGCTCTTGATAACAATGGGTAATTAACGAATTTTTCAACTATGTGAGCATGAAAGCCCTGATAACCAGAAGTCATATCATACATTTTGGTACCAAGAAGTACGTTGGCAAGAATAGTACCGAATCTAGATAAAAATGTACGCTTCCAATTGGAGTCCCAAATGGAACCTCCATTTATAAATCTGCTACCAAATGCACACTCATTACCTTCGTTTAATACTCTCAAAAACATTGGTATAGCTTTAGGATCATGTGATAAGCCAGCATCCATTTCAATAATAATTTCATGATTGTGTTTTAAAGCTTCTTTATAACCGTTTATATAAGCATCTACCACATTTTTATTTTCAGGTGCCCAAACTGTACAAAATCTGTTATCGTTTGCTGAAAGATTTTTACATAATTCTAACGTATTGTCTTTTGAAACATTGTCAACAATCAAATATACTTTACCAGATTCAATTTTATTCAATACTTCTGTCAATGATGCAATGAATGGATGGAAACTTTCTTGTTCATTTGCTAAAGGGATTACTACTGCAAAATTAACTTTCATGATGATTCTTTTAATTTACGTATTCGATTTTGAAGCAGACGTAAGGGTTTTCTTAATACTTATAAAAACTTTTTTAGTTACTTTGAAAAAAGTACTTATATATATTTTTTCAAATATAAATATAAATCTCCGAAATGTTATATTTTACCTATTTCTTATCAAAATAAATGATCTAATTTTTTTAAATATTAGATTATGCAAAGATTTAAGGTTTCTGCTGCTCCCATTATTTTCAAATTGCCTTCTATAGTGGTCAATAATTCCTTCATACTAGTCATTATCTTTTAAAATTCACACTATAAACGCTCTGCATCCTCATCTATGATAGGTGGCTTGATTGAAAAACTTTCTCTAGCTTTTTTAGTAGCGACTAGTCTTTCTATCACTACTTGCGCAATTAATTTTCCAGCATTTTCATTCGGGTTGGCTTGTAAAATATTTTTCAACTTAGCTTCTGAAACATCAATTCGATAAAGCAGTTGTACTAATTTAGAAAAGTCTTCTTTTATTAATTCATTGATCATTGTCTCTAAATCCGGAATACTTAATTTCTCTAGTGTCAATAAATTTATTTCCATGGGCTTTAATTATATTTTTCTATGACACCTAGACTAAATAAAGCGAAGTCGTATTTAACAGGGTCCTTAGCATCCAAAGTTCGACAATAATTGGTTAATTCAATAGCGGTTTGCCAATCTGTTTGGGTTCTTTTTAAAATACCCAAAGCTCTTGAAACCCTTGCTACATGTACATCAATGGGCATAATAAGTGCAGCTGGGCTTATACTTTTCCATACACCAAAATCCACCCCTTGTTTATCAGTTCGCACCATCCAGCGTAAAAACATATTCAACCTTTTACAAGTAGATCCCGATAATGGACTCGATATATGTTTCTTAGTTCGAGCCGGCGCTTCTTCTAAAGAGAAAAAATAATCTTGAAAATGAATGAGGGCTTTTTCTATAGCGTTTAATTCATTTTTTGAATCAAGACTTACACTTTTAAAAAAGGCTGTTTCTAAACTTTCATTTTTACTATAATGTTTTTTAAAAAATTCAATGCAATAGAGTAAGTCGGTATCGTTAAAGGTTCGGTGCGCGAATCCTAATAATTTTTTTAAATCTTTATCCTGATGTCCTATACAAAAAGCATAGGGTTCATTGTCCATTCTTTCAAGTAGTTGTTTACTTTTATTAATGATGGTGGTTCTATTGCCCCAAGCAAAAATGGCAGCGAAAAAACCTGCAATTTCAATGTCTTGCTGCTTTGTATATAAATGCGGTATACTAATTGGATCTTTTTCGATAAAGTCAATATGGTTATATTGCTTAACTTTTTGATCGAGTAATTGTTTGATAGCAGGGTTCATTATCCAATGGCCTGTGCTAAATCTGCAATGATATCTTCGGCATCCTCAATACCCACACTCAAACGAATTAAGCCGTCAGCTAATCCATTGGCAATTCTTTGTTCACGAGGAATAGATGCATGGGTCATACTTGCAGGGTGGTTAATCAAGGATTCAACGCCTCCTAAACTTTCGGCCAATGAAAATATTTTAGTACTTGATAATACTTTGGTAGCTGCTGCAACGCTATCGTCTTTTAAAACAAAGCTCATCATGCCACCAAATCCGCGCATTTGTTTTTTAGCAATATCATGGTTATGATGGTCTGTAAACCCACACCAGTATACTTTTGCCACTTTAGGGTGTTGACGTAAATAATTGGCAACTTGTTCACCATTCTCGCAATGTCTTTGCATTCTTACATGCAATGTTTTAATGCCTCTTAATACCAAAAAGCAATCCTGTGGCCCCGGAACTGCGCCCGTACTTTTTTGTATAAAATACAATTGGTCTCTTAGTGTTTGATCATTCAGCATCAAACAGCCTTGTATCACATCGCTATGACCTCCTAAATATTTAGTGGCAGAGTGCATTACAATAGTGGCACCTTGATCCAATGGATTTTGTAAATAAGGAGAGGCGAATGTATTGTCTACACAAATAATACAGTTGTATTTTTTACCTATCGCTGATACCGCTTCGATATCTGTAATATTCATCAATGGATTGGTAGGTGTTTCTACCCAAATTAATTTTGTCTTATCCGTCATCGCAGCTGCGACATTATTTACATCAGAAGTATCTACATAAATAAATTTGATGCCCATCTTCTCATGCACTTTTGAAAACAACCTGAAGGATCCGCCATACATATCATGCGCTGCAATCACTTCGTCCCCAGGAACTAATAAACGCATCACTGCGTCTGTTGCTGCTACACCACTTGCAAAAGCCAATCCAAATTTTGCATTTTCAATCACCGCAAATGCTTCTTCCAAAGCGAATCTTGTTGGATTCTGACTTCTTGCATATTCATAGCCCTGATGCACGCCAGGCGCGGATTGTACATAGGTTGAAGTTTGATAGATAGGTGTCATAATAGCACCCGTGCTAGGATCTGGATGCGCACCTGCATGAATGTATTTGGTCCCTAAATTAGTTTTATTGCTCATCTTAAATTGTATTAATTATTTAATGATATTTCCATTTTTAAACATACGATATGAAAAGACAGCTGGCACAATCACCATCACTGCGGTCGTCAACATAAATCCAATGAATCCAAATTTCATGGGTAATAAAAATGTGATGATAGCTTGACATAAGCCACCATAGATCCAATATTTGCTTGCTACTTTATGTGTCTCATTCCAGTTGTCTACATTTTCTAAAGTCCAAGGCAATTTAAAACCTACAAAATAATTTTGCTTGAACTTAGGCATATACCAACCAAGTCCAGCAAAAGATAATCCAACTAATGGTAAAATTAATGTACCTACATTGATTTGATCGGCATGAGTGGATGAATAAATAATAATCAAACTTAAAATGCTTAAAAATGCAACCATCAACACTGCAAAATCCTTGTAAAGTGCATCGTTGGCTTCTTCGTATTTTTTTGGATCGATTTTTTTTAAGTTTGATAATAGCACATAAACAAAAATGCTCACTGCCCCCATAATGCCAGGACCAATAAAAATACTGGAAGGTCCACCCCAGGCGTCTGCCTTCCCCTCGATGTTAAAATGGGTGGGAATTTTACTAGGTAAATTAGGAAAAATCAATGCACCATATATAAATGGGGCGATAATCAGCAGGGTCACTAGCCAAGGTCCGTATTTTCGAGTGTTCATGGCGTTCAATTTGAACCTCAAGGTACAAAATTTTGCCTTAGGAACCTTTTACATGAATTGGGCAAATCTGCTTAAATAAATTACTTTTGCATCAAATTAATTGACATGAGCAAAGGACCTATTTCACAGTTTATAGAACATAATTATAGACATTTTAATGCTGCTGCCTTAGTAGATGCTGCTAAAGGCTATGAAACCCACTTATTAGAAGGCGGGAAGATGTTAGTGAGCTTGGCTGGTGCCATGAGTACTGCAGAATTAGGAATCAGTTTAGCGGAAATGATTCGTCAAGACAAGATTGCTATCATTAGTTGTACGGGTGCAAACTTAGAAGAAGATGTAATGAACCTTGTAGCACATAGTCACTATAAGCGTGTACCTAACTATAGAGATTTAACACCACAGGATGAGTGGGATTTATTAGAAAACCATTACAACCGTGTGACAGATACTTGTATTCCAGAAGAGGAAGCATTTAGAAGATTACAAAAGCACATTGTTAAGTTCTGGAAAGAAGCGGAAGCAAAAGGCGAGCGTTATTTCCCGCATGAGTTTATGTATCAAGTTATTTTGAGCGGGGAGTTAGAGCAATATTATGAAATTGATCCTAAGGATAGCTGGGTGGTCGCTGCTGCCAAAAAGAATATTCCAATTGTTGTACCAGGATGGGAGGATAGCACCACAGGAAATATCTTTGCTAGCTACGTGATCAAAAATGAATTAAAGGCATCGACTGTAAAAAGCGGTATTGAATATATGGTGCAACTAACAGAATGGTATAGAGCAAATAGTGGTGGTAAAGGCGTAGGCTTCTTCCAAGTGGGTGGAGGTATCGCTGGTGATTTCCCAATTTGTGTAGTACCGATGATGTACCAAGACCTTGAATGGCATGATGTACCTTTCTGGAGTTATTTCTGTCAAATTAGTGATAGTACCACTTCTTACGGGTCCTACTCTGGTGCTGTTCCAAACGAAAAAATTACCTGGGGTAAATTAGATATTCATACGCCTAAGTTTATTGTAGAAAGTGATGCTACCATTGTAGTGCCGTTGATATTTGCCTACATACTAGGCCAGTAGAAAATAAGAGCCCCTATTTAAAATTTAGGGGCTCTTATTTTTTCTCTAATGACTTTTTCAGCGCCCCCCATAAACGAGGGCGCTGAATTTTTCCAATAAAAAAGCCCTTAGATTTCTAAGGGCTTTTTTATTTTCTTTCTGATTTAATTCTAGATTAAATAGAAATGAGAAAATATAATTTTGAGCGAACTTTGAGCTTTGCGATAGAGAGCGAAAAATTATATTTTGAATGCATATTTAATCTATCTCCCGGGCATATTCAAAGGCAAATCTCTTTTTAACATATCTTCTCTTGTCGCCATTTCCCAGGCTGTTTCAAAAATAATTCGAACTCTTTTTTCCATTAAGTCAAAATTAATTTTTTCCACTGTATCTGTTGGTTTATGGTAGTCTGCGTGTGTGCCATTGAAATAGAAAATAACCGGGACACCTTTCGCTGCAAAATTATAATGATCGCTTCTGTAATAAAAACGATTAGTATCTTTTGGATCGTTGAATCTTCTATCCAATTCCATATTGTAGTTTTTATTCACCTTATCTGTAATAGGTTGTAAATCGCTGCTTAATTTATCTTCTCCAATTAAATATACATAGTTCATAGAATCGCCTTTATAAGTAGGATCGATTCTCCCCACCATATCAATATTTAAATCAACAGATGTTTTTTCTAAAGGATACACTGGGTGCTCGCTATAATATTGAGACCCTAATAAACCTTTCTCTTCTCCCGATACATTCATAAATACAATATTACGCTTAGGGCTAAAACCTTTTTTACTTGCTTCGGCAAATGCTTGTGCAATAGCTACTACGCTTGCTGTACCAGAACCATCATCATCTGCACCATAATAAATGACTCCGTTCTTAATGCCTTCATGATCGTAGTGGCTTGTTATAAACATATATTCGTCTGTCTTTTCTTTACTAGGTAACACAGCCATTACATCGGCACTAGGTACTTCACCATTACTGCGTTCAGCAGTCCAATCGATTGTAGTGGTATAGACACCTTTAGGTACATCGGCTAATTCTTGGTCTGAATAATCTTTGCTACCACCTAATAAACGACTACCTAAACTTTTAGTAATTGTCATACTCACAAAATTGCTAGCATTACTTGGTTTTAAACTTAATCTACCTGTTAAATTACTTGGGTAGCTAGGATTATTGTTAGCAATAATGATGATACCTAAGGCGCCAAGTTTTTGGGCTGCCATAATTTTATACATGCTTCTTTCCTTACTTTCTGTAGCGACCAATAATTTTCCTTTTACATCGGCTGTTGATTTATCATTGAAATCATTGCCTACAAAAATAATAGCATTGGTGTTCAAAGCTTTTTGAGGTACA
>Ga0209617_10001509_pt1 | contig 10891 bp, 7 predicted proteins | sample LakEriepJuly2011_2_FD_187459 | JGI IMG/M metagenome (GOLD analysis project Ga0209617, IMG submission 187459) | Freshwater microbial communities from dead zone in Lake Erie, Canada - CCB epilimnion July 2011 (SPAdes) (version 2) | ecosystem: Environmental > Aquatic > Freshwater > Lentic >... | reverse complement strand
CCAAGAACGCCCACAATATATGTGGATGCGTGTATCGATTGGAATACACGGCGACGATTTGAAGAGCGCGTGTAATACTTTTATTCTTATGTCGGAGAAATATTTCACACACGCAACGCCGACACTTTTCAATGCCGGAACACCTCGCCCTCAACTAAGTTCTTGTTATCTCATTTCGATGGAAAGCGACAGCTTAGACGGCATCTTCAATACGCTCAAAGAATGCGCCAATATTTCGAAATGGGCGGGCGGAATCGGCCTTCATATTCACAATATTCGCGCATCCGGAAGCTTGATTCGCGGCACAAATGGGTCGTCTACAGGCATCGTCCCAATGTTGCGCGTTTTTAATAATACGGCCCGCTACATCGACCAGGGCGGACGCCGCAACGGAAGTTTCGCAATTTATCTTGAACCGTGGCACGCCGATATTGTCGACTTCCTCGACCTGAAGAAAAATCAGGGTGATGAAGAGATGCGCGCTCGTGATCTATTCTATGCTATGTGGGTGCCCGATCTGTTTATGGAGAAAATTAAGACCGATCAAGAATGGTGTCTTTTTTGCCCCGACGAGTGTCCCGGATTAGCAGACGTTTATGGCGCGGAATTCAAGGCGCTGTATCAGAAATATGAATCTGAAGGTCGCTACAAACGCAAAATAAAATCCCGCGAACTATGGTTCAAAATTCTCGATAGTCAAATGGAAACCGGGACTCCTTATTTGTGCTATAAAGATGCCGCAAATGCCAAGAGCAATCAGAAGAATCTTGGCACTATTAAGAGCTCCAACTTATGTACCGAAATTATTGAATATTCCGACAAAGACGAGACCGCCGTTTGTAATCTCGCAAGTATTGCCCTGAATCGTTTTGTTATTCGTGCGCCTGACACGGGTGCAACTGCTCCCACTGCCGTATTCGACTACCAACAGTTACACGATGTTGTCTGCGTAATTACGCGAAATTTGAACCGCGTTATCGATGTGAATTATTATCCGACAGAGAAAACACGCACTAGTAATATGCGTCATCGCCCCATTGGTATCGGAGTCCAGGGTCTTGCTGATGTATTCTTTATGATGAATATCGCTTTCCATAGCGAGGCAGCATCCGCAATCAATAAACTTATTTTTGAGACGATATATCACGCAGCGCTTACGGAGTCAAATAATATCGCGAAAGAAAGAGCCATCTATTTTGCATCAAATTCGGTTGTTGTTGCGACGGATGGTCCGGGATCAGGTCAAGATAACAAACACTCATTGACCCGTGACGAATATGATAAGTTATGTAAGCACCCAGACTTAATGGGCGCGTATTCGTCATTTATTGGATCACCTTCTTCTGAGGGTATATTCCAATTTGATATGTGGAATATTCAGCCAACGCCTGGAAGATATGACTGGAGTCATCTACGTAAACAGGTAATGCGTTACGGTCTGCGAAACTCGCTACTTGTTGCGCCTATGCCCACAGCAAGCACTTCACAAATTTTAGGCAACAATGAATGTTTTGAACCTATAACTAGTAATATTTATATGCGCCGAACATTAGCGGGTGAATTCATAATGGTGAATAAATATTTGATGAAAGAGTTTATGGATTTAGGAATATGGAATGAACGCGTAAAGAATAATATTATCGCGAATCGTGGAAGTATTCAGCAATTTTTCGTGAAAAACGCCACAGATGGGAATGGGGCTTATACGGCGACATTGCCGGGACTTACGGAACATATTAAGGATAAGTATAAGACAGTTTGGGAAATTCCGATGAAACATTTGATTGATATGGCTGCAGATCGGGGTGCATTTATTTGCCAAAGTCAGAGCTTGAATTTATGGCTGGAAGAGCCGAATTATAATACGTTGACGTCGATGCATTTTTATTCGTGGATGCGCGGACTTAAGACGGGGATATACTATTTGCGTAGAAAACCGAAACACCAGGCACAGCAATTTACAATTGAACCAGAACGAGATCAAACAAAGGATGGAGGAAATGGAAATGACGGGGTCAATATTAATATTAATAATAATAATAATAACGAGAACGATATTTGTGAAATGTGTTCTTCGTAAAAATTTTATTCTATGTTTATTGTATACTATAGATTTAATAAGGATGACTTCACAAGAACTGGACATATCATTAGATGAAGGACAAAAATTTGTGGAGGACTATTTTAGTGCTACTACTGAAGAAGCAAAAAAAGATATAATATCCCGTGTGTTATCTAAAAAAGATGAAGCTATTAGAAAAGCAACTACAAATAAAACGGTCATAAATGATACAATTAAAACTATTTATGTTTTGGCATATATTTTTATAGATAAAGGTCTTAATAGTCGAAATCTTCATACCAAAAAATTTTTAGAATTAAATGAAAAAGATGATGATATTATTACAAGAAAGGTAAAACGTATATTTACAGAATTACAACTTCCAAATTCATATAACCCTAACGAACCCCCTGTTCTAACTCCATATGATATACAAAGATATAGAACAATAACAGTTACTACTGTCCCTCCTGCGGTCACTCCTGCTGTCACTAGTGTTAGCCCCACTGAAGGCCTCACTGAAATCGAGAAGGTGGCTTATACTAAAAGTGCGAACGTTGAACAGGATAAGCGTAATAGAGCAACAGCATTATTACAATATACTTTTAGAAAATTTGAAACTTTAATAAGATCAAAAAAATCAGATTTTTCGACTATAGATGAACGCCCGTATTTTGATGAATACTATTATAATACTGTTATGGGATTTGATAAAACAAAATTAACATATAAGCAGGATGGCAGAATGGTATCAGTTAATACATATAAGGATTATATTCTAGATGATAAAATATATGATATGGTTAAAAAATTTATTGATAAGATCACATATGATGTGACCCCGAACGACTCGAGAACATTTACATTACATGATGTGATCGGTAGATGGGTCAGTGTAGACAAATCGAATCCAAAGACCAATCCCTCGGATCCATCTGATTATTGTAAAGCACGTGCTATATTTATAAGCATATTAGAATTTATTAAAACAAACGTACCACCATTAAGTTGGGCTAATTTTAGTTACTCATCGAGTGGTGGATTATTAAAAAGTTCTCAAGCTTGTACACCTTTAACTAATAGAAATGTTACAGATCCATTAAGGTCGGTCAATCCTAATAAACCGTTTTGTATTATTGAAACCGTCTTAACAGATGTACCAGTCCAACCATTATCCACAGACAAATCTGGCGGCTCCAAATCCAGGCGCATACGCCGGCGCAAGCATAACCGCAAAACTCATCGTAAACACGCGCGTAAAACTCATCACAAACGCGCATCAAAATCGCATAAACACAGACGTCATTCACGTGCCGCCCGCAAGCATAAAAACCATACTTCCCGTAGATAATTATTATATTTATTTGCTAATTTTTGATAAATTTATTTTATACTTATATTTGATAATTTTATTAATATATTGTAATATATTAATAATATACATACATAAATACTAGAAATACCTAATAATGTATAGAAGAAAAATAGGTAAAAAAATATTTAGACGAACTAGAAAACATAAATTTTATGGCATAAATGCGAAAAAGCGACCATCAATGCTAACAAGAAGAAGAGTTCGTCGCGGAGGGGAAGGAGAAACTGTGATTATAGAAGGGATACAGGAGACTGATTCGAATATTAGTCTTAGTGAAGAAACATGCAATAAGTTTGCTGTTAGAGCCAATGGTATTGCGGAGGAAGCTATTAACGATGGAAATGACTATAAATTTAGTGATCAAGCAAAAGAAGATATTAAAAATTGTGCCCCATTATTGGGTGAAACCAATATTGAGCAACTCATTGCGGAGAATGTAAGCACTATTAGAGAGTCGCGGGCTGCTGCGGCCCTCTCCCTACAGAATCTCAAAAATAAAATAGATGCTGAAATGGCACGCCAAGCTGCTAATACTGAAAAAGAAGCTGATACTTCCATTCTGAAAAATTTAATTGGAGATGGTTTTACCAATGTTCCTTATAAAGAAATAAAAAATTTCATACAACTTAATATGATACTTGAACACCGTTCAGAACAAGTATATAAAATAATTTTTGCTATACTTATGGAAATAATTAAATTTAAGGATATTCAAGGAGCATTTATAGAAAAACTATCTAAGGATTTAGCGGAAAACATTTATAAGAATGTTGTAGATTTTTTATATTCTTTAGTCCCTCGCCCCCCCCATAAAGATGGTGCTCTTCCTAGTTTTCCAGAATTATATAATAGCATTATGACAGAAGATGATGAACAGTTAAAATATCGGATTGATGGTGATAATATGCTAAAACATTTACCAAAGTTTTTTAATATGAATAATGTATTACGAATATTATACGAGTATTACGATATAATTATGTTAATGCGTGCTCAATATTATATATTATTCAATGTTTATAGTTATCAACTACAATCTATAGATGTTAATGATAGAGACTTTTTAGAAGGCGAGAAATTTAACTTAATTATTAAAAGTAGTCGATTTAAAATTAGCAATGATGAGTTCTTGAAGTTTTTATTTACTAAATTTACAATTAATAAACATACTAAGGTCCTAACAAAACAAATAACTACAGAGGAAACGGTAGAGTCGTTAGGAATATTGATAAAAAGCGAAGGTAACATTATTAAAAGTAATGAATCTCTTATAAAAAGATCGGAAAGCGCGGAAGAAGTGTTTTTATCTAAATCGCCTACTAATAAACAACTGACTATACTTAAATCTTCAAGTAATAATGATGATTTAATTTTAAAATACTTTAATAGCATAAATTGGGCAATTACTTTTTTATCAGGTTATGTGAAGATTTTTTGTTTTAAGTCTAATTTTTTGGGATCGGGACTTATTACTTCCACGAATGTAAGAGACAAAATTAAAGAAGGTGTAGTTAAAACAAATATGGAAAATATAAAAGCAATAATAGACAATGGTGAAATCTTTAAAAATACACAGATGGAAGATTTGATTAATTTACCTGAATTAAATGGGAAACGAGTATCAATCGCATTTTTTATAGTATCTATTTTAAATGATAACACAAAAGATGATACAGACTGCAACAAATCATACGCTTTCACTCAGTTAATACACTATTCCAATACAAAATCCGAGTCCGTACCAAATTATCATTATTTATGTATTTTTTGTAATATGGTTATTTATGCTTGTTATATGTCACATACAGAACAAGATAAATGGGGCGAAAAAGGAACTGACTTAATGATAATTTATATGAATATTTTTATTATTAAATATTTGAAATATTTATTAGACGACTTATCGGGAATTATTAGACCGGTATTAGCTTCTTTTCTTGGATGGTCACCACCCATTGATACTTATATTTTATATGGTTTAGAAATATTATCTTCTCTAGCAGCTTGTAAACAAATAAGAGAATATTTTATTACACTAAAAAAAATGATTGATGAAAATTATAAAAAGAGTTCTGATGAGTTTAATAGTCAAATAACTACTATATTGTCTGATACTATTACACCTTTAGAAGAATCATTATCTATGATAATGACGCCATATAACAACCGTAATATAGAATTATTAAAAACTAAAAAATTAACTGATGTATTATGTGCCAATAAACCTGATTTTGAGGTTGTTAACAAAATTATAGGCTCCTTACACAAACCACCGCGAGTTAATTCTTCCGAATTAAGAGAAATTTTATTAATGAATGAAATCAATTTACATAGAAAAGTAATTGACATTTGTAGTAACGAATTAATTCCTACATTAATAAACTCTCACAAGAAACTTTCTAAGGATGAAAAGTTAGTTCTGTTAGATAAGGTTGATGCATTGTCAGGTAAACCAGATAAACCGCTCACGCCCCCTAATTATGAGAGTGATGAAGAAAGAAAAAGATGTGAATTAGTAGTAGCACACACAATTCATATGGCTAGAACACATAAAGGAACACAGCCTCTTGCGTTAACTCCAGAACAAATACACGATATAAATATATGTGCTATTAATGAAAATTTATTTAAACATCAACAAAAAAATCCAAAGGAATTTAATAAACGCATAGCAAGATCATATTATGGAATTAAGGAGATTATGGGTGTTTGTGACCAAGAAACTAAAAATAAAATAGAAAACTTGCCTAATGTTCAACAATTATATAAATTTATTGAAAAATTAGACAATGTTAAAGGGCGCGAAATGGTATACAATCATTGTAACGATGACTATAAGCGTGTATTCGGCTTTTTAAATCAAACTAGAGAATTAATAAAAGCTGGTTTATCAAACGATGACATTAAAAAAAAATGTCTTGAAACTCTTGAAAACTTTGAAAGGTTAGATTCCTCATATGAAGATTATTGGCTCAATCCTCAACAAGAAAGGGGAGTAGAAAATATAAATGAAACTAAAGAATATCTTAACAATAAAAAAAAGAATCTTATCGAAAGACTGGCCAGAGCTAAACGAATTGTATCGGAGGCAAAAAAATTAGGAAGTAATGATGTTGTTACACAATTTCAAAAAAGACAGACAAATATTTCAGAAAAAATTAAAACTGTTAATGCTAAGATTAATGCCATTATACCTAAAAGGTCATCATCTTGGTGGCGTCGAGGAGGCTCTAAGCGCCGCAATAAAACGATAAAACGAAGAATGCATCAACAAAAGCAATATAAAACAAAGAAATATGGTCGTAAATATCGCGCATCTCGTCCTAATAAAAAAACTAGAAAACATATAGGTCCTCGTCGCATTCGCCCTCACCATCGCACACGTTCGCATTAACAACAATTCTCGCGAAACAGTGCGCGAAATTCACGCGATTCCAGTGACATATTCACCCCGTGTGCCAGTTTACAATAGCACTTCAGTGTAATAATCGTGTCCGCAAACGAATTGTGTAGATTTTGCGGTGCAGGGATCCCTGGAAATAAGTGCTCATATAATTCCATCAGTTTCGGGTATTTGAACCCCTTATCTCCATTTGAGAAAGTGTATTCGATTTTACACACTTCTTTACTATTTTTCATAGTACAGTAGTCCGCCGGAAAATTCATCCTTATACTATTGCGAATCCCTTCCACGATCATAAACCTCTTGTCGAAAGATACATTATGGCCTACACAAATGTCCACCTTCGACAGAGCATCGCGCACTCGCACAAGTGCCTCCTGAATCGGCACACCTTTTGCCTCCATAATCTCGCGAGTGATTCCGTGTATCCCCTCCGATACAGGGTCTACGATAACCCACGAATTCAGTCTTATATATGCATCATATGTCTCTTCCAATTCGCCGGTTTCGGTATTGTATATAATATAACTGATCTGCATAATATGTGGCCATTTGTCGGTATCATAAATTGATGGATTGCGCTCTTTGGGCAGTCCGGATGTCTCTGTGTCGAAAACGAATACTTTCATTTTTCTGGGTTTTTCTGGGTTTTGTTGGGTTTTGTTGGGTTTTGTTGGGTTTTGTTGGGTTTTTGTGATTATCACCTTTTTCTTAATTGTTTGTATTTATAATAGAGGCAATTAAGATTTCAATTTATTGAAATATAATAAAAATATAATAAAATAATAATGCTCGCAATATTATTCAATATTTAATACATATTATTTACGCGAAATCCTTACACAAACCAAAACTTCGTCTGTGCCATTTGCTGATTCCGTGTTGACGAATTCCATCCATATGTTTTTTTGTTCCATATCCTTTATTTTTTTCTAGATCATATTTTTCGATTAATTCAGGATTTTCTTTACACATTTCGCCGATATACTCATCACGCGATACTTTGGCAAGAATAGAAGCAGCGGCAATTGAAGCATATGTATTATCTCCACTTTCTACACATATGTGCGGTATTTGTATATATGATTCTCCTCCACATAATTTCATCATAGGTATGAAATCATTCCCATCGATTAGCAAGTATAATTTGTCAGCCGATGTTTCCATTTTTTCCATTATTTCATTTATGGCTTGATGCATACAGTCGATAGTAGCTCGTCTAATATTTACGCAATCGATTTCTGTATGCTCGGCATATTTTACACTCCAGGCGACAGCGTGCGACTTGATATATTCTGCTGCTTCTTTTATTTTTTTATCGGAATGAAACTTTTTACTATCCTTCATTTTCGAGAAATCAAATATTTTACTATCTTTAGGTAAAACTACCGCGCCAACATAAACGCGCCCAAACATTGGTCCGCGCCCTGCTTCATCAACACCGATTTCAATAAAGGGTTTTGAATAATCTCCCTCCTCGCCCAAATCACCGTCCGCACTAAAATGCGATATTTTCAATGTTGCGCTTTTTATGGATTTTGAAGACATTTGTATTGTTGCGAAGCGATGCGATGGGTTTATGTTGGTTTATAATATTCTTTTTATATTCTAATATAACTACCAAAATAATATCAATTTTAAGTATGCAAAATATCAAGAAAAATATCAAATATCTAACAACAAAATATATTTATATAATATATAATGAAACTTACAAAACTTCATATATTTATTATAATACTCATTGCGCTTATTCTTTGCCCTACTTTAGGCGCTTGTTCGATTCAAGAAGGATATGTAAACAGATATCCGGATAATTCGACAACAACCGGAACAAATGATATGATCAATACAACAGACGCATCTAATACATCGGGGCAACAGAACATGCAGTATTCAAAACAATTTACTAGTTATAGCAAATATGATAACGCTCTTGATCATACTACTATGAACAATAATCCTGACTATGTTTCAAGTTATAACACAGGATATAGCGCTCCCAAAAAATCATCTTATCAGATGGGCACAGGTAATACACCTACTAGTGGTAGTGGCACTGGTTCTGGCTCCGGTAAAGGTTTCTTTGCTTGGCTTAAAAGCTTGTTCTAATATATTATAGAACATTCACCGTATAAATATAATAATACAACAATACAACATTACAATAATACAACATTAATAATAAAAATATTAATGTTGGTATAACTTTTTTTCCGTATATATATTATATTCGTGTATATAATTATATATTAATAATGAAATTGACAAATCTACATATATTTCTTATAATATTGCTTGCTCTTGTTTTATGTTCAACTTTAGGTGGAACTTGTTCCAGGGAAGGATATGGAACTAGTAACCAAACATACCATAGTTACAAAAATTTTTATAAAGATTTAGACAACGAAACAACCGGCGGAGTAAGCGGTAATACAAAAAATACCAAGCATCATAGACATCATCAAGGGAGACGTCACAGACAGCATCATAATCGTGAAAATTATAAAAATGATAACGGGTATGGTAGTGGCGACTTAAATGTAGGCGATTATTCCGATAATTTGGGAATGTATTCTGATTCATCAAAACGGTCTCATCATAAGCATACCGACTATAACAGCGCTTATCGTCGTGAAAGACAAAATGATAATATGTTTGACTCCGTATCTAATGGCGCAATAAATGGTTCTTTATTCAACAGTTCTAATTCATATTCCAATAATGACGATTATGATAATAGTAACGGCAATGGCGATGACTACGGTAACGGCGATGACAATGGCAATGGTGTATCAGGTAATCAGATACCTTCCGGTCAAGAAGATCTCTATATTCTTAAATCACAAATTGTCCCGCCTATATGCCCCGCCTGCCCTAAATGCCCATCTGTAAATTGCGACGATAAATGTGGTAGTAAGAAGTGCCCTCCTTGCCCTGCTTGTGCTAGATGCCCTGAACCGCAGTTTGAATGTAAGAAAGTTCCTAACTATAGTAGTGCGAATATAATGGGTAATCTCCCTATCCCTTGGGCCGATAAACTTGATTTACATTAATTATATGATGTAATTTTCTACGCATATTCGCACAATATTCGCACAATATTCATTTATAATAGTTTAGAATTATAAATGAATTTATCAATTTCTCCCGCGCTATACGTTTAACGCGTTTTATCATTTGGTGGCCTTCACCTTTATACATTGATTATCCATCACAAATGACGGTGTTTTCTCTTCTTGAGGAACGATTTGTATCACACATTTCGCCTTCTTACCATATAACGGTTGTGTACATCCCTTCTCTTTACTATTCTTTCGTGTCTTATTAAATTTGAATATCTTTTTTCCGTCATTTTGTGTACACCTTGATCTAAAATTCTCATAACGCTCGCGAACATCGCAATATGACAACCCCGATTTTTTCCCCAACATTTTATTCACTATTTCGTGTAAGTTGTATATATATTTAGAAAATGTCTCGCGATTTTTCATATGACAGGTTCGAATTGGATGCGCTTTTAGATTATTTTTCAGATTCATTCTACAATATTTACAAGGCAAAACATTTGTAAGACTTTCGACATATTCCTTATAATGCTTCTTATTCTCGCGTGTAGGATTTGTAGGATAATTAAAGCTAATTGTATGTAGAAGATGCCATGCAGCTGGACCCCATACGGTAGTTAACATACCGTCCCCGCTCATATAATCTTTTCGTGTGAATGTTTTACGCGATATCTTTTTATTGAATTTACGAGTTTTACCATACAATATCTTATTTCGCATCTCAATATATCAATATTGTATTATCAGTTGTATATTACTATATACATATGTATACAAAATATTAATATAAAATGGTAAAAATATAATAGTATAATAGTATAATAATATTATAATAGAATAATAGTATAACAATACCAATATGTCTGAAGCCACCTCTGAAATTTTGAATAATATGTCAGACAAAACAACAAATACAATGTATATGATGTTTGTCGGGTTTATTCTTATTATATTCGCATATGGAACCGGTGTAAGAAATAATA
>Ga0209617_10001508_pt1 | contig 10898 bp, 6 predicted proteins | sample LakEriepJuly2011_2_FD_187459 | JGI IMG/M metagenome (GOLD analysis project Ga0209617, IMG submission 187459) | Freshwater microbial communities from dead zone in Lake Erie, Canada - CCB epilimnion July 2011 (SPAdes) (version 2) | ecosystem: Environmental > Aquatic > Freshwater > Lentic >... | reverse complement strand
CGGCTCGCTGCACGGTGGTGGGCGTCGAGGTCCAGCACCACTTGCAAGCGCGCCGATCGCAAGCCATAGCTGCCCAGCAGCCCCAGCAAGGTCAGCACCCAGGTCAGCAGTGTGGGGCGCGCCAGCGCGGCTTGCGCCTCGTGCAGTGGCGTCTTGTGCAACAACCAGCCCAGCAGCGCCAAGCCCAGTGTCCAAGCCACCGCCATTTTCACGCGCGAGCGCGGGCCTGCAACAGGTGCATCAGGCGATGGCAGTGGGGTGGTGCGGGTGTCTGGCACGAAAGCGGGCAAAAGCAGGCTGAGTGGGCTGGGGCAAAGGCGGGATTGTCTCGCATTTGGGCGTCCGGGCCGAAAAAGCAAAAGCGGGCCGAAGCCCGCCTCTGTGTGACAGCCATCAGGCTGGCCGTCCTGGCTCAGGTCACTGTGCGCCTTCGCGGAACAGCACCACGCTCACGGTTTCGAACAGCACCAACAGGTCGAGGAACAGCGAGTTGTTCTTGACGTAGTACAGGTCGTACTGGTGCTTGTGCAGCGCGTCTTCGACCGATGCGCCATAGGCGTAGCGCACCTGGGCCCAGCCTGTCACACCCGGCTTCACGCTGTGGCGCACATCGTAGAAGGGCAGTTGCTCGCGCAGTTGGGCGACGAAGGTGGGGCGCTCGGGACGCGGACCGACCATGCTCATCTCACCCTTGAGCACGCTGAACAGCTGGGGCAGCTCGTCGATGCGGGTCTTGCGGATGACCTTGCCAACGCGTGTCACGCGGGCGTCGTTCTTCTTGGCCCACACGGCCACGCCATCTTTTTCCGCGTCGTTGCACATGCTGCGGAATTTCAGGCACATGAAGCCTTTGCCACCCAGGCCCACGCGTTCCTGGCTGTAAATCAGCGGGCCGTGGCTTTCCAGCTTGATGGCGATGGCCGTGATCAGCATCACCGGCGAGGCCAGCAGCAGCAGGGTGCCGGAGGTCAGGATGTCAAACAGGCGTTTGACGATGATGCGAGCGCGGTCTTGGGCAAAGCCGCGGCCATAGACCAGGAAGCTGGCCTTCAGACTGTCCACAGGCACTTCACCTGTAGTTTGTTCGTAAAACGCGGCCAGGTCCATCACGGGGATGCCCTGGATGCGGGCCTGCAGCAGTTGGTCCATCGGCACGTTGCCGCCTCGTTGCTCCTTGACGGCCACGATGATCTGGTTGACGTCGTGACGGTTCACGATGTCGTCGATGGAGGTGGCGCGAGGAAAGATGTTGAAGCGCTTGTCTTCTGCGGGCAGAACGGATTCGCCGGCGGGGTAGAAGCCAACCACCGAGTGGCTGCGCAGTCGGCGCGACTTCAGGTCGGCGGCCACGGCGTGGGCCTCGTTGCCCGTTCCCACGATCAGCACACGCTGTTGCACGAGCGAGCCATTCCAAGCCGTCAGCAAGAGGCCACGCACCAACACCAGGCCCACCATCAGATAAACGATGGCGAAGCCCATCAGGTGGTGTGCTTGTGCGCCATCCACCGATGTCTTGATGGCCAACTGGTAGGCGATGGGGGCAGCGATCAAGCAGCCCAGCACGGCGCGACCCAATTTGGCACTTGCTGTCTTGCGGATCGCACCTTCACGGTACACGCCCACCAAACCACAATGCAGGGGAATCAGGAACGCAAATCCCAATCCGGCGCGCAGTGCCGTCGACATGCCAAAAGAGCCTGCGTCACCGGAGAAGTGGGCGAGCGTCAGGGTGCCCAGCAGGATCGCCAGAAAGCTGGTGAGGCTGTCTGCGATCAACTCTGCCAAGGTAACCAGCGAGATGTGGTGCTGAAAAACCCGGAACATGTTTGACCTCTCTGTGGCGGTGCTTGCAAAGCGCAAGACCTGCAACCGGTGACTCGGTTTGGTAAGATTTTGTAATACGGTCATTGTCAAGAAGATGACCGTGTTCCAACATCCTTTGTTTGTGGGGTGCACCCTAGACCTTGGGGGTATCCGTGCACCACATCACGAATTGATGCCCATTTGCCATAGGATTAGCGGACAATGTGCGCCCGGTCAGGTGCACCGGCGCGCCACGACCGATTGTGCGAGGGCAGGACACCTGGCGACCGTTCACCGACGTGCAGCTGTTACAAAGTGCCGTGAACCAGTGGGCTTTCTCGCCGAAAGTTTGTGCGGCGCAGCACGTTCGCCACGCAGCTGACTGGTGCGGCCTCCCGGCCAGCCAGCGGTCAGCCAGACGTGCCCATGGTGCGAGGCTGGCGCTGCTTCCACCAAGCGGCCAGGTGATCGGCCACGCGGCTGGCCGTCATGCCATCCCAGAACTTTGGCAAACGGCCTTTTTTGCCACCGCCGCGGATGATTTCCGCCACGGCACGGTGGATCAGGCTGCTGTTGCGCCCCACCGCGATGTTCGTGCCCTGTTCGACGGTGATGCGGCGCTCTGTGTAGTTGTGCAGCGTCAGGCAAGGCACGCCAAGGATGGTCGCTTCTTCCTGCACGGTGGACGAATCTGTGAGAACGCACGCAGCCGTCCCAATGAGGCCCATCATCTTGAAATAAGGCACGATGGGCAGCAGGGCGATCTGGCTGGTGGGCGTGTCGCTGATCAAATGGTTTGACTGCACCAGCGCGCGCGTGGCTTCGTTCGCCACCCAGATCAGCGGCATGTCGCGGCTGATCGACTTCAGGATCGCGGTCAGCTCGGCCAGGGCCTGGACTTGCTGTGACTGACCCTGGCCTTGAAGATAAACAACGCCGTAGCCTCGGCCAGCCTTGAGCAGTTCGGGCGATTGATTGAACTGTCGCAAGGTGTACTTCGGCGGCGATGCCTGCGGCAGCATGGCACGCATGGTGTCCATCATCAGGTTGCCGGCGAACACCACACGGTCGGCTGGTATGCCCTCGCGCGTGAGGTTGTCGTGCGCCACCCATTCGGAGGTCAACAGCAGATCCGCCATGTGGTCGCACATCATGGCGTTGATTTCTTGCGGTCGGCTGCGGTCAAAACTGCGAAGCCCAGCTTCGAGGTGCAAGATGGGGATGCCTTGGCGATGGGCAGCCAGGCTGGCGGCCATGGCGGCATCATCCCCATTCTGAACAATCACGGCCGTGGGTCTGTATTCGCCCAGAACATGGTCCAGCTGGCGCATGGCATCCGCGGTTTGCGCCACAGGTGTGCCGGCGGGCACACGCATCTGCACGTCGGGTGGGCGCAAACCCATGTGCTCGCACCAATCGTTGGTGAGCTCGAATCGCCCTGGGGCATCGATCATCAACCACTTCAACGCTGGCAGATCCTGGCGGCTGGCAAACGCTTTCTGCAAGGCGGCTGCGCGGATACAGCAAGTGCGTGAGCTGGCAATGAGCAGCAAAAACGCCTGGTCTGTGCCGGCATGGACCGTGGGCGTGAACAACTCGTTGCGGAACTGCGGCTGTGTGGGCAAGGCCTGCACGCTGTCGGTCAGCGTTGGCATGGACAAAGGCGATGCGCTGCCTTGCGGCAGGCCTCCTGGCACGCCTGCTTGCAGGTTGAGTCCGGCCGCGTCTGTGCTCAGGTGCGTCGGCTGTGAGCCCAGTCCCGATGAGGGGCTCAGCGAGGCTTCGCCGATCTCGGCGCGGATCTCCAGCGCAATGCGCGCCACGTCAGCTGCCGTGATTTCGTTGCCTTCGGCAAGGAAGGTCGCCAGCAAAATCCGGTTGCACAACAGGTTGATGCGGCGTGGGATGCCCGACGTCCACTGGTAGATTTCGTCGAAAGCGTCGTCGTCGAAATGTGGTCGCTGGTCCCAACCCACCTTGCGCAAGCGGTGCTCGATGTAGCTGCGCGTTTCCTCGCGGTCCATCGGCCCCAGGTGGTAAGACGCGATGACGCGCTGGCGCAACTGCTCCAAGCTTCGGGACAGCAGCATGTCCCGCAGCTCGGGCTGACCGATGAGGAAGCTTTGCAGCAGCGCCTGGTTGCCAAACTGGAAGTTCGACAACATGCGCAACTCCTCGATGGCATCTCTGCTGAGGTTCTGGGCCTCGTCCACAATCAGCACCGCGCGCTTGTTTTGTGTCGCGAGCAGCGTGAGGTAAGCCTCCAGGGTGGCGATCAGCTCGGCCTTGCTCTGGCCTTTCAGGGGCACCCCGAACGCCGTGATGGCCGAGCGCAGCAGGTCTCCCGCTTCGAGCTGGGTGCTGACCAACTGAGCAGCGACCACCTTTTCGTTGTCGATGTCACTCAACAGCGTGCGCACCAGCGTTGTTTTACCGGCGCCGATGTCACCAGTGACAACGATGAACCCTTCTGCCTGGTACAGACCGAACTTCAAGTAAGACAGCGCACTGCTGTGCCCCCTGCTGTCAAAGAAGAAGCTGGGATCTGGGTTGAGCAGGAAAGGCGCGCCTGTGAGGCCGAAATACGACTCGTACATGGGCTCGTTGTCCTCAGAAGCGGTGCTCAAGTCCGGCGAACACGACGTTTTCCGTGACGTCGCCTCCCGCGATGCGCCCAACCGTGCGCACGCGGCGCAAGCCCCAGACGGCCTGAGAGCGTGGCGACAGTGCCGTGGCGAAGCTCAACCGCAAGCCTTGGTCTCTGAAGGTGGTCGCGCCGCTGGCCAGAGGGCTGACAACCCGGGCCCGGCTCAGACGCAGGCCCATGGTGACTGTGGACACAGGTGACAGCCGGTGGTTGAGTTGCACATCGACGTAGCGCTCTCGTGTGTCGTTCCCTGCGCCCAGGAGGCTTGAAAACGCGTCACCGGACAACGGCCTGGTTTGGAGTTGCCCCAGCGCGAGCAAGGCCGTGCTGCGTGGGCCCATGACGGCGCCCTGCAGCGTGACGTTCTGGCGCACCAGGGTGTTCAGGTCATAGAGGTCTCTGCTCGAGCCAAGTTGCTGCGGCAGATTGCGCTGAGCAATGAGCTCACTGACAGCTTTGGCACGGTCTGCCTCATTGGGGATCCGCGTTGACAGCATCGCATCCAGCAAGGCCTGCGTGGTGCCTCCCGCCGACAGGGCGGTGTTGCCTGTCGCAAGGTTGGTGTCGATCCGGCGGCTCGTTTGCAGTCCAAAACTGAGTGTGGGCCTGCGGTGTGAGAGGTTGGCGTTCCAGGCCCGGCCAAAGAAGCGATCCTCCGCCATGGCCCTCAATTGTGTGCGGGTGCTTGGGCGCCAATCGATCTGGAGCCCCTTGACCGTGCCGTGGGAGCGCTGCTGAAGGATCTGGGTCGATTCCCGCCCCAGGATCAATCCAATCTCCAACTCGCGCGTCAACGCGTAAAGCGCAGTCCCCCGCACGATGCGCTGGCTGTTGAGCGACCGCGCCTGGCCACTGGCCTGGGTGTCGCGGTAGCTTGCGTTCAGTGCGTAGCCCAAGCGCGTGGGTTTGCGCATCAGGCCGATGTTGGCGGCGTTGCTGCTTGTTTCAGGGCGCGATGCCAGGGCATCGCTGTTGGCCGTGGTGTTCACCTGAATGCGTTCAAGCCGACCTTGCAACTGCGTGTTTTCGTCGAGCGACCGCTCCAGGTAGGGGCTGAGCTGCACCCGCGTGTTCGTGTACGTGTCCGACGTGTTGGTGCTTGCTGCCTGGGCTGCGGTGAATTGAGATTTGACTTGGTCTGCGGAGATGCTGCCATCCAAACCGAGCCCGTGGCGGGGCAGTTCGGTGTGCAAGGTCAGCCGTCCGCTGGGCAGCAATCTGTCTGGCTGAGAGTGATTCAAGTAGTTGACAGCAGACAGCTGCATGCGACCTGTCACGACGCTGTTCGCATTGCGATACTCGACCACCACGCCCGGCGCCACAGTGACAATGGTGTCGCTCTTGCGCTTGTCATCGACAGCCTGTGTCGCGTTGTCAGTGATGGCCACCTGGGCATTGATGGTCGGAGAGACGATCGCGCCCATCCTGGACTGTTCTTGTGCATGGGAGCAGTGCGCGGCAGTCCCCAGCGTCAATGCAACCAAGACGCGCCGGCTCTGTCGTGGAAACAGATGGCCAGCATCACGGAGCGTAATAGCCATATGCATTGCTGCCCTTTGGGCCCCGGTATTTGTTGAGCATGGACAGCACGACTGGATGACTTTCCACCGCGGCAAACGCTTGCTTGACGGTGTTGATCGGGGTTTTGCTGGCCTCCATGACCATCACCACCTGCCCCATGTGCGAGGCCAGGACGCGAGACTCGGTGGTTGAAAGCAGAGGCGGGGTGTCAAAGATGACGATCCGGTCTGCGTACTTGCTCGCCAGTTCCTCCAGCAGCGAGTCCATGGCATCGCTGGCGAGGAGCTCGGTAGAGCGGGAGCTTGCTGTGCCAGCCGGCAAAAGGGTGAGTTTGGGGATGTTGGTGCGCAGAAGCACACTGGCCAAATCCATGCTCGGGGATTCGAGCTTGTCGAGAAGCCCCTTCGCAGCCGTCACGCCGAGGCGGCTCAGCGCTGAGGGGCGCAGCACATCGGCCTCCACCAGCAAGACGGTGTGATCCAGCTCCATGGCAATGCTCACGGCCAGGTTCAATGCCGTCTGTGTTTTGCCTTCACCTGCCACGGCGCTGGTGACCATGATCAGATTGGCGCGATCAGGCCGCATGGCCGTTTGATTTCGCACGTTCTCAAGCAAAGGCCGTTTGATGATTCTGAACTCTTCTTCGAGTTGAGACCGTGGCTGCCCGGGCACCAGCAGGCCAGCGCGGCGCATGCGGGCCAGATCGACCGACACCTCTCTGCTGCGGCGGTCATCCAGGTGTGCTGGCGCACTTGCCGAGCGCACAACAGTGGCCGCCTGGGGCGTTGGCTCCGTTGCGGCGGACGCTGACACGTCCGCTTGGACATCCACGCCAGCGCGGCGCAGTTGCTCAAGTCGTTTGGCGGCTTGTTCGATCGTGTTCATGCGCACCTCAAGACAGCAGCTGCGTTTTGACCACGATCAGCCAGGTCGCGTTCAGCAGGATGAACAAGCTGCACGCGGCGACGAACTGACGGCGGCCTTTGCCGGCCTCAATGACCATTTCAGGGCTCAGCACCATCGACACTGTTCCTAGCACGGGGCGGCCTGCGATTTCACGCAACTGCCGAGCATCCTGCACAGTCGGGAAAGCCTGGGTCATGGCGAAGGCTGCGCCGAATCCTGCGGCGATGGAGGCAAGCACGCCCAGCATCGCTACCATCAGCTGACTTGGCTTGGCCGGGGTGGGCGACACACGAGGGGGCTCGACCACGCGGAACTCAGCCACCTTGGTGCTCAGGTCGATTTTTTCGCCCAGCGATGCTGACTCTCGCCTCGCCACCAGCTGTTCGTAGTTCTTGCGAACGACGTCGTAATCTCGGTTGAGTTGCGCCAGTTCCGCTTCCACCTGGGGCATCTTGCCCGCGGTGGTGCGTGCCTGCTCGAGCTGTGCTTGTTGTGCACTCAGCTGGCCTTGCAGCGAAGCCACCTTGGCCTCTGCCTCGGCCAGTGCGACGCGGATGCGCTGAAAGACCGGGCTTGTGGGAGCAGGCCCTCGGCCACCCGAGCTCTTCCGCGCGTCTTGCTCTGTCCGGCGTTGTTGTTCCAGCTGGGCGATGGTGCGTCGTGCCGCGACCACATCAGGGTGTTGCTCTGTGTAACGGCGCAGGAGGTCATCTAGCTGGCGCCTTTGGGCGTCCAGTCGAGACTCGGTTTCGGTTTGCGCCACTGCCATCCCGGGGAGCATCGCTTCTGGTGGGATGGTGGGGTCCTCCGTGGACAGCTCATGTCGCAGCGCATCACGGGATCGCTGTGCAGCCTGAAGCTCGATCCGCAGGCGATTGATTTCCTCCGACGATGCCGAAACCCGCGCGAAGAAATCCTGATTGGACGTGCCTGTCATGCCAAAGTTGCGAAGCTTGAAGTCTTTGAGCCGATTTTCCGAATCGGTGAGTTTGACTTCGTAAGCTTTGATTTGCTCGTCCAAAAACCGACGAGCTTGTTCCGAATCGCGCTGTTTGTCGGTCACGCCCGACGACACAAACAGGGACACCAGATCGGCGACGATGATTTTCGCCCGTTGGGGGTTGATGTCTCGGTACGTGATGGCAAAGAGGTTGGCGTCACCGCTGGGTGCGACCTTGATCTCTTTCGTCAGCCGATCAATCGTTCTGTCGCGGTCTGCTTCACTGAGATTGTCCAGCCCGGTGCGCGGGGACTTGATCAATTGCTCGACATTCGGGCGACTGATGAGCGTTCGCGCCAGCATGCGCACTTGCTGGTCTGAGTCGGGCTGAAAGGCCAAGCCATTCATCAAGGGTTTGAGGACCGACTGGGTGTCAACGAACACTTTGGCGGACGCTTCGTACCGATCACGGATGACCAGCTTGACAGTCACCATGGACAGCAATGCCACCACCGACGCGGCCGCCAGGCCGATCCAGCGCCGCTGCCACATGGCCACCAACACACCAGAGAATTGTCTAAGGAGTTCGTCCATACATTCGGTTCAGGCTGGGATTCGCCAACTTGCTGATGCGTTCAATCGGTGGGCGAGCCTCAAAACCAGCTTTGCGGAATGATGAGGATGTCGCCAGGTTTCATGTCGACATTCGCAGAGATGTCGCCTCGACGCAGCAGGTCCTTGATCTTCACGCGGTATTGCTTGCCGTTTTCTGACCCACGCACCAGCACAGCACTGTTGCCGTCTGCGAAGTCAGTGAGCCCGCCGACCTGGATCATCACGTCCAGCAGGGTCATGTTTTGTCGGAAAGCGACAGCTTGAGGCTTCGCGGCTTCGCCCACGATGCGGACTTGGGCAGAACTCTCGCCCAAGGCACGGTTGACCACCACCGTGACGACGGGATCTCGGATGTATTTTCCGAGTGCAGCCTCAATTTGACGGGACAAATCTTCTGGCTGACGGCCTGCGGCTGGCAGGTTTTCCACCAAGGGCAGAGATATCTTGCCATCCGGCCGGACGGTGACGGTCGCAGAGAGGTCAGGGTTGCGCCACACCACGACCGAAATCTCGTCCAACGCACCGATTTGGTAGCTGTTGGATGACGACGTGTCGGCGCGCTGAGGTGCTGGCGGCAAGCTGTTGAATGAACTGCAGGCGGTCAGACTGGCCGAGATCAATGCGGCCAACAACCAAGGTGCGCGGGCGCAGGAATGGGTGCGGAGCTGAGTCATTTGGGTACCCTGGTGAGTTGATGCGCTTGGCGGACCACACGCATGTCTTGCATGAGCAGCACCGCAGGTTCTTGGACCGAGCGAGTGCCACGTCACACAGACGGTTCGGTGTTGAAGGGTGCATCGCAAAGCGCTCTGGCATTAGACCATAGCTGCCAGTTGTTACAGACAAGGGTGAACCTGCGCACCCTTGCCTCACAACGCACGATGTTGCGAGTTGACTGCAGAAGCAAAAATTCAGAGGGAATGGCGCTCGCTCATCGCTGAATGATTGGCGCCAAAAGCCCAACAGCACGCGCAAGGGCGTGCTGTTGGCTGCTTCACACCGCTCGACGTTCAGTGTCGAGACTGGTGCGGTGGGTCAGGGCAGTTCGAAGGCGCCGATGTCGATCGCACCGTTCAGGACTTTGGCTTTGGCGCCAATCGTCGGGTTGCTCTGGTACTCGGCAACCAGGCCCAAGTTGCCAGGTTTGAACTCAGTGGTCAAAGCTGCGATGCTCGTGTAGTCCGGCGTGAAAGTGTTGCCGCGGTTGAGAATCACTGAGCCAGCGCTGGGCAGGTATGTGGTGGCGTTCAGGACAGAGGTGCCGCCGGTGAGCACTGTGCTGCCCGAGGTCTGGACCGTGCCAGAACCGTAGCGGATGGTGCGCCAGTTCGTGGGGAGGTAGTTGGTGCCTTTGAAGGTGACCGGGCCGTCGTCGTAGAGGACGTTCCACTGATCGGCGCCGTTGGTCGTGAACACGTTGTCCCACGCCTGGATGCCGATCTTGCTGTTGGTTGGCAGTCCCCACGATGCACCGATGTGGAAGGCCGAGATCGCGTAACCACTGGTCCCCAGCGTGACGACCGTGTTGCCATAGAAGAACAGGGTGCCCTTGTGACCCAAGTCGCTGCTGTTGTCAAAGCCCCAGTGAACCATGCGGGTGGCGCCAGGCTGCGTCCGGGTGTGGTCGTTGACGATCAAGTTGCCGTACACCCAGCCATAGTCGTAAATCGGGTCGGTCGACACACGTGGGAAGTACTGCTCTTCGGTTTCGACCAGGTCGAGCGCGCGGGTGCCGGCGAGGATGCGGTTGAAGCGAACCACAGGGGCGCTGCTGCGGTCCTTCAGCGACGAGCCACCGTGTGCTTGACCAATGTAGTTGCCCTCATAGAGTGCACGGCGTGCCTGGACGTAAATGTTGTGATGGCGATCATTGCCGTCATAGCCGTTGTTCTCGAGGCGGTTGGCGCGCAGGACGACGTTGGCGGAGTAGGCTGCCGGTGTGTCTCCGATCGAGTTGGTGAACACACCAATGCCGTTGTCGAAGATGTCGCAGTTCTCAACGAGCAAATTCTCGACCCGGTTCGCGAAGATGCCTGCCACGAACATGTCGTGGTTGACCGCGGCGCCTGCGTAAGTCGTGAACTTGGTGCTGCTGCTCACGCCGGAGATCGAGAGGTTCCGAATGGCAATGTTGGCAGGGATGTAGGTGTCGATGTCGTCGTTGGGACCTCGGTTGATGATGAAGGCCCCTGCGCCCTGGCCATCTGCCCAAAAATTGGCTGCTTTGGCATCTTTCGCTGGGACGGCGCCGTCGCCAGAGATGGACGGGCGGTTACAGCTGGTGTCCGTGACGCCATTGATGGTGATCGGCTGGTCCAGCGTGCCGCGACCGCGCAGGCCGACGTAAGTGCGATAGGGCGTAGCACGGTAGTGGATGTTGACCACGTCGCCAGCTGTCAGCGTCAGCCAAGGGACGTCTGTGAGCTCTTGATAGGTCTGGTTGGGGCCGACGTTGAATGTGCGCGC
>Ga0209617_10001506_pt1 | contig 10911 bp, 9 predicted proteins | sample LakEriepJuly2011_2_FD_187459 | JGI IMG/M metagenome (GOLD analysis project Ga0209617, IMG submission 187459) | Freshwater microbial communities from dead zone in Lake Erie, Canada - CCB epilimnion July 2011 (SPAdes) (version 2) | ecosystem: Environmental > Aquatic > Freshwater > Lentic >... | reverse complement strand
AGAGGCGGCGAGGAAAATTGTCGCGACGCGACCGAGGGCGAACCCCGAATTAACAGAGGAACGATTTGAGCCGGTCGCGGCGCGGGCCGTGAAACTGGTCATGCGTGCGAGCACAGCGAATCCGAAGTCCGCGACGGGTTCGCGGATCGTGGAGTTTCAGGCGTGGAGCGCCGGGGAGAGCCCGCGCAATGTCGGACTGGCGAACAATGGAGCGCGGGCCGAGGGCGCGAAATCTTCGGTGGCGGAAGATTTTCCGGAGGCGTATGGGGCGCACCTCGCCATCGACGGACGAATCGGCGAGCAGTGGTTCATCGGCAACCCAGCGGTGCTGACGGTCACGTTTGCAGCGAGCGAGACGATCGACCGCGTTTCGTTTAGCAACGCGAAGGACAAGATGATCGAGGACATGGCGCAGGGCGCGACGCCGACGGACTACGAAATCCAAATTTCCGCCGACGGAGAAACGTGGAAGACGGTAGCGTCGAGCGCGGGACGCGAGCCGTGGAGTGCGGCCCATGGCGTCGAGGGGATGCGGCGCGAAGTGACGACGGCGGAAGAAGCGAAACAACTCGCGGCGGTGTCGTCGGAAATTGCTCAATTGGATCGAGCGCTGGATGCGGTGCCGCCGCTGCGGGAAGTCTGGGCGGGTAAGTATGCGGAGCCGGGCGAAAAGACCTTTGTGCACAAAGGCGGCGATCCGATGAAGCCTGGGGAGGTCGTGGCGCCGGCGAGTCCGGCCTTGGCGGACCGAGTGGTGCCGTCGTTCGCGCTCGCCGCTGATGCGCCCGAGGGCGAGCGCCGCCGCGCGCTCGGCGAGTGGATCGTGCGCGACGACCATCCGCTTACGCCGCGGGTGTTGGCGAATCGCGTGTGGCAACATCACTTTGGCACGGGAATTGTGGATACGCCGAGCGATTTTGGATTTCTCGGAGGGCGGCCGACGCACCCGGAGCTGCTCGACTATCTCGCGCGACGGCTCGTCGCGATGGGGTGGAAATTGAAGCCGCTGCACCGCGAAATTCTGCTCTCCCGCACTTATCGGCAATCGGGTGCGCATCGGGCGGAAGCGGCGCGCGTCGACGAGGAAGCACGCCTGCTCTGGCGGTTTCCCCCGCGACGATTAGGTGCAGAGGAATTGCGGGATACAATGCTGCACGTCGCGGACAAGTTAGAACGAAAAATGGGCGGACCCGGTTTCAGGCTCTACAAATTTACCCAGAACAACGTATGCACGTATTTCCCTTTGGATCAGCATGGACCGGAAACGTATCGACGCAGCGTCTATCACCAGAATGCGCGAGCGAGCGTGGTTGATGTGCTGAATGATTTCGATTTCCCGGATATCGCATTCGCCGCGCCGCGGCGGGCGAACACCACGACTCCACTCCAAGCACTGACGCTACTGAACCACAGTTTTACCACCGATATGGCGCGGGCCTTGGCGGCGCGACTGGAACGCGACGGTCGATCGCTCATCGCGCAGCAGGTCGATGAAGCGTATGCGATCGCGTTTCAGCGGGAGCCGACGACTGGCGAGCGAGCGGAGGCAATAAAGCTCATCGCAACGCACGGGTTGGCGGCGTTTTGCCGGGCGCTCTTTAATCTGAACGAGTTAATTTACCTCGATTGAGGGGCCGGTCATTTTGTCCGGGGTAATAGGGAACAGTTGGGGCGTATGCCTTGGCAAAATCTAACTCGTTTGGAAGAGATACATCGGTTCGGTAGTAGTTCCTCCGTGAGCCTTCGTTTCGAATCGCAGCTCTTCACCATAAAAAATGGAAGCCCGACGATCGAGATCGAGGGGCTTCCAAAACTAAAAGCTAACTGTTACTCGCTTAAAAACTATATTCGATCGATGCTCGAAGGTTACGCGGAATACCCGGATACACACCGTTGCGATTAATGGCGCCGCGGTAGTAGGTTGCATCCGTAACGTTATCGATGAAGATTCGCCCCATCATTTTCTCGCTAAAGCGGTAGCCAGCAGTAAGGTTCCAAAGCGAAGTGATCGGAAGGTAGAAGGTGGGCTGGACTCGGATCAGATTACCCTCGGAACTGGCCGCGGTATAGCCGCTCCCGGTATCGCCTGGTCGTTTACCTGCCCGAACGTAACCGAGACCCAGTGACAAGCCCTTTAAGCCACCCTCCGCAAATTTATAGTTGATCCAGGCGGCGCCAGAGTTTTCCGAGGCTCCCCGAAAAGGGGTGCCGTAGGGGCTGCGATTACGGAAATTCGTGTAGTTGGCAACGACTGAGAGGCTCGAGGAAACTGCCATGTTAAGTTCGTATTCCCAGCCGCGAGCGACGCGGTCCATGAAGAGAGGCGGTGGACTAACGACCGGCGGCGGCACTGAAAACAAGGCGGGATTGAGGATACTATTATTTGACTGACTGGAATCGTAGTAGGCGACGGTCGCCATAGCTCGTGAGCCAAGGAAACGATAGCGCAAACCAACTTCGTCTTGGCGCCCGTCCTGCAACTCATTATTTCGGCCAAGTTGACGGGGCTGAACTATCTGCGAAGCATTTTCAGTGTGGCCATAGTACACAGAAACGTTCGTTATTGGTTGATACACCACACCGTAATTGGCTACAAGCGGATCGGGGTGCGTAAAATAATTAATCTTACTCCGGTAATCATCCACGCGGCCGTTATACCAGTTTTTCGCGATTCCAGCATTGACCACTACCTTGCCGTTCAGCAGGCGTGCATTCTGGCTAAAATAAAGCTGCACCACTTTGTTTCGGTTCAGTCGGTCAGAGGTAGCAGCGTTATTTATTGTGTAAGAGGCATTACTAGGAATATTAAAGATATCGATCGCCGGGCTTTGGGCTGCATAGCCCCAATTCCGACCTCGCGTATACCCGCCTGATACGCCACCAGAGGTCTCTAATATCGTCTTTTCGATATTCCATTTATAGACGTAATCGTTCTGAAATTCTACATTGTTATAATATGTATTTGAGGGAGACTGGCTAACCGCATATAAATTGGAAACCGCTGGAGCTGGCGTCGGCGTGAAATTTGGTGCCGCGCCAAAAAGGGTACCCGGAGTATAGAAACCTGTCTTGGGATTGATTGAGCCGCCGGTATTTCCGAGGAGGTTCCACTGATTGTTTGAGTCCCAGCCTGACCAGATACGAGCCGCGATTCTCATCGAAAGACGGTCTGTAAGAGCAGATGTAAACAGGACCCGATAGGTTTGGGTATTTGTCCGGTTTTGAGCGCTGGGGTCATCCACATTGTCCGCATAGGCCGACTGGTAAGCATTCATGCCCTTGCGCATCACAAGCCCAGTCATCGGGCTGACTGACGGATCTAAAGGGAGCCCGGTGTAATTCAACCCATGGCCCCATGCAAAAATGTACTGAAACGTGAGACTGGAATTATTCCCTATCTTCGTCGTCACCGATGGCATAACCGTCAGGCCGCGAGCATAGCCCTGATTTTTACCTTGGGTGTGATATTTTGCGGCGACAACCAAACGAGCTGCGGTGTTTGCGGAGATTGTGCGGTTGATATCAAAATCACTGCGGTTCGTGTCGAAATGTCCCACTTGAAGGTTTAGCCGTCCAAAGTTTTGAAATTGGGCGACCTTGGTACTAATATTTATGGTTCCACCCGGGGGACCACCCGGGGAAAGGATGGCGTTAGGCCCGCGGATAAATTCAATTCGTTCAAAGATCGCAGGATCCCATTTGATCTGACTCGCGGGCGCTGAGAAGCCATCGAGACTGCCAATGCCGCCTTGGAAGCCACGAATCGAAAGGCGATCGCCGATGCTCGTGCTATTATTTGAAACGCCAGCAACTAGCTGCAACGCGTTCAGAGCGTCAGAAGCCCCCATGTCTTCGATAAGTTCACGGGTGATGACCGAGATGCCCTGGGTTGACTCAAAAATATCAGTGCGAATTCGCCCACCGCTCGTTGTGTCAGCAACTTGGTAGGGACCCACTTTTTTCGAGCTAACCTCGAAGGCACTTAGTTGGACGGGCGCTTCTACCTTGGAACTTTGAGCGACTGCATACGGGCTCGTGAAACTTAGAGCAAAAGCGAGCAATGCTAGCGGACTTACACAGACCATGGGATATTTTAAACTTTGATTAACAAAGCGTTGCAGACGATTAGTTATTTTTTGGGGAGTATGTAACATGAATTTAACGAAAAAAAACTGAACGGAAAATAGCAACTAAAATTGCTAAAACGTTTTTTCTTGCTCGGGCAGGGGCCCAATCGCACCGTTTCCGAGCGTCGAAACTTCGTTGCTCATGATCCCAATTCCTGCCTTAGCTCCTAGGCAGCTCCCCGACGAGCTTTTTGCCCAAGGCGTTTCGCTCGACCTGGGTCCGGATGCGTTCGGCTTCCTTAAAGAGTCCTCCGCGGACGAACCGGTCGACCGGCTCCACCAGCAGATGGAGGAGGATGGCTACCTTTACCTGCGTGAGTTTTGGAATCGAGACGAGGTGCAGGCGGTCCGTGATTCGCTGACCGGCCAGCTCGCCAAGCTCGGCTTTCTCAAGGCGGGCACTCCGCCGAACGAGGCGCGATTCGACGGCCGGGAAGTGGGCCGTGCGATGGGCAATCCGCTCAACCAGCGCGACCCGCTCCTGCGCAATCTCGTCTTTGGCTCGCGTATCAATGATTTCTTTCAGTCCTTCCTCGGTGGTCCGGTTCGTCACTTTGACTTCATCTGGTTCCGCACAAAAGGCCATGGCCTCGGCAGCGCGATCCACTGCGACCTCGTTTACATGGGCAGGGGGACGCACGATCTCTACACGACTTGGGTTCCACTCGGCGATGTCAGCCTGCAGCTGGGAGGCCTACTTGTGCTCGAGGGCTCCCATCGCAAGGGCGAGGCGCTCAAACCCTACCTGTCGCGCGATGTCGACGAATACTGCACGAATCGCGAGGACGCTGCGGAGTACGCCTCGGGCAAGAAGTGGTGGGACGGCACGCTGTCCAAGAACGCGATTGCCCTCCAGCAGAGCCTAGGCGGCCGCTGGCTCACCTCCCCGCAGTTTCGAATGGGGGACGCCATGATATTCAACATGACGCTGGTGCACGGCAGTCTCGACAACCAGACCGACCGCTTCCGCCTGTCCACCGACACGCGCTATCAACTCGCCGCCGAACCCGTCGATCCTCGCTGGATCGGAGATAACCCTCCTGGCCACGCTACCGCGCAACGGCTCGGGCGCGTGTGCTAATCGAGTTTACCCTCATGCCCTTCCTCCCGAAGCGGCATGCCCCGGGGTCATCCCTTAATTGAATGAACGGTTCTGAATTTCGCGAGGCGCTCCATTCAGGCCGGCGTGTCTATGGCACGATGATCGCGTCCACCTCGCCTCGCTGGGTGCCACTGCTCGCCAGCATGCCGTTGGATTTTGTTTTCATCGACACCGAGCACATCGCTATTGACCGCGAAAAACTGTCCTGGATGTGCCAAGCTTACCGCTACGCCGGCCTTGCCCCGGTCGTACGCATTGGCTCCCCGGATCCTTATGCCGCCTGCCAAATCCTCGACGGCGGCGCGTGTGGCTTGATTGCTCCCTACGTGGAAACGGCGGCGGAGGTGCGCGAGCTGGTGGGCGCCGTCAAACGTCGACCGGTCAAAGGCGCGAAACTCCGGGCTGCACTCTCTGGCCAAACGCCCTTTGAGCCTGCACTGGAGGCTTATGTCGCCGCGCAGAATCGCGCCCACTCTCTGATTGTTAATATTGAAAGCGTGCCCGCCATTAAGGCTCTAGATGAAATTCTAGCGGTTGACGGACTCGATGCCGTCCTCATCGGACCCCATGATTTGTCGTGCAGCTTAGGCCAGCCGGAAAGCTACGATACGCCCGAGTTCGAAGCGGCCGTGATGGATATCTTTCGGCGCGCCCGCGCCGCCGGTATCGGGGCTGGGATTCACTCCTGGATGTCTGCCTCCCGGGAGGCCAGCTGGTGCGCGGCCGGCGCAAATTTTATCATCCACAGCTCCGATATAATCGCCACCCGCACCACGCTTACCGCGGAAGTGAATGCCCTCCGGCAACACCTGAGCGACGCCGGCCGCGCCACCACCGACGAGGGTGCGACCACCGTCTGAAGTCCTTTTAGCTTTTTTATGTATACCCTAACCCCGCCCCCCATCCATCGACTCACAGCGCGCATGAGTCTCGCCACGGCGTTGTGCACCACGGTTTTCTCAGCCCAACCGCAGATTTCACCCGCCCTCGAAAAATTTGCGGCCAATCGTAACGTCGGACTTCCCGCTTTAAGCTATGATCTGACCCGGGCGACGGTCATCACCCCGCTAACCGTCTCCGGCCCCGAACAGAAAGCGGTAGCCATGTTGGTTGAGGAAACGCAATCACGCACCTTGGTGCGATGGCCCGTCGTCCATACGCTGCCGGCCGGCGACTCACCGACGATCATCGTCGGGCGCTTCGCGGAAGTGCGCACGCTCCTCGGCGCCCGCGCGCCCGAGGCGGCACTCAGTGAAAACGCGGTCGGCCCTGAAGGCTATCAACTCCTCACCCTGGGCGCGACCGGTTCAGCCAAGCCGATGATCATCATCGCTGGTCGAGATGCCCGCGGAGTGCTCTTTGGCGTCGGGCACCTTCTCCGCAAGCTGCACCTTGGCCCGTCGCGGGCGGGCCTCATGGCCGCGATCAATGTCACTACCAGCCCTCACTATCGCCTACGGGGCCATCAGATGGCCTACCGGCCCAAGCCCAACTCCTATTCCGGCTGGGACCTGCCCCAGTGGGAACGCTATATGCGCGACATGATCGTTTTCGGTGCCAACGCGGTGGAGATTTTTCCACCCCGCACGGATGACGATGCCGACAGCCCGCACTTCCCGCGGCCGCAGATCGAGATGATGGCGGGGATTTCCAAGATGGCGGACGAGTACGGGATCGACGTCTGGATCTGGTACCCGGCCCTCGATAAAGACTACGGAAACCCCGAGACCGTTGAATTCGCGCTCAAAGAGTGGGCCGGTGTGGTCAGCGCCCTCCCGCGGGTTGACGCGATTCTAGTGCCCGGCGGCGATCCCGGCCACACCCCGGCGCGTCTCATGTTTCCGTTTCTCGAGAAACAAACGGCGAGCCTCCGCCGTTTTCATCCGAATCTGACGATGTGGCTCTCCCCGCAGGGTTTCAGCAAGGACGACATGGGTTATTTTTTCAGCTATCTCGAAAACAACCAACCCGCATGGCTGGCCGGCGCCGTCTTTGCGCCGTGGGTGCACATGGACATTGCCGAGTTCCGCAAGCGCGTGCCCGCACGCTACGACGTACGCTACTATCCCGACATCACCCACACCCGCAACTGCCAGTACCCGATCGCCAACTGGGACCGCGCGTTTGCGCTTACTTCGACCCGCGAACCCGTCACTACCCGCCCGCATGACATGGCGAATCTGGTCCGCCGGCTGCAGCCCAACACCATCGGCGCCATCGTCTACTCCGAGGGCTGCACCGACGACATCAACAAGGCGATCTGGTTCGGCACGAGTTGGAATCCCGATGCCTCGATCACCGAGATCCTGCGCGATTACGGACGCTACTTCATCAGTGAACGCCTCGCCGACGACTTCGCCCAAGGCATCCTCGCCCTTGAACGGAACTGGACCGGACCGCTCCTCACCAACGACGGTGTCTACACCGCGCTGGCCCAGTTCCAGGCCATGGAAAAAGCGGCCACCCCGGCGGACGAGAAGAACTGGCGCTTCCAGATGGCCCTTTACCGGGCCTATTTCGACGCGACCGTGCGCTCCCGCCTCCTGCACGAAACCGTGATTGAAAACCAAGCGCTCGATGTCCTACGGACTTCATCCCGCATCGGCGCCGAGATGGCCATGGCTGAGGCCTCCGAGATCCTTGAGCAGGCCGTCACCAATCCGGTCGCGCTCGGCTGGCGCACGCGGACGTTCCAGCTCGCGGAGGCATTGTACCAAAGCATTCACATGAAGCTCAGCGTGCCGCTCTACCGCGCCATCGGCCAGAACCGCGGCGCCAATCTCGACACCCTAGACTACCCGCTTAACAACCGCTTTTGGATGAATGAGCAATTCACCGCGGTGCGCCAACTGCCCGAGGAATCAGCCCGCCTGGAGCGCCTGCAGCAGATTGCAAACTGGACGAGTCCGGGCGCGGGCGGATTCTACGACGATCTGGGCAACATCAGCGCCTCCCCGCGGCTCGAACGTGGACTCGGGGCCGAGCTAGATCCCGCTTTCCTGCAGACCCCGATCGACGGTCACATCCAAGCCGCGGTGCGCCCGCTGCCCCTACGTTCCTCGTGGATCGATTACGCCTGGGGCCTGACCGACAACACGGTCACGCTCCGCTACACCGGCCTCGATCCCGACGCCGAGTATCAGGTCCGCGTGGTTTATCCGGACATCAACTCGCAGGCCAAGATCCGCCTGGTGGCCAATGACACGACGGAGATCCATCCGTATATTGCCCGCGTGCGGCCGATCGCACCGGTCGCCTTCGACATTCCCCGCTCCGCCACGCAGGGCGGCACCCTGAAGCTCAGCTGGAATCGCGAGCTCGGGCTCGGCGGAAATGGCAGTGGCAACGGCATCAGCGAGGTCTGGCTCGAGAAGAAGCGGACGCCGTTGCCTTTCCCTCGCCGAAACTGAGACGATCAATTGCGCTTTGATCCGCACCCCGGCTCCGGGACGTGGCGCTTTCCTTCCCCCGTGACCGCTCTCGCTTCGTTTCTGGCCATGGCTTCCGCCTCCGCAACTCTTGCCGCCGCTCCCGTCGAACGGCAGCTGACGTCCGCCGCGCAGGGACATGTCCTGACCAACATCAACTGCTGGTCGCCCGACGGTCAGTGGCTGGTGTACGACGTGCGCACCGGCGACGCCTTCAACGGCCGCTACATCGAGCAAGTGCACGCGCAGACCGGTGAGGTGCAGCGTCTCTACGAGGCCACCCAGGGCGCGTTCTGCGGGGTCGTCACGTACAGCCCGGTCGATTCACGTGTCGTCTTCATTCACGGACCGGAAAACCCGACCGCTGACTGGACTTATCACTTCACGCGCCGTCGCGGGGCGGTCGTTGACGCCGCGCGGCCAGGATCCGCCCGGCCGCTCGATGCCATGACGTATGCGCCGCCGTTTGTTCCCGGAGCGCTTCGCGGCGGTTCACACGTCCATATTTTCAGCCCGGACGGCCGCTGGGTGAGCTACACCTACGAGGATGAGGTGCTCGCCAAGCTTGATGCCGATCCCCGCGCCGTCGCGCACGAGCCTAATCAGCGCAACATCGGGATCTCCGTTCCCAATGGCCCCGTTCGTGTGTCGTCTTCCCATCCACGCAACCATGACGGCGATGCGTTCTCCGTTCTGGTCAGCCGCACCGTCGCCCGACCTATGCCGGGTTCCGACGAAATCAGCCGTGCGTTTGAAGAGGGTTGGGTCGGTACACAGGGTTACCTGCGGCCGGATGGTACGCGCCAGTCCCGTGCCCTGGCCTTTCAGGGCCTCGTTACCTCCGCATCGGGTTCGACGCATGCCGAAGTCTTTGTCGTCGACCTGCCCGACGACCTGACGCGTGCCGGCGAGGCGCCGCTCGGGGGCACCGCTACCACGCGTCCGGCCGTGCCGGCTGGAACGCGCCAGCGCCGCCTCACCTTCACCGATCATCGCGCCGCCCCGGGCGTGAGCGCGGTCCCACGGCATTGGTTGCGCACGTCGCTCGACGGGGCGCTCATCGCCTTCCTGATGAAGGACGAAGCGGGCGTCGTCCAGATCTGGACGATCTCACCGAATGGGGGCGAGGCGCGGCAGGTCACCCGCAACCGCGAGGACATCGCGTCGGCAATTTCTTGGAGCGCGGACGGACAGCGGATCGCGCACGTCAAGGCCGGCAACGTGTGTGTAACCGACGTGGCCACCGGCCGCACGCAGCCCCTGACCACGTCCCGCACCGACGTGGGGCTGCCCGCGCCCATGGCTTGCGTCTTTTCGCCCGACGGGCGTTTTATCGCCTATCAGCGCGATGTAGTCGGCGCCACCGGTTCGTTCTCGCAAATCTTTATGGTCGATGTCCCCGCGCATGACCGTCCCACTCGGCGCTGATCCTTTCCGGCTTTGTCCCGTGAGCTGCCCCCTCGGCATTGATGCCGGCACCGGTAGCGCCCGCACTGCAACTTACCGCAAATCCGATCCGGCGGGCTGTTTCCCGCGTGCCTTCAGCTCGGAATCAATCACCTGCGCAACCACTTCGCCCAACGCGGTCAATCCCGCTGCGGTGTAGTCCACGTTGCGCGGCATCTGCGTGTGGGCCAGTGAGGTACCGAGTCCGAAAAGGTCGTTCACGCGAATCGCATTCGCCTGCATAATCTCGACAGCGGCGGCATTGTACGCGGGTGGGGCCTCGGGCGAGCGCAGCGGACTGCGGTGATCCCCCAAAATCCGGGCCACCTGTAATTTTAGTCTGCGGCAGATCTTCACCATCAGCGATTCTGTCTTTACGGTAAGGCTGGTGCCCGAAAGGAGTCTTTTTCAAATGGATCGTGATCCGGGTTAAGGGACCTGCGACCAAAAATCCCATTTCGTTGTTTTTACAAAAGTTATTGATGTATGGAACCACTGAGCTGGAAGGATCTCGCCGCGAAACTCGAAACAAGCCTGCAAAGTTTACACCGCTGGCGGCAGATGGACGGTGCACGGGCCGAGCCGGATCTGGAAGCGTGGCAAGCCTTCAAGGCCCTGCGAAACCTTGGCCGTGACCGCCCAACGTCCGAGTTAGTCGCGCTGAAGGCGGAGCTGCTACGTGAGCAAATCAGGCGCGAGCGCGGCCGCAACGCGCGAATCCGGCGAGGTGATAGACCGCGAGGTGGTTGAAGCGATGCTGGCAACCCTTGGCCAGAAGCTGGACGCACTGCTTACGCTCAAACTGACG
>Ga0209617_10001504_pt1 | contig 10914 bp, 10 predicted proteins | sample LakEriepJuly2011_2_FD_187459 | JGI IMG/M metagenome (GOLD analysis project Ga0209617, IMG submission 187459) | Freshwater microbial communities from dead zone in Lake Erie, Canada - CCB epilimnion July 2011 (SPAdes) (version 2) | ecosystem: Environmental > Aquatic > Freshwater > Lentic >... | reverse complement strand
AAACACTCGTCGTTCATAGTCTGTCTCCACTCAGTTGCGGATGAACACCGACACGCAGTGCAAGCGCAGTCGCAACATGTGCTTCGTCGATTTGATCAGTACTGTTTTCAATACCGTTTTCAATACTGTTTTTAATACTGCGATTATTAGCGCTTTGTAAGTCGGCAATAGTGCGAGCGACGCGACGAATTCGGTGATAGCCACGACCAGATAAACGACCTCTTTCTAAGTGATAGCGCAACAGTGCCGCTGCAGAGGTTGTGAGTGGAGCAAACTCATCGAGCATGTCGGCCGAAAGACTCGAGTTCAAACATCCACTGCGCAGCATCGCCATCTCTCGCACATGCAATACGCGTTTGGCTATTGCCGCCGACGACTCTGCGGGAGTATCGGCAAGCAATTCGTCTACATGGGGTCGACTCACTGCGACTCGCAAATCGAACCTGTCTAACAATGGTCCGGAAAATCGACGCAAGTAACGCTTCTTGGCGCTGTCATCGCACACGCACACACCTGGCATACCCTCACCGCACGGACACGGATTGGTTGCCGCAATCAGCAAAAACCTGGCGGGCATTGTGATGCTCGACTTTGCGCGTGCCAAACGCACCACGCCGTCTTCGAGGGGCTGGCGCAATGCATCCAACACCGTTGGCGCAAACTCGCCCAATTCGTCCAGGAACAACACACCGTTTGTGGCAAGCGAGATCTCTCCTGGTCGCATCGTCGATGTGCCACCTCCCACCATCGCCACTAGTGAAGTTGAATGATGTGGTGCACGAAACGGAGGCAACGTGATGATGCCAGTTTGTGGCAGAGACACTTGTGCTGCCGAGTGAACAATGGTGGTTGCAACTGCTTCTTCATCTGTAAGGACTGGAAGAATGCCACTGACGCGTTGCGCGAGCATCGACTTTCCGGCACCTGGTGGACCAACGAACAAGAGATGATGTGCACCCGCAGCAGCAATCTCGAGTGCTTGACGTGCTGCGGACTGACCACGCACATCTTTCATGTCAATAATCGGTGGCGCAGCGTTGATAATTGTTCGGACTTGCGTGCTAGTTGGTGCGGGTATCCATGCAGCCTCGCCCGTAAGACATTTGACCAAATGCGCGAGTGTTTGCGCACACACGACTTCATCACGAGCAGCAATTCGTGCTTCGCGCTCACATTCATTTGCCACCACCACAATGCGGTCATCGATTGCAGCAACAAGAGGCACGACTCCAGCAACGGGTCGTAGGGTGCCATCCAGACCGAGTTCGGCAATGAACGCATACCGCTCAGCAATTTCGTTAGGCAATACGTCTTGCACAATCAACAATCCAATGGCGATCGCTACGTCGAGCCCGGCACCACCTTTGCGTTCGTGCACACTCGTGGCGAGGTTTACCGTGATGCGCCGGTTTGGCCATGGCAAATCACATGACAGCAACGCCGCACGCACACGGTCGCGCGACTCTCGACACGCTTCATCCGGTTGGCCGACAATGGTGAAGCCGGGTAGCCCCATGCCGACATGAATCTCGACATCGACAGCCTTACCTTGAACCCCTAACAATGTTGATGAGCGAACCGAAGAAAAGGCCATGATCGTCCATGTGTACGGCGACGAGCAACAATGTGTTGCGACATCGCCATATTTCTAGAAGCCGGCGTGAGATACTGGAACGATGATTCGTCGCCAAGTTGCAACGCACTTACGTGCAGGATCTGCATTGTTGGGCGCTTTGAGCTTGATTGGATTACTTGGCTGTGCATCACCCGAGCGAACCGCCACCAACTTTTGTCGTCAATTGGCTCTCGAAATGCCGGGTATCGCCGAACAACCAGCCACGCCCGAGATGATTAAGTCAACAGTTGAGCGTTACAAGAACTTACAAAAAGTTGCACCGCTACAAGTTGAAGCCGACTGGGATGCGCTCACGTTGCTCATGGAAAAAGCATCAAAGATTGATGCGTCTGACCCCGTGAGCGTGCAAGAAGTGGTTGATTTGTCTTATGCATCCGAAAAAAATGCTGCAGCGGCATCCACTTGGGTACTCGCAACATGTGGTGTTGACATTTCGACTGGATTATCTGTGGTACAGACACCTGCACCAGATGATGCAACTACTGATGTTCCCGTGAGTGACGTTACGACTATTGACGTTGCAACAACGCTGCCGTAACAAGCAGCAAATTTGTAATCGCTGTAGTTAGCGAATTTCTCCGCGCTTGACAATCACTTTGTCGACAAGGCCGTACTCTTTTGCTTTTTCAGGAGTAAACCAGCGATCGCGCTCTGAATCTTTTTGAATTTGCTCGATTGCCTGGCCGGAGTGGTGTGCAGTGAGTTCGGCCATGCGGTGCTTAGTGAACGCCAACTGCTCTGCCTGAATTGCAATGTCAGAAGCTTGACCGCGCAAGCCTGCGAGTGGTTGGTGCATCATGATGCGAGCGTTTGGCAATGTGTAGCGCTTGCCTGCAGTGCCGGCGGTGAGCAAGAACTGACCCATTGATGCAGCAAGACCCAAGCACACAGTCGCTACGTCGCAACTAATGAACTGCATGGTGTCGTAGATAGCCATGCCTGCGGTGATCGAACCGCCGGGGCTATTGACATACAACCAGACATCGGCTTTTGGATCTTCGCCTTCAAGAAACAACAACTGTGCACAGATTTGGTTTGCAACGTCATCGTTGACATCGCTACCAAGCATGATCACACGACTCTTGAGTAGTCGGAGGAAAATATTGTTTTGGGATTCTGGTCCACCTTCGAGGCCAACAGCGGGTTGAAAAGGGACATCAAGTGAATTATTGAACGTCATGGCGAACAGACTACTACTTCGGTAGTGGCATAAAGCTGCGTCGTACGCCACTAAAGACAACGACAATTCGTTCGTCGTCCGCAATTTGATCGCGCATCGCTAGCAAGCCAGCCAAGCCTGCCGTGCCGGTTGGGCTGACATTGATTGTCGTCACACGGTGCGCTAATGCATAGGCATCGACCACATTCTGTTCGGATGCAACAACTGGCGACCCACCGCTTTCCGACATGGCATTGCATACCTGCACCCAGTCATACGTTTCGTCATCAAGAATCCCATCGGCGAGTGAATCGGCTGGGTTTTCCCACGGCCACATGCATTCACTCCAGCGAGAGCCAGCATTACGTGCCCCACCAGAGGCCGATGCTGCATTCCATGCTCTCGCAAGTGGCGCACAACTCTCGGTTTGCACGCTGTGCAGAAGTGGACGGAGACCTCCCGCAAACAAACCAGCAGATGCACACGCAGCGAATGCACCACCACCTACCTGAATAAAAATTCGATCTAGTGGCGGACCACTCAAGCGTTCTTGCGCGTCAGCGATCTCCCAACCAATTGTCCGACCACCGTCGAGACACCAAGCATTTTCTGTGCCCTGCACACCGAATGGAATTGCACCTTTTGCAACGGCTTCCCGGAATCGATGTACGCACGGATCACCAGGTGGATCACTCTCAAGTCGAGGACAGCGAACGATCAAAGCATCGACGCTCTGCAACAGATCGGTGAGTTCGCTCGCAGCATTTTCTGGCACAAACACCAAGATCGGCCAGTTGACTGACTTCGCCAACGTTGCTGCGGCAAATGCGGCATTGCCACACGACGAGATAGCAAGTTGTGGTCGATCTGCATCTCGCTTCCACGGTGCAACTCCAGCCTCTTGTGCTGTCACAAGATGGAGCAATTCTCCAAACAAGTGACGGGCCTTGTGTGAGCCAGCGACATTATTGGTTTCGTCTTTGACCCATACACCGCCATTACTCGCAAAACCGAGTGCATCGGACAACGCATCATTGCGAGCAAACGGTGTTGTGCGAAAACCCGTTCCCGCAACACGCGCGACTGCATCGTCGGTGCGCCGAATGATTGCCTCGCGTTGTTCATCGTTTAACCCAAGCGATGCAGCGAAGGCATCCCATGCAAGATATTTTCTGAAAGCGATATATGGATTGTTATCACCGGTTGATCGCAGTGGCGCAATGGGTTGCTCCAACAACAGCACATGATGACGATCGCTATCAGATGAGTTTGGACAACGCCAAGAGAAGGGCTGCTCTACCGAAACTCGGTGACCGCACGCCGCGCACTTCCACCCCGTTGCATTTGAAGCCACTACCGACCCAACCGACATGGTGCAATTATCGCGGGACTGCGACTATTTTGCTTTCGCTACTCGTGCGTTGAACTCGTCAATAAGCGCATCCCAAACTGGAACATAGCGGCGCAAGTTGCGCCAGAAAGTTTGAGACCTGCGGGCTTCAAACACCGAAAGTGGTGTTCCCTGCTGCTCCACCCATGTGTAATAGCCAAGGTTAAAAATGCGATTGCGATCTTGCTCGGTGCAATCAATCATCGATTCAGTGGTCACTGTTCCCAAATGCTCGGCAAAGATTTCGGCTGCTTCAACTTCGCCAAACTTATTGTTGAACCGACGCGCCATTGTCTTGACACGCTCACTCGGATACAAGTCTGCACCGTCTGTTGCAATCGTGATCAACACGTCATCTGCGCCAAGACCAAGCAACTTTGCGGTCTTGATCGCAGCAATAACATTGCAAATTGCCGAAAAACCAAAGTGTTGCAGCGTGTCGACAATTTCTTTTGGCACATGTTTGCGATTGACCAAATAGTCGCAACCAGCCTGTGTGTTGAATAACACGTCGAGTTCATCGGTAGCGCGGTCGGACACGGCTGCAATCACATCGGTATTCATCACGTTGTGAATAAGTGGAATGTGCTTGTCGCCGATTCCCTGAATGTTGTGCTCGCCAAAACCATTCTCGAGCATTGTTGGACACTCGAGTGCTTCAACAGCCACGATCTTGGTTCCAAACATTTCTTTCAATCTGTCGCCCGCTCCGATGGTGCCAGCGGAACCCGTGGCGGACGTGAAGGCTGCAAGGCGCAAATTTGGATTGTTCATCGACTTTGCAACGTGTTGATAAACACTTGCTAGTGCCTGTCCGGTTACTTCAAAGTGGCCGAGATAATTGCCGAACTCGCAGAACTGATTGAAAATGAAATTTTGAGGGTCACGCTTCATTTCATTACATGCGTCATAGATCTCTTTAACATTGCTCTCGGTGCCAGGCGTGCGAATGATGTCGCTTGGGTCGCTTGTCCATTTGTCGAGCCAATCAAATCGTTCTTGCGACATGCCGGCCGGCAATACAGCAACACCTCGTGCACCAGTGATTCGGCTAATCGCTACTCCACCTCGCGCATAGTTGCCAGTTGATGGCCACACCGCGCGTTGCGTCGTTGGATTGAACTGACCAGTAATTACGCGAGGAGCGAGACACGAGTATGCAGCAAGCACTTTGTGTGCCGTGATCATCGGGAAACGATCACCAAACATCACCACAATCGGACTGTCGATACCAGTGAGTGATTTTGGCAAGACAACATGATCAGGAACGCCGACTCGATTGCCTTGCATGTCGTTGAACCAATGCACCCTGAAAAGGTTGCGAGCATCAGGCGCATTCTTGTCAACACCTTTTGCAACATCGGCCGCGATTAACGCAGGGTTTGCCAATTGCGCAAATGTTGGCAGAACCACATTGTTGGCCGCACACTTGCGGACACTCTCTGTTACGGCATCAGCATCGACGACAGAGTCGGCCAAGCCGAGCTGGCTGATCAGGGCGTTTGAGTCTTGGATCGTTGCAGTTGTTGAGCTCACGCTTTACATTCTGTCAAATTTTGAGTCAATACCTCACGTAGTGACCACTAACCTTGTGGGCGTTGGCCGACGTAGCCCAATGGCAGAGGCACGGCGCTTAGGACGCCGCCAGTGAGAGTTCGAGTCTCTCCGTCGGCACTATGGGAGTTGAGTCACACGGCATCAATCAACTGCAGACACCTGCACTGGTTTTTGACCTCGACATCCTGCGCTTCAATATCGACACGATGGCCACAATGCTTCCTGGCGCTCGCCTACGACCCCACATGAAAGCCACCAAGTGCACGTCTCTTGCCAAAGAACAGTTGCGTGCTGGTCACACCACATTTACCTGTGCAACTCCGGGCGAGATTATTGGCATGGCGCATGCTGGCCTTGGCAATGATTTGCTCTTAGCCAACGAAACGCTTGACACTGCACGACTCAGTGCAATGGCTGCATTGCAAGATTCATCGATGATCACTGTTGCCATTGATTCGGATGAAACACTGCAAGCGGCCGCAATGGCTGGCATTCGCAATGTCCTGATCGACGTCAATGTTGGTCTTCCTCGTTGTGGTTGCGCACCAACCGATGCGGGTCGACTTGCCGACAAGGCGCGCAAACTTGGCATTCATGTGCGCGGCGTGATGGGTTACGAAGGTCATCTGATGATGGTGCTGGACAAAAGTGAGCGTCTCGCAAAAGTTGCGGAGTCGATGCAACTTTTGAGTGCCGCCGCACAAGACGTGGGTGGCACAATTATTTCCGCTGGCGGCACAGGCACCTACGACCTGCACGCAGATACCGCTGTTACCGAAATTCAAGCGGGTTCGTATTCGTTAATGGACACGCAGTACGCCCAACATGGTTTCCCGTTTCGCCAGGCAGCGTGGATTGTGGGCACGGTGATTTCATCAAACAGTTCGTGGTCTGTCGTGGATGTTGGCTTGAAGTCGCTGGGAATGGATCACGGCAACCCCACTATTGATGGTCACTCCGTGTGGTTCTGTTCTGATGAACACACAACTTTTTCTACACCTGATGGACCACCACCGTCAGTTGGAACACGAATAAGTGTCACTCCTGCACACATTGACCCAACCATTGCAATGCACGCGAATGCATGGGTGATCAGTGACAATACAGTCGTCGACCAGTGGGCAATCGACCTTCGTGGTTGGTAAATAACTACAGCATTTGTGCAAGTGCACGAAAAGCCCTGCCGCGATGCGACAGATCATGTTTTTCATCAATGGTCATTTGCGCAAACGTGCGACCATCACCACCTAAAGGAATGAAGAGTGCGTCGTAACCGAAACCACGATCACCAATCTCATGCAGTGAAACCGAACCTTCGCACACACCATGCGCAACAATCTCGCGGCCATCCGGGAACAGCAGTAATGCAACTGTGCGAAAACGAGCAGATCGTTGCGTTGCATCCTTCCCGTCTAATTCCACCAACATCTTTTGCCGATTCTGTGCATCTGTTGCACCAACACCCGCAAACCGCGCAGTAATCACGCCTGGCGCACCGTCGAGTGCATCAACTTCAAGACCGGTGTCATCAGCAAGCGCTGGCAGTCCAGTTGCAGCGCACACCGCAACTGCTTTGAGCCGAGCATTACCTTCCAAAGTGTCGGCGTCTTCAACTACATCAGCCAAGTCTTGGGGTCGTGGCACCAGATCAACGACACCGCCCATCAAGTCAATGATCTCTGCAACTTTGTGTGGGTTTGCCGACGCGCACGCAACGCGCAGCACAATTATCTCCCCAGTGCGCGCTTGCTTGGTGCAACTGCGATTACTTCGCGCTGCATATTGAAAATTTGGCCAATTCCGTCAGAGGCAAGACCCAGTAACACGTCAAGTTCGCTGCGACTAAATGCTTTTCCTTCGGCAGTGCCTTGCACTTCTACAAATGTTGCTTCGCCACCAGCAATCGGCTGCAGCATCACCACGTTCATATCTACTTCTGCTGTTGAGTCTTCTTCATATGGAAGGTCAATGATTGGTGTGCCGTTGTGAATACCAACGCTGATTGCAGCACATAGTGAATGCAACGGGTTTGCAGTAATGCCACCGTTTTGCTGTACACGCGTAATCGCATCATGTAGAGCCAAAAATGCGCCACAAATACTTGCAGTACGAGTGCCACCATCGGCCTGCAACACGTCGCAGTCAATCAAAATCTGGCGCTCGCCCAACACCTTCATGTCGCACGATGAACGCAAAGCGCGCCCGATCAATCGCTGAATCTCGACGGTGCGACCAGACTGCTTGCCTTTTGCGGCCTCGCGGTCGACACGCTCTGGTGAAGAACCAGGCAACATCGAATATTCCGCAGTCACCCAACCCTTGCCGCTCCCCTTCATCCAGCGCGGCACATCTTCGTCTACCGACGCCGTGCACAACACGCGAGTTTTGCCAAATGACACCAGCACAGAGCCTGCCGACATCTCGGTAAAGTCGCGCTGAAAACTCATAGGTCGTAATTCGTTTGGTTGTCTGCCGTCAAAGCGTGTCATGAAATACTTCTTTCTGTTTTATGTTGCGAATCTAATTCTTCCACTGCATTGCCGTCTCAAGTTCTGGCCCAAGTAGTCGCCTGCCCAGTTGTGCAAACCACGCGATGTCTCCAGATGACAAAAACTGATGCTCGCCAAGTGATCCATCTGTGGTTTCACGTACCAAATGTGAGGTTTCGAGCTCTTGCTTCACAACGAAAGCGGTTTCGTCCGCACTCGACACGAGTACTACACCAGCGCCCATTACGTCGCTGATCACACGCGACAAATAGGGATAGTGGGTGCAGCCAAGCAATAACGCATCTACCCCTGCATCTCGCACCGGTGCAAGTAAGCGCTCGGCCAACACCATCACTTCATCGCCCGTAGTTTGATCTCGCTCTACAAACTCAACAAAGCCTGGACACGCCGCACTCGTCAAAGAAACTGATGCGCCAGTTTGACGCACTGCCTGCACATACGCACCAGATGAGATTGTGCCGACCGTGCCAATGACCCCAACTTTGTTGTTGTGCGTGACCCGTACGAGCGCCCGCGCACCTGGGTCGATCACACCGATTACTGGAACAGGCAACTCATCAACGAGTTCGTCGAGTGCTACCGAAGCAGCCGTGTTGCATGCAACGACAATCATTTTGGCGCCGTGTTCGCGCACCAAACTCCATGCCAACTCTTTTGCAAACCCGCGCACTTCATCGGCTGGCTTGTTGCCATATGGATATCGGCCTGTGTCACCGATGTAGACAAGATTTTCGTGTGGCATCAAATCGATGAGGGCTCTCGCAACAGTCAACCCGCCAAATCCCGAGTCGAACATGCCAATCGGGCTGTCACTTGAAACTTTGTTGGACAGTGGCATCGCCCTTGAGTTTATGTCATTGCAATAGCCTGCACAGGTGCTTCTTGCGACCGTTCTCGCACTCGTTGCTGCAGTGCTGCATGCATCGTGGAACATCTCTGTCAAGCAAAGCGGAGACAAACGAATAGCACTGTGGGGACAATTTGCAATAGGAGGTGCCCTCTCTGGCGTGGTGATTTTGGCGTGGACATTGATCTCTGGCCCACCATCAATCGCATGGGGATGGGCTGCAGTGAGCGGGGCAACTCACGTTCCATACATCTTGTTGCTTTCACGTGCGTACGACCGCGGTGACTTTTCAATGTCGTATCCGATCGTGCGCGGTGGTGGAGCACTTGCAGCAGCACTTGGTGGTGTTCTCATCCTGGACGACACAATTTCATTTATTTCAGCATTCGGAATCTTGTTAGTAGTTGCAGGATTGCTCGTACTTGCGACCAGTGGTTCGTGGCACGTCGTTGGTGCTGCACTCTCTGTTGCTTCCTCAATTGCTGTGTACTCGATTGTTGATGGTCATGGAACTCGACAATCAAATGCAATCGGATACGCACTTGCACTCAATGTCTGTGCCGCTGCCATCACTACCTTGTGGGTGGCAAATACTCGTCGCGCCGAGATGATGCCAGCAATTAAAAACAACTGGAAACGATTTGGCCTTGCCGGCATCGCATCAACCGCTGGGTATGCATTGATCATGATTGCCTACCAACATGCGCCGGTTGGTTATGTGGCGGCACTTCGCGAATCGAGTGTTGTGCTTGCGGCTTTTGCAGGTTGGAAGATGCTCGACGAAGGCGATCATCGCAGACGAATTACTTCTGCAGCAATCGTGCTACTCGGCCTTGTCGTGCTTGTTGCTGGCGGCTAGAACTAAAAAGCCGGCGGCTAGAAGTAGATAATTTTTTCGGCTGATGCTTCTGCTGCATCTAAATCATCGGTGTATGCACCTGTTGACAAGTATTTCCAGCCACCATCACACACGATAAACACAATCGTGCCTTCTTCGATCTCGCTTGCAACCTTGAGAGCTCCTGCAAGTGAAGCTCCGGCGGAGATGCCACCGAAGACACCACACTCGCGCACCATACGCCGCGTCATTTCAATACTTTCGCGAGGCCGCACAACGCGCTTACGATCCAGCACGTCAATGCCGTGCCAGTTTTCAAAAATCGGTGGAATATATCCGTCGTCAAGATTGCGCAAGCCCTCAACGCGCTCACCCAGCGGTGGCTCTACAGCAATGATTTGAATTTCAGAGTTTCGTTCTTTCAAATACCGACCAACGCCCATCAGTGTGCCACTAGTGCCGAGGCCGGCAACGAAGTGAGTGATCTCTGGACAGTCGCGCAAAATTTCTGGGCCTGTGCCTTCATAATGTGCGCGAGGGTTTGCATCGTTTTGATATTGGTGCATGAAGCACCATTCGGGATGCTCAAGAGCCAATGCTTCGGCGCGCTTGACCGCACCATTTGATCCTTCTCCACCTGGCGTGAGAATAATTTCGGCACCGAAGACTTCAAGCATCTGACGACGCTCGATTGACACACTCTCTGGCATCAAGATCGTGATTGGATTTCCCTTGATCGCTGCAATCGCAGCAAGTGCGATGCCAGTGTTGCCAGATGATGGCTCCATGATCCGCTGACCAGGAACAAGTGCGCCTTCTTTGATTGCCTGATCAATCATTGACAATGCGATGCGATCTTTCACTGATCCAAATGGATTTTGGTTTTCCAATTTGGCCAAGATTCGCACGCCAGGTTTCGGAGATAAATTGCTGACGTCAACCAACGGCGTGTTGCCGATGAGGTTGAGGACACTCTC
>Ga0209617_10001502_pt1 | contig 10927 bp, 33 predicted proteins | sample LakEriepJuly2011_2_FD_187459 | JGI IMG/M metagenome (GOLD analysis project Ga0209617, IMG submission 187459) | Freshwater microbial communities from dead zone in Lake Erie, Canada - CCB epilimnion July 2011 (SPAdes) (version 2) | ecosystem: Environmental > Aquatic > Freshwater > Lentic >... | reverse complement strand
CTTTTTATTATACTCGCCAGTAAACAAATAAGGATTGTTATTTACTACGCGATCTAAAATATAACAAAATATCGTGGGCTTGTTGATATAGTTTGCTATGTATTGGTATGTGCTGTTCATATAATAAATATAACTCAAATTATTATTCAGTCAAGTAAATAAAATAAAGAAAACCAATCCACGCACTTAAAGCTATAATAGTAATAGCCATAGCTTCTATAAAACATCTTAATTTACTTTTGCTCTCTACAATAGGAATATCAGTCATCTATTTATAGTAATCTATTTCTTATTTAAGTCAAATGATTTGTTCCTACATATCTACTTATCATTTCAACTTTACAAAACTCAGCTTCAAATCCTGTAACATCTTTTATTGCTTGATAAGCTTTGCTATTTAGATTACCAAAGCCAACATCTGCACTATATTTATTTAAGTCTATTACTATTTCTTTTGGGAGAGCCCCATCCAAGATTCCATTGGGCTTATAAACTATATTATATATTCTGCACATCATATTTAGTTTACACAAAGAAAAACATGGTTTCAGCGACACCAAAAAACGCTCAAGAGATATATGGTTGAGGATAATCCCGCAATCACCTCAACGCCAATCCTTGATTTCGTGCGGAAATCAACGCAGAAGGAACGAAAGAGATATAGGGCGCCTCGCTCTCTTTCTTTGCAGTGCTTCGCATTTGAAACCCTGCCTTCTACTATTCTTATATTAAACCTTTTTTGCGGTTGCGTCAATACTTTTTTCTATTGTCTCGTCCAAGCTCTTAAAAAGATCACTAAAAAAACAGAAAAGATTATTGCTATCACCATAGTTAAGATTTTTCTCCATTTGTTTTTCGCTCATACAACCTATTATACATCAAATACAATATTTTGTAGAACAAATTTTTTTAAAACAGCGCAAGTTATTCGGTACTTGCAAACGATTCACTATAACGGAGTGACCACCGATGACCATATCACCTCACCAAAAGTTTATGCTGGATTTAACTCCACATCAAGTTTCTTCGTCTTGCCCATCCAAGGCTCTGGCATAATATGTTTAAGCCAATCTTGCATAGATGGAATAAATCCCAAGTCCTCTGCTACATGCTGTTCACCAACCCAACGAGTAGGAATCTTTTTGCCATTGGATAATATGATCGTGTGACCAAATATCCTCTCACACATAAAGATACCTTCAGCGTGATGTCGAAGAGCACGATGTCTGAAGTCTGCCATCATCATCTTTGATTCATCGAACCAGTCGTGAATCCTCTGATAATCTTCTGGAGTTCCACCCCACTTCTTTGACGAAGATACAGAATGATGGTAAGGATTAGCCATTAGAAACTTTCCTCGCTAGAGTTCACTTCCTCAACCCTCTCATTGAACTCAAGATTAACTTTGCGGTTAAGAACATCAAAGTTAAATGTTCCATAGCTACCTCCGTTAATCTCCCAACCTCCGTGGCTGGCTTCTAACTTGTCATAGCATACTTGCTCAAGGATATCACGAACCTTTCCTTCGCCACCACCAACTTCAACATGAGTTTTCTTTTTCTCATCCCATTCAAGATGTTTGCCAGTAAATGAACCTTTGACCACTAGTTTAGGTTCTGATAATTCTTTGCCTCTGTGATCTTCATAGATAACTTCATCGATCTGACCACTATCTCCACAACCATCAAAAGTTACTACAATGCTGGCTACTCTGGTTTCTTGTAGAGTATCAAATAATAGTTTAGCATTATGCTTTACTTGCTCTGCTTTCTTTAGTTGGTCTGCTCTGATTTGTGCCATGATGTCATCCATCTTTGGCATTTTAATTTTTTTAGATTTAGATGTTTTGCTCATATAAAGAGCATACTACAAACTAGATTATTGTCAAGACCTACGCTTCTTTTTATATTATGAACTTTTCTCCGTAAAATTTTAAAAATTCATCTGTCAATGGGTTAGTTGGCATCTTTGTCAAATCATGAGTAGAGTACACACATAACCAAACACTCCTTTCGTGTTCGGAATCGTTTTTATTTGACCTGTGAGGAGTGTTGCCATCCCAAACAATCAATGACGATTTTTTAGGTAATGGGATATCCCAATCTCTAGTTTTTTTATTTAATATTGAAATCGGACCATTTTCTGGTGTGAAATCATCTAATACTAAACAACAAGTGATGGTCTTAAATCCTCCTTCTAATGCCAATTGATTATTTGGACCGAATTGATTATCTGTGTGAACATCAAACTGAAAATCTTCTTTTGGTAGTTTTACCACAATTTGGTCATTGAAAATATAAATGTCCTTAGTTCCTAATAATTGAGTCGCCATATCATACATTTTTTTTGATGTATAATATTGAAATAATATTGGAGATTGGGTACTAGCCATTTCAAGTCCTCTCCAATAAGTTGGTAATCCGAAGTTTTTTGATTTACCGATTAAATCATTATCAATTATTTCTTTCTTAAAATTATAACAAATATCTTTTATTGTTTTTGTATCTTCTTGAGATAAAAAATCTTCAATAACAATGTATCCAGTCTCATCAAATAAGTCTGCGTTCATTGTTAATCTCTATTTAGAAAAATATTTAAAATATATACTACTAGGATAATTCCAAAGATATAATAATAATTCATTATTTAATTACTCCTTATTTGCAACTAATCTACTGATCTTTGCTTTTTCAAGCATAGCTTCTAGACGCTCAACTTGTTCCTCGTACCCATATTGTTGCCTATGCTTAAGGTACGAGATCTGATCTACAATAGCGTCTTGAATTAATTCCCAATCTGCTCTAGTGAAATTTTCATCTGTATATTGGCTCATGTAATTAATATAACCTTTATTTAACTGAAGTCAATTTGTATTTATTTATAACTGCAAGATAGCTATTTCGCTTTTTGCTCTTATGCTTTCTATAACTTTTATATCTTTTCTTTATTTTGACTTTCTTATTTAGCCTATACTGAATAGGATTTAAGTCATAACTTACATATTTAGCTCTAACAAATTTATAAATACTATATAGCCCCGAACTGAAAGCTGTGATAGTAATTGCCCAAGCTGTTAAATGGTTCATATATTTTCCTCTAGTTTGTTTAGTATTTGCATTATAAGAGGTTTATTTTCATCTGTCAAGTTCGCACTATATTTATCTAATAGTTTATGTATTACATTATTTTTAAATGCTCTCATAGTATACCAGTCAAAGCTATAACCCATATTTAGGGAGTTCCATTCAGTATTTAAGCAATAATAAAGATAAGTTAATTCATTCTCATCTAATGCTTTTATTTGGTTAAGAGTTATCATTATTTAAAAGGCGTGGTTTTTACGAGTCGGGAGGAACTCGCTAGGATAACCACTAACCTATGCTTCCTTGGGAGTCACGGCTTTCCAAGCTAACTCTATAATACTCTAAATAACTTATTTAGTCAATAAAATAACGCAAATAAGATTAAAATTACTCCATTTGTTCTAAATCTTTAATAGCTTTTCTAGTAACCTTCCAGCCCAAAGTTTTAATTATTTTTTTAATATTTGGCACATCACCACTATTATTTTCTATATTTTTAGTAGCATTTTCATTAACCATTACTAGATTAATATTATTATGTAATTCATATTCCCTTTGGCATATATTTACCGCAATAAAATTTGCACTATATTTAATAACAATATAATCATTTTTGGTTTCTGCTAATATGTATCTTTCTGGCCTTTTAGTAGATATATTTTCGCCACTATATAATTTTATGTTATTTATAGTTATTTGATTCTTATATAAAGCATAAAACTCCTCATCAACAACAATCCAATCAGCTATTTTTAGCTTATTTTTATTTTTTTGATATGCGTTGTAATAGTTTTCTATCCTATCCTCATTGTCCATAGAGATATTATAATAAAAAAGATGATATTTTTATAAATTTATGCTTGACTTCTGAATATATATATTTTCTGCATAACCATCTATACTTTACTCTATTACAAGCTATAATACTTCTTTCTATTCTTTTCTATGTTATTTAACACTATCTCTAGAGTATCTCTTATATATAGTATAATATATAAAGAACCTAATAAACTTAACAACACTATAAAGTATAATACTCCTAGTAGTAGGTAAAATGGTTTAAATATATAGCCTTTATAATCAATATGACTACCTAATAAAGACAACATATTACTTTTCACCTCTCTTTTTAATATACTGCCTTATTCTCTTTACTTCAAGTAAAATAATAGCATTAAATAAGAATAGTGCCAAAAAACTGCACAAGAATATACCAAGATCAAGGTTAATAGTGAGGTTTGGGTCAGTATAGGCTAGATTATCATTAACTATTGAAAACATCATTTATGCCCTTTATTTGTTAATATAATATATAATATACTAAAAATAGCTAATATGGTAGAACACATATTATTTGTTTTCCCTTAAAGTCCACAGCACATAAACCATCGCTAACCAAGCAACAAGAAAAGTAATAAGTCTCATTGTATTTTAGTGCTAATATCCTCAACAAAGTGAATAGCTTCTTCTCTAACATACCATTCCCAAGGAGTGCCGTTCCTATCAACCACAACGCAATAATGTTCGCTGTTTGGCACATAACCAATCCTACCATAGTATTGAGTTCCATCCTCAATCTGAAACATTACTTCCCTACCTTCATTTCGTTCCATAACGAAAATCTTGGCATCATCATTTGTAGATTCAGCTACTTGAGGATACTTGGCATCATAGTTTAATGGGTTAGCGTTAATCCATTGAGTCATATATTTGCTCCTTTAAATCTTCATAGCATAGTTCACAATAAAAACTATCATTGTATTTATGAATACGCATCTCATCCTTCTTCATTTGCTCTGGTGTGACAACTTCGCCACAAGTAACACAAGTTAAGGGTTTGTTAGATAAAATCATCATCTTTTGTCTCCACTACCTTTAATCTTACCTCTTTTTAATCTATCTGCAAGTTTAATTAAATTATTTCCTGCAACATCTTCAAGATTAACTCCAAGTTCATCTGCTAAACTCGCACAATACCAAAGAACATCACCAAGCTCATCAAATATGTCTGCTTTAGCTTGTTTTGTAACTTTTCCACCATTATCTCTCATTATCTTCTTAACTTTATTAGCAATCTCACCAGCTTCACCAACAAGACCTAAAGTAGTATAGTATAATCCATCATTAACTAAATATCTTGGATAAAAAGCAGTTCTGCCAGCATTAGCTTGATAATTATTAAATGTCATTTCTTTTTACTTTTAACCTTTTTAGCCTCGCCCAAGCCTTTAATTAGTGCATAGTTAAAACCAATATTAATAAACTCATCTTCTGTAATTATCTGTCTACCTAGACCAAGGAAAAATTCTCTCATACGATCTCCCATATCTACTTGAGTATCAAATACATTCTTTTTCTTAAATTTACCTACTTTAAGATGGTAAGGGTCGTTTTTAGATATTGTTTTATTTTTCATCTCTTTTTAGATTTTAACTTTTTATTAATAGAAGTCAATTCAAATTTATTATTTTTTGAATTTGAGAATATATACCTAAAACCAATCATAATATATTCTTCTTCTGTGATAACCTTCTTGCCAACATTCTTTAGTATTTTAAATGCTTTCTCGTCTCCTTGTAAATCTGCAACATAAGATGTAATAGATTTAAGATTACTATATTTAATCTGTGGAATTTGTTTTTTCATTTAACAACCTTGGCATCCAACAAAATCACAATCACACTTTCTTTTGGGTTTATTTGATTTTTTAGCTTCGTTATTATCCCATTCCATTTCTTCTCTGTATTCTTGAATTTCTTGTATAGTATCATCTGCTGGTAAATGCTCAAAAAGTAAATCAATTAAATCTGCTACTGAAGCATTATTATACAAATCATAGATATACTCTCTTTCATCCTCGGAACAAGTCTCAAGAAACTCTTTGAGATTCTTAAACTTTTTCGTCTTGATCTTCTTTTTCATAATCTATTACTCCTATTTCATCAAATGAAAATCCGCATCCTTTAAGAAAATCTCTTAACTTACCACAAATTTCATCAATGGTTGTTGCATTGAAAGTAATCTTATGATTAGTTTCTCTGCCAATTTCGTCAGCATATTCATACTGAAAGGTATATTTATCTTTCTTCATTTTAGGAACACTTTCTAAACTTTCTCTTTACCACTTCCTCACCTTTCTTATCAAATTGCTCTAATTCTCTTTCTTTTCTCCACTCTGCTAATTCTTCTTTTGCTCCATTAAATTCAGCCCAATCGTCTAATTCTGCATCTGTCAGATAATCTTCATCTTCTTCTCTTGTAACGCATCCGTGAGCATCGTTCTCTGCTTCGTCTGCATAAGATTCAAGAATATGCTCGGAGCTTGAGCCGTGTTTATTGCTAATATCATCTGTGATAGTATAGATTGTTACCTTGTGTCTTACGCCACTCTTGTATTCAGCTAATTTTTTCTGATGTTCTTTTTTGCTTTTCTTTTCTTCTTTCTCAAAATAAGCTAAATCTTTTCTGTGAGCATTTACAATCTTCTCAAGATCATTATAATAACCTCTATTCTGAAAGATAAGTTCAATCAAATCCATCTTACTCATCTCAACATAATTACGAGAGACAACTTCTTGCTCGTCTTGATTTAGGCTTTTAAAAAACTTTAATGCGTTCTTGAATTTCTTTTTGCTCATTATCTTCCCTCGTTGTAAGGAATAGTATTCAACAAATCTAGAAGTTCGTCAATACTTTTTGAAAAATTTCCAGCATATCCTTTTAAAACTTCAATGCCTCTTACGATAGTGTCAAATTGATTTTCGGTCAATGTGATTGTTTTAGTTTTGCCCATATATTCAATATACTGCAAAGTTAAAAATTGTCAATAGGTAGCACCAAAAATATTTACTTGAGCATTAGGATTTCTGCGACCATCTTGACTATCCATCATATTATATTTTGTAGGATAATCTTGAGCATCTTCACTCATAGCGGTAGGAATAGTGTGATAGGATGTATTTGCACAACCAACAAAGAAAAATGTCATAAGAATCCAAGCTAATACAACAAGCATAAAAGCTATTATTTTAATTGGTTTAAAAGTCATTTCTTAATCCTACGCCTTCTACAAGTAATTGAGCTTCACGATTTTGAATAACTTCTTTTACTGAAAGTCTTTCACTTTTCATCGGAGAATGATTCAAAATGAAAGTTAAGAGAAAAATTTCTATTGGAGTCCACATAAAATTATAATAGGATAGTGGGCTTGAACCATCTATCCTACTATTACATTACTTGGCCGATACAGAAACTACTGAACCACCAGTCTTGTTGGCAAATCGCTTACTAGCGATCTTTGCACCACGGAGAGTTGGGTAACTCTTGGGAGCAACAACAAGCTGACCAGTCGTAGCTTTGACTTGCCAAGTATATTGCGTTGGGTTTGTATTCATAAGTTAATATTAGTATATATTTGAGTTAATGTCAATATATATTATTTATTTTTAAACTTTTCTTCCTTGGGTTGTTCGATGGCATCTTCTTTATTATAGATTGCCTTCTTGGGTCTACCCATATTTGTCATCTTCATATCTTTGCCACGCTTGAGATTTCCCCAAGGATTCATACCAGAGTTTTTCAAGTTAGCTTGAAATGCTCGGATTTCTTTTAAGTCTTGTTTTGTTAATGCCATAGTTAGTATATACTAACCGAATTTATTTTTTAGATCAAGAATTATTTTTTGCAACTACAACCAGAACAACCACAACCCAACTTTAAATTCAACAACCACTTAAACGCTTTTTTTAGCTTTTTTAACACTTTTCTTTTTAGCTTTCTTTTTCTTTGGCTTGACTTCTACTTCTTCATCTTCCCAAGAAGTTATAACTTCATCATTATCTTCATTAATAAAAGGAGCATCTTCTTTATTTAATTCACGATTCCATTTCCAATCAGAAATTTTATCTTCAATTTTAAAACGAACATCCCAATAAAGATTAATTAGCCAGTTCATATACGAACTCCAAAAATTCCACCTAAAATAAAACAAGCTGATAAAATTGCGATTTCCATAAATTTGTTCTATCTACTATTACACCTTCTTTTTAGACTTTTCCTTGATATTTTTATTATGCTCTAAAACATCATCTAAATATTTATTCAACATATTACGGCAAGTTCTTTCCTTTTCGGGGTCTTTACTATAATAGGATTTTTCAAGGGCAAGTAATTGATCTCGCCAATGATTTAAACTGGCTAAATGATCTGTTAAAAATTCAATCTTGGATTTCTTTAGTGGCATCTCTTACCTCTTTTCTCCATTGTTCTACTAATTTTTCTGAATCATCATAATCAGTATTTTTATTAGTCCTTAAAAGATAGAATACTTTCTCGCTAGAGTCAATCTTATTCATAAGATTTAAATATCCTTCTTTAAGATTCTCTTTATCAACGAAATAAAGGCTTTTCATATAAGGTTTTGCCATATTGTCTTTGCTTAAAATACTTTGAGTCAATAAGTAACCATTCTTTTCATCTCTTTGACAGAGGATAACGCTTCTATACTTATCAGAGGAATAAAGATCAGAGAATTGCTTTGATAATCCCAAATTCATAATACAATTATGGTGATAAATACCAAAAAAACTAATGGTATCATCAATAATCATATTTAATAAACAGCAACCTTAACTATTTTAGGATTATTATTAACAAATCTCATAGCTTCTTTTTCTGTCATAAAGAAAATATCAACTACTGGATACTTGCCGTGACTAGCTTTCTTTCTGATAACATCTGTGCCAGTATCGTGAGCAAATCTAAATCCAAGATTAGGGATATATAACTTTGAAAAGTAAGGTATGATTCTAGGGTCTACCGCAACGCTCTTATTAGGTTTAAGAGTAGCACCAGTAGAGCTTTGTCTCTTTGCACTCCAAGAATCTGTGCCACTACCTTTTGCCCAATAAGCAGTTAAGCGAACCTTGATTTCTTTCTTCGCAGTATTAGATTTAATAAAATTATCAACCATTTGATCTTTATTAGATATTATAGGTTTCTTTGAAGATGATGCTATTTCATTCTTGAATAGAATCCAAGAAGCACATAACAACACGATTATTCTACATAGTATTTTCATAACTTGTCCTCGACTTATTTAAGATTAATTTAAATTGATTAAAATGTCAAGCTAGATTAACTTCTTCTAGCGACTAGATAATTCCTTATGATTATTAGACTTCATAGTAATATAAGTTACACTCATAGGGTTTTTTATGCCCTATGAATGTATCCTATAATAGTATTACTTGGTAAGAAGATCAGAGGCTCGGAGCTTGCTGGTCAATTTACGCTTGTCAAAGGAACGCCAATGACGAGTATGTTGATTGACTTTATCAAGAACCTTCGCCTCACTAATGGTAAATGTGCCGTTAGTGTTGTCTGTCATCTTAACGAAGTATGTTTTGGGTCTGTTTGCCATAATGAATATATATTAATGTATTTTTGAATTTATGTCAAACTATATTTATCAAATCCACCTTTAACATTACTAAAATAAACATTCTTAAAGTTTAACTGGTTAATCATATCAGAGCATCCGTGACAAGGTGCTGAATGATCTAATAGATTATTTCTATTGATTCTGGTATTAACAAGAGTTAATCTAGAACAATCTTCTTCGCCAAGTTTAATAACTGCATTAAGTTCAGCGTGAGTTCCAACAATATCACTAATCTTTTCTTTATTTTTATTTACATAATTGTATTTTAAATTCATTGGATGAGTCTTGGTAGAGTTCATTCCAATACTTATAATACGATTGCGGTCAAGAATAAAAGAAAAATGTCGGCATCTTAAATCTGCATTATGCTTATTGATAAGGGCATAAGTAACCTCAACAATTTTATTGAAGTTCATACTAATCTTTTTTATTTAAATCTTCGTATTGTTTTTCTACTTCGTCTGCTTCTTTGTCTAAATCTGCTTGTATTTCTTTTAAGTAATCATCAATCTTGTCTAGGTCTGGAGTTTTTTGACTATAAAAATTACTAATATAATTTGTATTAGTATTACCAAAAAGAATCCTAGCAATCAAATGGATACCAAATCCTTGAAGTATAGAAAGATGAATATTAAAAGTTTGCTCAAAAAGATAATTCCAAGTCAAAGTTATAATCGTGCCATAAACAAGTCCAAAGAAAATATAAGTTGTAACAAGATCAAGTATGTTAAGTTTAGGCAATTTCATTATGGAAACATATTTACAAACATTGGAGTAAATTCTCCAACATAAGAACCCTTCACATTAAATTCAAAAAAATCAATAGCATCGCCAATAGGATCTTCTTCATCTTTAAATTGTTGCTCAAGAATATCCAAGCATTTCTCAATAGAATAAACTGCTACTGGATTTCCTTCTGAATTTTCAGCAATACCAAGAAAAGCATCATCAAATCCATCTGCAAGAAGAATCTTATTAGAGTAATCTGAATATGTAGCTTCAACAAAATCTGAAATTCTTTCTCTAGTTGTAATTTTTACTCTTTTAGTTTTGCTCATAAAAACACTATACTTGCTTTTAAATTAAAATGCAAGTGAATTTATTTAATTTGTTTGCTTATTTCTTTTACTAACTTATCTGCTATATCTATCTCTTTCCAAGTAATTCCAGAGATATGAGTATTATTTTTATTATGCCACTCAATTAATTCTATGATATTTTTCTTAAGTTCTTGATTTTGCATATTAACCTAAAAATCTTGCCATTCTTTCAGAATCTTCATCTTCTTGCTTAATGATATATTTAAACTTAATATAAAAGTCATTCAAGTCTAACGCTACGCTTGCTGGAAGCGAAGTATTATCTATATTAGTATCATACCAAGCTACAAATTGTCTCATTG
>Ga0209617_10001500_pt1 | contig 10933 bp, 9 predicted proteins | sample LakEriepJuly2011_2_FD_187459 | JGI IMG/M metagenome (GOLD analysis project Ga0209617, IMG submission 187459) | Freshwater microbial communities from dead zone in Lake Erie, Canada - CCB epilimnion July 2011 (SPAdes) (version 2) | ecosystem: Environmental > Aquatic > Freshwater > Lentic >... | reverse complement strand
GTAGTCGTTCGAATCACTGAACTGCAACGCGTTAACAAAAATGGATACAACCACGAGGTCGAAATTTTGAGCAGCGTGAGTGATCAGCGAATGATGCCCTCTATGCAGTGCACCCATCGTGGGGACAAATGCGATTGTCTGATTGACAATGCTCTTTCGCCAAGCACCAAATTCGCTAGTGGAATGAATGAGCGTCATCAGGCCATTGTCCGTTGCGGACTTCTTGAACAAAACTTGTACAAGCATCGATACTGGCGGTTCGAATGTCTGCGAATTGCTTGGTGAATTTTAATTCGTGTGTTGTCAGGCCGAGAATGTCGTGAAGCACCAATACTTGTCCATCGCAATCTGGTCCAGCACCAATTCCAATAGTCGGGATTGAAACCTTTTGGGTGATTTCTTGGGCGAGTTGTCGTGGTATTCCTTCAAGCACAACTGCAAATGCACCGGCTTGCTCAACGGAATGTGCATCTTCAAAGAGTCGCTCACGACCACCGGCTTCGCGATTGTCGGTACGTCCTTGCACGCGGTGACCACCCATGCGGTGGTAACTCTGTGGTGTAAGGCCGATATGCCCCATGACTGGAATATCAACGCGACTGATTGCCGAGATGGTGTCAAACATGTTGGTGCCACCTTCAAGTTTGACGGCCGATGCGCCAGCCTTGATTAAACGGATAGCGCTTCGAACACCTTGCTCTGAATTGACTTGGTACGAACCAAACGGCAAATCGCCAACGAGCAACGCCCGGGGGTTTGCTCTTGCCACGAGCCGCACGTGGTATTCCATTTCTTCGAGTGTGACTGGAATTGTGTTGGCTACGCCTTGCACAACCGAACCAACAGAATCGCCAACCAAAATGATGTCGACTCCCGATTCATCAACAATGGAGGCGAATGTTGCATCGTAAGCAGTAATCATCGTGATGCGCTGCGCGGCCGCTTGCGTGGTGTGAGTCGACTTGCGCTCCAGGATTGATGGCACTGTCACGCGTTGTCGGATCATGAATTCAACCAAAAATCGTAGACGAGATTGTCGGTGGACTGCTCGTACGACAGAGCAATACTGCTAGGCATGTTGAAGATTTTAGTGGCGCGTTTGGTCTGATCGTACGGCTGCCAATTGGGGTCACCGTTCAAACCCAGATTCAAGAGATCTCTTGACATTTCTGCACCCAACACACCGTTTGTTGGATCGTCGCTGGTGTAAATGTGAACCCGTGGAAGCAACGTGTTGTTAAAAATAAACGGGATGTCCATGCCATGACTTGAACCCAGCGCTCCATCATAAAGTGGTGAAGCCCACGTAAACATGTACGACCATGTGTTAGTGAGTTCTGTTGGTCTGGATTTGAGCATGTTCCACATGTGCAGTCGGAAATGAGTGTCCGTATCAACTGCCGCAACTATCTGTGATGGGTTGTAATCGGGGTAACACGTGTTGTACAGCGACCATATTGCTTCCGCACGTTCTGGATGATTTGTGCGCAATATATCCATTGCTTGATCGTGATCAAGATTGTTCAATGCGGGATTGAGCAAATTAAATATCCGCGACTCATCGCGAGTGGTACCCACTACGAGGTCGACAGGGTTGGAAGCAGCAGCGCTCACAACGTCAAGTGGCAAAATTGTGCCATCGGCAGTCGGTGAAAACCCTTGATTCCAGTTGGCAATGTCGAGCATCATCTTGTCTTGTGCTTGAAGAATTTCTTGTGTTGTATATGTCTCGAGTTGTGAGAGTGTCTCGGCGTTTGCCGCTTTAAGGAAAATCTCTAGTCCTTGTGCAGCAGATTCTTTTGTGCGTAATTGGCCAAGTGATGGACTCATCGCCCATGCGTGAGCAAAGAGATTTGTCGCAAGCGGCGAAGCCATCAATGCAACAACGCTGCAACCGCCAGCAGATTGACCGAAGATAGTGACGTTGTTTGGATTGCCACCAAAAGATTCAATATTGTTTTGAATCCATTGCAATGCAGCGATTTGATCGAGAATACCTAAATTGAGATCTCCAAGAAAACCAAAAGCACCCAATCGATAACTGATCGTGACTACTACTGCGTTGCCGTCGATTGAGAGTTGTTGGGATTCATTCCACGAAAGTGGAGGAGTGACGTTGGTAAATGCGCCACCGTGAATCCAGACATAGACAGGATGCTTTAATGCGGAATCGCTTGGGGCGGTGATATTGAGAAAAAGGCAATCTTCACTTTGTCCGGAGTTGTCAGCATTGAGAAGGGTCCTCAATTGGCTTTCAATTTGTGGGCACTCAGGCCCAATCTCATTTGCCTCATATATTTCTGACCAACTTGTTACAACGGTCGGGGGTTTGAATCGCTTTGCTGATGCAAAGCGGATGCCCTTGAACACGCGGACCCCAGCACTTGAAGTGGTTCCGCGAATCTCACCACACGGAGTGTTGACCAGTGTCATCTCATCAGGATACCGATTAGATTTTGGGAGCATGCTTGGTCGACTACTTAGGCACTTACTCGAGAGTGGCACAACACGAGTGTGGGATGTGATGGGTTTGTACGGCGCCATTGGGCCCGATACGAACAAGGGTAAGAGGTTTGGAAAGTTCGGAAATGGAAGCATCATCTGTTTTCCGCAGACAACGATCTTCAATGAGCGATACATCCACATCGGCAATGAAACGATGATTGGTCCAAATGTGGCGTTGTCGGCAGGAATGGTTCCAGGTCAAGTGTGTCTGACGGATCCAGTAGTTCGTATTGGCGATCGTTGTCTGATCGGACGGGGTAGTGGCATTGTCGGACATCTTTCAATTGACATCGGCAACGATGTTTGGACTGGCCATCATGTCTACATCACCGACCAAAATCATGGATATGAAAATGTGAGCATTCCCATCTCGCAACAGACTCAGGTTGAGCGTCCTGTTTCAATTGGCGACGGATCGTGGCTGGGGGCTGGTGTGGTTGTGTTACCAGGATCACAGATCGGTAAACACGTTGTTGTTGGTGCCAACTCAGTGGTGACTGGTCACTTGCCAGACTTTTGCGTTGCGGTGGGTTCTCCGGCGCGTGTGATCAAACAGTATTCGCCTGATGGTTATTGGGACACTAGATAGATAAATCCATTGGTGGTTTGCACGACTTCATGTAATTGTCAGCAGCAAAAGTGGAGAGCTTTTCACTCAAGGGAATACCCATCACGATTGACTCGCCAAACGGAACATTCGTCCCGAGTCGAAGTTGTTCGGCATAAGCGCGACGATCAATGATGTATTTGCGGTAATCGCTGATCCAGAGTGGGATGATTGCTTGACCCTTGGCGTCTGTAGGTTTCGTAGCTTCCAATTTGATCAGCATGTCGTCAAGAGTGTCGGTGGCAAGGTCAACGATTTTGGCGCGTTCGAGCAATGCATCTGCACCAGCATCCGTGAGTGGTCGAAAGTCGGCAAGAGCAATTCTTTCGTTTGCGGCATCCTTGCAGATTTCTTCCGCACGCGTGGTCCATGCACGATCGTTGATCTCATTGACCACTTCCTTGGAAGCGAAGAATAATGCGTATACCCACATTGCTCCGATGAGACCAAACAACACCACGAGTGTCGATGTCAATGTAAGTCGTTTCATGATGGTTCTCCGAGTAATTAAGGTGATTTGATCGTATGTGCTGCACACAGATGATTTTGCTTAACTCGACAATTTGTGCGATGAGTCACAATTGTCAAATTGCTAGATTGTCTATGTGATTGTGGCGGAACCTCATGTGGTTGAGGAAACTGAAGTGCAAAGTCGGCTACGAACTGGCATACGTCTTGTTCGTGATTTGCTCAAGTTTCACCCGCGCCTCTTTGCGATTGCCGTAGCTGGTGCATCCGTGTATGCAGTGTGCACTGTTGCATCAAGTTTCGGAGTTGCATTCTTGGTTGACAGCGTTATTTTGCCGCGTTTTGAATCAGGGCGGATCGACACCGGCGTCTATGTAATCGGAGCAGCAATCGTTATAGGCATTGGTTTGTTGAGAGCTATTGGCGTTGTGGTGCGTCGAAGTTTTGCAGGTATCAGCAATTGGCGAACTGTTGAGTCGCTGACAATGTTGCTAGTGCGAAAGATCATGACCCAACCATCGATCTGGCATAAAAAGAGGATGACCGGAGACCTAGTCGCACGAGTTGGCGTCGACTCCGACGCTGCAGCAGAAGTGCTCGGACCTTTGCCGTTCAGTACGTCGGTTGTCTTGCTTGTGTTTCTGACCGGAGGTTGGCTCGTTATTGTCGATATTCCTCTTGGCTTAATTGCGATTTCTGTAATTCCTATCTTGCTGTTGTTGAACGTTGGGTATCAACGACGAATCGACAAGCATTACGACACAGCACAACACGAGTTGGGTGCCTTGTCGTCTGCGGTGCACGAGAGTTTCGACGGCGTAATGGTCGTCAAAGCCTTCGGAGCCGAAGATCGCGAGACTCGTCGCCTGTCATTGATCTCGACAAGATTAAAAGATGCGCGAGTGCGGGCAGTATCGGCGCGCTCAACATTTGAAGCGCTGCTCGATGGTGTTCCATCGCTGGTCAATATTCTGCTCTTGGTTGTGGGTGCGATGCGCGTCGAGTCAAGAAGCATGACAGTTGGAGAACTTACGAGCTTTATCTATCTATTTACGTTGCTCATCTTTCCGCTACGAATTATCGGTTATGTGCTGAGTTCGGTGCCGCACTCTGCGAGTGGGTACAAACGAGTGCGTGAAATCTTGGATGAACCAGTTGTTTTTGATCCCTCATTATTGATTGGAGATGCACTTGACGGTGTGGGTGTAGCGCTAGAAGATGTTTCGTTTTCATTCGAGAAGGATTCTCCTGTTGTTCTGGATTCTCTATCCTTTCGAATCGCAGCAGGAAAAACTGTGGTCATTGTTGGTTCCACTGGTTCCGGAAAGTCAACTCTGCTCGCAGTGATGGCAGGTTTGCTCCAACCGTCACTAGGCCGAGTTGCATTGGCGGGAAAACATGCTTCGATCGTGTTTCAAGAACCTTTCTTGTTCTCGGGATCAATTGAGTACAACATATGTCTTGGGCAACAATTGCCGAAAGAGACAATTGCAGAGGCTTTGTACTTGTCGGCGTCTGACAGTTTTGTTTCAGATCTTCCGAAAGGAATAGAGACAATCATCGGAGAGCGTGGAATAAGCCTGAGTGGCGGTCAACGACAACGAATCTCGCTTGCTCGAGCGATTGCGCAAGGCGCAGACGTTCTACTTTTGGACGACACCACTTCAGCATTGGACACCGTGACTGAATCTGTTGTTATAGATCGACTGCGTGGAGCATCCCGAAAAGTGACAACGGTAGTTGTTGCATCTCGACCCTCGACGATTGCATTGGCCGACGATGTGCTGTTTATAGAGGGCGGAAAACTCGCAGATCATGGTTCGCACAGTGCGTTGATGTTGAGCAATGAAAATTATCGGAATTTGATGCAGTCTTTTGAGCATGATCGCAACGAGGGCAATCTATGAACGAGCCCCTGACGCGTTTTGGATCGGCTCGAACAATCGGGAGAGGGATGCGCGTAGCACCAGCGCTCTCTCATGGCCTTGGTTTGACCTTTGGGTTTGCTTTTTTAGGTACGGGTGCACGGCTCGTTATCCCCATCTTGATTCAGCAGAGTATTGACCATGGCCTGCAGCCAAACCAGGTGAGAGTTTCGTTCATCGCGATGCTCGGTGTTATTGGTGCATGTTGCGTTGTGATCTCATCGGTTTCTTTGCGAGTCGCAACGAAGCGTCTTGGCACACGGGCCGAAGAGGGTCTGTTTTCGCTTCGGATCAAACTATTCGACCATATTCACCGCTTGAGCCTTGCCGATCACAATGAGGAAAAGCGGGGAGCACTCGTCTCTCGCGTAACAAGCGATATCGAAACTCTCACCATGTTTTTTTCGTGGGGAGGACTGTCGCTGTTGCTAGATGGTTCACAAATGATTGCTGTAGCAAGCGTGATGCTGGCGTATGACTGGCGATTGGCTCTTGTGGCGTTTGCTGTCTCGGCACCGTTGGTCCTCGTGTTGCGATTGGTGCAAGCAAAATTGGTTTCGGCTCACAACATTTCACGTGAACGAAATGCGCAGTTGCTTGGTGTATTCAGCGAAATGGTTTCCGGAGCCGAAACGCTGCGGGCTTATGGCGCAGTTGATCATGTTGTTGATTCGGTTGCGAAAGATGTTCGTAGGCGAGGAGACAGCAATATTCGAGCAGGTGTCATTGGTGCCTTTTTGTTCCCTTCGGGTGAGGTTTTCGCGGTGTTCACGGTGATGGCTGTAGTTGGTGCAGGTCTTTTGATCGGACCAGCAGGTGGATTAACCGCTGGGGCACTTGTGGGGTTTGTCTTTTTGACTTATCGATTTCTTGAACCAATTGCCGAATTTACCGAAGTAATTGACCAGGTCCAAAGCGCCGTTGCAAGTTTGCGCCGAGTACTAGGTGTACTCGACACACCTATTGGGCCGGCTCAGCCTTCTTCTCCAACCCTGCTTCCAAAGGGTGCATTGTCGATCGATTTTGTAGACGTGAGTTTTGCGTATGGATCACGACTAGACGATGTGGACGACGACACGCCAGTACTCAACTCAATCAACTTGCATGTGCCAGGTGGACAACACATCGCATTGGTGGGTCCATCTGGGTCGGGTAAAACGACACTTGCACGACTGATAGCCAGATTGGCTGATCCGACTCTTGGCAATGTGTTGTTGGGTGGTGTTGGCCTGACACGTGTAGAAAATGCAGATTTGAGACGAAGATTGATTGTGGTGCCACAAGAGCCGTTTTTGTTTGCGGACACGATCGCATACAACCTTCGTTTTGCGTCACCGGAAGCGACGGATGCTGTGCTGCAAAATGCATTTTCTGATCTTGAACTAGACGATTGGTTGGAAACACTGCCGAATGGCATACAAACTCATGTTGGTCAACGTGGTGGTTCACTCTCGGCAGGTGAACGGCAGTTGGTGGCGCTCGTGAGGGCAGCAGTAGTGCGACCTGATGTTTTGATTTTGGACGAGGCAACTTCATCGGTTGATGCCTCAACAGAAGTTCGTATCTCGAGGGCCCTCAGAAAGCTTGCGCTAGGTCGAACAACTGTCTCAATTGCGCACCGTCTATCGACTGCTGCTCGTGCCGAACGAGTCGTCGTTTTGGAAAATGGTCGAATTGTTGAAGATGGATCACATGATCAATTGATCGCCAAAGATGGTCGTTATGCAACCCAATATCAAACATGGGTGTCCAGTACACAAAGTACGATTTAGCAATGAAGCCGATTCGTGGAATCTTGATTGCATGTTGTGGTTTCGTTTGTGTTGCTTTGTCCTCTTGTTCGCAAACAAGTGAATCATCTGCTGTCTGTAGCAGGGCCCCAGAGCTTGAAAGTTCGTTGGTGGCTGTTGATTTGGCGATTGCTTCCATGTCGGATGTTTCGGCACGACAATTGCAAAGTATGTTTGCCGTTCTGTTGTCTTCGCTTGATGCAATTGGCGATGTTGCACCTGTTGACTTGGTCGATCAGTTTTCACAAGTTGAGCGCTCATACCATTCAGTTTCTATAGCGCTACAAAACGTTTACTGGGAAGGTTCGATCGGTGTCAGTGACGCTGCAGTGCTGGCATCCATAGATGATCTTTCACGCAATGACAATGTTGTCGCCCTCAGTGAAGTTCGATCTTTCGTTGCAGATTCGTGTCAAATCGAATTGCAAAGTGGGGTCAATAAATCTCCGGGAGACGCAGTAAATTTGCCTGCCCCATCTGTTGACGTTGATCCACAACCAGATCTGAATACAGGGTTTGACAACGAAGAGAGTGCTCTGCAGTCGTATGCATATTTTGTCGCCGAACGTTTTGATCAGGCCTTAACTCCGGAGCAAGCACTGTGCGTTGGCACATTGTTGACAAATGAATCATTGGAAAAGGGCGCGTTATCAGATGCGCAATTCAGCGCACTAGTTGTCAAAGCTTTCGATGAATGCAAAGTAAATAGTGTTGCGACAGCAACAACTGGTGGGTAAACCCAACTAGATTGTGGCTCATGGAATTTGTACTCATTAGGCACGCACAGCCCGAATGGGTCAAAGACGGCCTCAGCATTGTGAATCCGCCTCTATCAACATTGGGCTTTCGCCAAGCCGACGTCCTTGGTGAGCGACTGAAAGACGATCGTTTCGATCATGTGTTTGTCAGCCCACTTCTGAGAGCGTGTCAGACAGCCGCACCATTTCTGAAACATCATGCGCGTCCCCAAGTGATCGAGCCATGGCTTGAAGAGATTCGCGAACCTGCTTGGCATGGTCAACCTGCCGAGGTAACAATCAAGGCATATAACGATGATGCACAAGCGAATGCAGGAGATCGCTGGTCTGGTCTTTCTGGTGGAGAGGCCGTCAGTGATTTTGTTGCGCGAATCAGAGCTGGTTGCACCGATTTTCTGGCGCGCCATGGAGTACGCCGCCAAAATACAACGCTGCCTGTTTGGGACATCGATGATCCAGCAACAAGTTTCGTTTTTGTTGCACATGCAGGCACCAACAGCGTGATCATTTGTCACCTGCTAGGTCTCGATCCAACGCCGTGGGAGTGGGAGCGTTTTGTCATTGGTCATGCATCCATGACCACGATTAAGGCGATCAAACTCGGTGACGGATACACATTTAGTCTCGAAAATCTCAGCGATCTCGAACATCTACCTTTGGTCGATCGAACTAGATAGAGAAATACTCAAACTTAATTGGGTGAGACGATGATGGTTCTCACATCGTCACCGTCTCACCCTGCAAGACTGCTTGCGTTGCTGGTTAAGGCTGTGGGAGCACAGTCGTAACGTTGCAGGCATCGACAGCCTTGACGAACTGGTACGGGTTTACTGCAGGTCCACCAAAAGGGTGAACTTCGAAGTGCAAGTGTGGAGTAGTTGTTCCGGTAGACCCGTTGTATCCAATGATCTGACCAGCCTTGACTGGAACACCTGCAGCCATGCCAGGAGCAAAACTGTCAAGGTGGGCATAGTAAAAGTATGTGCCGTTTGGAATCTTGACGTAGATCGCATTGCCGCCCAGTGCGCCTCCGGTTGACATGCGGCTGATAACGCCATCATTGGTGGCATAGATCGCAAGTCCCTTGGCGCCAATGATGTCTACGCCTTCGTGCAAACGACCACCTGATCGTGGATCGTGCCACGTATCAGTGAAACCACAGCCACCTTGCATTGGGAATACTTGGAGGGTTGGCAAGCCAAGTGACTCGAAGCTTGGAATGAGTCCAAGTGCAACCGCTGTGTTGACGTCCAGTACCTTGGTCTGGTTGAGTGCACGTGCTGCTTGAAAGTTTGAAATTGCAACTGTTGTTGCAACACCAAACACGCCGTCAGCGCCACCCTTGACTTCTGTTCCATTGGCAATCAACGCATTTTGCAATGCACGAACCAAATCGCCAGATTGACCACGGGCTGGCAAAGTCTCGTAGGTCATCGAGGTAGCAGCGGCAACTGGTGCTGCAGGTGTTGCGACTGGTGCCGCAAACATGGCTGCATTGGTTGCATCGTCCATTGTTCCAGTGATGTTCAACCCACGACGCTTTTGGTACTCAGCAATTGCTGCAGATGTACCCTTACCAAATCTACCGTCGGCTCCACCAACAAGTCCGATTGAGTCATTGATCAAAACTGTTTGTATTGCTTTTACTGTTTCGCTGCGATCGCCAAGCTTTGGAAAGTTTGATGTAACGACTGCTGCTGGAGCTGCCGCGACTGTCTTAACTGAAGCAACTACGACAACCTTTGGCGCACTCAACATGCCAAGAGCAACTGCTGTTGCCTCGTCGACAACTTTTGTGACTGTCAAGCCCTTCGCGGCTTGAAATTTGCTGAGAGCGATTGTCGTTGCGAGACCAAACTTGCCATCAGCGCCACCTTTGACAGCGAAACCGCTGTTGATCAACGCTTGCTGTACCGACCACACCGCATCTCCAGATGCGCCAACTGCTGGCAACGATGAAGAGCTCAGGGCAACAACGTCTACAAGACCCAAGAACTTGGCGGTTTTTTCATCGAGGGTGCCGCTTGCCTTAAATCCAGCAACTTTCTGCAATGACTTCAAGGCTGAACGAGTTGCCTCTGAGTACGAACCGGTCACGCCACCTTTGATGGTGAAACCGCGAGCCATGATTGCTTCTTGAAGACGAACAACTTCTGGACCATTGTCACCAAATTTTGGCAATGCTGCAGGTGCTGCTGTGATGAGTGGCGACGCCGAGGCAGAAGTGGTGCTCATTGCGATGCTTGCGATACCAAATGTGCTCGACAGTAAGCCGATGGCGATTGTCTTGCGAAGAATTGATCCGTTCATGTTGTGCTCCCTTGACTTGCTTGCGGTGTGAGTTCCGCATTAGGGATCGGTCAGAACAGACCAAACTTGAGTAAAAAGCCACAGAAAATGTTAGGTAAGCCACCCAAAGTGGTCAATAAGCCCCAAAAGTGCCGATATGAACGCAATCTGTGGGATACCTGCCCAAATTGGGGTCATCTGTAGTGTTTTGAGGTGCCTAAAAGAGAGCTCTCAGATTCGTCTTTTCTCCGAATATCAAGAATTTCCCTGGTTTCCCTCTACGCGATCATCATCACCGGATCGCTGGTTCGTCTCACGGGTTCTGGTCTTGGATGTGCGGACTGGCCCCAGTGCAGCAGTACCAAATTCGTTGATGTGTCAACTGGGCATGCGGCAATCGAGCAAGTTAATAGATTGTTCACTGGCGTTGTCAGCGCTGCAGTTATTGCAGCGGTTCTGGGCTCAATCTTTGTTACTCCCCGAAGAAGGTCTTTGATCTGGCTCTCTAGTGGTCTGGTCGTTGGAGTATTGGCGCAGGTGATCCTTGGTGCGGTTGTTGTTTTGACGGGTCTGAATCCATGGTCGAATATG
>Ga0209617_10001498_pt1 | contig 10942 bp, 13 predicted proteins | sample LakEriepJuly2011_2_FD_187459 | JGI IMG/M metagenome (GOLD analysis project Ga0209617, IMG submission 187459) | Freshwater microbial communities from dead zone in Lake Erie, Canada - CCB epilimnion July 2011 (SPAdes) (version 2) | ecosystem: Environmental > Aquatic > Freshwater > Lentic >... | reverse complement strand
CAAGTATTTCTCTGGAATAGATTTGGATTTATCCAAAGCACTATTTGTTCTATCATATAACGACGTTGATTCAATTGATAAGATTTTGTTGGACCGCATTCATCGCGTTAAATTCTCAAATCTCTCCCTTGAAGATAAACTTATTATTGCAAAGACTCATATGCTTCCTGAAGTTTACAAGAAGATGGGTCTAGAGAACATTATAATAATGGATGACGATGTTCTCAAGTTCATTATAGACGAGTATACTTCCGAACCTGGTGTAAGAAAGATGAGAGAAATTATATTTGAAATAGTTGGTGAGATAAATATTGATATTTTGAAGAACTGCACTTGCGAATACCCTATAAATATTACAATTGAAGATATTAAAACAAAATATTTTAAAGATAAACGTGGAATTGTGCATAAACACATCCATTCTGTGAGCGTAATTGGTATGATTAATGGCTTGTGGGCTAATTCGGTTGGTTGTGGAGGAACCCTTCCAATTCAAGCAAAATTTTATCCAAGTGATACATTTTTATCATTGAAACTAAATGGGTTGCAGGGGGATGTTATGAAAGAATCTATGAATGTTGCTCTTACTGTGGCGTGGAATTTGACATCTTTTGAAAATAAAGAGAAAATACGTGAATTATATGAAGAAAAAAAATATTCAATAAATGTATTAACACCATCGTGTGCAACACCGAAAGATGGTCCAAGTGCTGGTGCAGCAATTGTGGTTACACTTTTTTCTTTATTAAATAATCGTAAAATTAAGTATTATATCGCAATGACAGGAGAAATAGATTTGTTTGGAAATGTGACTGAAATAGGGGGGTTAGACCTAAAATTTTTAGGAGGTATAAAGGCAGGAGTTAAAGAATTTTTGTATCCAGTTGAAAATGAAAAAGACTACAAATCTTTCATGGAAAAGTATAAAGATACTGAGTTGATAAAGGATATAAAATTTCACCCAGTAAATAATATTCATGAAGTGTTTGAACTAGTATTTGAAGATGAATAGAATAATAGAACAATAGAACAGTAAAAATAATAATAAAATATTATATAGTTTATTATTATATGAGCAATATTACTTCAAAAATACCACCAATGCAAACCGATAATTTTAACCAACCACTCATTATGTTTCAGCCGATGAACATCGTTGTTTTGTTAACGTTTTACAGTCCATTAATAGTAGCACTTGGTGTATTTAGCATGTCATTTATTTTTCAGAATTTCAAGGGGTTTATATATTTAGGCTTTTTATTGGCTATTTCAGTGGCAAGAGAGTTCTTGTTGATGATATCAGGAGTTGTTCCAAAAGCATCTCAAAATAGAGTGTGTGACATGGCTCAATACAGCAAATATGGAAATGCTGGATTCAGTTTATTTGTATTGGCGTTTACAGTGTGCTATATTTGCATGCCTATGTTTTTAAATAAGGATGTTAACTGGTGGGTATTTGGTGGATTACTAGTTTATTTATTGATGGATATTGGAATCAGATATATGAAGCAATGCATTACAAGTGCATCTGACATATTATTGAGTTTGATAACAGGGGCTGCCGCAGGTGTGTTAATTCCTGGACTTTTATATGTGGGTGGATCATCCAAATACTTGTTTTTCAATGAGATATCAAATAGTAAGGAAATATGCTCAATGCCTAAAAAGCAGCAATTCAAGTGTAGCGTATTTAAAAATGGGGAGCTAGTTACAAGCACAACTTCTAAGTAAATAAAAACTCTAAGCATTCAATGTGTCTATAGATTCAGCATTACTATTTGCTTGTGTAGATTGTGATGTTGTATCATCAACGACCGCAATGGGTTGTTGCATTGGAGTAACAAAGAATTGAATATGATTTACGAACCATTTTCTAAAATCAGCTAAAACGAGCTTTCTTTGAAATGTTTCCGCTAAAAGTTTCATATTTCCTTTAGTATGAAAGACACTTACAAAATTATTAAATTCTGTCGCCACGTTTTTGCTGCAGTATACATTTGTTAAATTCAATGGATTGAAAGGGGATTTATTTTTGCGACGATTTACAACATTGTGAAATATGCACATTATATTTCTAAAATCTTCTTTATTTCTTACTCCAGCAGGATTTATTTTGGATAGGAATTGAACTGCGTGTTCTGAACACTCAGGGCAAGGCAAAACTCTGCATATTCTAAAAATAAAGTTGAACAATGGTGGAAAGACTTGTTGAAACCTATCTGGATTAATTTTTTCTGCGAGCGTATGAAAAAAAGACCATATTGGTGGACCCCATTTATTTGGCGACATTATTATAACTAAAGAAAGATAAAAAATATAAAGACTAAATGCACAATTAATGTAATGCCAAATTATAAAATAGAGGGCGATGTTAATTTTTACGATGAATTATACAAATCTCTAGATGAGCCAGAAGACGGAAGCGAATTGAATGTTTGCTTAATTACAAATAAACCTCTAGAAGAAGATTGCATTTCTCTTTCTTGCAATCACAACTTCAATTATGAAGCTATTTATAATGACATTTATAACCATAAGAAAAAGTATAATTCAATGGAACGATGTGCGGTAAAATCAACGCAAATTAGGTGCCCATATTGTAGAACAATTCAGAATAAATTATTGCCACAAAAATGGGGTTATAAAAATGTGCATGGTGTTAATTTTTATGACGAGGAACAAGAAAATATGCAATTGAAAAATTATTCACCTGCACAATTTAAAGAAGGAAAATGTTGTTATAAATACGCAGAGTCAAAGCTAACCACGCATCAAGGATGCATTAATAAATATGTTAAAACGTTGCCTTTAGATGAACAAACGTATTGTTCGGCTCATTATAATATAACTTTAACTAAATTGTATAATGAGAAGAAACTAAAAGAAAAGCAAGAAAAGGACCAAAAGAAGGCTCTTGCTTTGTTGGAAAAGATAAAGGCGCAGGAAGAGAAACAGAAGGCCAAGGAGGATAAGCAGAAGGCCAAGGAGGAGAAACAGAAAGTAAAGGATGAAAAACAAAAGATAAAAGACGAAGAAAAGTTGAAGAAGGATCAAAAGAAATCTCAAAAGGTGCAAAATGAAAATGTTGTTATTTCTCTAGCTTCTTCGTCATCTGCGCAATCTGGATGCATTCAACTTCTCAAAACAGGCAATAATAAAGGAACTCAGTGCGGATGCAAGATTAGTCAAGACGGTTTATGTGGTCGTCATTACAAATTGTTGCATCCAGTTTCACCTGATGAGCAAATGTAATGCAATTTAATTAAGAATTTATATATTTTGAATAATAATATAAAATTAATTTACTGTTAATTTTATATGGAGACTAAGGAAGAATTAGTAACTAACATTAAAGAGTGGATCAAAATGGATACAGAAATAAATAAATTGCAGCAAGAAATAAAAGATAGAAAAAATAAAAAGAAACAACTGTCTGAAGAATTAATGAAAGTAATGAAAAAGAATGAAATTGATTGTTTTGATATTAACGGAGGAAGTTTGGTATACAAGCAGAGTAAGGTAAAGAAACCCATTAACGCCAAATCTTTAATTTCAACTTTACAAAGTTATTTTGCATCAACGCCGACAAAAGCAGAAGAAGTGACTAAATTTATTCTAGACAATAGAGAAGAACAAATTAAGGAAACAATTAAACGAAAGGTTGATAAATAGAAACGAGAATCAATCTATGTTTGCTTTCGTAAAAAGTACTTTTTATGGGGTTTTTATTTATTTGTTTTTTGCAAAAGTTTCACTGTATTTACGATGATACTTTTGTTGACGCAATAAACAACGCAAGCATAATAATTTTTGAGATAAATCTCATATTTTATATATATTGAGTATAAAAATATATTTAAAATGATATTTATATTAAATATTATAAAATGAGCGACGATGAAAGTGACGGTGAATATAATGAACAAATAAATGAAATGTATGAAGAAGAGCGAGCAGCATTAAAGGCCTATTTAGAGATGGTTGATGTTTCTGAACAGGATTCTTCCGAAATTCAAAAACAAAATCAAGAACAAAATCAAGAACAACGCCAAATATTAGCACGTTATCCAGGCGTTGATAATTTGACCGATGACTTAGAATTTGAAACAAATAAGTACGAGAATGGGCATATTCATATTTGCGCGTATTATATTAATCAATTTGGAAAAGAGCCTTTTTTGCAATATATATTGAAAAAATATGACGAAACTGATGAAAAAAAAGATTTGGTAACATTTCCCACTTTTAATTACGAAAGGGGGTTGCCAATTATGGTTTATAATAATATCATATTGGAAATGATGCGTACTTCGTATAGAATTAAAACTGGAGATTACGAATATAAAGGGTTTATAAATAATGGCAACAAATTTTATGTATTTTACGATTTTAGCGATTGTATAATAAGATGCCACGATTTGAGACGAATGAATGATTTATGGTTGGTGACAATGGATGAAATTATTAATCACAAAAAAGTTTGCAATTTTCCAATAGATAACAAGGTAACAGAGTTTTTCTCTGATCTAAAAAATTTGCATTTCACTTATTTGAAGGACAAGGATGATAACATTTTTGAAGCTCCAATAGTTGGTTATGTTGGTTTGGAAGCAAAAAAGATTGATTTTGTCTCGTGTTTTGGAGAACAACAGACAATGCGAGGAGAACTACCAGACCCTTATTATTATTTTACTGACTATCAGAAAGCGTTTAAGAGTGGGAGTTTTGCAAAAAGCATAGACACCGATTCAAAAAATAACAGTGTTTTTGATTTAAAAAGCGAAAGGGGTGGTCTAGTACGCTTTGCTTTGTTTACAGGTTATTCTAAAATGCAGTCAGAGAAGAACAAGACAAATGAACATGACCATTTATATAACAGTATTTATATTAGCGATGAAGACGGTAACCCAACGTGGGCGCTTAAGAAATACGAACAACAGTGTCCATTGACGTGTCATTATATAAATAAACTAGTATTAGGAGAAGAATGGAACGATGAAAAGGATAATTTCATAATTTAATAAATTCAAATAATTGGTGCATATAAGTATTTAATTTTCTCAAATAATTATATGTCGGCAGGTAAAATAATAAGTATAATAGGATTTTCATTAATATTTCTTTATGTGATTACACAAATACTTTCGTTCTATGGGATTGGGTCGGATGTATATGGAACATATATAGGATTTTATTTATTTTTATTGTTATCAATAATTATATTACCAAATTCATACCAAACTTTGCATTAAACTGCATTTGATTCGTCTCCACCAGAAACAACAACGGCTATTCTTTCTTGATTTCTTTGCTCACCAATTATGCTGTGCAATACTGATAACTCAATTTTATCTTTCAAGTTATCAATAATTTCAGAATCCATTGGTTCGCGGTTGTTTAAATTAAAGAATGTTTTCTTAAATTCTTTGACAATATTTCTATTAGACTTATCAAGTTGTTTTTGTCTAGCCTCCTTTAAAGCCTTATTTTTTGCGAGTTCTACAATGCTTTTTTCTTTATTCTCTTCATTAGACCATGGATTTCTATAACTTTCAGTGGATACAAGAACGTCACAAATTTCAGGTTTAACAATTTTATCAAATGTTTCGCTGTGTTTAAATGATGTTTTGAATGAGGCTACAATTTTTTCAGGGATATTTGGACTTGTTTCCATTAAACGATCAAATTCTTCCTTGGACATTTTTAACATTTGGCCTGGAGGCATTCTTTCAGAAGGATGTTTGGCGAGTTCAATTTTTACATTTCTGTAGAATTTGTCCCACGCAATGCCGCTGACTCTATGAGCTTCATTTAGTTGTGTAATCTTTAAGAATTGTTGAACCGTGGAAATAATTCCTCCTAAAATGTTGAATCCTCCTACAATCATTGCAAAATAGTTCTGGTATTCTTCAGGAACGCGTGTTTGAGCAAAGTTTGCGGTTCCTGTAAGAGTTGATATAACAATAACAGGAATAGTGTACCAAGCATTTAGATTTGAAAATAATGTATTTGATTTAGAGTGAAGCCATCTATAACACATAGCTTTATCTGCCCATTCAATAAGAATTTGCTCGTGTTCAGCGGTCCATTCAACGTCATTACTATTGATTGGGATTAAATTTGTTTGTTCATCAGTGTAGATATCTTCTGCATTCTCCATAAATATTATTGATAAATTAATTTTATCATAATATTTTATGGATGTGGATAAACGTATAAATAACCTCAAAATAGATTTTACAAAGGTTATTGACTTAAAAAATGAAAATGTGAAAATGTTTGAGACATTAGAAGGAAAAATAGGTCAACTTAAAATAATCTATTCCGATTTTATCAAATCAAATAAACAAAATCTCTTTATTTTTGGATTGGATTCATTCCACTTTCAAGGAAAGTTAATAGACATAGAATACGATGATATGAAGCGTCTTTATTCGGCTATAACAAATCGCATATATTGTGAATATTTTAAGCTTTACAAAATTGTAGTGGATTATATAACAGAAAATATACCAGATGATAAGAAAATTATGGATTTAATAAACGTTAATAAGAGTAGTTATCCAATATATAAAGATTTAGAGCCATTTAAACAGTATGATTTTGAAATAATTCAAAGTGTGCACGAAACCATAATTACTTTATTGGGATCAATACACAATTATTTCTTGAATAAAGAACACGACTTAAAGCAACATCAAATTAAGAATGCAACTGGTCTGAATATAGACAACTTTATACACACTTTTAATTATAATAATGTCGTTTTAAGAGAGAAATTAACTCTCTTCGTAACTTACATAGAATTTTTCCACAGATTGCACACTAAATATTTTATGAGGTTTACAACAAAAATGAAGCTATTTACTAGTCAAATATTACACGATATTAAATTTGAAGATTCGGTTGAGATACATAAAATGAAAAGAAAGTCTATAATGGATACTCTTATGAGCGAGAATGTGGACAAGGAAATATTACACGAGTTGAAAAACAGCGTGAGTGAGCCATCTTCAACACCAAAATCTACGTCATTCTCTTCTTCTTCTTTTGATTCTAATGGGGATATTCCTATTTTAGGCCAACCGCCCAAGAGAGAAAATACCTTAGAAGGTATATTTTTAAATATAGATGAACCGAATGAGGTTATTATAGAAGAACAACAAAAAGAGGAACAAAAAGATGAACAAAAAAAGGATGAGAAATATGATGAAGAAACTAAAGAAAAGGATGAAGAAAATGAAGTGCCTCCAACAGAAATAATAGCAAATAAACCAGACGGAGATGATATGTCAATATTAACATCTGAAACAGAGACTAAATCCGAAACGCCTGCAACAGAAGTTAAACCAAAAAGAAAATACACTCCAAGAAAAAAGAAGACAGACCCAGCCAGCGGCGTTTAAATTGTTTTCTTATATATTTAAAAAATTGAACTAAAGTTAATTCAACATTATAATGTAACTAATCAAGATGGAGCGCAGAATTAATAAGCGACTAGATGGATATATTACTACATTTAAGGATAGCATTCGCGACAAGGCCACCGCTTTGGGAATTGCTCAGAATGAACAAATGAGCTCACTTCTTCAACATATTTATGATTATGATAGGTTTGTATTATCAAAGGAGGATTTCATGAAGAGAAAGCGTGTAAAGAATGTTGTGCCATTTTGCGATCGTTGTTGCGCAAAGCGAGCAAATGGCGAGCAATGCACTCGGCGAAAAAAAGAAGAAGATGAATACTGTGGAACTCATATGAAGGGAACTCCTCACGGCGTTGTGGATTTGCAAGATGATAATAAGCAAGCCACTCAAAAAATTGAGGTGTGGGCGCAGGATATTCAAGGGATTGTCTATTACATTGACAAGAACATGAATGTTTATCAGGCTGAAGACATTGTCAGCAACAAATCTAACCCTAAGATTATTGCAAAGTATGTGAAGAATGGCGAGTTTTACACTATTCCTGAGTTTGGAATTTAAATTAAATGATTTAGTATAAAATTAAATTATTAATTGAGATAAAAATATAAAAACTCTTTATATTTTTATTACATTAATGGAAGACACTCAAAATCAACCTGAAACTCAACCCCAAACTATAACCGGCATAGAAGGAATAGACGAAGTTAGCAAAAAAATATTGGTTGCTACTGGAATTCTAGTTAATAGCAAAGATTATCCGGATGAAATACTTATTTTGCGCGATATGTTAATTAACCACGAAATATACGTTTCTCTAAAAAATAATATTTTAGAATTAAAAAAAAATCTTAGTTCTTCCTCGCTAACTAGTTTGCAAAAGGGAGCGGAAAAGACTCAAAAATGGCCCTTGTTAAATTTGGTAAGGCAAATTCTTAATGTATATGGTTATAAAATGATTCCTATTAGAAAATGCGATGGTTACACTTTAGATGGAATTAAAAAGTTTAAAAGATATTTTCAAGTTGTAAAAAAAATTGAAGTATCTCAATTTCCTAATAATTAATTTAATGCAATAATAATGACCGCGCAAGTTCAGAATGATATAGAGAATAATAGTTTTACAGAACTAAAAAGTATTTTAGTAAAACCGGATGAGAAAAAAAATGCTCGTCTTATTGAAAGAGTGGTTAGGTTTGTTCTCTTCTTGTTTATGTTTATGTTTATATTTCCAATGATATTTTGCGATTACTATTTTGCAATGAATAATGATTGCGTAAAGCAAACTTTGCACATAAGTTTAACAATGTATGATTATCTTATTGTCAATGCTATATTTGGAACTGTTGTGGTATTCGGAATTCTAATATTATTCATGTTTTGCGATGACGAAACCGCCAATAATTTTAAAGAAAAAATTATATTTACTACATTAATGCACATCTCTCGGTGTTTTGTTGTTTCTTGGGTCATTGTTGGAGCAGTTATGTATTGGGGAGAAATGGATAGATCAATGTGTTCACAAGAGACAAATGATTATTTGACTGCGTCGCTTATACTTAGGATAATTATGACGTCGTTTGAGGTAAACAATGTTTATAATAAGAAACGTAAAAACTAAAATTATTACAAGTTCAATTGATATAAAAATAATACTTTAATAAAGTAAATGGCCAAACTCTTAAGAAGTTTAACAATGTTTGCAATGTTGCACGGTGCGCACATGTTTAGAAACTTACCTAGATATTCGCACTCGCACTCTAGAACCTTTTTTTACAATATGAAAAAGGATTCCGGAGATTTAAAGGCATTGTCTCTTTTTTATAAACCAAAAACTTCAAACCAAGAACACTATGTAAAATGTTTAAACGACCCAAGCATTAAAATATTATTTGCAGTTGGTCCTGCAGGGACCGGAAAGACTATGTTAGCGTGCAATCAAGCCATCAAAGATCTTAAAAGCGGCGCGGTTGATAAGATTGTTTTAACTCGTCCAGTTGTCCCTGTAGAGGAGGAAGAAATTGGTTTCCTTCCTGGTAATATTAATAAGAAAATGGACCCTTGGACCAGGCCAATTTTTGACATATTTAATGAGTTTTATCAGAAAAGAGATATTGATACAATGTTGTATAACAATGTCATTGAGATTTCACCTCTTGCTTTTATGAGAGGAAGAACATTTAAAAATGCTTTTATTATTGCGGATGAAATGCAGAACAGTTCCCCAAACCAGATGCTAATGCTTACAACTAGAATTGGTGAAGGAAGTAAGATGGTAATTACTGGAGATTTGAAGCAGTCTGATAGAGGAATGGAAAGCGGTTTGTCTGATTTTATAATAAAGTATAAAAATTACAACAATTTTTTGATAAGAAATAATACTGATACTAATATTGGTATAAAGATTGTTGAACTCAACACCAACGATATTGAGAGAAGCAAAGTTATTAAAAAGTTGTTGGATATATACGATTTTAAAGAGCCCGCCGTTTCAAAAAATGAAGTAATTCCAGAACTTATCAAAAAATCAGAAACAAACTTTCCAAAAAATAATGTTGAAAATTCCGGCAACGGAATAAAAAAAGAAGAGGATAAAAATGTTACAAACCCCAAAAACTTTACTAAAAATATTCTTATTGATAATGACGCCGCATTAATTCCTCTTTCTCACTTATCAAACAATTATAAATCACTAAATAAGTGGGATAATAGATGGGACTATTGAGTTTATTTTTTACTTTATATTTTAGGAAATAGAATTTTATCTACAGTAGTTCTAACGCAAAAAAGTCTATGTAAAATGATTCCTAAAATAAATAAACAAATTGCAGTGTATAAAAAGGACCAATTAAAAAGATAAGATAAAATTAGAGCGCCAACTAGTGTCATAACGACATAAGCAATTGCTACACCAAATATTCTATAGGAATGAATTCCTTTTCTTGGTTCTCCAAGAGCATTTTTATATTTACATAAATCAACCATTTATATAAATATATTTATAAAATTATTGCAGTTTACGTCTTTGCATTTTTCTTGTATTTTGGTTATTTTTTTTTCTGTATTTTTTAGACCCTCCATTTAAACCACGTTTCGCTGTTGCTTCAAGCATCTTATTTGCTCTATCTTGTCGCTCATTCAATCTTTGCTGATAAACTTTTAATTCTGAAGGAGTGGAAGAAAAATCCACATCTGCTTCTTGACCTGCATTTTTGATACGAGCTTCCGCGGCGCTTGCTTGAAGTTCGCGAAGACCTTCCGCGTTAGGATGCACAGTTTCCGCAGAAGCTTGTGGAGAAGCTTGTGAAGGAAAATTTACAGGCTCCCCTCCTCTATCACTTATGATTATGTTTCCAGTTTCAATTAAAAATCTTAAGGTTTTCTCTCTAAACGTTTGAATAGGTTCAAACACTTCGCGTTCTACGCTAAAAATATCAGACATATTTACTTTTTTAATGTAGTCTGAAAATATTGCGTTTTTTAGGACTATTTTTCCATCTTCAATCTCTTTTGATGT
>Ga0209617_10001497_pt1 | contig 10945 bp, 3 predicted proteins | sample LakEriepJuly2011_2_FD_187459 | JGI IMG/M metagenome (GOLD analysis project Ga0209617, IMG submission 187459) | Freshwater microbial communities from dead zone in Lake Erie, Canada - CCB epilimnion July 2011 (SPAdes) (version 2) | ecosystem: Environmental > Aquatic > Freshwater > Lentic >... | reverse complement strand
GTGGATTCCATTCTATACGCGCACGATGCAGAATGGTGAATTGAAAAGTGAAATCTATAAGCATGCGCCGGAAGAAGGCTTTACGCAGCAGGTTGCTGAGGGCATTTACATTGCCGATAATTACCGTGATAGTATTTTCAATACGATTATTCGCACACCACTGAGCAACGACAAGAGCTATAAATACAGCGATCTTGGTTACTACTTTATTCAACGTATTGTTGAGCAGCAAAGCGGCATGTCGCTGGATGTCTTTGTTCAGCAAAATTTCTACGGTCCGATGGGACTATCCACCATTGGTTACCAGCCATTGGAGCGCATGTCTGCCAAGCAAATTGCTCCAACGGAAGACGACCGTATTTTCCGCAGCCAGACCATTCAGGGCCACGTGCATGATCAAGGTGCCGCGATGATGGGTGGTGTTGCCGGTCATGCGGGGCTATTCAGCAATGCGCAAGATTTGACTGCCGTGATGCAAATGCTGATGGATGGCGGAGTGTATGGTGGTAAGCGTTATCTCGAAGCCTCCACCATCAGTCTGTTCAACACACGTCACTTCGCCGGCAATCGTCGCGGGCTCGGCTTCGACAAGCCTACCTTCTCCCCCGGTCATGGCAGCACGTGCGGTGCAGCGTCGCAAAACAGCTTTGGTCATACAGGCTTCACCGGCACGATGTGCTGGGCTGATCCTGACCACGATTTAGTATACGTCTTCCTCAGCAACCGCGTCCATCCTGATGCGGAGAACAAGAAGTTGCAAGAGCTCAACATCCGCACGGAGATCCAGGCGGAGGTGTATCGGGCGTGGGGGAATTAATAATGACTAGTGACAAATGACTAGTGACTAGTGACAAGTGACAAGTGACTAGTGAATCAATATTAGTCACTTGTCATTTGTCACTTGTCATTAATCATTATCGCGCTATTTCCATCCGCTTCACTACGCTCTCGCCTTGTGAAGTTGCGCGCACGAAGTAGATGCCACCTGCAAGGCCTGACACATCAAACTCGGGCAACCAAATGCCAGTGTATATGGTTCGGCCCATCATGTCGTAGATTTCAAACAGCTCAGGCATATTCTCTTCATAGGCGAAAAACACGCGCTCGCTCGCGGGGTTTGGCCAGAGATTCAATTCGAGTGTTATCTCCGAACGGGTGCAGTTGATAGGACCTACGAAGCGCGAGAACTTCTTCGATATGCCGCATGCGTTGGTTGCATATACACGCACCTGACCGTTGTTCAATCCCACCATCACGGTGATGCTCGCCGTTCCCTGACCACTGAGAATTTGCCAGTTGTTAGGGACTTCCCAGGTGTAGTTCATGCCTGCAATCGGATTCATCACCGCGAATGTTGCTTCTTGGAATCGACAAACGCTCGTGCTGGCCACAATACCGGCTGGTGCTGCTGGGGTTAAACTCACCTGCATGCAATGGTGCATGCTCGCTCCACAACCATTCAGTGCACTCACGCAAATACCCGTGTAACCGCACGTGGAGTTAGGACCAATGGATGAACTGAAATTCACGGTAATGCTGGAGGTTCCTTGTCCACTCACGATCGTTGCGCCGCTTGGGACTGTCCACATGTAACTAATGACCCCTGCAAGATGAGGTGTCGAATACACAACACCTTGCTGTGAGCACAATGCTGCTGCAGGACCTGTAATGACGGTTGGTTTAGCGGGAACCGCTGAAACGCTAACGGCCACCGACAAGCAGGTAGTCAAACCGCAAGATCCACCTTCTGCACGCACGAAATACGTAGTAGTAGCCGTTGGAATAACAGCAATGGTGGCTCCCGTGCCAACGCTTGTTCCCAAACCACAACCGTTTTTATACCACTTCCACACCGCTCCGGATGTTAGCGTGCCGGTAACAGATAAGGTCACAGCGTTACCTGCACAGATGGACGTTGACGAAGCTGTCACTGTCTGCGGACCACAAGGTTGATTTTGAACGTTGATGGTTACCTGCGCACACGCTGTTGTATTGCAAGATCCTTGGGCGCGTACATAATAGGTGGTCGTCGCTGATGGATTCACGCTGATGGATGATCCCTGACCCACGGGCGTGCCTCCACACGAACCGCTGTACCACACCCACTGCGCATTGGTTCCGAGCAAACCACCGTTCACAGTAAGTGTAACCGACTGTCCGGGCGAAATAGTATAAAGGGATGCCATGGCCGCTTGCGGAGCTTGACTCGATTGACGGATGGTCAGTTCGAGTGTGGCGATGCTGTCGCAGCCCGCTGCGCTGGTGGTCTCGTATGTAAACACTCCCGACGTGTTGTAAGTTGTTTCATTCCAGCTGTAGCTGTCGCATGCGGTGATGGTGGTGACAGATGTTCCCACCGCCACAGGCTCACCGACGCAGGTGCATGACTCGTTAACGATGTCATTCACGGTACATGGATCGTTATCGTCACACGCTGTTCCTGCTTCCGGTCCGTCACACAAGTCGTTAGCATCGCAGGTACCGTCGTTGTCGGCATCCGCGAATGTTCCGGCGCAAGTGCAATCGGCAAGGACAATATCATTCACCGTGCATGGGTCGTTATCGTCGCAAGCAGTGCCTGGTTCAGGACCTTCACACAAGTCGTTCGCATCGCAAGTACCGTCGTTATCGGCATCAGCGAATGTTCCGGCGCAAGAGCAATCGGCAAGGACAATATCATTCACCGTACATGGATCGTTATCGTCGCAAGCAGTGCCTGCTTCCAGACCTTCACACAAGTCGTTCGCATCGCACGTGCCGTCGTTATCGGCGTCAGCGAATGTTCCGGCGCAAGAGCAATCGGCAAGGACAATATCATTCACCGTACATGCATCGTTATCGTCACACGCTGTTCCTGCTTCAGAGCCTTCACACAAGTCGTTCGCATCGCACGTGCCGTCGTTGTCGGCGTCAGCGAATGTTCCGGCGCAAGTGCAATCGGCAAGGACAATATCATTCACCGTGCATGGATCGTTATCGTCACACGCAGTTCCTGCTTCAGCGCCTTCACACAAGTCGTTCGCATCGCAAGTACCGTCGTTATCGGCATCAGCGAATGTTCCGGCACAAGAGCAATCGGCAAGAACAATATCATTCACCGTACATGGATCGTTATCGTCGCAACCAGTGCCTGCTTCCAGACCTTCACACAAGTCGTTCGCATCGCAGGTACCGTCGTTGTCGGCATCGGCGAATGTTCCGGCGCAAGAGCAATCGGCAAGGACAATATCATTCACCGTACATGGATCGTTATCATCACAGGCAGTGCCGGCCTCAGAACCAAAACACAAGTCGTTGGCATCACAAGTACCGTCGTTGTCGGCGTCAGCGAATGTTCCAGCGCAGGTGCAATCGCTTTGGATCACATCGTTTACAGTGCACGCATCGCTATCATCACAAGCAGTGCCTGCTTCAGAACCAAAACACAAGTCGTTGGCATCACAAGTACCGTCGTTGTCGGCGTCAGCGAATGTTCCAGCGCAGGTGCAATCGGCGAGAACAAAATCATTCACCGTGCATGGATCGTTGTCGTCGCAAGCTGTTCCAGCTTCCGCACCTGGGCACGTATCATAGATATCACAAACGCCATCATTGTCTTCGTCGACGACGGTGCCGAAGCAGAAGCAATCGGATTGAATGACATCGTTCACAGTGCATGGTTCGCCATCATCGCAGGGTGTACCCGGTTCGAGTCCGCCTTGACAGAGGTCGTTTGCGTCGCAGGTTCCGTCTTCATCGCTATCGGCAAAGAAGCCTGCGCACGTGCAATCAAGCTGAATCACGTCTTCAATCGTACACGGATCGCCATCATCGCAAGACGCAAATGGGTAATTCAACGCATCACCGTCGTTACAGTCGGTATTATCGAGCGTGTAACCTTCGGGAATCACTCCATCGCAGGTCGCGAGCGGCATCTCGAAGTTTCCGAAGCCATCACCGTCGGCGTCGGCGTAGAAGGTTTCGTTGGGGAGGACGGTGATGGTCACATCGCTTGTGCAGGTTTGGTCGCCTTGGGTAACTGTAACGCTGTAGGTCGTTGTTTCGGTTGGGGAAACTGTTATTACCGGGGTATTAGCGCCCGTGGACCAGCTAATACGTGTATCCGAATATAACTGTGAAATTTCGGATTCATTTAATACCCGATTATAAATAGACAGATCGTCAAGAGCTCCCTTAAAAAATTGATAGTTTCCTGCAGAGGGGCCAAAACCGCCAATGTAGAAGTCTTCAAAAACATTTTGATTCTGGATAAGACTCGTATTTGTAGTTGATTCAAGAACACCATCTACATAAATCAGAAGGGAAGTTGGCGTATAAGTTCCCACAACATGATGCCATTGCCCATCGTCTAATACAGTTTGCGCACATACAGTCGCAAAATCAGAACCCTCAACGCCCGAAGTCGTTCTCCATGAGTTCCCCGCTGATCTCAGTTGACCGCAGCGATATGCACTATTAACATAGGTCGCTGGTCTCCCAACGGACTGAGCAAAAAGCAATTCTTGATCTTGATCAAAAAGCCCATTCACTTTTAACCATATTGAAACAGTTGCTGATGTTGGACTAAGTTGAGAATTGTAAGGAATTCGAATGAAATTATTATTGAATTGGTATGCTGAATTCTCATTCCCAAAACGATCATTAGTTAAAACAGCTCCGTTCACAACACCATTAAAACCATTTCCGGTAGCATCATTCGCATTGCCACAGAACGGATAACAAGCCACAAGTCCATCGCGCAGATTTTCCGGTAGTTGGTTTATAGAACAAGCTATTCCCGCATTCTGCCCTAGTTCATTTGTGGATAATTCAACCTGCTCACCTTCACAAACGGTGAGAGCCGAAGCTTCTATCTCGCATATCAAAGCCGCCTCCACACTCAACGTCAACGTCACCGTGCTATCACAACCCGCTTCGTTGGTCAGCACTGCTTCATAAGTGCCGGCGGCGGTGAGCGACTGACCATTGAAATCATACGTCTCACCTTCAGTGATGGTGGCTTCAATGGCACTTGCTGATGGTTGATTGACAGTGATGGTCACATCGCTTGTGCAGGTTTGGTCGCCTTGCGTAACTGTAACGCTGTAGGTTGTTGTTTCGGTTGGGGCAACGGTGATGGTTGGAGTGGTTTCGCCAGTGGACCAAGTGTAGTTTGATTGAGCCAAATCCTTCGAGTACAAACCAATATTTGTTCCGACGTATAATCTGCCTTGGTAAACAGTTATATAAGAATAATTCGTCACACCGGGAACTGCACAAAGCGTCCAGTTGTATCCGTGATCTTCACTGATGTAAATTCCACTATTATTCTTACAAACGAAAAGCAAGTCTGTATTAGCATCATAAATCATATCGAATGAGCCGGCACCCAATGATGAACGGGCAGCTATGGATCCGCTAACACTATTCATCTGACTAATGAAAAGCGACCCTGAAGAATTGATCCAAAACAAGGAATCACCCATTATCTCAACATCATTATAGGATCCACTCATGACCGATGTCCAGCTGTCTCCCTGATTCGCACTCTTAACAATATTATTTGTGGTTGCGCAGAAAATTATTGAATCTCCAAAGCTCGCAAAATCATTTGGATCCACTCCACCGTAGCGATTCGTCCATGTATTATTACTTAGATTATTGCTTTTATAGATTCCACGTTGAAAACCGCCCATTGTTGCTAAGGTCTGTCCATTATTCAATTGAAACATTTCAGCACCTACACATCCAAAACCTGTTGGACCAGTCTGCGTGAAAGAGCCTCCATCATTATTTGAAACCCAATAACCATTATCGACTGCACACTGAGAGTATTGATTGGTAACAAAATTATAGACAGCCCCACCTGACAGAGAGGTTCCGCTTCGAACGATACCAAGCGGCCAATTAGCATTACTCCAGGTCAGACCATTATCGCTGCTCTTTAAAAGATCTGTGCGTCTTGGAATAAATAATTTTCCATTCGGACCAGCAATCAATCGATAGCAATCACCGCCAGACACTTGAATCCAAGAGCAGCTATCATTTACCACAGCAACATTTGAGGAAGCCTGAAGCTGAACGCTTTCGCCTAAACAGATTGCATCAGCCGTAGCCTCAATTCCACAATTCAAAGGCACAGCGGCCACACTCAACGTCACCGTCACCGTGCTATCGCAACCCGCAGCGTTTGACAGCACTGCTTCATAAGTGCCGGCAGTAGTGAGCGACTGACCGTTGAAATCATACGTCTCACCTTCCGTTATTGTCGCCTCGATCGCAGTTGCTGATGGTTGATTGACCGTCACCGTGACTTCTTGTGAGCATGTGTTAGTGCCGTCGCTGAACGTCGCGGTGTATGTCGTTGTCTCCAAAGGAGCTACTGAAATCGCAGGTGTATTCGCGCCTGTTGACCAACTTACACTGGCTTGACCTTGTCCGGCAGCCAGATTCCATAAGTAGGTGCATGGCCCGGTAATGTTCACACCGTCGAGCGCGAAACCTCCGGCAGTTGAACCACATACTGCAAAGGAACTTCCTGAAGGAATAATGCTGAGACCATAATCATCACCCGCACCTCCGGCTACCTGTGCATCGATAAATGCACCGGCTGAGGTATAATTCGCAAGAAGAATATCGTTAAGACCGGCATTCGATCCGGTGTAATGACCGGCAATGGCGATTTTATCGTTGGCAATAGCGAGCGAGCGATAGTAAGTGCTTCCTGTGCTTTGCTGACGCGTTACGACAGATTGCGCTGCACCGGAAGCGCTGTATGAAATTAAAAATCCGATATCATTGGTTGAAGCCGGAATGGTTAGGTTGGAACCATTAGTGGAATATACCGTAGCCTGTGCTCCGCGGAAATAACCCACTACCCATGGATTGCCTGATGCATCAACGGCGACATCAGCACCGGCGGTAAGTGATCCCACACCATCGCCCACATTTCCGAACGTTGTTCCCCACTGCCAGTTACCGGAAGCATTCAACTTGACCAAATAAGCCAAGCCAATACCCGGGTTGAAAAGACTGTTGTTGGCACCGGATGCATCAATAAACTGAGCAGCCGTTCCATTGTTCCATGAGCGGAAAGAAGCCGTCAAATAGATATTGTTAGCAGCGTCAATCGCCAGGCTTCCAAGTCCGGTGTCGCGATTATACACTGCGGCTTTCCACAAGATATTACCGTTGGTATCGAACTTAGCAACGATTCCTGAGCCGTAGTTTATGCCAAAGGAGTTGACGCCTACGCTGCCGTTCGGACCGAAAATGGTAACCGCGAAGGAAGATGGGCAGCAGCCGTTGAAGCCACCGGTGACAACAGGATTACCCTCACCATCGACAGCCACTCCAACGAAACCATCGTTGGACGCTCCGCGAAGGGAGGCCCCCCAAACAACTTGTCCGCTGCTATTGAGTTTCACCAAGAATCCATCCTGATGGTTGCCATTGCTGGTCGATGTCCACGGCGCGCTAAAAGTTGTCGCATTTGCACCGTAGAAGGTAAATGCTTGGTTGTAACGGCCCACGATGTAAACGTTACCGGCAGCATCTGTGGCGATACCGTGAGAACCATCACCGGCATAATCCTGATCACCGGAAGATCCACCTCGTGTGACCCATTGTATCTGTCCGCAACTATTATACTTCGCCAGGAAGATATCACGGTTACCAATGCTCGGAACCGAAATCCCCTCGATGGTGGTTGTACCATTGTACGCACCGGAAACATAGTAATTGCCCTCGGCATCGCGATGTGTAGAGGTAATTCCAAAGTTCTGATTCCCGGCCTGCTTGACCTTCGGCGTGAAGCAACCGCTTGCCGTTGCGGCAGGTTCTGCGACCAAGCTGATGGATTCTCCGGCGCAGATGGTTGCCGCCGGTGTCGAGATCGTACCGAGATTGCAGGTAGGTTCAGCTTGTGAGGTGTATAGTGCGGTGATTTCTTCGGCGGAAAGAGCACGGTTCCAGATGCCTATATCGTCCATTTTACCATTCCACTTATCATAAGCGGGCGCAGCCTTTGCTCCTATTGTAAATGGAAAGCCATAGCTTAAATTCTCTTGAAAATTAATTGGAAAATCGCCTTCAAATTGACCATCCACATACTTTCTTCCAATACCTGCTCCGTTGTATACGAAAGTGTAATTATGCCAATTCAAATCTGCAATCGTATCATAGATGTAGTTGAAAGAATTTCCAAATTGAATAGCATTTAGCCCGTTTCCGTATGTACTTATTCGAAATTGGCCTTCAGGATTTTCAGTGGAAATAATCCTCCCTGATGATCCTGAAGATTGGGTAAACCAAACAGAAATACTAAATGTTTGGTTGTATCCGAAATTAAAAAAGCCAGAGGAGACAGTGATGTATCCATTTCCTCCTTGGATAGCCTTAGAAGACTCTGAATTTCTATCTTCCACAAAAGGCACCGCCCCATTCACCACCCCATTATTTCCATTTCCACTCTCATCGTTCGCATTGCCGTTGAACGGGTACCAAGCGACGAGTCCGTTGGCAGGAACGAAAGCAGGCAATTGCGCAAGGAGGTGATTAGACAATAGGGTGAGCATGCAAGCGGATAGCAGCGCAGCACGCATCGAAAAAGAGATCAGCTTTTTCATGAACAAATTGTTTTGGTGAGCGGCGCAGACGCAGCTCCCCGTGGTTAATTAGAATAAAGATGAATTTGTTTTGGCGCCACGAATGTACATAATTGACGATGAATTTACATATTACGAAATCGAAAAGAATGAAACAGCGGACTAACAATCACCTCTGCTATTCCAATGCAGCTGCACGATACTACGGCATTGTCGAAATCGTGGGGATCCTCATCGATCCATCTACCATTGCGCGTGCAAGAAATTACTGGAAAGTGCTAAAATGTAATCTTACTGTATGGATTGGTCAGCCCCTTCGGGGATGTGGCGTCTATCCTTCTACTCGCGGCTATTGAAGGTTCGCCCCTCCGGGGCTTTGCCTTCAAGGATGGTCGTTCCCTCTGTTATTGACATTTCACCCCTACGGGGCTAACCAGTGGAGCCTGCCTTCTACCACGCTCAGGTGCCGCCAACCTTACCCAATACCTAGTCCCCGATTCTCTATCCCCAGTCCTCAGCCCCCCTCCTCAGTACCCAGTCCTCAGTACCCAGTGCCCATAACGCCTTCGACAACCCCGCCTTCGACAACGCTCAGGCAGCGATCACCCTAACAACTTCGTACAAAATTCATCACTAGTCAATAGTCACTAGTCACTTTTGATTCCCTATTTTCGCGCCACCAAAATTTCTATTTCGCTATGAACATCCACGAATATCAAGGTAAATCCATCCTAGCATCTTTCGGCGTAGCCGTGCAACGCGGTCATGTGGCTTCTACTCCTGAAGAGGCGCACGAAGCGGCTGTTAAACTCAAAGAAGAAACCGGCACAGGTTGGTTCGTGGTAAAAGCGCAAATCCACGCCGGTGGTCGCGGGAAAGGTACCGTAACCGAAACAGGCTCACGCGGCGTTGTGCTTGCTAAAGGCCTCGATACTGTCGCTGATATTGCTAAAGGTATTCTCGGTGGACACCTCGTTACACTGCAAACAAAAGCAGAAGGAAAATTGGTTCAGAAAGTCTATGTCGCAGAAGACGTTTACGCCCCGGGCGCAAGCGAACCACGCGAATTCTATATGTCGGTCCTCCTCGACCGCGCACTCGGTCGCAACGTCATCGTTTACTCACCCGATGGTGGTATGAACATCGAAGACGTGGCGCACAACACGCCCGAGAAAATCTTCAAGGAAGTCATCGACCCGATGACCGGCGTTAACGACTTCCAGTGCCGTAAAATCGGTTTCAACCTCGGCCTCAGCGGTCAGGCGATGAAGGAAATGGGCAAGTTTGTGAAAGCCCTTTACGCCGCCTATGTGGGTTGCGATGCGGCGATGTTTGAAATCAACCCGGTGCTCAAAACGAGCGACGATCGCGTAATTGCTGTCGACGCGAAAGTGACCCTTGATGGCAATGGTCTTTTCCGCCATCCCGACTATGCTCAAATGCGCGATACCACAGAAGAAGATCCCCTGGAAGTGGAAGCCAGCAATGCCGACCTCAACTACGTGAAGCTCGAAGGCAACGTGGGCTGCATGGTGAACGGTGCAGGCTTGGCCATGGCCACTATGGATATCATCCAATATAGTGGTGGTCAACCGGCCAACTTCCTCGACGTGGGCGGAACAGCCGATGCGAAGCGTGTTGAAACGGCTTTCCGTATGATCCTCCGCGATTCATCGGTGAAGGCGATACTCGTGAACATTTTCGGCGGTATCGTACGCTGCGACCGTGTCGCACAAGGTATTGTGGATGCATACAAGAACATCGGCAATATCCAAGTGCCGATTATCGTACGTCTGCAAGGAACCAATGCGGTTGAAGCCAAAAAGCTCATTGATGAGAGCGGATTGGAAGTACACTCTGCCATTACGCTTCAAGAAGCGGCCGATCAGGTGAAGAAGGTGTTGGCATAACGGTTTTATCCGTTTTACCTCGCTGAACCCATGCTGTTCAACTCGCTGTCATACGCGATTTTCCTGCCCGTCGTTTTCGCGGTCTACTGGTTCGTCCTAGGCAAATCCCGTAAGCTGCAAAATGTGTTTCTGCTGGGCGTGAGTTATTATTTCTATGCCTGCTGGGATTGGCGTTTTCTCTTCTTACTCATTTTCTCCACGCTGCTGGATTATTACACCGGCTTGCGCATGGAATCAGCGAGCGAGCCTCGTTGGCGGAAGTTTTGGTTTTGGCTCAGCATTGGCGTCAATATCGGTTTTCTAGGCGTATTCAAATACTACAACTTCTTCGCGGAGTCGTTTGCCGATATGCTGCGCATGATGGGCGCGAATGTGAGCGTGCATACCCTCCAAATCATCCTTCCCGTGGGTATCTCGTTTTACACGTTCCATGGATTGTCTTACGTCATC
>Ga0209617_10001496_pt1 | contig 10945 bp, 10 predicted proteins | sample LakEriepJuly2011_2_FD_187459 | JGI IMG/M metagenome (GOLD analysis project Ga0209617, IMG submission 187459) | Freshwater microbial communities from dead zone in Lake Erie, Canada - CCB epilimnion July 2011 (SPAdes) (version 2) | ecosystem: Environmental > Aquatic > Freshwater > Lentic >... | reverse complement strand
ATTTCAAATCTCTTGCCCTGGCGAACACTTTTAGCAAAGGTAAATCCAAGACGGGGAAGTGCTGCACCCACTGCAACACCTTGTGGATCTAAAATCTCTGGCTTGAGCATTACTTCTACAACGATGATCGCCATCTTATTTCCCCTTAGTACTTAGAACTTGCTGCCGGTGATTGTGTAATACGCCTGGTGGTATCGCTGCGCAGTTTTCTCGATGATCTCTGCGGGCAATTCTGGTGGTGGGCTCTTCTTATCCCAGCCAGATGATGTGAGGTAATCGCGGACAAATTGCTTATCAAATGACGCCCCAGGATTAGTCGCATCCCAGAAACGAGATGAATCAGGCGTCAGAGCTTCATCTCCGAGGGTGATCTCACCATTGTTATCTAGGCCGAATTCAAATTTAGTATCAGCCAAAATAATGCCGCGAGAAGAAGCAAACTCGGCAGCAGTTGCGTAAAGTTTTAGCGTGTAGTCGCGTAGTGATTCAGCGTGGTCTTTCCCAACAATTGCAGCGGCAGAATCAAAATCGATATTGATATCGTGATCGCCGATGGCAGCCTTGGTGGCAGGAGTAAAGATTGGTGTTGGAAGTTGTGATCCATCAACAAGGCCATCGGTGAGTTCAATACCGCAGACTTTCTTATCTGCCTGATATTCCTTAAGTCCGCTACCGGTGAGATACCCGCGTGCTACGCATTCGATCTCAAACATTTTCAGTGGCTTTACGATGACAGCTCGATCACTGACAACATCTGGAACATCATCACTAATGATGTGATTACCAATAATGTCTTCTAACAGTTCAAACCAGAAGAGTGAGAGTTGAGTTAGGATTGCGCCTTTATCTGGAATTGTTGTTGGTAGCACCCAATCAAATGCGCTGATGCGATCGGATGCTAAAAGAAGTATCTCGCCAGAATCATTTGTGTAGAGGTCGCGAACTTTTCCCGTGCGCAGGTGATCCCACCCAGAAACCTGTGTTGCCGGTGGTGGACCGGCAAGGCCGAAGCCGCTCACCGGATAGAGCCGGGTTTGTACTGCGCTGCGGCAGGATGCGCGGATGTAATCGCCTCAATGCGACTCACAACTCGAGCAATGTGCTGGCGAGCATCGCCAGTAAATTCAAGTGGTGCGCTGATCAAGTGATCAAGTGCGCTTCTATCAAGTGGAATTCGCGCATCCGCTGCCAAGGCATCTAACATCGTATTTGCCTGACCTTCGCGCATCGCAAGCGCAGCCTTAACAGCGTGCTCCTTAATTACTTCATGTGCGACTTCGCGACCAACGCCAGCTTTAACAGCTGCTATCAAAATCTTTGTTGTTGCGAGAAATGGCAGGTAACGCTCGAGTTCTGCTGCGATTACTGCAGGAAATGCTCCAAATTCGTTAAGAACTGTAAGGGTTGTTTCAAGAAGTCCATCGATGGCATAGAAGGCATCTGCGATTGCAACGCGACGAACAACGCTGCATGAGACATCGCCTTCATTCCATTGATCGCCGGCAAGTTCAGAGACCATCGATGAATATCCGCGCAGGATTACTGCAAGGCCGTTAATGCGTTCGCAGGAACGTGTATTCATCTTATGTGGCATTGCAGAAGATCCCACTTGGCCCTGCTTAAAGCCTTCAGTGACGAGTTCGGCACCTGCCATCAAACGTATTGATGTTGCAAGTGAAGATGGGGATGCTGCAAGTTGTACCAACGTGGTCAGAACATCGTAATCAAATGATCGTGGATAGATCTGCCCGGTGGAATCTAGAACGCGCGCAAATCCAAGTTCGGCTGCAACTTTTTGTTCGAGTGAATGATGCGCCTGCGATGAACCTAAGAGATCGATCGAATCTTGGGCAGTTCCAACAGGTCCTTTAATTCCACGCATTGGATAGCGCTCTTGTAGCCCAACTAAACGTTCGTAGGCGAAGAGAAGTTCTTCCGCAGCACTTGCAAAACGCTTTCCTAGCGTGGTGATCTGTGCTGGAACATTATGTGATCGACCTGCAATTGGTTGATCGGCATAGAGCGCAGCCTTTGCAGCCAAAGCTGCAAGTGTTGCAATGACTTTATCTCCAACGAGTTCTAAACCATTTTTGATTTGAAGTGCTTCAATATTTTCGGTGAGATCACGGCTTGTCATTCCGGCGTGAATTGCTTCATGTCCTGCTAGCGCGTTAAATTCTTCAATACGGGCCTTTACATCGTGACGTGTAACTTTCTCGCGTGCATCAATGGATGCAAGATCTACCTTAGTAATTACCTTTTCGTAATCGGCGATGACTGAATCTGAAATTGCATGGCCAAGGGCTGATTGCGCACGAGCAACAGCGATCCATAACTTTCGCTCAGCGATGATTTTCTCTTCAGGGGCAAAGATGGCGCGCATCTGCGCAGATGCATAACGGTTAGCTAATACGCTCACTGGTGCATTCTCCCTTACTTAATTCTCTACCTGGGCTAGCGACGCAACAAGGGCGATATCACTCCGGTAAAAAGAGCCCTCGAGGACGATGGTAGAAATCTGTGAGTAGGCGCGATGGCGGGCTGATTCCAGATCGTTGCCGATTCCAGTCACCGTCATCACGCGGCCACCACTTGAGATGAGCGAACCATCTCTTTCAGCGGTACCTGCATGGAAGACAATCGTTGAATCATGAGGTTCGGCCGGTGTAATCGGTAATCCAACAATGGGAGAGTGCGGATATCCCTGTGATGCAAGGACGACAGTGACGGCTGATTGATCTCTCCAGTGAAGAACTGTGTCATCGAGATCGCTCGTTGCCGCTTTGTAAAGTAAATCTGCAAGAGGTGTGATCAATCGAGGAATCAGAACTTGGGTTTCGGGATCACCAAAGCGAGCATTAAATTCAATAACTTTAAGGCCGCTCTTTGTCAGCGCAAGACCGGCATACAGTAAGCCGACGAATGGAGTTCCGCGAGCTGCCATCTCTGCAACAACTGGCGCTAATACTTTCTCATAGGTCTCTTCAACAATATCTTCAGGAGCCCACGGCAGCGGTGAGTAGGCCCCCATGCCACCAGTATTTGGTCCTTGATTGTTATCGAAGGCTCTCTTGAAATCCTGTGCTGGCTCCATGGCGAGCACATTTCTTCCATCGCAAATTCCAAAGAGTGAAATCTCAGGACCATCTAAAAACTCTTCAATCACAACTCGATCGCATGAAAGAGCGTGAGCGAGTGCTTCAGCGCGATCGTTGGTAACAACAACACCCTTACCCGCAGCCAAGCCATCATCTTTAACAACATATGGCGCACCAAATGAATCGAGCGCTGACTCAATCTCTGGCTCTGTACTGCAAGTAAAACTCTTTGCAGTGGGTACACCGGCATCTCGCATCACACCTTTTGCAAAATCTTTCGATCCTTCGAGTGCTGCTGCAGCCTTTGATGGACCAAAGGTTGGGATTCCTGCTGCACGCAATACATCTGCAGCGCCATTAACAAGTGGAACCTCTGGACCGATAACTACAAGATCAACGCCAAGTGATTGTGCCAGGCTGAGAATTGCTTGGTTATCAGTGATTGCAAGTGGGTGTGTTGTTGCGATCTCTGCAATACCTGGGTTTCCGGGTGCGACATGGAGCTCGCTACATTTTTTATCTGCCTTGAGTCCTAGTGCGAGTGCGTGTTCGCGACCACCGCTTCCGACTAGGAGGATTTTCATGGTTTAGATGAAATCCTTTACGATTATTGTCTGATCTCGACCGGGTCCAACGCCGATTGCACTCATCGGTGCACCTGAAATTTTTTCAAGGAAGGCAACATAGGCTTGGGCATTCTTTGGAAGATCACTGAGCTTACGAGCACCAGAGATATCTTCACTCCAACCTGGGAGATATTCATAAATTGGCTTTGCGTGATGGAAATCAGATTGTGATGATGGAAGTTCTTCTACACGCTTTCCATCAATCTCATATGCCACACATACTGGGATCTTCTCCCAGCCGGTAAGAACATCGAGTTTTGTCAGGAAGAAATCTGTAAGACCGTTAACGCGCACCGCATAACGTGCTATCGGTGCGTCGTACCAACCACAACGACGAGGACGCCCTGTTGTTACACCGATTTCGCCACCGATAGTGCGAAGTTTTTCGCCATCTTCATCGTGGAGCTCTGTAGGAAAAGGTCCAGATCCGACGCGAGTTGTATATGCCTTAACAATTCCGATGACTCGACTGATCTGTGTCGGTCCGATTCCAGATCCTGTACACGCACCGCCTGCAGTGGGATTTGATGACGTTACATATGGATATGTTCCATGATCAACATCGAGAAGGGTTCCTTGTGAACCTTCAAGAAGTACGCGCTTTCCAGCTTTGAGCGCTTGATCGAGAAGCAATACTGTATCTGCAACATAGGGGCGCAAAATATCTGCATATCCAAGGTATTCAGCCAAGACATCATCTACTTCAATGTTCTTGCGATTAAAGACCTTGATGAGGATCTGGTTCTTATCACGCAACGCTGCCTCAAGCTTTTGGCGCAAAATGGATGGATCAAAGAGATCTTGCACGCGAATACCGATGCGGTTGATCTTGTCGGCATAGGCCGGACCAATTCCGCGACCTGTTGTACCGATCTTTGATTTACCAAGGAAGCGCTCTGTCACCTTATCGATGGTGCGGTGATACGGAGTGATCAAGTGTGCATTTGTTGAGATGACAAGTTTTGAACAATCAATTCCACGTTCAGTTAAACCTTTGATCTCTTCGAGGAGAACGCCTGGATCAATCACAACTCCGTTACCGATTACCGGCACGACATTTGGGGAGAGAATTCCCGATGGCAGAAGATGCAACGCATACTTCTGATCGCCAATAACAACAGTATGTCCAGCGTTATTGCCGCCTTGATATCGAACTACATAATCAACGCGATCGCCAAGGATGTCGGTAGCTTTACCCTTGCCCTCATCACCCCACTGTGCTCCCAGCAGAACTAATGCAGGCATAGTTAAAACCTCTCTCCTTCTTTAGAAAGCAATATTACTTGCGAAGTGATGTTCCTGTAGATCGAAGATCTTCGCACCCACGAACTACGCGTGCAGCCATTCCAGCCTCGCCCGCCTTGCCCCATGCGCGTGGGTCGTATGCCTTCTTATTTCCAACTTCACCGTCGATCTTCAAAACACCGTCGTAGTTCTTAAACATGTGTTCAACAACTGGGCGTGTAAATGCGTATTGAGTATCGGTATCGATATTCATCTTAATAACACCGTAATCAAGTGATTCGCGGATCTCAGAAAGAAGTGATCCTGAACCACCGTGGAAAACGAGGTCCATAGGCTTACTTCCGGCGGCAAGACCAAGCTTTGCTGAGACTGCTTCCTGAAGAGTGTGCAAGATCTTTGGCTGCAAGACAACGTTTCCTGGCTTGTAAACACCGTGAACATTTCCAAATGTTGCAGCAACCATATAACGTGCAGCGGCATCATTTCCGAGAGTTTCGAGTGTGAGGAGCGCATCCTCTGGTGTTGAGTACAACTTTGCATCATGCTTTGCTTCGACGCCATCTTCTTCGCCACCGACGACGCCGATTTCAATTTCAAGAATTGTGCGAGCAGCAACTGACTTTGCAAGAAGCTCTTTCGCAACCTTCATATTTTCTGGCATATCAACTGCTGATCCATCCCACATATGTGAGCTGAACAGTGGCGCTTTGCCATCTTTGATGCGCTGTGCGCCAAAATCAAGAAGGGGGCGCATGAAGCCATCGAGCTTTTCAGCTGGGCAGTGATCTGTATGGATTGCGATATTAACGTTGTAATTCTTTGCAACGACATGTGCGAACTCTGCGAGCGCAACTGCGCCATCAACCATGTTCTTTACTGTGGAGCCCGATGCGTATTCGGCACCGCCCCAAGAAAATTGAATAATTCCATCTGATTCTGCTTCTGCGAATCCGCGGAGTGCAGCGATGATGGTCTGTGATGATGAGACGTTGATTGCAGGGTATGCAAATGCGCCAGCTTTCGCGCGATCCAACATCTGGCCGTAAATTTCAGGGGTTGCAATTGGCATTGTGACTCCAGATTGTGCTCGGTTGCTCGCAGAGTATTGATCGCGAGTTGTAATCCTTCGCCGAGCGCGCCATTGGGTCGACTTCGGGCTTACGGCTAATCCAACCACTTACCTGGGGGTATGAAAAATCGCCATGCGACCGAGGAGGCTATTCCCTTGGCCACATGGCGATTATTGATCGATTTCTAGCCTTGGGACGGCTAGATCAGCGATCTCATGGATGAAGCGTCTTCTGGAGGAAGGCGATCAGGGCGGCCAATAGAGCAGGGCTGGCAAGGATCTTGAGCAGGATTGCGAAGAAGGCGGTCAACATTGTTATTTCCAATCGGTCGGTGAGGTATGTGGGCTAGCAAGGTGGGCAAAGATAGGCAGTGCGAGTAATCTCAACGGTTATGACCGCAACACCTGTTGATAGTTCTGGCGATTCCATTGAGAACCTAGGAAACGAGAGCCGCCAATTTCCACCGAGTGCAGAATTTGCTGCCCAAGCAAATGCCAAGGCTGATATCTACGCAACGGCTGATGCAGACCGTTTAGCATTCTGGGAAACGCAAGCGCTCGAGTTAACGTGGGATCAACCATGGAGCTCGGTCCTTGATTGGCAAGTTCCATATGCCAAATGGTTTGTTGGCGGAAAACTTAATGCATCAGTCAACGCAGTTGATCGCCATGTTGCGGAAGGTCGCGGCAACCGCGTTGCATTTCATTTTGAAGGTGAACCCGGTGATACCCGAACTATTACTTATGCGCAATTATTAGTTGATGTAAAAAAGGCAGCGAATGCACTGACCGAAATCGGTGTCAAGGCCGGCGATCGTGTTGCTATCTATATGCCGATGATTCCAGAGGCAGCCGTTGCGATGTTGGCATGTGCGCGTATTGGTGCTGCGCACTCTGTGGTCTTTGGTGGATTTTCAGCCGAAGCACTTCTTTCACGTATTCAAGATGCAGATGCAAAACTTGTCATCACAGCAGATGGTGGATTTAGAAAGGGTGCAGCATTTGCACTTAAGCCTGCCGTAGATGAAGCACTAAAGGGTAAGACCAATGTGGAGAAGGTTCTTGTTGTGCAGCGCACCAAGCAAGAGACGGCATGGAATAGCGCTACCGATATTTGGTGGCATGAGATTGTCGATCGCCAGAGCGCAGAGCATGTGGCTGAAAGCTTTGATTCCGAGCACCCACTCTTTATCTTGTACACATCAGGCACCACTGCAAAACCAAAGGGAATTTTCCATACAACAGGCGGATATCTCACCCAGGCTGCATTTACTCATCGCGCAGTCTTTGACCTCAAACCAGAGTCAGATGTGTACTGGTGCACGGCAGATGTTGGTTGGATTACCGGCCACTCATATGTTGTTTACGGGCCGCTGATTAACGGTGCGACACAAGTGATCTATGAAGGAACCCCTGATACTCCTCATAAGGGTCGCATGTTTGAAATCATTGCAAAGTACGGCGTTACAATTTTGTATACAGCGCCCACACTTATTCGTACCTGGATGAAGTGGGGAGATGAATTCCCACAAGCACATAACCTTTCAACGCTTCGTCTCCTTGGATCTGTCGGAGAACCAATTAATCCTGAAGCATGGATGTGGTACCGCGAAGTCATTGGTGGAAACCATTGTCCAATCGTTGATACATGGTGGCAGACCGAAACCGGTGCAATCATGATTTCACCACTACCTGGTGTAACAAGTACTAAGCCAGGTTCTGCCATGTCAGCGATCCCAGGCATTAGTACAAAAGTTGTTGATGACAATGGTGTCGCAGTTCCTAACGGACACGGTGGTTATTTAATTCTTGATAAACCATGGCCATCGATGCTCCGCGGAGTGTGGGGTGAGGATCAGCGTTACCGTGAAAATTACTGGTCACGCTTTGATGGAATTTACTTTGCTGGAGATGGTGCAAAACTTGATAACGATGGCGCTATCTGGTTACTTGGTCGCGTCGATGATGTGATGAATGTTTCTGGCCACCGCATCTCTACAACTGAAGTTGAGTCAGCACTTGTCTCACATGAAGCAGTTGCTGAGGCAGCTGTAGTTGGAGCTGCCGATGAGATGACAGGACAAGGAATTGTTGCCTTCGTAATTTTGCGCTCGGGTATCGAACATGCCAATGGTGATGCTCTAGTTAAGGAGCTACGCGCTCATGTCACCAAAGAGATCGGTGCAATCGCTCGCCCGCGTCAGATTATGGTCGTTAATGAGCTACCAAAGACGCGAAGCGGCAAGATTATGCGTCGCCTACTTAAAGATGTGGCTGAAAACCGCGCAGTAGGGGATGCAACAACTTTGGCTGATCCGAACGTCATGAAGCTCATTGCGGAAGGCCTTCACTCTTCTAAGGACGAAGATTAATTCCCTCTAGCTTCTCCTGAACCGTATCTTTAATTGAGGTAACTACACCTGGGAGATTGCTCTCAATCTTTGGATAGAGATCACTTTCTGCAATCGCATCTTTTCCACTCTGCCATGGTGACCATGTGAGAACCGCACCGATCAGGAAGATAAAAATAATTGTGCGCACAAGATGTAGCGCTGCACCAGCGATCTGGTCTAGAAATGCGAGCGGTCCTCGAATAATCGTTGCCTTAAGTCCCTTGGTTACAGCCTTTGCAATAACACGACCGATAAGTGATCCGAGAAAGATTGAGACAATTGCCACGCCAACTTTCTTGCCATCAAGTGCCCAATCCCCCATGAGGTTGAGGGCAAGCAAGAGACCAAGGATTGCTCCACCAATATTTCCGATCACCGCAAAAATTGTCTTGAAGAATCCACTCTTATAACCAGATACAAAAGATGCAATTACGGCAAGAACAATCAGAATATCTACATAGTTCATAGCTGGACTCCTAAGTACTTTTGCGTATCGCGCTCTAGCTCTTCAATAGTAGTGACAACTCCGATTTTTCTAAAGACAACTCTGCCTTGAGCATCAATAAATAAGGTGATCGGCACTCCCATACCTAAAGTTCCACGCGTACTTCCATCGGGGTCATTGAGGTTTGGCCAACTCATTCCATAAAGCTTCACAAAATCTCGTGCATTTTGCTCATCTGCTTCCTCAACGCTGATACCTATGAGTGAGACTTTTTCTTTATATTTGCTATAGAAATCAACAAAAATTGGCATCTCATCTTTACAAGGCCCACACCAAGATCCCCAGACATTTACCAACACTGGTCCCTTGATCTGCCCGATGTCTATTGTGGAATTACCGTCAAGACATTTCAGTAACGCGGATTTATTTTGAGTTTTTACTGAGGCAATTGATGAGCAATCAACCACAACGCCATTACCAGGTAGAGCTGAAGTTTCTTGACCACAACCGGCGAGAAGCAATAACGCAGCTACAAGTGCGAACCCCTTCATCGGAAATCCTTATCTGTCTTCACAAGTAGCGCTGCCTTCTCTGAATCCATCTCACCAATTCCTACCGAAGGACATATCTTTGCAAGTGTGCATGCTCCACACGCTGGTTTACGTGAATGACATACCCGTCGCCCATGCCAAATCAGGCGTTGCGAGAGGTTAGTCCACTCTGGTTGTGGAATAAGTTCGCCGACTTCATGTTCGACTTTTACTGGATCCATCGATGCGCTCCAGTGAAAGCGACGAGAGAGACGACCGAAGTGTGTGTCGACAGTAATTCCAGGAATACCGAAGGCGTGACCTAGTACAACATTTGCTGTCTTGCGACCAACTCCTGGCAGAGTGATTAACTCATCTAACGTTGCAGGAACCTCCCCATCGAAATCTTCAACGATTTTGGTAGTGAGGCCTTTAATATGTCGAGCTTTTGCGTGATAGAAGCCGAGTGAAAAAATTATCTCTTCGATATCTTCAATCGGAGCCTTTACATATGCTCGAACATTTTTATATTTCTTAAAGAGGCGCGGAGTCACTGAGTTCACACGCTTATCAGTGCATTGAGCTGAAAGGACTGTGGCTATCACTAGTTGGAGTGGGTTCTGGAAATCGAGCTCGCAATCAACCTCTGGGTAGGTTTTAGTGAGCATGCGATAAATAGCGCCTGCGCTTTTTCGAGTTTCGCGATCTGCGCTCATACGAGTAAACTACCCCTGTGTCCATTGAAGATGAAGTCGTACGCAAAGCCCCACTCTTTACCGCACTAGATGATGCTGCCGCCGTTTCGTTGCGCGCATCTATGGATTCGGTAAAGATCGGCAAGGGCGCAATACTTTTTAAAGAGGGCGATAGCGGTGAGCACGTCTACGTCATCGTCGAAGGCAAACTCAAGCTTGGTACTTCAAGTGGAGATGGTCGCGAGAACCTCTTATCCATCCTTGGCCCGGGCGAAATGTTCGGCGAGCTCTCACTCTTTGATCCAGGTCCACGCACATCAGCTGCCACTGCAGTAACTGATGCAAAACTTCTCTCATTAAGCCACGAGAAACTCATTCCATGGCTTCGCGAAAATCCAGAGGTCTCATTGCAACTCTTGGCTCGATTGGCGCAACGTCTTCGTCGTACCAATGAAGCAGTGGGCGATCTTGTCTTCTCAGATGTTCCCGGTCGCGTTGCTAAAGCTCTGATTGATCTTGGTGAGCGTTTTGGTAAGCAAACTCCTGAAGGTCTCTTTGTGCAGCACGAACTGACTCAAGAAGAACTTGCTCAACTTGTCGGCGCATCTCGCGAAACAGTAAATAAAGCGCTTGCTGACTTTGCAGGACGTGGCTGGTTAAAGCTAGATGGTCGTGCAGTATTAATTACTGACCTTGATCGCTTAAGTAAGCGCGGTAAGTAATTACTTCTTAGGCAACTTCAACGGTGAGTTCAACCTCAACCGGTGAATTAAGTGGCAACTCAGCAACACCTAAAGCGCTACGAGCTGCAACTCCTGCTTCGCCCCAAATGTGCATAAATAAC
>Ga0209617_10001495_pt1 | contig 10948 bp, 10 predicted proteins | sample LakEriepJuly2011_2_FD_187459 | JGI IMG/M metagenome (GOLD analysis project Ga0209617, IMG submission 187459) | Freshwater microbial communities from dead zone in Lake Erie, Canada - CCB epilimnion July 2011 (SPAdes) (version 2) | ecosystem: Environmental > Aquatic > Freshwater > Lentic >... | reverse complement strand
TACTAGTTGAAGCAAAAGTGCGCCCATCTGTAATCGTCGAAGCCGTCCTTGAACAATCTGGTTTGTTGTCAGAACTAGCAAATAGCACAGACCCGCAAGATGAAGTTCGGGTTGAGAATTTAAAAGAACTCTTAGCCGTTGCTATGGAGTATGAAGAACGTCCCTTTGAAGAACTCACAGAAGATGAAGAAATCTCACTCTCTGGGTTTCTCGAAAAAGTTTCACTAGTTGCTGATTCAGATCAGATTCCAGAAGGCGAAGATCATGGTGGGGTCATAACTTTAATGACGCTACACACTGCTAAAGGTTTGGAATTTCCAACCGTATTTCTAACCGGTATGGAAGATGGCATTTTTCCGCATTCGCGGACGCTGGGTGAAAAAGATGAGATTGAAGAAGAACGTCGATTGGCTTATGTGGGCTTAACTAGAGCACAAGAGCGACTATATATTTCGCGTGCTGAATATCGTTCTTCTTGGGGCGCCCCAAATTACAATCCACCTTCAAGATTTCTCGATGAGATTCCAACCGATGTAATTGAATGGCGAAATCACAACGTGATCTCTCCATCGCTGATTCGCAAACCACGAGTTGCAACTGCTCCACCACCACGGGCAACTGGGCGCAAAGCGCCATCTGGAATTACATTGGCAATTGGCGATCGTGTGTCACATGACACATTTGGATTAGGCACAGTTGTTGGCACTGCTGGTGAGGGCGATAAGAGCGAGGCAACCATTAACTTCGGACAATACGGCGATAAGCGTTTGCTGTTGCGCTATGCACCTGTCGAGAAGCTCTAGTATTAGGCAGGTTTCACGCGTCGTTCGCGCTCTTACGTAAACAAGGAAAGCGGTTAACTAGTGGATTTATACGAATACCAAGCTCGCGATCTATTTGAAAAGCATGGCGTACCTGTTTTGCCAGCTGCGATCGCAACGACCGCTGATGAAGCTGAAGCAGCTGCTATAAAAGTTGGCGGCAAAGTAGTCGTTAAAGCTCAAGTAAAAGTTGGCGGCCGCGGAAAAGCTGGCGGTGTTAAGTTAGCTGTTGATCCAGCTGATGCTCGCGAAAAAGCTAGCGCAATTTTGGGCATGGACATTAAAGGCCACGAAGTTCGCACCGTAATGATTGCAGCGGCTGCACCGATTGAATCCGAATATTATTTAGCAATTCTGCTTGATCGTTCTAACCACACCTTCTTAGTTATGGCATCTGTTGCCGGTGGCATGGAAATTGAAGAAGTGGCCCACACCGCCCCTGAGAAGTTGGCCAAGATTCCAGTTGATTCCAATGTCGGTATCGATCTGGCTCGTGCTACCGAAATTATTGCAGCTGCAAAATTCCCAGCCGATGTTGCTGATCAAGTTGCATCAGTTCTAGTAAAACTTTGGGAAACATTTGTTTCTGAAGATGCCACACTCGTTGAAGTCAACCCACTAGTTAAAACTTCGGATGGCAAGATCATCGCGCTAGATGGCAAAGTAACTCTCGATGACAATGCTGGCTTCCGTCATCCAGATCACGAAGCACTTGTTGATCAAGCAGCCGAGAACGCGCTAGAGGCTGCAGCTAAAGCTAAGAATTTGAACTATGTAAAACTCGAAGGCCAAGTTGGCATTATTGGTAATGGTGCGGGCTTAGTGATGAGCACACTTGATGTGGTTGCCTACGCTGGTGAAAAATTCGGTGGCGTTCGCCCAGCTAACTTCCTAGATATTGGTGGCGGTGCATCAGCTCAAGTTATGGCCGATGGGCTCTCAATTATCTTGGGCGATAAAGATGTGAAGAGCGTCTTTGTAAATGTTTTCGGCGGCATAACCGCGTGCGATGCGGTAGCAAATGGCATCGTCCAAGCCCTTGAATTACTTGGCGCACAGGCCACTAAGCCAATTGTGGTTCGCCTTGATGGCAACAACGTTGTCGAAGGTCGCGCAATTTTGACAGCAGCTGCACACCCGCTAGTTGAACAGCTAGACACTATGGATGGCGCTGCAAATCGTGCAGCAGAATTGGCGGCTAAGTAAATGTCGATCTTCATTAACGCTGATTCAAAAATTATCGTTCAGGGTATGACTGGTTCTGAAGGAACTAAGCACACTCGTCGCATGCTCGCATCAGGGTCCAAAGTTGTCGGTGGCGTAACACCAGGCAAAGGTGGTCAATCTGTTGAGATCGACGGCCACAACTTGCCAGTTTTTAATACTGTGGGCGAAGCAATGACGGCAACCGGCGCCAATGTTTCAGTTGTTTTCGTACCGCCTAAGTTTGCAAAGGCAGCAGTTGTCGATGCCATCGATGCCGCAATGCCACTAGTAGTTGTTATCACCGAAGGAATTCCGGTTCACGATTCAGCTAGTTTCTATGCTTACTCGTTAACTAAAGGAACCACTCGCATCATTGGGCCAAACTGCCCAGGTTTAATTAGTCCTGGTAAATCAAATGTCGGAATCATTCCGGCAAATATCACAGGTGCTGGCCCAATTGGTTTAGTTTCCAAGTCCGGCACATTGACTTACCAAATGATGTTTGAACTTCGCGATATCGGATTTAGTACTGCAGTTGGTATTGGTGGCGACCCAGTAGTCGGCACTACACATATCGATTGTTTGCGAGCCTTTCAAGATGATCCCGAAACAGAAGCGATCGTAATGATTGGTGAAATCGGTGGCGATGCTGAAGAACGTGCTGCTGCATTTATCGCGCAATATGTAACTAAGCCAGTTGTTGGTTATGTTGCTGGCTTTACCGCTCCTGAAGGCAAGACCATGGGTCACGCCGGTGCGATCGTTTCGGGTTCATCCGGAACTGCGCAAGGCAAGAAAGATGCCCTAGAAGCTGCTGGCGTTAAAGTGGGTCAAACCCCAAGTGAAACGGCGCGTTTATTGCGCGCCATTATGGGTCGCTAACAACAATGTTCCAGCGAGTCCTTGCGGTCACGTTGGCTCAAGTTGTACGCAGTATTTCGGTTGTACTTCTACCGATCGCTTTTCTTTCGCTAATTGCATGGGCGACAGCAGGCAGCACAAATGGAAATACTTCTGATCCAGTCCGAGCCGCAATCTGGCTTTGGTTGGGCGCCCATCATTTAGCTTTTAATCTAACTATTTCAGCAGGCGCTGCAGCTGGTTGGTTAACTTATCTACCACTGGGTGCATTGCTATTTCCAATCTTGGCCATTCGTAGTGGTTTTAAACGCAGCATCGAGCGGTTAGATAACGATTATCAAAGTATTGCGTTAGCTCGCACGCTATTTGTTTCGTTATATGTAGGAATCACTGCTGCTATTGCTTTCTTTGTTACAACAGATACGGTCAAACCAGTTTGGTATTTAACGCCACTTGTCACAATTCCGATTGTCACACTTTCAGTCCTAAGCGCTGAACGCCGAAAGGTTTCGTCGCAGCCAATTTTCTTTGCTACTCGCATCATTGCCGCCTTCTTGGGTTTTGCATTCTTAGTTTTGGGTATCTCACTACTGGTTAATTTGTCGGTAGTTAAGGATTTGACTCAAGTGCTTGAACCTGGAATTTTAGGCGGATTATTACTACTGATTTTAAATGTGCTCTATTTGCCCAATGCTGCCGTCGCAACTATTGGTTATTTCGCTGGCGTTGGATTCGGAATCGGCAACGGAACCATAATTTCACCGTTGTCATATCAAGTTCCAGAAATTCCAGCGCTACCAATCCTGGGCGCTCTACCTACTGGAAAATTCCAGTGGGCCCTAATTGCAGTTCTGCTCTTTGTTGCAGCTGGTGTTGCACTAACAAGTTGGACGCTAAATCAACGTCCCGAAGTACTTTGGCAAACCTTTACTTTAGTTTTATTAGCAATTGCCTTTATAAGTTGGGCCGCTAGTGGATCCTTGATGACCGAGGCACTTAGCGCAGTCGGTGTTTCAATCTGGAAAGTGACACTTGCCATTGGCGTGGAAATGGCCATTGGCATTGGTTTGGCGCGAGTTCTGCCGCGGTTAGATCGAGCTAGATGAAGAAAGTCGTAGTTCTGGCTAGCGGATCGGGCACCTTAGCCCGAGCAATCTTCGCCGCTGAAAAGGGCTACGAAATCACCGCCCTGATCTGTGATCAGCCTGCTGCCAAAGTAATTGGCATTGCAAATGAATTCGGTATTAAAGTTGAAATAGTTGAGCTAATCGGGGATCGCGCAAACTGGGATCAAGCGCTGCTTTCATTAGCCTCAAAGTATCAACCAGATCTGATTGTCTGCGCTGGCTTTATGCGTATCTTGGCACCGCAATTCGTACAGAGTTTTAAAGTTATCAATAGTCACCCAGCTTTATTGCCACTTTTCCCAGGTGCACATGCCGTGCGTGATGCACTTGCAGCCGGGGTGAGCGAAACTGGCACGACTATTCATTGGGTTGATGAGGGTATTGATACTGGCGAGATCATCGCGCAGGAACGCCTAGAGATCACACCAACTGATACCGAAGAATCCTTACACGAACGCATTAAGATTATCGAACGCGGTCTCATCGTTGCGACCATTCCGCAAATACTGGCCGAGTTAAAGTAGAAGGCAGCGCTGTTAATGAGCAATCGCAAACCGATCCGTCGAGCGTTACTAAGTGTTTACGATAAAGATCGTCTGCTCGAAATTGGCGCAGCACTTAGCAAAGCTGGCGTTGAGATTCTTTCAACCGGTTCAACTGCGGCAAATTTAGCTGCTGCTGGTATTGCAGTTACTGAAGTTAGTGATTACACCGGCTTTCCCGAAATCATGGGTGGACGCGTAAAAACTCTGCACCCACGAGTGCACTCGGGCATCTTGGCTGATCAAAATAATCCAGATCATTTAGCCGCGATTGCAGAACTGGATATTAAACCTTTTGATTTAGTGATTATTAATCTTTATCCATTTGCTGCAACTATTGCAGCTGGTGCCACCTTTGCCGAAGCAATTGAGCAGATTGATATTGGTGGGCCATCAATGTTGCGTGGTGCGGCTAAGAATCATGGTTCAGTAGCCGTAATTAGCCAGACTTCACAATATGACCAATTACTAGGCGCTATAGCAGCTGGTGGCTTTACCAATGAAGAGCGTCAGCAGTTAGCACTTGAAGTTTTTAGAACTACAGCTGAATACGATTTAACGATCGCGAATTGGTTAGGCCAACAAGGCACAGATCTGAAGTTGCCGACTTGGTTCGGGGCTATCTATAAACAGGAAAATACTTTGCGCTATGGCGAGAATCCACATCAAAGCGCAGTAATTTATAAATCAACCGGGCACGGAATCGTTGGCGCCAAGCAACTTCACGGCAAAGAGATGTCCTTTAATAATTACACCGATGCTGACGCCGCATGGCGAGCAGCGCTAGATCACAGTGACCCAGCTGTTGCGATTATCAAGCATGCTAATCCTTGCGGTATTGCGACAGGTTCCAACATTTCAGCCGCTTACTTAAAGGCACACGAGTGCGATCCAGTTTCAGCATTTGGGGGAGTAGTTGCTGCTAATCGCAAAGTTGATCTAGCGATGGCCGAACCACTTTCTAAAATATTCACTGAGGTTTTAATTGCGCCAGCATTTGATGCTGATGCGCTAGAAGTATTAATGAAAAAACCTTCGATTCGAATTCTGAAATGCGATTTAACCGCGATTGATCCAGTTGAGCTACGCCCGGTATCTGGCGGAGCGCTTTTGCAGGAAAGCGATTTGATTGATGCTCCCGGTGATAGCGCAGTTAATTGGGTGCAAGTTTCCGGAAATCCGGTTAGTGCGCAAACGCTAAAAGATTTAGAGTTTGCTTGGCGATCAGTTCGCGCTGTAAAGAGCAATGCCATCTTGCTTGCTAAAGATAGCGCCGCGGTTGGAATTGGAATGGGCCAAGTAAATCGGGTGGATTCGGCAAAATTAGCGGTTGATCGGGCCGGTGATCGCGTCGCTGGTTCTGTTGCAGCAAGTGATGCTTTCTTCCCATTTGCCGATGGCTTACAGATATTAATTGATGCTGGTGTTATCGCAGTGGCCCAACCTGGTGGCAGCGTGCGCGATGAAGAGGTAATCGCGGCAGCCGTCGCTGCCAATGTTGCAATGTTCTTCACTAGTACAAGACACTTCTCCCATGCATAAAGCGCGGATACTCGATGGCAAAGCTTTAGCCACAATTGTTAAAGCAGATCTGCGCACCCGCACCGAAGCTCTAAAAGTTCGCGGCATAACACCAGGTTTAGGAACGGTTCTAGTTGGCGATGATCCAGGTTCACATTCCTACGTTGCTGGCAAGCATCGCGATTGCGAAGAAGTTGGCATTAATTCAATTCGAGTTGATCTACCAGCATCTGCAACGCAAGCAGATGTTATGGCTGCAATCAAAGATTTAAATTCGGCAAAAGAGTGCACTGGTTACATTGTGCAGTTGCCGATGCCAAACGGTATCAATGCGCAAGCGATTCTCGAAGCGATTGATCCGGCCAAAGATGCCGACGGATTACACCCAATGAATCTAGGTCGATTAGTTAGTGGATATGCAGCACCGCTGCCGTGCACGCCTCGCGGTATCGTCGCGTTATTGCGTCATTACGAAGTTGCAATAGCAGGGGCTGAAGTTTGTGTAATTGGTCGTGGCTTAACAGTTGGTCGCCCACTTGGATTATTACTAACACGCAAAGAAGAAAATGCCACAATTACTTTGACGCATACCGGTACTAAAGATTTAGCTAAGCATGTTAAGCAAGCTGACATTGTGGTTGCGGCAATTGGAAAAGCACACTTCTTAACTGCCCAAATGATTAAGCCAGGCGCCACTGTTCTAGATGTTGGAATTTCACGAACTGAAGCTGGGTTGCTGGGCGATGTCCATCCGGATGTTTTTGAAGTTGCTGCAAACGTTGCCCCAATGCCTGGTGGCGTTGGCCCAATGACCCGTGCGATGCTACTTACCAATGTGGTTGAGGCATGCGAGTAATTTCCTATTCCTCTTATGCATTAGTGGCTGCTGGCGTGGTTGCCGGCGCACTCGGATTAGTGCGAACTGGATCACTTTTAATCGCAGTGGGCACAGGCCTTTTTGCCATTTCGCAGCGTGGGCAACGCAAAATTGAACTCTACTTACCACTAGCTATTTCGATTAGCCTCTTTGTGTTGGCGCTAGCACTTCCGCGTGGGCGATAGGATTTACCTCGACCTCAAGATATTCCTTACATTCAGGAGAACTGCAAATGGGTAGCAAAGTCACAGTAGTAGGCGCCGGATTCTATGGTTCAACCACCGCAATGCGCTTAGCTGAATACAACATTTTCGACACCGTAGTTCTCACCGATATTCTCGAAGGTAAGCCAGAAGGTTTGGCGCTAGATATGAACCAATCTCGTTCAATCGAAGGTTTCGAAACAAAAATTATTGGCGCAACCACAACAGCAGATGGCGCTGGCTATGAAGCAACTGCAAATTCAGATGTAGTGGTTATTACTGCTGGTCTGCCCCGCAAGCCAGGCATGAGCCGCATGGATCTAATTGATGTAAACGCTGGCATCGTTCGCGGCGTTGCTGAAAATATTGCCAAGCATTCACCAAATGCCGTGATCATCGTGGTTTCAAATCCATTAGATGAAATGACCGCACTTGCTCAACTAGCTACTGGTTTTCCAAAGCACCGAGTTATCGGTCAAGCTGGCATGTTAGATACTGCTCGCTTTACTGACAACGTAGCTGAAAAACTAGGCGTTAAAGTTTCATCAGTTAAGACGCTGACTCTCGGTTCACATGGTGACACCATGGTTCCAGTTCCAAGTCGTTGCACAGTAGAGGGCAAGCCACTTAGCGAATTGCTTTCAGAAGCCGATATCGATGCCCTAGTTGATCGCACTCGTAATGGTGGCGCTGAAGTTGTGGCACTACTTAAGACTGGTTCTGCTTACTACGCACCATCAGCTGCTGCTGCTCGTATGGCTAAGGCAGTCATCGAAGATTCAGGTGCGGTAATGCCAGTGTGTGCATGGGTCGATGGCGAATATGGAATTTCTGGTGTCTATCTAGGCGTTGAAGCCGAGATCGGTCGCACCGGCATTAAGAAAGTTGTGGAAAGTGATTTAACTGAATCTGAAATTGCGGCCCTAAAGGTTGCAGCTGAAGCTGTTCGTGCAAAACAAGCCGATGTTCAAACTCTTTAAGGAGTCGCTGTAAATGTCAAAGATTAAAGTAACCGGAACCGTTGTCGAACTAGATGGCGATGAAATGACTCGCATCATCTGGCAGTTCATCAAGGATTCCTTGATCTTGCCTTATCTAGATGTGAATCTTGAGTACTACGACTTGGGAATGGAAAACCGTGATGCAACTGATGATCAGGTAACTATTGATTCAGCCCATGCAATTCAAAAGCATGGCGTTGGCATCAAGTGCGCAACAATTACTCCTGATGAAGCCCGCGTTGAAGAATTCGGTCTAAAGAAGATGTGGAAGTCTCCTAACGGAACTGTTCGCAATATTCTCGGCGGCGTAATTTTCCGCGAGCCAATCATCATCAGCAATGTTCCGCGTTTGGTCCCACACTGGACTAAGCCAATCGTTATTGGCCGTCACGCATTTGGTGATCAATACCGTGCAACAGATTTCAAGGTTCCTGGCGCTGGCAAGCTAACAATGACTTTTGTGCCAGAAGATGGTTCTGCTCCAATTGAGCACACCGTTTATGATTTCAAGTCATCTGGTGTTGCGATGGGTATGTATAACCTCGATGAATCAATCCGTGACTTTGCTCGCGCATCACTAAATTACGGATTACAGCGAAAGTACCCGGTTTATCTTTCAACTAAGAACACAATTCTAAAAGCCTACGATGGCCGCTTTAAAGATATCTTCGAAGATATTTACCAAGCTGAATTCAAGGCGCAATTTGAAGCAGCTGAAATTTGGTACGAGCACCGCCTAATTGATGACATGGTTGCTATGTCATTGCGCATGGAAGGTGGCTACGTCTGGGCATGTAAGAACTACGACGGTGATGTGCAATCAGATACCGTCGCACAGGGTTACGGCTCACTTGGTTTGATGACCTCAGTATTGATGACACCAGATGGAAAGATTGTGGAATCTGAAGCAGCGCACGGCACAGTGACTCGTCACTATCGTGATCACCAAAAGGGCAAAGCAACCTCAACAAATCCAATTGCATCAATCTTTGCTTGGACTCGTGGCTTAGCCCACCGCGCAAAGCTTGATAACAATGCCGAGTTAGCCGAGTTCTGTGACACGCTAGAGCGAGTTTGTATTGAAACTGTTGAACAAGGCAAGATGACAAAGGACTTGTCGCTCTTGATTTCAAAGACAGCTCCTTACCAAACTACCCAAGAATTCTTGAGTTCAATCGATGAGAATCTAAAGAAGGCTATGGCCTAATAGCGCCTTCATAAATTAAGTAAGCAGTAAAAAACCCCGCCGATTAATACCGGCGGGGTTTTTATTTAAGCTTGAATTAGATGCGCTCACCAGTTGTTGAATTGAATAGGTGAACTGCAGCTGGTTTAGCAGTAACTGTCACTGTTTGTCCTGGCTTTGGTGGATTCTTTGGATCCCAACGCACAATTACTTGAGCGCCTTCTTCAGTGACATTTGCAAATTTAACTGAAGAATCAACTGGAGTTCCGTATACGAATGCATCAGCACCGAGTTCTTCAACTACTTCAACTAGAACATCGAAGCCAGTAGAAGAAGGTGTGAAGCCTTCTGGGCGAATACCAACTGTGATTGTTGCACCTGCACTTGCTGGTACCGCGAGACTTAATCCGCCTAGCTTTGCTTGCCCACCTGATACAGGTGCGTTAAGCAAGTTCATGGCAGGAGAACCAATAAAGCCAGCAACGAAAGCATTTGCTGGGTTATCGTAAAGATTACGTGGGGTATCTACTTGTTGTAGGAAACCATCTTTTAGAACTGCTACGCGATCGCCCATGGTCATAGCTTCGACTTGATCGTGCGTTACATAAACAGTTGTGATTCCAAGACGACGCTGCAACGCAGCAATCTGAGTACGTGTAGCAACACGCAACTTGGCATCAAGGTTTGAAAGTGGTTCATCCATTAAGAAAACTTGTGGTTCGCGAACAATCGCACGACCCATAGCAACGCGCTGACGTTGTCCGCCAGAAAGTGCTTTTGGTTTGCGCTCAAGGTATGGCTCAAGATCAAGCAACTTTGCCGCTTCTTTAACACGACGGTCGCGTTCTTCTTTTGGCTTGCCGGCGATCTTTAGGGCAAAGCCCATGTTCTCGGCAACTGTCATATGTGGGTAAAGTGCATATGACTGGAATACCATCGCGATGTCGCGATCTTTTGGCGCAACATTTGTTACGTCGCGATCACCGATCAAAATACGACCGGCATCGATCTCTTCAAGACCGGCCAACATACGAAGTGATGTTGATTTACCGCAACCTGAAGGACCAACTAGAACGAGAAATTCACCATCATTAACAGTGAGTTCGAGTTCATTAACTGCAGGCACAGTTGTGCCTGGGTAGATACGTGATGCTTTGTCGAATACGACATTTGCCATTTGATTTCTTCCTTATCCGGGCAGGTACGTGCCCGACGATCCGTTGGAGTAAGGCGATTACGGCGGATGCCGTGATCGGTGCGCAAAGGCTACCCACCGAGTGCGGGAAAGGGCAATATCAGAAGCGAAACCCCGTTCGTGGCGCGTATAGTTGGCTTTCTCATGGAGCCCCACTCGCTTACCCAGATACTGGGCAATGTTGCCGTCGTTTTTCTCTTAATCCTGTTGGGTTCGATATTTGTGGCCGCCGAAATCGCCCTGATCTCGCTGCGTGAAAGCCAAATCAAGCAGATAGCGCTAAAGGGCAAACGAGGCGCGCGGGTTGCGGCATTGGCCGAAAATCCAAACCGATTCTTAGCGGCAGCTCAAGTGGGCGTGACTTTCTGTGGATTTTTATCAGCAGCCCTCGGCGCCGAACGGTTAGGC
>Ga0209617_10001487_pt1 | contig 10965 bp, 8 predicted proteins | sample LakEriepJuly2011_2_FD_187459 | JGI IMG/M metagenome (GOLD analysis project Ga0209617, IMG submission 187459) | Freshwater microbial communities from dead zone in Lake Erie, Canada - CCB epilimnion July 2011 (SPAdes) (version 2) | ecosystem: Environmental > Aquatic > Freshwater > Lentic >... | reverse complement strand
TGGCCCAGCGTGCGGTGTTCGAACTCGCTGCCGAAGGCGTTGGCGCAGATCCAGAGGCAGGCGAGGGCGTACGCCAGGGCTGCAAAGACGGAGAGACTTTCGAACACCCCTTTTGCAAACATGGCATTCACTGCCACGGCCAGGAACGCGAGGCTGGCTCCGGGCATCTGGGCCCAAGTCTCCATCTGGAGACTCGGGTTTGTCAGCAGCCCACTCCATTTCACCAGCAGGGCCAGCAACGTTCCGATCACCGTCCAAGAGGCTAGACCGGGCACCAGGGAAACTGGCTCCAAGGTCTCGGGGGCCATCATCCAGCCCAGCCATTGACCGGCCGCTGGAGCCATCACCAATAGCATCAGCGGTATCAGCCGGGCCCAGGGGCTGCGCCAAGGAATCCTTGCGGCGATCATAGCCGACCTCCCGATTTCGCCACTTCCATGAAGATCTCCTCCAAGGTCAGCGAAGTCACCGTGAGGTCGCGGCCGCCCAAGTCCTCCAAGCGCTGGCGCATCGGGCCAGGCTCACCTTCGATCAGCACCTCCAGGGTCCGTCCCCGGCGTCGGACGGTACGTGCCCCGGGCAGGGCCGAGTCGGGCGGTGGGTCTTGGGCGAACTCCGCCTGCACGCGCAGGAATCGCGACCGGGCCTCGTCGGCGTCGGCGGTCATCACGGCCTTGCCGGCATCCAAGATGGTGAAGCGGTCGATGAGCCCTTCGAACTCGCTGATCAGGTGCGTGGAAACGAGCACGGTGCGTTCTCCGGGATCGGCATCTTGATAGGCGCCGATGACCGTCTGGATGAACTCCCGGCGGATCAAGGGGTCCAAGCCCGAGGTGGGTTCATCGAGCACCAGCAGCTCGGGCTCGGCGGCGATGGCTCCGATGAGGGCCAACTGCGTGCGCTGCCCTTTGCTCAGCCCGCTGGTGGGCGCGGCGGGATCGAGCTGGAAGCGCTCCAGCAATCGTTTCTCGAGGTCCGGGTTCCAGCGCGGTCGGAAACTGGCCAAGTAATCGAGCGCCTCGCCCACGCGCATCCACGGATAGAACGCCACGAAGTCGGGCACATAGGCTAGGCGGGCCTTCACGGCCTCTTCTTCACGCACCGGATCCAGCCCGAAGACCCGGATGGTTCCCTGCTGCGGGCGCAGCAAGTTGAGCAGGCACTTGAGGGTGGTGGTCTTGCCGGCACCGTTGCGGCCGAAGAAGCCGTAGCAGCGGCCGCGTTCCACGGTCATGGACAGGCCGTGGACCGCCTCGGTTCGGTCGTAGCGGAGGCTCAGGTCGCGGATCTCGATCGCAGGAGTGCTCATAGGGGGCGTCGGTTCGAAGGTTCGGAGATTCAGTAGCGGGCGATGGGGCGGGCGATGGTGCTAGCGATGGTGCTGGCGATGGGGGCGGGAGAACTCAATCCCGCGAGGCGTGATGGTCTTTCTGGCGCAAGTGAAATGCTTCCAGGCGTTCGATCAGGAGCGACTGGAGTTCGGTGTCTGAAATTTGCAGGTGATGGGCTTGAACGATCACCGCGTCGAGCGCCTCGGCCAGTCGGCCTGAGCGCACCGACTTGCGCAGCGGTGAGGCTCCGCCGTCTTTCAGAAAACAGCCCGAACCCTGGCGGGTTTCGATGACCGACTCGGACTCCAGCTCGGCATAAGCCCGGGCTACGGTGTTGCGGTTGATACGCAAGTCTTCGGCGAGGGCCCGGACCGAGGGCAGGGGGTCGCCAGATCGGATTAATCCGGTGGCTGCGGCCACCTTCACCTGCTGGACAATTTGCAGGTAGACCGGGACACCGGATTGGAAGTCGATTCGGGCGATCATCGGAGGCGTGGTTTAAAAGTGTCCTATGACACTATGACAGTCAAACTAAAATCGTTCGAATGCCGCGCACGGGCAAAAGCGTCCGATACAGACATGCGTTGGATTGCCTTTTTGTCGTCGTTCCCTGCTTGGGTCCTACCCCTGTCGGCGGCCTTCCTGGTGGTCCGACCGGACGCCAATATCGGGGGCAATGGCGCACCTCATCACCCGTTCAGATCCTTGCCCGAAGCGTTGACGGCGGGTGCGGCCATTCGGGCCGCCAATCCGGATGAGCCGGTCACGTTGCTGTTGCAGCGCGGGCGCTATGAACTGAAGGAGACGCTCAAGATCGGTGCGGCCCATTCGGGAATCACGCTGCGGTCCGCGGTTCCCGGCCAGGCCGTGTTGAGCGGTGGCCGTCGCATCACCGGTTGGAAAGAGGCGCCGGGAGGTCAAGGCCTCTGGGAGGTTCGCCTTCCGGAATTCACCAATGGCCGGCCGGCGTTTCATCATCTTTTCGTCAACGGCCAGCGGGCGCAGCGGGCGCGGACGCCGAACAGTGGTTTTTTCCAAACCCGTGCTGCTCTGGGAACTCAATCCCCCATCGACCTCCCGTTTCGCTCCGGAGACCTGAAGCCCGAATGGGCTCGATATCCGGAGGCCCAAGTGGTGCTGCTCATGAAATGGACCGACTGGCACTTGCCCCTGGTGGCGGTGGATACCGACAAGGGAGTCGCAGAACTCCTGGGTGGCCCCCGAGCCGCGTGGATGGACGAGCCGGACGCCCGCTACTGGGTGGAAAACGTACCCGATGCCCTCGACCAACCGGGTGAATGGTATCTCGACACCCAGACAGGCTGGCTGAGGTACCTGGCTCCCCGGGGAGTCAACCTGAACCGGGTGCCGGTCGTTGCCGCTCGCCTCACCGAATTGGTTCGGATCGAGGGAGATGAAGAATTGGGAAGCCTGGTTCAAGGGGTGACGTTTTCGGGAATCACCTTCGCCGAAACCGATGACGGCATACCGAGTGAAGGACTCCAATCGCCCCAGTCGGCGGTTCCCATTCGGGGCGCTTTCCGGGCGACCCACGCGACGGATTGCGTCATTGAGGATTGCACCTTTGCCAACCTCGGTGGGTATGCGCTGGAGCTGGGGCGGGGCGCTCAACGGTGGCGGGTGACCGGTAATTTGGTTCGCGATATCGGTGCGGGTGGACTGCGCATCGGAGAGCCGGGCGATTCTCAGCCTAGTGCCCGGGATGCGTGTCATTCCCACCAAATTACCGACAACGAGATCCTTCGGCTGGGGCGTGTCTTCCCGGCCGGTTGTGGGGTGATTGTCTTCCAGTCGGGCACCAACACTATCGCCCACAACCACATCGCAGATTTGTATTATACGGGCATCTCAGTGGGTTGGAACTGGGGTTACCAAGAGACCCCGTGTCGGGCCAACGTCATCGAGTACAATTTGGTCGAGCGAGTGGGGCAGGGTCGGCTCAGTGACATGGGCGGATTTTACACCCTCGGGCCCCAGCCCGGCACGGTGATCCGCAACAACATCTTCCGCGACATCCAGAGTTACCGATACGGCGGATGGGCGCTGTACACCGATGAAGGCAGCTCCGGCATTGTCGTTGAGAACAACATCGCCACCCGTTGTACCGATGCCGGATTCCACCAGCACTACGGCCGCGACAACGTGATCCGCAACAATCTGCTGGCCTGGAATACCAACCACTCGGTCATGCGCACTCGGTCGGAGCCGCACCGGTCCTTCTGGTTCACCAACAATGTGATCATTACCCAATCGGGAACTTTGCTCGGGAGCGACTGGAGCGGTGGCACGAACCAATTTACGAGCGACGGCAACCTATGGTTCGACCGTCGCCAAGGCACCAATGTCGCGGCCTATCGATTTGCTGGTCAGACGTGGGACCAATGGCGGCAACGCGGGCAAGAGGTCCATTCGCGGATTGCTGACCCGTTGCTGGTCGATCATGAGCATCCAGAAAAAGGGCTTCGGAAAAGCTCGCCGGCTTATGCGGTGGGATTTCAGCCCATCGATGTCAGCACAGTGGGCCCGCGTCCCAAGGACCGTCGTCAGCGACCTGTGGCTGCGCCTTGAGAGGAGTCTGAATCTTGGCCAGCGGGGGGGGCGAGTACCGGAATCGCAATCGATGAGGTTCAGATCGCAGCGGCCGCTAGTTCACTGAGGTCGATGACGACTGAAAGCACTCCGGAGTGGAAAGCTTCTCGGATGACTCGATCCATGAGCTCTTTGGGTGTCTTTTTGCCGAGGAGCCCGATCGTCTCGGACACCCGTTGGCGCAGTTTCCGCAGTGGTCGGAGGAACGGGGCCGCGGAGAGGCAATGCCCGAGCAAGGTGTGTGCTTGGATGATGCTGCGAATATGGTCTGCATTACCCGGCAGAGACGGTGTGACTGCGACAGGATGCTCTGTTTTTCGGAGCACGGCTGTGACATTCCCGCCATCGGCCGAAGTAAACGTGCGGACTACTTCAAAACCGGCCTGGCGCCCCAGGGCGGCCAACGTGGCGTCGTTGAAGTTGTAGAGGTGAGCCCGATGGAATCGGTGGGACGGGGCCTGACAGACCGCCTCCACATTCGGGACTTCGATCCACAGCAACCCGCCCGTGCGGAGCCACCCCCGGATGAGTCGCATCGCTTGCAAAGGACAGTCCAGATGCTCCATCACGTGGAAGAGCGTCACGGCCGAGAGGGAGCCCGGATCAATCGATGCCTCCTGCCAACTGCCCGAGGTCACCGGAACGTGCAGACGCTCTCGAGCGAATCGCGCATAGCCGGCGTTGGGCTCGATGCCGCTTGCTGGGAATCCTAACTGACGAAGCACATAGACAACCTCCCCACCACCCGCTCCCAGATCGAGAACGGTTTCTCCAGGGGGCAAATCTCCCCGAAGTTGGCGGCATCGCTCCACGGCGACGCGAGCGGCCCGCAAGGTGTGACGGGGTTTGGGTTCCAGGGTTCCCTTGTAGTCTTGGCGGTACTCTTCGCGGTAGTAGGCTGCCAAGGCATCGGCGCTGGGCCGCGGGTCATTCCAAACGAGTCCGCAGTGGGAGCACATCACCACTTGCAGGGGAGATGCGTCACGGTCGTGAGTCGCAACGATTTCCACGTTGTGGTTTCCACACAGCTCACAAGGGACTGTGGCGATCTGCTGAACTGGGACCATGTATTTGAGAGTCTGACTTGAACTCAACAAATTTTAAAGTTCTGACGTGCTCGAACTCCTATTAGGACGCGGGGTGAGGGACAGGCTTGTCGGTTTGAGTCGGCGCTGATTTTCCGGAAGGCTTCGTCGCAATGGAACGTTACGGATATCTCCACCGGGTCACCTATGCCGACTGCACGGTGGGAAACCACATTTACTACGGCCGCTACCTCGAACTCCTCGAGGCGGCCCGGGGTGAGTGGTTTCGCTCGATGGGCAAATCCTTCGCCGACTGGCAGGCGGCAGGGCTGATTTTCCCGGTCCTCGAAGTTCAGATCCACTACCGGAGTCCCGCCCGCTACGATGAGGTGCTGACAATCGAAGTGTGGGTGCTTGAGGCGCGGGGCGTACGGTTGAACGTGGGCTACCGCGTTCTGGGTTCGGAGGGACGGGTGCGCGTCGAAGGGCACACTTACCACGTGTGCACCAATCTGGAAGACAAACCCCGTCGGCTGCCCGCGGAATTGATGTCGGCACTCGGAGTCCCAGCGGGAGGCCTTCGCAGCTCGGAATCAGAGAAGGAAACTACTACAACCCAGTTGCAGTCACCGGGGTGAGCATTCGGAGGCCAAGTTTCTTGGATCTCCTGACCGGAGGGCTTGATGAGCGTGCCCGAAAATCGCTCGATGGACGGTCCTGCTCAGTTGACCGACTGGGCCAAGACTTCTTCGAAATCTACCAACTCGTGGATTTGGATCAGGAACCAGCGGTCGATCTTGGTGAGGTGGAAGACCTCCTCGATGCTGAATCCAGCCCGGAACGCGTGCCGGATGAAGAAAATGCGCTCGGCATTCGGGGCGCTGAGCTTTCGGGAGATGAGGTCCTTAGGCAGGATTTCTCGATCGCCATAGCTGTGGGTACCAATGCGCCAGGGTTTGCCATCGCCGCCGAGGCCGCTGCGGCCGATTTCTAGCGAACGCAGGCACTTCTGCAGCGATTCCTTGAAGGTGCGTCCGATGGCCATGGCCTCGCCGACGCTCTTCATCTGAGTGGTGAGGGTTGGGTCGGCCTGGGGGAACTTCTCGAAGGCGAATCGCGGGATCTTGGTCACCACGTAGTCGATGGTCGGCTCGAAGCTGGCCGGGGTCTCGCGGGTGATGTCGTTGCGTATCTCGTCGAGCAGGTAGCCCACCGCCAGTTTGGCTGCGATCTTGGCGATCGGGAAACCGGTCGCCTTGGAAGCGAGGGCCGAGCTGCGGCTGACCCGCGGGTTCATCTCGATGATGACGATGCGCCCGGTGTCGGGATGCACGCCGAACTGGATGTTCGAACCGCCTGTCTCGACACCCACGGCACGGATCACCGCGAAGCTTTGATCGCGGAGCATTTGGTACTCCTTGTCGGTCAGCGTCTGAATCGGGGCCACCGTGATGGAGTCGCCGGTGTGAACGCCCATCGGATCGAAGTTTTCGATGGAGCAGATGATGACGCAGTTGTCGGCGCGGTCGCGCATGACCTCCATCTCGTACTCCTTCCAGCCAAGGAGCGATTCTTCCACGAGGATTTCGCTGACCGGGGACAGGTCGAGTCCGCGCTTGGCGATCTCTTCGAATTCCTCGCGGTTGTAGCCGATGCCGCCGCCGGTGCCGCCCAGCGTGTAAGCCGGCCGGATGATGAGCGGATAGCGGCCGATCCGGGCCGCGATGGCTCGGGCCTCTTCGAGAGTGTGCGCCGTGCCGCTGATGGGGACATCCAGTCCGATGGACAACATCAGGTCTTTAAAAATCTGACGGTCTTCGCCCTTTTCGATGGCGTCGGCCTTGGCGCCGATCATCTCCACATCAAGCCGCTCGAGCGTGCCTGAGCGGTGCAGTTTCATGGCCGTGTTCAGCGCTGTTTGGCCGCCCAGCGTCGGCAGCAGAACCAGCTTACCGGTAGCCCCCAGGCGCTTCATTTCGGCCTGCTCGCGCACGATGATTTTCTCCACCGCCTCCGGCGTCACCGGCTCGATGTAGGTTCGGTCTGCGAACTCCGGATCGGTCATGATGGTGGCCGGGTTGGAGTTGACGAGGATCACACGGTAGCCCTCTTCCCGCAGTGCTTTGCAGGCCTGGGTTCCCGAATAATCGAATTCACAGGCCTGTCCGATGATGATCGGGCCCGCGCCAATGATGAGGACGGAGTGGATGTCGGTGCGCTTCGGCATGGTCAGAAAAGCTGGCGGATGAAACACGGTCCTTGCCCGGCCGGCGACCGAAATCTCAGGGGCTTGCCGGGCTTGCTGGGCAGGCTCCCGCTTGGTCGAACCTGGGGCGACGCCCGCCGGTAGGCAGGTTGAGTACGGATTATAGACCGCACTTTTGGAGCATGGCCTGAATGGCTTCCGGGGTGGACTCGAGTTGGGAGGCGCCGGCCAGCAGATCTGAGGCTTCGACCCCATACCAATGGCGTTTTTTTGGGTCGCACAGACCGGCGATATTGATGGGTGCCACCGTTTCAGACACCCGGGCTATCCAGTCAGCGGTGGGTTGTCGGCCGGCCTCGGCAAGGAGGGACTGGACGGCGGGCCCTAGTCGCGGGTGGCTTCGCAGCAGGAACCCTGGGGCTAGGTGGGGCTTGCCTAACCGGAGGGCCGTTTCTGAAAAGCTGGCGCTCGCGAAGTAAAGCATGGTGAGGGCTTCGAACGCATCGGGCTTGCCCAGCACTCGATAGGCCCCACCAATGAGCCTGGCTGTAGCATCGAGGTCGGCCAGCGTGTCGGCCTCATACTGGGTCAGGGCGCTTTCCGGGCAACCGGCCTCCAGTGCTCGTGCCAGTCGATCGATCCCTAGGAGGGACAACACAAAACCGGTAGAAAAGAGCGGGTCCACGAATCCGGCGGCCATGGGCAATTGCGCCCATCGAGGCCCGACGCATCGGGAGGTTCGGAAGGCCAGAGGTTCGGTGCGTGCCCAAGGGCGGAGGAGTTGGGCGGGGGCGAACTGCCGCCCGATCGAGGGAAAGCGTTCAAGGAAAAGGCGCCAAGCCTCGGCCGGCTCGATCATGGGGGGCTGGTCTAGATTCGCCACTTCTGCAAAACCAGCGCTGGTGACACCGTTATTGAAGCGCAGTACCCACATCCAGCCGCCATCGAAGGTGTGGTGTAGGGCGGCATCATCCGGAGGAAAGGGAGCACCGCTGAAAACAGGGTTGTCCTGGGCCCAGGAACCCACCCCGGTGAAATGCGAAAATTGCGCCCGGGTTCGAGGGAAGTCCTCGAATTGAGCTTCAGGCAGACCCAGCGCTTGATGCAGGTAGCCCCGCGGACCGCTGGCATCGACCAAGAAACCGGCGCGTGCCTGGAAGGCCTTTCCGTGACGTGTCCCCGCCACTTGAATGCCGTCGGCTTCGATATTGCAGGCGGTGAGTGGGGTCTCGTCGTGGTATTCCACACCGAGCCGAATGGCCTCCTCGACCAAGAAGGCGTCGAAATCGGGTCGATACCAATGGGTGTCGGCCACGAAGTCATTGGGGCTGGCCGCCACGAGCAGTTGATCGGAACGGTCGTTGCAGGCTTTCCAGGTTTGCCCCGGTGAGTGATGGAAGTAGCTGAAGCCGCGCTTGAGTCCGCAACCCACGTGCGGGTGGGTGGCCTGCCAAGTGCCCCACTGGGAAAGGGGTCGCAGGCGGGGCAGGTCGTAGCGGTCAGCGAGAATCTCCAGCCACAAATTAGCCAAGGGTGTGGAGGATTCGCCGATAGCGAAACGTGGGTGCCGTCCGCGTTCGATCATCAGCACAGAGAGACCGAGGCGTCGTGCGATCATGGCCAGAAGCGTTCCGGCAAACCCGGAACCGACGATGGCGAGGTCGAAGTCGGCAGACACGGATCGGACGGTAAGGGTTGGGTGTCGGGTGGCCAGCCTGGAACTTCGCCCTCGAGAAAGGGAGAGGGTTTGCCTGAGATTAAATCCCTCACCCTTTTCCTCAATACTCCACTCTCGACGTTCTGCGGGCTCCGGGTACCGTCGGACTCGTCATGTTCAACGACGCCCCGTCGGGGCCTTCGCCCCTCGGCGTACCCAAGAAAGTGAATCTCCGCAGGCCCGATGTTATGCAGGAGGTCTCGGCCCAGGTGGTGGCCCATTACCGCAGCGAGTTAGTAGAACGACTCCGGGCCAACGGCGGCGCGTTTTCCTACGGCGGCCTGACCATCCGTTTGGCTAAGGAGTTTGGTTTCTGCTACGGCGTCGAGCGTGCCATTGATTTGGCCTACGCGGCCCGCAAGGTGTTCCCCGAGCCGACCCGCATCTTCTTGTTGGGAGAGATTATCCACAATCCGGAGGTGAATGATCAAATTCGGGGCATGGGCATTGTCAGTATTTCACCCAAGCCCAGTGACGAGGAGTTGTCCGGCCTGCGGCTCAATGCCGACGACGTGGTCATTATTCCGGCGTTTGGCACCGAGGTGTCCACCCGCCACCGCATCGAGAGTTTTGGATGTCAGACGGTGGATACGACCTGTGGTGACGTCATGACGGTCTGGAAGCGGGTGCGCCAGTACAGCAAAGAGGCGGTGACGAGTATTATCCACGGCAAGGCCAAGCACGAGGAGACCAAGGCGACAACCTCGCAGGCCACTGCCTACGGAGCCGGGCATTACCTGGTGGTGTTCGACCTCGCTGAGACCGACTACGTTTGCAATTACATCCTTCACGGTGGCGACCGGAATGAGTTTCTGAACCGTTTTAAGGGGGCCTACTCTCCGGGCTTTGATCCCGATCTGCATTTGGTGGCCGTGGGCGTTGCCAACCAGACAACCATGTTGCGCGGCGAGACTGAAGAGGTTCAGAAGCGTTTCCAGCAAGCCATGCAACAGAAGCATGGTTCCGGAAAGGTGGCCGAGCACTTCCGTTTCTTTGATACGATTTGCGGCGCGACTCAAGACCGCCAAGACGCCTTGGAAAAGATGCTTCGCGAACCCATCGATCTCTTGATCGTGGTCGGCGGGTACAATTCCTCAAACACCTCCCACTTGGCGGAAATGGGCGAGAAGGTGTTGCCGACCTACTTCATTAAGAACGCAGCCATGATGGGTTCTCCGGCGCTCATTCGGCACTGGAATCAGCACATTACCGCCGAGGTAACCACCGCCGATTGGTACCGAACCGAAGGGGCTCTTACCGTCGGGATCACCGCAGGAGCGAGTTGTCCTAACAACTTGATCGAGGACACCATCAAGCGATTGTTTGACTTCCGAGGGGTCAACATCCTTGAGGTGCTTCAACCGGAAAGTTTGCAACGATGAGCAATCTTGTTTTCAAGTTTTCAGCAGTTTATTTGAAAAAGTCGGACTTTCAGCTTGCCTGAATGGCCAGCACTTCCTATAGCGACCTACGTCTCCTGAAGCAGCGAGTTGGTTTGATCGTACGCATGATGCATTTTCAATCGGAGGCGGTACTTTGAGCCGCCCGTTTTCACGCCCGCAGCCGGGTCAGCCGCAGCACCGAATCAACGGAAAGATTCGAGCCCGCGAGGTTCGTGTCATTGGCATTGATGGACAGCAGGTCGGGATCATGGATCTGGCCGCCGCCATTAACTTGGCCCGACAGAGTGCTGTCGATTTGGTCGAGATCGCCGCGACAGCTGTCCCTCCAGTGTGCCGTATCGTTGACTACGGAAAGTTTAAATACGAACTGTCGAAGAAGGAGCGCGACAGCAAGAAGCATCAGGCCGTCAACCTGGTGAAAGAGGTTCAGCTCTCTCCTCGTATCGATCCCCATGACTTGGGAATTAAGAGGGAGCACACGATCGGCTTCCTTTGCGAAGACATGAAGGTCAAGGCCACCCTGCGATTCCGCGGCCGTGAAATGGCGCACACGGAAGTCGGCAAGGAGGTTATGAACAAGTTCCTGGAGCAGTTGGCTCCCTGGGGACATCCCGATTTTCCGCCGAAGTTGGTGGGCAAAGCCATCAACGTGATGATTAGCCCTCTTCCTAAG
>Ga0209617_10001483_pt1 | contig 10971 bp, 9 predicted proteins | sample LakEriepJuly2011_2_FD_187459 | JGI IMG/M metagenome (GOLD analysis project Ga0209617, IMG submission 187459) | Freshwater microbial communities from dead zone in Lake Erie, Canada - CCB epilimnion July 2011 (SPAdes) (version 2) | ecosystem: Environmental > Aquatic > Freshwater > Lentic >... | reverse complement strand
GGAGCCACTCGCGACCTGCGCGCGGACGCCACTCGTTGAGTTGGGTCATGCGCTTGTGCTGAAGCTTCTTGAGGATGCGCTGTGCGCCGCGCTCAAGACGCATGAGCCGCTCCACGGTGCGGAAGCCGCCGGCGGTTTGGGGGACGGACTTGATCGTGAAGGTAACGGTGCCGGTGGTTGGGATCGTGCTCATGCCTAGCTCGCTTTGAAGAGTCGCGAAATGTACACGAAGACGAGGCGTTCGGCAACGGCTTCGATGCGTGAGTCGCTTATCGGCCGCCAGCGCGCCGACCTGCGAGCCCCCGACCTCCCCGAATTCCCGATTTCATCGTCCTCACCCTCCGCGGTACAGAAGGTAGAGCCCCTGCGTCCCCTTGCGGCCAAATCCAGCGGCGACAAGTGCTTCGTACCGCGCGACGCAGAGGTCAATCATCGGGAGTTCAAGGCCGATCTCGCCTGCTTCGTCACGCGCGATACGAAGGTCCTTCAACATGTGGTCAACGATGAAGCCCGGCTCGAAATCGCCGCCGATCACCCGTGGCGCGAGGACTGAAATCGACCAAGACGCGGCCGCCCCCCCGCCAACCGACTGAAGGACGCGCTGCGGATCGAGTCCGGTTGCGGCGGCAAAATGGAGCGCTTCACACATCCCGAGGGTGTTCGCAGCAACGAGCACCTGATTCACGATCTTGACGCGCTGGCCGCTGCCCGCCGGGCCGTGGTGGACAACGGTCTTCCCGAGCCGCGCGAAGTAGGGCTCCGCTTTTGCAAACGCCTCCGACTCGCCGCCCACCATGATGGAAAGCGTGGCGTTCCGCGCCCCGATGTCGCCGCCAGAGACGGGCGCATCAAGCGCCGAGGCTCCCAATTCCGCAGCGCGCGCAGCGAGGCGGCGCGCGGCGGATGGTTTCGAAGTCCCGAAATCGACAAGAACCCCCGACTTTCCCAGCCCCTCAAAAACGCCGCGCGGGCCAAAGGTCACGTCGTCGAGTTCGTGCGGCATACCAACGTTGAGGCCGACAAAGTCTGCGTCACGCGCGGCCTCCGCTGGAGTTTCAGCCCAAATCGCACCTTCGGCGAGCAAGGGTTCGGCTTTCGCACGCGTGCGCGAGTGAACAACCACACGGCATCCCGCGCGCAACAGATGTCCGGCCATCGATCGCCCCATGATGCCCGTGCCGATCCAGCCAACGCGACGCCCCTGCAGTGAGCCGCCTTCGTGAGTTCCACCAAGGTGAGAACCATGCTCGGGAGCGGCCGTCGATCGAGGGTCACTTCCCGTTTCCCGTGAACCCGCTGCGCCGCTCGTCGAAGTACTCTGCGTTGTCATCACCGTGTGCTCCATTTGGGCCCGTCGCGACGGAGACGCCGCGTGCGTGCATCCGTGCGCATCCCGCGCGAGTCTCGCGGTATACCACCTCCGCTTCCGGTCTGCGCGAGCGCGCCGAGCGACGGAGACCTCTGAGACAGATCAGAACGATTGAGATCGTTGAACGAGTACGAAATTTATGACCACTCCATCGAAGGACATCAGCGCGATCGAACGTGAAGTCGCCGAAAAGAGCCAACCGTTTCGGCAGTTGCAAGAGGAGATCCACCGCGTCATCGTTGGCCAGGAAGAACTCGTGCACGGCCTGTTGCTCGGCCTTCTCGCGAACGGGCACATTCTGATCGAAGGCGTTCCTGGACTTGCAAAGACGACCGCCGTCGCCGCGCTCGCGCAAGGCATGGAGACGCAGTTCCAACGCGTGCAGTTCACGCCGGATCTCCTCCCCGCCGACCTCGTGGGCACGCTTGTCTACCGCCCCGCGACGGGCGACTTCATGGTCAAGAAGGGCCCGATCTTTACGAACATCGTGCTCGCCGACGAAATCAATCGTGCGCCGGCAAAGGTGCAGTCGGCGCTGCTCGAAGCGATGCAAGAGCGACAAGTTACGATCGGCAGTGAAACCTTCGCGCTCCCTGAACCGTTCCTCGTGCTCGCGACACAGAATCCGGTCGAACAAGAAGGCACCTATCCGCTGCCAGAAGCGCAAGTCGACCGCTTCATGCTCAAGATTCTCGTGCGCTATCCAACCGCGCGTGAAGAGCGACAGATTCTCGATCGCATGCAGAAGCAGGCTTCGCCGCCGCGCGTGCACGCCGTCATGAAGCCCGCGGATATCGCGGCTGCGCGTTTGACCGTCGATGAAATCGCGATGGATGACCGCATCAAGGATTACATCGTGAATCTCGTCGTTGCCTCGCGCGACCCGAAGAGTTCGAAGGTGCCACTCGACGGACTCATCGCCTACGGCGCATCACCGCGCGCGACGCTCGCACTTTCGCGCGCCGCACGCGCGCACGCATTCCTCGATGGCCGTGGCTACGTCGTTCCGCAAGATGTGAAAGACATCGCCCCGATGGTGCTCCGCCATCGTCTTATCCCCAGCTTCGAGGCGGAGGCTGAAGACCGCACTGGTGACGATCTCGTGAAGACGCTGCTCGCGAGCGTCGCTGTGCCATAACGCAGTCATCTCTCTCGAACAGCTCGAGTCGTCGCGATGCTTTCCCCTGAAATCCGCCGCAAAATTCGCTCCATCGAAATACGCACGAGTCGTCTCGTGAGCGATGTCCTTGCGGGCCAATACCGCTCGGCCTTCAAAGGTCGCGGCATGGAATTCGAGGAAGTTCGCCCGTATCTCGTCGGCGACGATGTCCGAGCGATTGATTGGAACGTCAGTGCGCGCGTCGGCGTTCCGCACATCAAACTCTTCCGCGAAGAACGCGAACTCACGGTGCTCCTTGCCGTGGATCTCTCCGGTTCACTTTCGTTCGGCACGCGACACGAACTCAAGCGCGAACTCGTTGCCGAAGTCGCTGCCACACTCGCGTTCTCTGCCATTCGCTCGAACGATCGCGTCGGCATGCTGCTTTTCACCGATCGAACGGAAGCGTTCGTTCCGCCGAAGAAAGGTCCGCGCCATGTCTTGCGCATCGTGCGCGATCTTCTTGCGTTTGAGCCGCAAGGGCGTGGCACGAACATCGCCCGCGCACTCGATGAAGTTGCGCGCAGTTTGTCGAAGCGCTCGGTTGTCTGTGTCGTGAGTGATTTTCTTGAAGCGCCCGCGCCTGTGCAACACACGTCAAACGCGTCTCCGACGACCGCACGTGCGCACGAGAGTTGGGAGCACGCACTCGCGCGTTTGCGCCGACGACACGACGTGATTCCGATTGTGGTTGGTGACGTTCGTGAACGCGAGTTGCCAAACGTCGGGATCATCGAGCTAGAAGATCTCGAAACGCGCGCGCGTCGTTTCTTCGACACCTCGTCACGTTGGGTACGCGAAGGTTGGAGCGAAGTCGCCGCCGAACGCGCCGAGGCACGCGATCGACACTTCCGCCGCGCGCGGATTGAGCCGCTTGTCTTGGAGACAGGCGAAGATCCCATTCCCCCGCTTCGCGCCTATTTCACGCGACGCGAAGCGATGCGCTCGGGGAGGCGTGGGGCATGATGAGGCACACGCCATCGCGCGCCACCTCGCGCGCCACCTCGCGCAGGACTGCGCAGACCACCGCGCACATTGTCTCGATGACGGCGCTCTCGGTTAGCGCGTTCGCGTTCGCGTTCGCGCCAAGCGCGCGTGCCGAAGAAGCTCCCGCGTTCCGCGAAACTCTTCTTGATGGCTGCATCGCCACAGTTCGCGCACCAGATTGGCCTGAAGTCGGCCAGCCGATTCCCTGCGAAATTCGCTTCACCGCACGCGACGAACCCACCGCGCAGTTCGACCCGAAATCACTCTTCGTGCCAACGCGCCCAGAAACGCTTGGCGTGTTTGACGTTCTGTCGCTCAGCGCGCCGCGCCTCGAGGTTGGTGCGAATGGCATCACCTACACGATCATCGACGTGGTGCTCTCAACGCTCGATGCAGGTACGCAAACGCCCGAACCGCTCACCGTTGCCTTCATCGCTGGCGGCACGCTGCGCGAAGGCCGCGTCGAATTCCCATCGTTTCCCGTCAAGAGCCTCATCGGAGAAGAACTTGATCCAACGAAGTATCGCGACATTCTTGGCGAGATCCCGATCGCGCAGCGCGTCGCGTGGTGGGGTTATGCAGGTGCAGTCGCCATTCTCGCCGTTGGTGCGTGGCTGATTTGGCGACTCTTCCACCATGATCGGCGCGATGCGCTCGCCGCTGACGCGTGGGCGCGCGCTGAGTTGGATCGCTTGGCGCGCGCGAACCATCCTGAGCGCGGCGATTTCGGGCCTTTCTACGACGCGCTGACAGCGATCGTGCGCGGCTATGTACGACGCCGCTTCGAGATCCCCGCCGATCGACAGACGACGCGCGAATTCCTCGCTGCAGCCTCGGCGCACCCAGAGTTTCCAACGAGCGAGACCGATCAGTTGCGCACGCTCTTGCAGTTGGCCGATCTTGTGAAGTTCGCGCAAGCACGACCTGAAGCAACGTCCTGCGCCGCGCACTTCACCGAGGCGCGCGCGTTTGTGGATCGCACACGGCCGATCTCGTCCGGCCAAGCAACGAACACCCCCACTCCTCGCGGAAAGGAAACGTCCACATGAGTTTCCATCCAACGAGCGTGTGGTTCCTCTTGCTCCTTCCGCTCGCGGTTTTGGCGTTCATTCGCCATTGGCGCCGTCGCAATCGCGCGACCATTTCCTTCAGCGCGATCGACGCGGCCGACCACGCGCCCGGCGGACGTTGGACGCGTTTCTTGCTTGCACTGCCGATCATTCGCGCGCTCGCGATCGTTTTCCTCATCGTTGCGATTGCGCGTCCGGTCGAATCCAACGAATCATCAAAGACCCTCGTGGAAGGCGTCGCGATTGAATTGGTGGTCGATCGCTCGGACTCGATGCGCGCGATGGATTTCACCATTGGCAACGAGCGCGCGAACCGACTCGATGCGCTCAAAGACATGGCGCGCAAATTCATCGTTGGTGGCGACGGTTTCGACGGGCGCGGCACCGATCTCGTGGGAGTCGTGGTGTTTGCGCGCAACGCAGACAGCATCGTTCCGCTGACGCTCGATCACGATGTCGTTGTCGATGCGATTGAACAGATTCGCTTTCCCGAAGATGGAACTGAAATGGGAACAGCGATCGGCGATGCGATCGCGCTCGGGATCGACAAATTGAAGGATGCTTCAGAGCGCGCGAATCGTGATGGCAAGACGCGCATCAAGTCGCGCGTGCTCGTGCTCCTCACCGACGGCGAACAGAACGCAGGCGAACTTTCGCCGCAAGATGCAGCAGCGCTTGCAAAGTCGACGGACGTTCGCCTCTACACAATCGGCCTTGGAACCCAGGGTTTTGCACCGGTTCCCGTGCGCACGCCGTTTGGAACACAGATTCAAAATGTTCCAGTTTCGATCGACGAGAAGACGCTCACCGAGATCGCGGAAGCAACAGGCGGACGCTACTTCCGCGCGACTGACACGCAGAGCTTGAAAGCAATCTACGAAACGATCGATCGACTCGAGAAGAGTTCCATCGAAGAGACGAAACTCGTGCGGTATCGCGATCTCGCGGTCGATTCATGGGCGACGTCTATTCCCTTCGTCGGCTCGTTCAACGCGCCACCGGTACTTGCACTCGTGATCATTCTTCTCGCGATCGAGGCCCTCCTCGCTGCCACTCGATTGAGGACGCTCGCATGATGGCCCTCGATTTCTTCGGGATTGCTGCATCGATCACGCGAGGCGTACCACTCGCGCAAGCGGCGATCCCTTATGCGAGCCCCGCTTTTGATGGCTCTCGTTTTGATGGTCCTGCATTCACAGACACGGTCTCGAGCGGTTTCGAGTTTGCACAGCCGAGTGGCGCTTGGTGGCTCCTCGCGGCTGTTCCAGCGATGCTCCTCGTCGTGTGGCTCGCCCGATGGCGTGCGACTGCGCGTCGATCCTTTGCGGACTCGTCGCTCTTCGCGACGATCGCGCCGCGCGTTGTTGGAAATCGCAGCACTGCGCGCGCGACGCTCTTCATCACGGCACTCGCACTGCTCTCGATCGCGCTTCTCGATCCACGTGCAGGTGGGCGCACCGAAAAAGTCGAGCAAACAGGCATCGATGTGATGGTGGCTATCGACGTCTCTCGCAGCATGCTTGCTGAAGATGCGCGACCCGATCGACTTTCACGCGCGCGGCAGTTTGCGACTGACATCGTTGATGCACTCGGCGGCGATCGCGTCGGACTCGTGGAATTCGCGGGCGTTCCTGCGTTGCGTTGCCCTCTCACCTTCAATCATCGCGCGTTTCTGACGCAACTCGACACACTCTCGCCACAGGCAACGGTTCGTGGTGGCTCGCTTCTCGGCGACGCGATTCGCTTGGCGGCTGCGAGCCTCGATGGTGAAGGCGTCGGCAAAGTCATCGTCGTTCTGTCGGATGGCGAAGACATGGAGAGTGAACCGATCGAAGCCGCCGCGACCGCAGCGAAAGAAAAGGGCATCCGCGTCGTGACCGTTGGAATTGGCGATGCACGCGAAGGCGCGCGCATTCCGGTCACGGAGCGCGCGGGCAATCGACGCTATCTCGTCCACGACGGTCAAGAGGTTTGGACGAAGATGGATCCGACGCTTCTTGCCGAGGTCGCGAAAGCCGGTGATGGCTTCTTCATCGACGCTGGCACAGGCCAGGCGGATATGTCGCAGGCTGCCGCACTTCTTCGTCAAGGGCTGACCACAAAGTCGCGCGCGCAAGCAACGGTTTCGACGAAAGAGCCGCTCTTCCAATACCTCGCCCTCGCCGCGCTCGTGCTGCTACTTCTTGAGAGCCTGCTGCCATCACGCACGCAGACGGTGCCGCGCGCTCCAGTTTCAACCGGAGGTTCGACATGAACGGACCGATGTTCATCTTCGCGGCCACACTCGCCGTGCAATCGACCACGCAGTCGGCGCCATCCGCTGCATCAGCGACTTCCACACCACCTCCACCAAGCGCGGCCTCCGCGAATGCGCCGCGTGCGATTACCGAGAGTTCGAGCGCTGCGAAGCAAATTCCAGAGACGAAAGAAACGCCTGAAGCAATCTATAACGCAGGTGTGGCACGATTCCGCGAGGGTGATTTCGAGGGTGCGAGCGCGTTGTTCGCGCGCGCTGCGACCGCAAGCCGCGCTGAGACTGCGGCGCGCAGCATGTACAACCGCGGCACGAGCCGCTACGCCGATGTCGTGAAAGCACTGCAAGCGAGTGCCAGCGAATCGCAGGGAAACGCGACGGTTCCGACGCCGAACCCGGGTGGTCCAGTCGGCGCGATCGGATCACCGCCGGCTGCCTCGCAGGTGCCAACGGAAGAGTTGATCGGGTCGTTGGAAGCCACGCTCCGAGATTTCAAAGACGCGATGCGCGCGGACCCGAGCAACATCGATGCCCGCGTGAATGCTGAGATCGCGCATCGGCTGCTCAAGCAACTGAAACAGCAGCAAGAGCAAGAGCAAGAGCAGCAACAGAATCAACAACAAAACGAGCAGCAGAATCAACAACAAGATCAGCAAGAGCAGCAGCAGCAAGATCAACAGCAGCAGCAGAATCAACAGCAGCAACAGAACCAACAGTCAGAGCAGCAACAGAATCAACAGCAGCGCGAAGAACAGGGCCAGAATCAGGATCAACAACAGACGCCGCAGGATCAGCAGCAACAGCAACAGCAGCAACAGCAGCAGCAACAGCAACAGCAAGATCAGCAAACCCAGAACCAACAACAGTCCAACCCGCAAGGCTCGGCCGAAGCAGAACGCAAGCCGATGACGAAGCAGGAAGTGGAGCGACTGCTACAGAAAATTCGCGACCGCGAACGACAACGACTCTTCGATCGACTCGCCCGCGAACGCGCACGAACGCAACCTGCTCCCAAGGATTGGTAAGTTCAATCGCGCTCCAACGCGCAATCAACGACTCGCGACCACTTCGACAGACGGAATTGCTCGATGTATCCCCGACTCTTCAGACCATTTCTCGTCGTTCTAGCAATCCTCGCGGGGCTGACGCTCGCTGCGCGCGTTGACGCGCAAGCGGTTTCCGTGCAAGTTTCGTCGCAAGACGCCTACGTCGACGAGCCTGTTCGCGTCGCGGTCAGCATCGAGAACGTGCCCGACTTCGAGGGACCGTTCATCGGTGATGTCGATGGGCTCGACATTCGTCGGCTTCCGGGGGAGCAGACGATGTCCTCAACGCAGATCATCAACGGCCGTACGACGCGCAAGTCGACGGTGAACATCGGTTATGAAATCGTCCCGAAGCGTCCAGGAAGTTACGTGGTGCCCGCGTTCACCGTGCGCGCAGGCGGCGAGGAATACACCACGAAGCCGTTCCGGCTCGAGGTCAAGATTTCGGAGGTCGGCGACCTTATGCGCGCAACCGTGCGCTGCAAACCTTCACCGATGTACGTGGGGCAAGCAGGCGTCATGGTGCTTGACCTTGCCATCAAACGCTATCGCGATGACCGACTTGGAATCACCCTCGACGAAGGCTCGATGTGGAGTCTCATCTCGGACGATTTGAGCGAGTGGGGAATCTTCGGAAGCGCACTGCAAAAACTTGCGTCGGAGAATCGGCGTCCGCGCGGCGAAGTGCAAGTGATCGATGGAAATGAGTACATCGTCTACGCGATCGAGAAGCCCTTCGATCCAATCGCGTCGGGCACTCCGTCGATCGGCGACGTGCGCGTGCGTATGAACTACCCGCTTCGCCTCGCGCGCGGCAATGACGTTTTCTTCGAGAATCGCCTCACGCTCGCAGAGTCGCGCCCGGTCAGCATCGTGCCGACGGTCGAGAGTGTCGACGTACGAACGCCACCCGATGGTGGCCGCCCCGCGACGTGGAACGGCGCAGTCGGTCGCTTCACGCTTGATGTGGCCGCGAAGCCTGTTGATGTTGCGGTCGGTGAACCGATCACGCTCACGATTCGGCTGACGGATACCTCGGGCACCGCGGGGCTTGAGGGCCTACTTGCGCCAGACGTTGCTGCCCAACGCGATCTCGCCGAGAGTTTCCGAGTGCCGCGCGATGCCGCCGCAGGTGTCGTCGAAGGCCGTTCGAAGATTTTCACCCAGTCGATTCGTGCAACCACCGATGCGGTTCGCGAGATTCCGCCGATCGAATTCTCCTACTTCGATCCAGCAACGGGCGAGTACTCGACGATCCGAAGCGCTGCGATTCCGCTGCAAGTCCGGCCAAGTGCCATCGCGAAGGCGAACGTGGAACTGAACGCCGAAGACGAGGCGCGCGAACCCATCGCGGCGAGCGTCGCGACGGGTACCACCAAAGTTGCAGGCGGACTCGTCGCGAACATGTCACCTGCGGACGTCACGCGCGCGCCGACCATCACCGCGCGCGGCGCGGCGCTTGCCTTCGCTCCACCGATCATCGCGCTCGGAGTCTTGGGCGGAACCCCACTCCTCCGCTCACGCTTCCGCCGCGATGGCGCGGGGCGTCGCGCGAAACTCGCACGCGCCCACTGCGAGCGCGCACTCGCCGCGGCCGTCACCGCGGATGACAAGGAGCGGGCGCTCCTCGCGTTTGTTGCTATCCGCGTCGGTTCGTCTGACTCTGGATTCTCGCGCGGCGATGCGACGCAAGCACTTCGCGCCCGAGGTACGAGCGAGGAGACCATTGCTGAACTTGAACGCGTGCTGCGTTTCCTCGAACGCGCGCGATACGGCGGAGCGCACACAGACGACGCGGAGATTCGCCGTGTGATCGACACAGTCGACCGCGCGATACCTACGCACTCGATGTCAGGAGCAACGCGATGAAGGGATTCACCGTGTCGTCGCGACCATCGCTTCCGCGCGTTCGATCTGCATACGCACGCCGTGGCGCGATTGCTCCCACCATGATCGTCGCACTTGCGCTCGCCGCGATCGCCGCGCTGTTTGTCGCCGTTTTCTTCGCGCAAACGCGTCCAGCGAAAGAGGTCGATGCGGCTCAAGCAGCGAGTGCCGAATCGTTGTACGCCGAAGGCCTCGCACTTCAATCATCGGATCCCGAAGTCGCGCGCGCGAAGTTTCTCGAGAGCGCCGCAAAGTTCGCAGCGCTCGCGGAAGAGACAGATGCGGCCGGGTTCTACTACAACGAAGGGAACGCGCTCTTCCAAGCGGGTCGCCTTGGTGGCGCGATCGCGTCCTACCACGCGGCCGACCGACGCATGCCTGGCGATCGCAGCGTTCTGGCGAATCTGGCGGAGGCGCGCGCGAAAGTTCTCCGCGTGACCGAGCTCCCACCTCCGACCGCACTCGAACGATGGATCGCGATGTGGAGCGCCGTCGGTCAATTCACACGCAGTCTGCTTGCGACGATCCTCCTTTGGGCTGCCGTCTTCTGCGCTCTCTTCGGTCGTCGGCGCATCGCGGTGATCGCGGCTGTGATCGGCGTTTGCTGCGCGGCAACCGTGGCGCTCGATCTCGCGCGACGAGATTCCGACACCCGTGCAGTGCTCGAACGTCCAACCTCGCTGCGTAAGGGCAACGGCGACGGCTTCGAACTCACAATCGCCGAGCCACTTCCCGCTGGCACTGAATGCCGCGTCCTTGAGGCTCGGCCGGGATGGGTTGAGATCGAGTGCTCACCAACCGTCTTCGGCTGGGTGAAGGACGACACGATTCTGCGCGTGCGGTGACCGAGTGATGATGGTGTGTTGAGTCGCTCGCGTTTGAGCGTGAACATCGTTGTGCATGGCCTATGATCAGGTGCTGCGCACTGATCGAACATCGAAAAGTCTTGCGTCTCGACCGAGCTTCGCCATCACCAGAGGTGATGCCACACGAGACGCGCAACGTCGCCATGCGTCATCCTCTCGCGCTTCACTGCGTTCCGCGCTCGTATCGGAGCGCTCGCAACCTGCTTCGCAACTTGCTCGCTCTGGCCGGCCTCATCGCGAGTGAATCGCGACGGGCTGAGATACGTCGTGTTTGAGCGCTCGTAACCTGTTTCGCAACTTGCTCGCTCTGGTCGGCTCCCCTCGGAGTGAATC
>Ga0209617_10001481_pt1 | contig 10975 bp, 7 predicted proteins | sample LakEriepJuly2011_2_FD_187459 | JGI IMG/M metagenome (GOLD analysis project Ga0209617, IMG submission 187459) | Freshwater microbial communities from dead zone in Lake Erie, Canada - CCB epilimnion July 2011 (SPAdes) (version 2) | ecosystem: Environmental > Aquatic > Freshwater > Lentic >... | reverse complement strand
CACCTATCCCGCCGACTTGAACTACATCAGCAGTAATCCCGACGACTATAAGTTCGCGCTTTGGGGCTATCGCCACTACGAACTTAAAACGAATGATTACCTCGATGACTACAGCGATCTTTCAATCTTCATCGATGCATTGAACAACACAACATTTAGTCAGGAGCCGTGTGTTATTCCCGCACTATTCAACATCGAAGATTACTTGAAAATTGCGGCCATCGATGTATTGCTCGGTAACTGGGATGGTTACATCTTCAACAAGAACAATTTCTACCTCTATCATCATCAGTTGACCCAGCAAATCAACTTCATCCCCTATGACCTGGATAATACCTGGGGCATCGACTGGTTCGGTATGGATTGGGCTGATCGCAATATTTACAATTGGTCACCTTCCGGAGAGTCGCGTCCGCTCTATACGCTCATCATGAGTCAACCGCAATACCGCGATCAATTCACCGCTTACATCGAGACACTTTGCAACACCCTATTTCATCCCGACACACTCGCTTCACAAATCACCTACTGGCAGAATCTTATCGCTCCTCATTTGATTGATGACACCTATTATCCAATGGACTTCGGATACACACTCGGTGACTTTTCATCGGCTGCTGATGACGGCTGCTGCCAGCATGTTCCTTATGGCATTCTTGATTACGTCGAAGCTCGTCGCAACAGTGCACTTGCCCAGCTAGAGTCCTACACCAATTACCCGTTTCGCGTCCACAGTTTAAATCAGCGGATTGACACCAACGCTGTTGCCTTTTCTGCCATCATTAGCGGAAGCCCCGCTAGTGTTCAAGCCAATTACTCTTGGGATGGCGTATCGTATATGTCGGGAAGCATGACGGATCAGGACGGTGACGGCATCTTTACGTTTGTCGGACCGCAATTCAATAATCAGGGCGACAAACTCTACTACCGCATCATTGTCAATGGCACAACTCTATACCCGTGCGCTCCAAAAGAGCACTGGATTACGCGCTCAAGTGCAGGCATTCGCATCAATGAAGTTTGTGTTGAAAATGACGCTCTCAATTCAGATACCTATGGCGAATTCGATGATTGGGTGGAGATCTATAACGCATCCGACAATGCCTTGGTATTGCAGAACTGTTTTCTCAGTGATAACCCTGAAAACTGGAACCGGTGGCAATTATCTGACACAACGATAGCAGCCCATGGCTTTTTGCTTTTTTGGGCTGACGATGATCTGGAACAAGGACGATCGCACACCAATTTTAAACTGGGTGCCGGAGAGTCGCTCTTTCTTTACCGCATGGAAGAAGGCCTTCCACGGTTGATGGATCGTGCCCAAGGCTTCTCGCCTATTGCGGATGCTACGTGGGCGTTGACCGAAGACGGCGGATCGGTTTCGTACATCACCGGCGAATTTCAAACGCCGGGTTTTTCCAACACCATCAACACCATAACGCAGGTAGAACAGCCCTACCTGCAGGCTTATCCCAATCCGGTTAAAGATCGGCTCACCGTCAGCGGTTGTCGCAATGGCATTTTACGCGATGCTACCGGCAGAAGTGTTGCGCACAACGTGAGCGATGGCATTCATTCAGTGGCGCATTTGGAAGCAGGCACTTACACCTTAGTGGACGGCGCCAACCATGTGCAGCTTGTGATTATCAAATAGGATCAACCTTTCCGACAGAGCGCTGTTACTGAAATCTAAAACCTTACTCGGGCAACGCATACAGGAGCTTAATTTTGAACCAAATTTTTTTTACATGAAAAAAATCTACACGCTAGTTACACTGCTCGCTTGCAGTTTTGCCGGACAGGCTCAAACTATCCCCAATGGTAGTTTCGAAGAATGGACATCCATCAACGGATATCCGGAACCTGTTGACTGGGCAACTTTCAATGTATTATCCTTCCTGTTTCAGGCGGATTACTCGGTAACGCAAGAGACGCCCGGAGTGGACGGAGACTACTACCTCAAACTTGCCTCGCAATTAAATCCATTGGATGGCAGCATGATCCCGGCTGTGGCCTATGTAGGCTCGTTCAACTTTGGATCTGAAATAGGGACTGCAGGCTTTGCTGTCAACAACGTACCTAGTTTCCTTTCAGGAAGCTACCGCTCATCCCTCATTGACGGCGACCTTTCCGGTATTGCCTGCTTTTTTACACGTTGGAACAGCGAAGCGAATATGGCTGACACCATTGCTATCGGTACACTTGAAATTTTTACCGATGAACCTACATGGACAAGCTTCGACATGCCCATCGTTCCTATGCTTACCGGAACACCGGATACGTGTAACGTCATCATGATTACCGGGGGCGGCGATGTTGGAGCCGGTTCAGTGCTCGAAGTCGACAACCTGCATTTCACCGGCAACGTGAGCGAGGTTGAGCGCATAGCCCCTAACCCATTCCGCATTTATCCTAATCCATTTAACGATGGAATTATGCTGGACCTTCGTCAGCTGTCTGATGCAGCGGATGTGGTGATTTACAACACACAAGGCCGCATCATTGACCAATTCCGTCAGAACAATACTGCGCAGTTGATTCCGCTTAATCATCTCGCAAGCGGCCTCTACACCGTTCATATTTACAACGGTGAAAAGCGCTGGTCGCAACTTATCACGAAACAGTAATGATTTGGGATGACAGATTACAGATTGCCGATGACAGATTAATCCGTCATCCGTAATCCGTAATCTGTAATCTGTCATCCGTAATCTGTAATCTCCCATGAATCTCTCTCAACATATCGACTCTCCTCTCTACCGAGCCATTCAGCGCGAAGCTGAACATCTCGGCGTGGAGGTTTATGTGATTGGTGGATTTGTGCGGGATTTGCTGCTCGGCCGTCCCAATACCGACATCGACCTGGTGGCCAACACCAAAGGACTCGAGCTCGCACAAGCCTGCGCCAAGGCACTTGGCATTAAGAAGGTTGATATTTTCAAGACCTACGGCACGGCGCATTTTCGGTACAAACAACTCGACATCGAGTTTGTCAATGCCCGTAAAGAATCGTATTCACGCGAGTCGCGCAAACCGGATGTCGAACAAGGCACGCTCGAAGACGATCAGAACCGCCGTGACTTCACCATCAATGCACTTGCGATATCGTTGCAGGCGCACAACTTCGGCGAAGTGATTGACCCGTTCAATGGTCTTGCCGATTTGGAAAACAAAATTCTGCGCACTCCTCTCGACCCGGACATCACCTACAGTGATGATCCTTTGCGCATGATGCGTGCTGTTCGATTTGCCAATCAACTGCATTTTCGAATTGAGGAGGAGTCGTTTCAAGCCATTAAGCGCAATACCGAAAGACTGAATATTGTCTCGATGGAACGCATCACCACGGAATTGAATAAAATCATTTCGTGTGAAAAGCCCTCCATTGGTTTTAAAATCCTATTCGACACAGGCTTGCTGCATCGCTTCTTTCCGGAAATGGTCAAACTCCACGGGGTGGAGAAGCGTAATGGTATTGCACACAAAGACAATTTCTATCATACGCTGCAGGTACTCGACAATCTGTGTGAGCACAGCGATAACCTCTGGTTGCGTTGGTCGGCCATCCTGCATGACATCGCCAAGCCGCCGACGAAGCGATTTGAAGAGGGCATTGGCTGGACCTTTCACGGACATGAAGATCTAGGCGCCCGTATGGTGCCCAAAATTTTCGCACGGTTGAAACTTCCACTCGACCATCAGATGAAGTTCGTGCAGAAAATGGTGCTCCTTCACTTGCGCCCGATAGCCCTCACCAAAGAAGAAATATCAGACAGTGCCATTCGCCGTTTGCTGTTTGAAACCGGCGACGACATCGATGACCTCATGAAACTTTGTCGTGCCGATATCACCTCTAAAAACGAATCCAAGGTTCAGCGTTACCTGGCCAATTACGACATCGTTATCCAAAAGCTCATTGAGCTCGAGGAAAAAGACCGCATCCGTAATTTCCAACCGCCCATTACAGGCGAGGACATCATGCGCATCTTCAATCTACCGCCAAGCCGTGAGATTGGCATCATCAAGAACGCGATTAAAGATGCCATTCTCGATGGTATTATTCGCAACGATTACGATGAGGCGTATGCGCTGATGATGCAGGAAGCAACGAAGTTAGGGGTGAGGGGTGAGGGGTGAATCCGTAATCCGTCATCTGCCATCTGTAATCCGCATTCTGTAATCCGTCATCTTTTTCTACTTTAGCGCCAAAGCCATTTCCTATGAAAACAACCCTTACTCTCGCTTTTCTTTTAGTCACTTTCATCGCGCTAGCGCAGCCCGCCAATGATTCACCGTGCAATGCAATCGCTATAGAAGTCGATGGTGCATTTGCAGAGGGTGATAATTCACTTGCCACAGCGGATCTCAATGAAGCTGTTCCAGCCGCTACTTCGCTTGGCACATCATGCTACACCTCTTGGTGCAACGATGATGTTGCTGTTCAGAATTCGATGTGGTATAGCTTCATCGCACCATCCAATGGTGCGGTTTTCATCAGCACTTGTAACACGGGATCAGAGCTTGACACTCAAATTGCGCTATGGTCTGCTTCAGATTGCGGGGATTATTCCACCTACACGAATCTCGCGGCAAACGACGATCTGGAGGGAGGTTGCAACGATGGTGGCGTCTATTCGTCAGGTCTAACCATCGACGGACTCACTCCCGAAGCCAACTACCTCATCCAAGTGGATGGTTGGGATGGCGAATTCGGTCCTTTCGTGCTTTCGGTAAGCACAGGACAACCAACAGCCTTGGTCAATTTCATTCATGTCAGCGGAGATCCTTCTCTGGCGTTGGTTGACGTTCGATTGGATGGTGAATTACTGCTCGACGATTTTGCATTCCTCACTTGTTCCCAGTATTTACCGATTGACGCGACAGGTCCGCACACCATCAGCATTCACCCGCCAACCAGCATGGATGCAACCGATGCAATTATTGCGTTAGAGGCAAACCTAAACGCCGCACTCAATTATGAAATTGCTGTGGTGGGTCAATTGAATGAAATAGGATTTTCACCGTATCAACCTCTGCAGGCTGTCGTTTTCGAAGGAGCACAACTCTATTCCACACAAGCCGGTTCTATCCCCATGCACTTCCTTCATGGCGTGAGCGATGCTCCGAATGTTAACCTCGTCGACAACAACGCAACTACTGTATGTAACAACCTTGGCTACGCTACCTTCAATAGTGAAGGCTACCAGCTGTTCTCTGAAAACTTTACGGTTTCTCTATCGGATGCTGCCGGAAATGCGCTTGGCTTAGAATACTGTATTCCCGCTGCCTTCGCAGTAGATTTCGGCGTTGGCTTTACCCTTGTTGCCGCCGGCTTTGTTAACCCTCAAGCAAACAACAACGGCATCCCCATTGGGTTCTTCCTGGTTGATTGGTCAACGGGCGAACTCATTCCGCTCGAACAAGGCGCTTGTCAGTTTCCGGACAACGATAATATCTGCACCGCAACAGAGCTAGGCATCAATGATGCTCCGACTATGGGCGATAATTCCTTTGCAACCCTAGAGGACAATGAAGCTTCTCCCGTTAATCTGCCCGGTAATGATCCCGAAAGCGATTGTATTCAGGCCTGGTGCGATGGAACCCTTGACAATACGCTTTGGTATTCCTTTACTGCGGGCGCTTCCGGATGTGTTGCCATCAACACATGTTTCGACGATGGCGTCATTGATACCCAAGTCGCATTGTGTGAAGTTGATGATTGTACGAATCCTTCAGGCATCTCGTATCTGGCATCAAACGATGACATGGTTGATCCCTGCACGGGGAATACCTACTCATCCTACCTCGAATACTGCGGATTGACCGCGGGTGAAACGTATCACATACAGGTCGACGGTTATGACGGCGAGCTCGGTGTTTTCTATATTCAAGTTACGGAGCCTATGCGAGTTGAGGATAACGATGCCCTTCAATTCGAGAGCTTTCCGAATCCTGTGTCCGACCGTCTGTACCTGAAAGGAATTACTGCAGGTTCGAACATTGAACTTTGTTCCATCATGGGTACAGTGATTAACTCCGGCTCCTACACTTCAGCCGGAATTGACACATCAACACTGCCGTCAGGAAGCTATTTCGTGCGCGTTCAATCGGAGGGAAACTGGAAGACCAGTCCATTCATTAAGCTTTAATAAAGCGCTATCAGAGTGGCCAGGAAGCTTTGGGAACATCGCCCAGAGCACCCTTTGTTCCGGAGAGCCATTGGTAATAACCGGCAATACCAATCATTGCCGCGTTATCGGTGCAATACTCAAACGATGGAATGAAGCCCTGCCATCCGAGCTTGTTGCAACGTTGCGTGAATTTTTCGCGCAATGCCGAATTAGCCGAAACGCCTCCGGCCAAGGCAAGATGCTTAACGCCTGTTTGCAACGCAGCTGCCTCGAGTCTGGCGAGGAGATAATTCGTTACTACATGCTGATAGGAGGCACAAATGTGATCCATCTCGCGTTCGATAAATGAACTATCCTCCTTCTGACGATCACGCAAGAAATAAAGAAGATTCGTCTTTAAACCACTGAAACTGTAGTCAAAACCTTTTAGCTGCGGGGTGGTAAACGTGTACTTCAAGGCATCACCCAACTTCGCTCGCTTATCGACCCACGGTCCGCCGGGATAAGGCAATCCAAGCACCTTCGCCGCCTTGTCGAAGGCCTCACCTGCGGCATCATCAATGGTTTGACCAATGACTTCCATATCCATCACCGAACGCACCAGCACAAGCTGAGTATGACCACCGCTGACGGTGAGGCACAAAAATGGAAATTCAGGAATCGGATCCTGCGAATGATTGCGAATGAAATGCGCCATGATGTGCGCTCGCATGTGATGCACCGGGATGAGCGGAACATCCAGTGCCATTGCCATGCTTTTGGCAAATGATGACCCCACCAATAAAGCGCCCATCAATCCCGGACCTTGGGTGTAGGCTACTGCCGTAAGTTGATTCTTGGTTATGCCGGCTTCGTTGATTGCACGATCAACAACGGGAACGATATTTTGCTGGTGCGCTCTGCTGGCTAACTCCGGCACTACGCCTCCGTAGCGCTCATGAACCTGCTGCGTAGCAATGACGTTAGAAAGCACACGATCCTTGTGCAACACTGCAGCCGATGTTTCGTCGCAGCTTGATTCAATGGCCAGAATGAAAACGGAATCACTCATGGTGCCTGCGTTGAATCAGGGTAAACCATCAATCGATCAAAGCCTTCGGTTGACGCACTTTGTAAGTTCTTATCAACGTTGTAGAGCATGAACGACTCAATCTTGGAGGTCTCGTTCTTCGCATAGTAATCCGATGCGCGCTCCAATCCCATGATCATAAACGCTTCACTAAAGACTTCAGCCTCGACAAGCGATGGAGCCTGTATGCCCACATACACAAGCTCATTGTCGACAGGATAACCGTAGGTTGGATCAATCATCGACAGCTTATCCTGTGCCGACCGATACGCAAAAGCGCCCCGTGGCAAACGAATGAATTGATCAGCAGAATCAACGCCAATTCCCATCGGAATAATGGCAAGGGTATCCACCGTATTTCCTTCACAGACGATACTATGACCATAGGTAATTCTAAACTGGGCAACCTTTCTGTCGCGCAGAATTTGTGCTACTTGATCCAACGCCGCCGCCGCTGCAATTCCCGTAAAATCAAATTCGGAACGCACGTCGGGTTTTCTAATCTGCGTTTCACTGTAGCGATAACCATCCAAAGTGAGCTCATTCATATCGAACAAAATTCGCCCACGCTGTGATTGATCAAAACCAACAAAGTCGAAGAGTGAATCGAGATTCGGCTCGAGCTCCCCCCTACTCTTGGTGACCATCCAGGCTCTGCGCAATGGTGCAATTGTAGGATCATAATACTGTGAGGTCACACGGTTTAAATCACGCGCCAAATCATACACCAACCCAAAGGCGCGCGTACTGTCGCTAAATGCAAACACACTGTCCTTACTGCCATAACGATTAATGCGTGAAATAAGCGACTTCGGATCCAACACATTGAAGATTGACTCATAGATCGCAATAACAGAATCCATTGAGGCCGTGTAATCGGTTGAGTCGCCAACAACATCGATGGCATAGGGCTTACTGAAAAGCACACCTGTGTAGTAGCGTCCTACCATTGGTTTTGGCTCGGGCTTATCCGTGCAGGAACTAATTGCCCCCAAGAGGACTATCACAAACAACAAAACCTTATTGGTGAATGGCATAGTGCAAATTTAGGGAGTCGATGCGAAATTCGGACGTCGGGTGAGGTCGTGAAATTTTCAAAACGGCTGTCCGGGAATACCAATAATTGGCGAATTTCGTGACATGCGATTATGGATGTTCTTTCTGCTGCTTTGTGCCGGCGGCGCAAGCTTGGCACAACAAGCTTTGGCGCCTCGATCTTTTAACGAAAACATCCACAGCATACAGGTGTATCCGGAGGGCAACAAGCTCGGCTATCCGCTCATCGCGCTCGGGAGTGGCGAACGACTGGAGTTTCATTTCGACGTGTTTGCCGATGAAATCGAATCAGTGCGTTTCGGTGTCGTGCATTGCGACCATGACTGGAAACCATCGTCGCTGGACTACCCGCAATACGTGAGGGGCTTCCAATCCGATCAAATCTCCGACATCGAGTACAGCTTTAATACCCTCTTCGACTTCATCCACTATCAATTCAGTTATCCGACGGACATGAGTCAGCTCACCCTGTCGGGCAACTACGCCATGATCGTGTATTCCGGAATGGACCTGAATGATGAAGCGTCCCGATTGGTCGTCTTTCGATTTGTGGTCTACGAACAGCAAGCCACCGTGAGAGCCAACCTTCACGCCAGCACCATTATTGCGCAACGCTATACGCATCAAGAAGTCGATTTTGATCTCGCTCATAAAGGAACGTCCATCAACGACCCGATGCATGACATCCATGCACTCATTCTGCAGAACTTTAATTGGAAACGTTCTTCGGACTATTTGAAGCCCATATTCATTCAACCCGACGTACTGACCTTTGATTACTTCGGCGGAGAAAACACCTTTGAAGGATGCGCTGAATGGCGTTTTTTTGAGATGAAAGATTTGCGCTACCAAAGCAATCAAGTCGAACACATAGCACAGCTAGACGATGGCTATCATGTTTACCTGCGGCCGTGTGTTCCGGAAGGAAAACGAGCCTACAGCAGTTGGCAAGACATCAATGGAAATTTCCTGGTCAAGAATGATCAGGGTGGTGATGATGATCTAGAGGCCGATTACGTATGGGCACATGTCGTGTTGCAGATGCCCGAAATTTCAGATGCTTCAGTTTTGATTGAAGGCGCATTCAATACTTATGAGAAGCCATTTCCGTGCACCTATGATCCGGGGCTGCGCGCTTACACGGCAAAACTGCTGCTCAAACAGGGGTATTATAATTACCGTTTTCTATTGCGTGACAAGTATGTGAGCAACGATAACATCGCCGTGATTGAGGGCTCGCACGCGGCTACTGAAAACGACTACCACATCATTATCTACATGTATGACCGAACTATTGGAGCCGACCGCATTATTGCCGTGGCTGCACAGTGAGAGCTCCATCATTGAACATAAAAAAGCCTGCAACGAATTCGTTACAGGCTTTTTTATGCGTTGAATTGTCTAACGGAACACGATTCCGTTAGATGCAATTCCACACGTGAAGGTCTTGATCAGACTTCCTGCTGTAGAATACACGTAAACATCGGATGGAGAAGTGAAATCAGAAATCGATGCACACCAAATCTCTCCCGTGTAGGGGTGAATACTCAAGCCGGTGCGTGATTCACTTATCAGCAAATTACCCGGAAAATCGCCGTTCACCAGATCATAGGAATAGACACCATTGTTCACATAGTAGAGCATTGACCGGTCCGGTGAAATTGCCAGCTGGCTGGAATGATCACCAATCAACCCCACTTGAATCTCCGCAACCACAGCATGCGAATTGACATCGACACGCACCAGCTTGGCAGCGGAGTGGCCCGTCACCTCCCAGTTTTCGTTGTAAAACGTTTCGCCCGCGCACAGCACCCATGCATAACCGAAAGCATCAAAAACAACGTTGGTAGGTCGGTGCCCGACCGTTACAGTAACTTCCGCAGTATTGGTTGTTGCATCAACAATCGTGATCGTACTGTCGAGCGACCAGCCACCTTCATTACAAACCCATACTTCATTACCGTTCACAGCCATTCTTCCCGGACCAGTGCCAACGGGAATACTTCCGGTTACTTCGTTAGACGAAAGATCGATTACTTCGACCGTACCGGTTGTGGAACCATTGCTCACATAGCCCTTTTGTGAGCCGGCCTTCACCATGTAACGAGGATACGACAGGCCTTCAATGTCGGCTTGAAAAGCCATAGTTTTCAGGTCAACGACAGTGACCTTCTGGCTGTTGTTCATGACAGCATATCCGCGTTCTCCAATAACACTAAAGCTTTGCATGACATCGCCGAGCTCCACATTGTTGATGGCGTAATACACGTCATTCGTGATTTGATCGCTCTCACTGATGTGAGTGATGGAGGCATTATTCTGCAAAAACGCTCCTTCATTCACTACGTATGCACCGATTGAATAGCCGGCGTCATTTGCAGGAGGCGGAGTCGTATCCTCCTCGTCCTTTTTACAGGAAGTAATAGCCGTCATAACGACCATTGAAAAGAAAAGTGTTTTGATTTTCATCGAGCTTAATTGATTTAATTGAGAAGAATATGAATCTCCTCGGTTTGTTTTGGTTTCTGAATAAATGAACAGGCAAGTCCAACGCGCCAGACACGTCCGGGCATGGCGTAGGCGCGTATGGCTTCATAGGAAACGTTGAAGACATTGTCGACTCCTGCCGTAACATCGAATTCAACATCACGCTTTTTAAAATTGACAGCATACCACACATTGCACAGGCCATAGGCATCGAGCGCTCGGTGCTGTGTAT
>Ga0209617_10001480_pt1 | contig 10985 bp, 12 predicted proteins | sample LakEriepJuly2011_2_FD_187459 | JGI IMG/M metagenome (GOLD analysis project Ga0209617, IMG submission 187459) | Freshwater microbial communities from dead zone in Lake Erie, Canada - CCB epilimnion July 2011 (SPAdes) (version 2) | ecosystem: Environmental > Aquatic > Freshwater > Lentic >... | reverse complement strand
AACCGTTGGCTCCGCGAGGGCACCGGCTTCTCGTCGAACGGATACGCCGGATAGTATTCCAGCAGCACGCCCTCCGGACTGAAGTAGGCGATGTCCAACGGCGTCGGCGTGTTTCGCATCCAAAAGCTCATTCCCTGCGGCCGCCCAAAAACAAACACCATCGCGTCATCGGTCCCCAAATCGCGACGCTCCATCAGCCCCCGCTCCAGCTCTTTCGGCTGCACTGCCAACTGCATCCGCAGGGTCTTTTCGCCGACTTTAATCGAAAACCAGTCCGTCGCACTTTTCACCGCCGCACCCTGCGCCACGCCCCCCGCCGAGGTTTTAGTCCCCGCCGACTCGGCCTTACCACACCCGGCCACAATCAGCGCGGACGCGGCCGTCGCGGCCCTCAACACCATCGAAACCGGATTTGCCTTCTTCATGCGCCCTGTGGCTAATCACCCGCCTCTACCAACTCAACTCCTCTCTCTCACCGTGTCACTTTCATCATCGGCGTCCACGCCTCCGCCCCTCCTCTACGCCGACACCGAGCGCAGCGCCGATGCCCTCTACTTTGGCCGCGTCGGCGTGCCCGACCCGTTCATCGCGTTCGCCGCTCACGGCAAGAAATACGCCGTCGTCGGCGCACTTGAGTTCGGACGGGTAAAGCGCCGCTCCGCCTTCGACCGCGTTCTCGCCCTCGAACCCTACTTGGCCAAAGCCCGCGAGGTTTGGCCGCAGCGCAAGCCCGGCGCTGCCGAAGTGATCTTCCTACTCGCCACCGAACTGAAACAGAAATCCTTCACCGTCCCGGAGGATTTTCCCGCCGGCGTTTACGAGAAGCTTTTCGAACTCGGCCTCGACCTCACCGTCGCGACCGGCCCGATCTTCCCCAACCGTGAAATCAAAACTTCGGCCGAAATCACCGCGCTACGCGAGGGCAACCGCTGCAGTGCCCTTGGAATCGCCGCCGCCGAGCGCGTCCTCCGCGCCAGCAAAATCAAGGGCCGCTCACTCATCTTCGAAGGCAAACCTCTCACCAGCGAGCGACTGAAATTCGCCATCGAGTCTGCCTGCCTCGCCGCGGGCGCCGTCTCCGCCAACACCATCGCCGCCGGCGGCGACCAAGCCTGCGACCCGCACGAGCGCGGCTCCGGCCCACTCCGACCCAACGAACTCATCATCGTTGACGTCTTTCCCCGCGTCTCCGCCACCGGCTATCACGGCGACATGACCCGCACCTTCCTCCGTGGCACCGCCTCCGATGCTCAACGCGCCTTGGTCGCGGCCGTCCGCGCCGCCCAACTCGCCGCGCTCAAAACCATCCGCGCCAGCGTGGGCGGTCGCACCGTGCACGAAGCCGTCGTCGCCACCTTCACCGCGCGCGGCTACGAGACCAAGCACTCGCCCAAGGGCTCCACCGGTTTTTTCCACGGCACCGGCCACGGCCTCGGCCTCGCCGTTCACGAAGCACCCGGTCTCAGCCCGCGCTACGACACCCCGCTGCGCCGCGGCACGGTCGTGACGGTGGAACCGGGTCTCTATTATCCCGGCCTCGGTGCCTGCCGCATCGAAGACGTCGTCCAAGTCACCGCCACCGGCTACACCCTTCTCTCCAAGTCCCCCTATACTTGGGAACTCTGACCCGTCTGTACTCCGATCTCCTAATTTCCGAATTTTCACCGTCCTCCTTTCTCTTCCCGTATTTTTTCCGTGTAGTCCGTGTATTCTGAGGGCAACTCCTCCCAATTCCTGATTCCCTGAGTTCCAGATAAAAAACACCCCTGCCCCGATGCGCTCCCTGCCCAGCCTCCTCAAAAAAATCTCCGCCCTTCGTATCCTCGTCATCGGCGACGTCATGCTCGATCACTACCTCTGGGGCGACGCGACCCGCATCTCACCCGAAGCCCCGGTCCCCGTTGTGGATATTATCCGGGAGTCCGTCACCGCCGGCGGCGCCGCCAACGTCGCCCTCAATCTCGCCTCCCTCGGCGCCCGCGCCACCGTCGCCGGTTATTTTGGCACCGACGTCGCCGGCCGCACCCTCGTCGCCACGCTCGCCGAGAAAAAAATCGCCACCCTCTCCACTCCCGGCTCCGCGCAGACCATCGTCAAAACCCGCGTGCTCGTCCAACGCCAGCAACTTTGCCGCCTCGACCGCGAGTCCCCGCCCTTCGCCTACGCCGTCACCGCCGACGCCGCCGAAAAACTTCTCCGCACCGCCATCCGCTCGCACGACGCCGTCATCTTCTCCGACTACGCCAAGGGCATACTTTCCGACGAGCTCGTCGCCCGCATCACCATCCTCGCCCGCGCCGCCGGCAAACTCGTCGCCTTGGACCCCAAACCGAAGCACGCCCTCACCTTTCACGGCCTCGATCTTATCACCCCGAACAAACGCGAAGCCCTCGAACTCTCCGGCCTCCACCCCGCCCCCGGCACGCCCTTCCCCGCCGCCGCCGTCTGCGCCCGACTCCACGAGAAATTCGCGACCAAGCACTTGGTCATCACCCTCGGCGAAGACGGCATGTTGCTCAGCACCGCCGGCAAAATTCTCAAAACTATTCCCACCGCTGCCCGCGAAGTTTACGACGTCTCCGGCGCCGGCGACACCGCCCTCGCCGCCCTCGTCTTGGCCTTGGCCGCCGGCGCCAAACTCGAAATCGCCGCCCACTTCGCCAACGCCGCCGCCGGCGTCGTCGTCGGCAAACTCGGCACCGCCACCGTCACCCCCGCCGAGCTCAAGGCTTACGTTAGTCACCGCTAATCCGTGGAACCCAAAAAACACCAACCCAAGAACGCCGATTCTCGCCGCGCCCTCTTCCTCGATCGCGACGGCACGCTAATCCTCGACAAACACTACCTGTCCGATCCCGCCGGCGTGGAAATCATCCCCGGCGTGCGCGACGCTCTCCAGCGCGCCAGCGCCCTCGGCTATCAGCTCTTTATGCTGACCAACCAGTCCGGCATCGGCCGCGGACTCTACACCCTTGACGACGCCCTCCTCGTCAACGCCCGCATGGAGACCTTGCTCGCGCTCCACTCACCCCTCTTCGCCGGCATCTGCATCGCACCGGAGGCGCCCGACCAACCCTCGCTCTACCGCAAACCCTCGCCGCGCTACATTCAGGAGATGATCGCTCAACACCACCTCGATCCCGCCCAGTGCGCCATGGTCGGTGACCGCGCCAGCGACACCCAAGCCGGTCTCAACGCCGGCGTCCGCGCCATCGCCGTCTGCACCGGCGAGCTCACAGCCGAGGCTTGGCAAACCCTCGCCCTCCCCGGCGCCGAGATCCACGCCGACCTCGCCGCCTTCGTCGCGACTCTTTCCTAAATTCCTCTCTTTCATTCGCACCCATCGCGGAATTCGCGGGCCACTTTTCTCCCTCCGATTTTCGTGTCTTTCGTGCGTTTCGTGGTAACCCGTTTTCCCTCCTAACCCGCTCCATGCCCGAACTCGCTGAAGCCGAATTTTTCCGCAAACGCTGGACCCAAGCCGCGCGCCCTTCGCCAAAGATTCTCCGCGTCCACACCCACGACGCCAAAAAACTTTTCCGCACCGCGCCCGCCCCCGCCCTCCGCGCCGCGCTCACCGACTCCGTTCTCACCGCCTCCGCCGCCGCCGCGAAGCAGATCCTCTTCCGCTTTCAACGCCCCGCCACCTCCGCCTCGCCCGCGATCGACGCTTGGCTCGGTATCCACCTCGGCATGACCGGCGACCTTTCCGTTGCAACGCCGGCTCATACTCCGCGCAAGCACGACCACCTCGTCCTCTACACCGCCGCCCACGCGCTCGTCTTCGCCGACCCACGTCTCTTCGGCCGCATTCAGTTTCACCTTGGCCCCGACGCCCCACTTTGGTGGGCCAAGATCGCCCCGGCCCTGATCTCGCCCGCATTCACCGTCGCCGCCGCGGCCGCATTCCTAACCCGCCGCGGCCGCGCGCCGATCAAAGCCGTCCTACTCATGCAGGAGCGATTCCCCGGCATCGGCAACTGGATGGCCGACGAGATCCTCTGGCGCGCCGCGATTCACCCCGCCCAGCCCGCCGGTTCCCTTCGCCCCGTCGAGGTCAAAACCCTCTGGCGCGAATGCCGCGCCGTCGCCCGCCTCGCCCTCGCCACCATCGCGGGACGCGGCGATGACCTTCCGCCTGACCTCAACACCGCGATCCCTGACACCTGGCTCTTCAACCACCGGTGGTCCGACGGCGGCCGCTGCCCCAAAACCAAAAAACCTCTGACTCGCGCCGACATCGGCGGCCGCACCACCTGCTGGTCCCCGGCCCGCCAAAAACTTCGCAAGAACTGACGCGCTCCGCCGATCCCTCCGTTGACATAGCCAACTCCGCTTTCCAACTTGGCCAACATGAATGTCAAGACCGCCGAGCTGAAAAACAACCTCAGCAGATACCTGCGCCGGGTCCGAGCCGGCAAGACGCTCACCGTCTTCGACCGCGATACTGCGATCGCCGTGCTTTCCCCGGTTCCCGCATCCCCCGACATCGCGCCTCCGCTTGACCGCGCCTGGCAACGCGAGCGCCTCGCCGCCCTCGCCCGGGCCAAGAAACACGGCGTCAAGATCGACATCCCCCTCCATCGCCCGGTCGGGCCAGCCTTCCCCGACATTAAGCCCATCCTCGCACCCGACGGGCGCACCGACATCAACACCATCGACCTCGTCCGCGGCGGACGTGACTGGTGATGCGCGCCTACTGGGACACCAGCGCGCTGCTCGCGCTCCTTTTCGACGAGCCGCACACCGCCCGCGCGCGGACGGCCAGCGCCCTGTGCACAGAGATTCATTCGTGGTCCTGGCTCCGCATCGAAGCCGAAGCGGGGGCGTCGCGACGTGAACCTTCCGAAATTTGGCGCGCATCGCTCGATCCGCTTTTGCGCGCCGTCCGCTGGCTGGAGATTTCACCCTCCGAACACTCCTCCCTCCTCGCCCTCAACCGACGCCACCGCCTACGCGCCGCCGACGCCGGCCACCTCTACTGCTTTAGCCGCCTCAGCCTCGTCCACCCCCAAGCCCAGCTCGTCTGCTTCGACGCAGAACTGTGCGCCGCCGCCCGCGCCGAGAAACTCCGCGTCTGGTCCCCCTAAACTCCCGGGGAGGCTGCCCGGTCCAGCCGGCACTGCAGGCCCTTCCCCTTTCCCAACGTGACCGCACCCGCCAAAAAAATCCGCCTCGACGAACTCCTCGTCGTCCGTGGCCTCGCCGCTTCCCGCGCCCAGGCCAAGGCCCTCGTCATGGCCGGCCGCGTGCGCAACGGCACGGAACGCCTCGACAAACCCGGCCGCGACTATGCCTCCGATTGCGAACTTTCCGTCGAACAACCGCCTCGCTTCGTCAGTCGCGGAGGCGAAAAACTCTCCGCCGCCCTTACCGCTTTTAACCTCAATCTCGCCGGCGCCCACGTCCTCGACGTCGGCGCTTCCACGGGCGGCTTTACCGATTGCGCCCTCCAGTCCGGCGCCGCCGACGTGATCTGCGTGGATGTCGGCCGGGCTCAGCTCCACCCCAAACTGCTCGCCGATCCGCGCGTCACCAACTTCGAGAAAATGAACGCCCGCCACCTCACCGTGGGCGACCTCCCGCGGGCCGAATTCGACGCTGTCGTTACCGACCTCTCGTTCATTTCCCTCAAAGTCGTACTTCCCGCGATCTGGCCTTTCGTCCGCCCCGGCGGAGTGCTGGTCGCCCTGGTGAAGCCCCAGTTCGAAGCCGGGAAAGCCGAGGTGGACAAAGGCCGCGGCGTCATCCGCGACCCCGCCGTGCAACAGGCCGTGCTCGACGATATTCGCACCTTTGCCACTGGTCTTCTCCGCGGCGCGACCCTCATCGGGACCATCGACTCGCCCATCACCGGCACCGACGGCAACCGCGAGTTCCTCCTTGGCCTCCGTCGCTCGTCGTAAATTTGTTTCCCCCGGCGCCTTGCTCCCGCCATTAATTACCCACTCTTTCTGCGCATGAACGCTCTCCGCTCGCTCGCCTTCGTCACCAACGCCGACAAACTCGGCGCTCCCGAGCTGACCCGCGAACTGCTCGTCCTCGCCAAAGCCGCCGGCGTCAAAACCAAGCACACCTCCCGGCTCGACATCCCCCGGGGCTGGCTCACGGGCTGCGATGCCTGCTGCGTGATCGGCGGCGACGGCACGCTCCTCGGCGTCGCCCGCGAGGCCGCTCGCGCCCAAGTCCCCATTATCGGCGTCAACCGCGGCAGCCTCGGCTTTCTCACGACGTTCTCCGCCGACGAAGCCCGCGTCCAGTTTTCGTCGCTGCTGCGCGGCGAATTCCACGTCGCCTACCGCTCCTTGTTGGCCTGCTCCACCAGCGCGAGCCGCCACGACATCGCCCTCAACGACGTCCTCATCAAAGACCAAATCAACTCCCGCATCGTCCGGCTCGAGGTCTTCGCCAACAACCAACTCGTCACCGAATACACCTGCGACGGCCTGATCTTTTCCACCCCCACCGGCTCGACCGCCTACAATCTTTCCGCCGGCGGTCCGCTCATGTCGCCCGACGCCGGGGTCATCGCGATGACCCCGATCTGCCCGCACACGTTGAGCAACCGCTCCATCATTTTCCGAGATGATGTTTGCCTCCGGGTCCACAACCGCAGCCCCGGCTCGACCTTGCTCGTCGCCATGGACGGGCAACGCAATCACGTCTCGTGCGCCGATAGGCCCATCGAGATCACGATCTCTGCGCTCAAACTCCCGCTCGCCCAGCGGCTCGACTACGAGCACTTCGCCGTCGTGCGCACCAAACTCCACTGGAGCGGCGGCTTCATTGAGAAGAAGTGATCCGTACGCCGCATTGAGCAGATCCTTGCGGGTTACGCCGAAAGCCCCGGCCGCGACCGCACACTTCGTGCGCAAAAAAGCCCCGGCAAATCGCCGAGGCTTTAAAAGCTCTAAAAAGAGTCGGGTCGAAGAATTACTTCTTTTCGCCGTCTTTCTTCATGCCATCTTCCTTTGCCTTCTTCTTGGCGGCATTGGCGGCCTGCATCGCGGCGTTTTCGGCGTCGTCGAGTTTGCCGTCTTTGTTCTTGTCCCACATTTCCAATTGCTTGGCGCTTGGGCCTTTTTTCTTTGGAGCGTCTTCGGCCCGGAGAGCCGGAGCGGAGAAGCTAACGAGCACCGCAAGGGCGCCGAGGAGGGTGATAAGTTTTGAGGTCGTGTTTTTCATAGCGCCTAGAAATTGAGTAATCACTTTCCAAAAAGCCAGCCTTCAATCGCAAGAAACCCACTTCATCGGGAATTTTTTTTCTCACCGTCCGCGAATCCATTTTCCAACTCAAACGTCCGCGATCCGCCCTCGGTTTCCCGCGCTTGTTACAACCTCAGCAATGTTTCTAACTCCCTTACAACATGCCTCCGGACCTCAAATCCCGCCGTCACCGCCTTGCGAACGCGCTGCCCCTCGGAGACGCCATTTTGGTGGTCGGCTCCGGCCAACCCGTTCCTCTGCCTGAAAATAGCGACCAGACCTACCCGTTCTTCAGTCACGCCGAGTACGCCTACCTCACCGACGACGACTGCATCGACGGCGTCATTGCTTATGATCCCCGCGACGACGAATGGCTTTCCTTTGTCCCCACCGTCACCGAGGGCGAACGCGTTTGGGCGGGGACCACGCAGCGATCCGGCCTCCCTCTCGCCGAATTTTCTCCCTGGCTCGCCGCCCGCAGCGGCCGCCCGATCGCCAACTTAGGTGCCCTCCGGCCCGACATTCCTGTCGACGTCCCGCTCATCTCTAATATCCGCAATGGCTTCCGACACGCCCGTCGCCCCAAGGACGCCGAGGAAATCACCGTGCTGCGCGCTGCGGCCACCGCCACCGCCGCCGGCTATGCCGCGATTCCAGCACTCCTCCGCCCCGGTATCACCGAGCGTGCGCTGCAGATCGAACTCGAAACCGGCTTCTTCCGCGCCGGCGCAACGCGCACCGGCTACAACACCATCGTCGGCACGGGCCCCAACTCCGCCATCCTGCACTTTTCCCCAACGGCTCGCGCCGCCCAGACCGGCGAGTTTGTCTTGATCGACGCCGGGGCGGCCATCGGTCGTTACACCGCCGATGTCACGCGCACCTATGTTGTCGGGGCACCGAGTCCGTTTCAACGCGACCTCTACCAAGTCGTCCTCGCCGCCGAAGAGCGCGCCATCGCCCGCTGCATCCCCGGCGCCGAATGGACCGACATCCACCTCGCCTGCGCCGTCGATCTCGTCGCCGGCCTCGTGGCGATGAACGTGATGCGCGGCCACCCCGAGTCGCTCGTCGAAGCGGAAGCACACACCCTTTTCTTCCCCCACGGCCTCGGCCACATGGTCGGGCTCGGTGTGCGCGACGCCAGCGGCCTCTTGCCCGGCCGCATCAAAAATCCCCGACCATGCCTACGCACGCTCCGCATGGATCTCCCGCTCGCGCCCGGCTACGTTGTCACCATCGAGCCGGGGCTCTATTTCATCCCGCCGCTTCTCCAAGATCCGGCCCGTCGCGAAAAATACCGCGACGTCGTCAATTGGTCCCTCGTAGATCAGCATCTCCACCTCGGCGGCGTCCGCATCGAGGACAACATCCACGTCACCGCCGATGGCCCGGAAAATCTGACCGCTGCGATTCCAAAAACACTTTAGCTGCTTGAGCGAAAAACCCGCCGCATTCCACCCGTGACGATCGCCAGCGTCGCGAGGGAATTTACCGGCATGAGCATCGCCACCAATAGCGGATGCATTTTTCCCACCACCGCGAGGCCCACTGCGAGCACGTTGGAGGCAACCGAAAAACCAAAATCATCCACTGCGTCCTCCAGCGTACGCCAGCTACTTTGAAGAGCGCGCGAATCCCGCCGATCCCACGGCCGAGGCAAGCGGAAGCATTCTCAATTGGCGCGGGAACGAAAATTCCGTGGACAAACCCCGTCAAAATCCGCTGAAATCCGACTATGTCGTCGCCTCTCGGAAAACTCACCAGCCCAACCAGTCTCGCGGTCGATGCCGTGCTCGTGCTCGGATTCTTCTCTCTCATATATTGGCTCGTCGAATCGCATGTGCCCTCGAACGATCCTAACATGGTCATGCTCTGGGCCGGCCTGACTTCCGCCTGTATGTCATCCGTTTTTTGGCTCGCCGTTCAGATGTTCCGGGTGGTTTTAAAGGCCCAGTTGATGGCGAATAAGAAATAATCCTTCGCGATCCCCGAATCTACGATTTTCAGCCGGCGCGTGTTCACTCACGCGCCTTTTTTATGGCCCCACGCCCCCGGCGTCGGGCGTCCTCAACCAAACTGCAACGGCTGTTTGCGCTTCTCGACTCGCGACGACGCGATGATCGCAATCTCATACAGCAGATAAAGCGGGGCCGCGAACATCGCCTGCGTCACCGGATCGGGCGTGGGCGTGACGATCGCGGCGATCACAAAGATCACGATTACCGCATGGCGCCGGTATTTTCTCAGAAACGCCGTCGTCATCAGCCCCAACCAAACGAGCAAAATGATGATAAGGGGGAACTGGAAGGAGGTCCCGACGCCCAGCACCAGCCAAGTGAGCAGACTGTAGTAGCTGCCCGGCGTCCAGCGCGCGGCGTAGTTAAAAAAGGTATTTAGCTCGATCGACACCCGAATCGTGCTCGGCACCAGCAGGAAATAAGCGAACGCCGCCCCGAGCAAAAACAGCACCAGAGCGGACACGCACATCGGCAAAACTGCTTTCAACTCTTTCGCCGAGAGCGCCGGGGCGACAAATTGTCCGATGAACAACAGACAAAACGGCAGAGCCATCACCAAACCCCCGAGCAGACACATCTGGATAATGACGTTGAACACCTCCATGATCGAGACGGTCGAGAGCTCGAGCGCGAACGTCGGGTAATCGACCTTGACCGAGTTCAGCGGCCAAAGGAGCACATCGTTAAACTCCTTCAGAAAATAACCGATTAAGCCGGCAAAGAGCAGAAAAGTCGCCGCGCACTTGATGAGCGTCCAACGCATCTCTTCGAGGTGATCGAAGAAACCCATCGGCTTCTCGCGGGCATCCGGCACCGGCTCGGGATTGGACTCTTCGTAGGGAAATTCTTCGGGTGCGCTCACGTTGGCAAAGATTGGGAACGTGCAGCGTGCGGGGAATTTTCCAAAACAAAAGCGCGATGTTCGAAATCGTCCTGGTCAGGCCGTCAAAGCCCGCAACGCGCCCGCGAATTGACTCCGCTTCAAGCCGGTCGCTCATACTTTTCACCTGCTAAATGGAATCCACTCCCACCCTGAGCACTCCTTCGAACCGATTCCGTCGCCTCAGCCTCGAGGCCGGTTTGGCCGTGCCGATCGGGTTGTTGGCCGGTTCCGCCAGTGCACTCTTTCTGTGGTCGCTGGACCGAGTCACCGCAGCCCGCTGGCATTCGCCGTGGCTGCTTTGGCTCCTACCGGTCGTCGGCTTCGCGGTGGGTTGGATCTACCTTCGATTTGGCCAGAGAGCCGAGCGGGGCACGCATCTCATCATGGACGAAATCCACGCGCCCGGCGGAGGCGTGCCGGCCCGCATGGCTCCGCTGGTGCTTTTCGGCACGCTCGCCACGCGCGTGAGCATGCACGTGGGCGTGCTGTGGGCGTGGTTTTTTGCGGAGCTGCCGCTCTTTTTCCTTGCGCACGCAAAGGCGGCGGCGCGGCCGGCTGCGGCGGAGGGCGCGGGCGGTGCCGGCGGCCGCGGGCGTGGGCTCGAGCAGGTCTCGCGAGTCGTTCACGTGCGCCTGCAGGTTGAGCTTCTGCAAGAACTCGTGCTGCTTCATCCACGCGTGGTTACCCATCACGCCGAAGTCGAAGGTGCGCAGCTCCTCGCAGTAGCGGTCGGCCTCGAGCGCGTTGATCGGTCCGGATGCGTCGCTCAGCGAGGCGCCCTGCGAGTCGTCGGGCATCATGCCGCCAGGGCCAACTGGCTTGCTAGGCATTGGAGGCTGCGAAGGCGCGTGCTGGGTCGATGCCGTTGCCTGTCC
>Ga0209617_10001478_pt1 | contig 10989 bp, 7 predicted proteins | sample LakEriepJuly2011_2_FD_187459 | JGI IMG/M metagenome (GOLD analysis project Ga0209617, IMG submission 187459) | Freshwater microbial communities from dead zone in Lake Erie, Canada - CCB epilimnion July 2011 (SPAdes) (version 2) | ecosystem: Environmental > Aquatic > Freshwater > Lentic >... | reverse complement strand
GGCCTGCCGCGCCGCATCCATCATGTGCTGGATGCGGATCCGGTCCTCCGGAGCGCCGGGACGGTTACGCGGCATGCAGCAGTCGTGCCTCTCGAAGCACCTCGTCGCGGAAGTAGCCGGACAGGTCGGCGGGCGTGCGCAGATCGACAGTGCGGCCGAGGATCTTCGAGAGCTCCATCTGCATGCCTGCGAACGCGATGAATCCCGGCGCCTTGCCTGGCAGGAACTCGACCAGCACGTCGATGTCGCTGCTCGGCGAGAAATCCTCGCGCAGCACGCTGCCGAACAGGCTGAGCCGCGCAATCTGGTGCCGCCGGCAGAAGTCGGCGATCTCGGCGACGGGAGGCTGGATGGGAAAGGCGGGCATCTGCAAGGATTCTACCGGGATCGCTCGCCCCACCCAGCGTGCCCGCCTTGATGTCCTCGACGAGCGCCGTGAACGCCGGACCCCTGAGGCTGTTGAACTCCTGGTCGAGGCCTTCCTCGGTCGACTTGCGCGTGTAGATCGCGCAGCGCACGGACTTCCTCTCCGCCCGCTCCTCCGCGCGCTTCTTCCGCGGCTTGATCATGCGGCCACCTTCACCAGCCTGAAGAACCGGAAGCCGTTGATGTGCGAGCCGGTCACAGCCTTCGCGATGGCGGACAGCGAGTCGTACCGCTCGCCCTTGAACTCGAAGCCCGTCGACAGCACGATGACCCTCAGCGTCTCGCCCTTGTACCGGCGCACGATCGCGTGGCCCGGGCGGGGGAGCCGCTCGTCGCGGGTCCCGTCGGCGTTGGGGGCCACGACCCCGAGCGCGCGTGCGCGGGCAGGCGATGCCCTGACGCTGGCATCGTTGGCCAGAGTGGCCGCAAGTGCGAGCGCCTCATCGCACAGCCCGCCGCGCACCGCGGCCTGTGCGATCCAAAGCAAACGCCGGATCAGGTACTGCCGGTTCCTCGTGCTCGAGGCGCGTCCCGTTCCCTCTTGGTAGCGTCGCTTGAGTGCGGCCATCGTCATCGCATCGAGCTCCTCGCGCTCGCTCGTGATGTCGAAGATTGGTTCAGTCGCGGTCATTCGGTCTCCTTGATCCGCGGCGTCGCCGCGTGGCGCACAGTGACGCTCGACTGGGCCGGAAGATCAAGGTGTGTAGCGGGGTCAGCCGCGAGGATTTCCTCACGTCTTGTCCGTCGCCTGATGTCGTCGAGCCTGCGGATGCCGCGGGCGAGGAGGTCGCCGATCGCGCGCATGCGCGTCGAAGTTCGACCACAGGTCGAAGGGCTTGCCGGGGCCTTCCGCAAAAGCCCTCGAACTGGTGCCCGCAAACACCGGGATCAGAAGGAAAATCGCTGCCACCCAGGCGCGGAACGGGAAAGCTCGTGGAGCAACAGCCTTGTGGGGTCAGAGACTTCCCATGCCTTCCGATACTTCGCCAAAACGGGTTTGTGTGTTCCGCCGGATCACTGGATCGGGCGCGGGCCGCATCATGATCCGGCATCGCCTTGGCCCCGCACTTCGCTCCGTGCGTCCATGGCGGCATCCAGTTTCGCCTGCCACGCCGCCAGGTCGGATGCGTGCTTGGGGGCGGGCTCCGCCGCGTTCCACGCGGTGTACAGATCGACCAGACCCTGCATGCACTCGATGCTGTCCGCATGCTGCTCGCCGTTTGCGGCCGCCACAATGGGGTAGGCCTCGAGCAGGTTCGCCTCGGCCAGGCGGAAGCGATCGGGATCGAAGCCTGCACCCACGCGTGCCCGACCCAGCGAAGCAAGGAACATCGCCATGCGCGGCGCGTTGCCGCCGGTGAACGCCTTGCGCGCAGGCTGTTCGGCCGGAGCGAGAACGTCGATTGCTTCCTTGAACTTGCCCTGGCTCCGAAGGGTGCTGCCAAGATACCTGACCAGCCGAAGCGTGTCTGGGTGATCCTCGCCAAGCAGGCTTCGACGCTTCTCGAGCGCCTCGCGGAAGAAGGGTTCCGCTTCGACGAACTTGTTCTGTTCCAGCAGCACGGTGCCCACGTTTCGGAGGAAGACGAGCGTGTGCGGATGCCGCTCGCCAAGCTCGCGACGGCCGCGGTCAAGCGCCTCGCGGAAGTAGACCTCCGACTCGGCGAGCTTGTTTTGATACTTCAGCACCGTGCCGAAGTTGTTGAGCGCACCGATCGCGTCGGGATGGTTCTCGCCCAGCACGCGCCGACTCTTCTCGAGCACCTCCCGGAAGTACGGTTCCGCTTCGGCGAACTTCTTCTGGTCCTGCAGCAGGACCGCCATGTTGGTCATTGATCCGAGCGTGTCGGGATGCTCGTCGCCCAGCGTGCGCCGCCGCGTCTCGAGCACCTCGCGGAGCAGCTTCTCGGCGTCCGCGAACTTGCCCTGATCCTGCAGAAGCAGGCCCATGTCGTTGATCGAGCTGTTGGTGCTGGGGTGATCCGAACCGAGCACGCGTCGCCGTGTCTCCATGGCCGACCGCTGCAGCGGCTCGGCGGCTTCGAACAGGCCCATGCTCTCGTAGACGTGCGCGAGCGACTGCCGCAGCTGGGCATCCACCAGCGGCTGCTCCTTGAACTGTGCGTCGATCGCCTCGATCGCGGGTTGCAGGATGGTCTGGTCGATCATCACGGTCGCCGCGTCGGTGGCGTTCACGCGCTCCAGTTCCGATTGCAGCGTGGCGCCGCGCCGTTGGCGTTCCGGCTGCGGCACGCCCGCCTTCTCGAGCGCGGCCATGAAGCGCCGCTGCAGATCCGTCATCAGGTCGGCGCCGGCCACCTCCATGTCGACCTGGCCGAGCATGCGTGACTGGAAGTCGCTCACGCGCTTCAGTTCGTCCGCGCGTCGCTTCTCGGCTTCCTGCGCCTGCAGGGCCTGATCACGCGCGCGCTCGGCCACACGCCATTGCCAGGTGGCGAGTCCAAGCCCGAACACGAGCGCCGCGAAGATTGCGGCGACGGCTGCCACCGCGCCGCGATGGCGTCGCACGTACTTGCGCACGCGGTAGCCGCTCGATTCAGGCGCGGCCACGAGCGGCCGACCCGACAGGTAGTTCTGGATGTCGCGCGCAAGGTCGGCCGGGCTGGAATACCGCTCGCCGCGCTCCTTGCGCAGGGCCTTCAGCGGAATCCACTCAAGCTCGCTCTTGAGCAGGCGGCTCAGGTTCGCGGTCGCCTCCTTGCGGCCCTGCGCGATCCGTGTGGCGAGTTCCGTGTCGCGGGTGGCGATCGTGGACAGCCTCGCGCTGGGCGTGGGGGGGTCGTCTTCGCGGATGATCCGCTGGATCTCCCGGTAGGCCTTCCTGCGCAGTTCCTTCGGGTCGAAGGGCAGCGCACCAGAGAGCAGCTCGTACAGGATCACGCCGAGCGAATACACGTCGCTCCGCGTGTCGATGTCGTTGGCGTCGGGTTCGGCCTGCTCGGGGCTCATGTACTCGGGCGTGCCGATCATCTGTCCCGTCTCCGTGAAGACGGTGTGCTCGCTCATGCGCTGCGTGAGCGCCTTGGCCACGCCGAAGTCGATCACCTTGACCTGGCCCAGGTCTCCGTCGCCCGAGGCGACCAGGATGTTTCCGGGCTTCAGGTCGCGGTGGATGATGCCCTTCGTGTGTGCGTGCTGCACGGCGTCGCACACCTGCGTGAACAGCGCGAGTCGCTGCTTGATGGTGAGTCGTTGGCGATCGCAGTAGTCGGTGAGCGGCTCGCCCTTCACGAACTCCATCGCGAAGTAGGGGCGGCCCTGCGGGGTCAGGCCGCCGTCGAGCACCTTCGCGACATGCGGGTGGTTCATCACCGCAAGGGCCTGGCGCTCCTGCTCGAAGCGTGCCACGACGGCCTTCGAGTCCATGCCCAGTTTCACGATCTTCAGCGCCACCTGCTGCACGAACGGCTGACGTCGCTCGGCCAGCCACACCGTGCCGAAGCCGCCTTCGCCGAGCTTCGAGAGGAGCTTGTAGTGCCCGACCTGATCACCGGCCCTGTCGGCGGGATCCGCCTGGCGCTCGCGACGCGCCGGATCCGGCGTGATCGTGGGTTCGTTGGCGCCGTGCAGCGTCGGGTCGCCGTCGGGCGTGTCGTCGGCGATGTTCGGTTGCGTGGTCATCCAGAGGCGGCCTTCAACGCAGCCTACCGGAACCTCACACCCGACTCACGGCAAGCCAGCCGCCTTTGCCACGCGATCCGCCAGCGCATTCGCCGCGGCATCGTTGGCCGCCTCGCTGATGAGACGGATGATCGGCTCGGTGTTGCTTGCGCGCAGGTGCACCCAGCCCTCGGCCAGGTCGATGCGGATGCCGTCGCACTCGTCCATGGGCTCGCCCGCGAACGCCGCCTTCACCTTGGCCAGCGCCGGCGCCACGGCGGCAGCGCCACCGATCGCACCCAGCTCCAGCTTGCGCTTCACCATGGCGAAGCGGGGGATCTCCGCGGCGATCACCGACAGCGCGCGCTTCTGCGTGGCCAGCAGTTCCAGCACCAGCGCCATGCCGCTCAGCGAGTCGCGCACCCAGCACACCTTGGGCCAGATCACGCCGCCGTTGCCTTCGCCGCCGATCGTGCTGCCGGCGGACTTCATCGCCGCCACCACGTTCGCCTCGCCCACCGCCGTGCGCAGCACCTTGCTGCCGGCGAACTTCGCGGCCACGCCGTCGATCATGCGGCTGGTGCTCAGGTTGGCGGCCATGGTGGCCTTGCCTTCACGCTGCAGGATGCGCAGCGCGCACAGCGCCAGCGTGTACTCCTCGCCGATGTAGCGGCCGGCTTCGTCCACCACGGCCAGTCGGTCGGCATCCGGATCCTGCGCAAAGCCGCATGCGTAGCCGCCCTTCGCGGTGGCGGCGGCAAGATCGGTCAGGTTCGCCTGCGTGGGTTCCGGCGTGTGCGCGAACAGGCCGGTGGGCTCGCCGTTCAGATGCGTCACGCCAACGCCCAGCTTCTCAAGCAGCATGCGCGCCGCGTTGCAGCCCGCGCCGTTCACGCTGTCCACCACCACCTTCAGGTTTGCGGCGCGGATCGCCGCGATATCCACCAGTGCCAGCACCTTCGCCACGTGCGTTGCATCCGCACTGGTGTCGCGCTCGATGCGACCGAACTCGGTCGGGCCCGCCAGCTTCAGGTCGCGCTCCTTGAAGCGGCGCACGATCTCCTTCGCCTCGTCCGGCGGCGGCGCCACGCCGTCGCCGTCGAGGCACTTCAGGCCGTTCCACTCGATCGGATTGTGGCTGGCGGTGCAAACCATGCCGCCATCGGCCTTGTGGTGCTGCACCATCACGCCGGCGGTGGGGGTCATGGCGATGCCCAGGTCGATCACATCGCATCCCGTGCTGGCAAGCCCGGCGGCCACCGCGCTCAGGAAGGCCTCGCCGCTCGGTCGCGAGTCGCGCGCCAGCACCACGCGCGGGCGGTTCTTCTTGCTTCGCAGGTGGCTGCCGAAGGCGGCGCCGTACAGCGCGGCCACTTCGGCGGTGATCGTCTTGCCCACCAGTCCACGCAGGCCGCTCACGCTCAGCATCAGGGGCGCATCGTTGCTTGTCATGCCGCGACGATAACGCCACGCGGGCTGCACCGAAACCCCGTCGAAACATTGCAAAATCCGGCCACCGCTATACTCGCCCCCGATGTACGAACTGCGAGTCCACCGGCAATTCTCGGCCGCTCACGCCATTCGAATGGCGGGACAGATGGAGACCCTGCACGGACACGACTGGCGCGTGCAGGTGCAGGTGGTGGGCGATTCGCTCGACGCGGATGGCCTGTTGTGCGACTTCCATGCGCTGGAGACGGCGATCGATCGCGTGCTGGCGCGCTTCCACAGTCGCACGCTGAACGACGTGCCGCCCTTCGATCACACCAACCCGACCGCCGAACTGGTGGCACGGTATGTGGCCGACGAGGTGGCCGGTGCGCTGCCCGCGGGCGTGCGCCTGGGCAGCGTGTCGATCGGCGAGGCGCCTGGCTGCGAGGCCATCTATCGTCCGGACATGCAGGTGCGCGCATGAGTCGCCACCGCCCGCATCGCGAACCCGCCGCCACCGACGCAAGCGCCACCGCGCCCAGCACGGGCGGCGATCCATCGCGCTTCCTGAACCGTGATCTCGAGTGGCTCGAGTTCAACCGTCGCGTGCTCGACATGGCCGCCGATGACTCGGTGCCGCTGCTCGAGCGCGTGCGCTTCCTGTCGATCTTCTCGAACAACCTCGACGAGTTCTTCATGAAGCGCGTGGGCACGCTGCGCCAGCAGATCGAGGACGGCTCGGCAAGCCCCGTGCCGGATGCGCTCACGCCCGGGCAGCAGATGCAGTCGATCCGCCAGCGCGTGCAGGACATGGGCCGCGTGCAGGCCGATGTGCTGCGCAGCAACCTGCTGCCCGCCATGCAGGAGCGCGGCATCGAGCTGCTCACCTGGGAACAGCTCACGCATGCCGAGCGCACCGAGGCGCGCGCGTGGTTCCATCGCAACGTGTTCCCCATCCTCACGCCGCTGGCCGTGGATCCGGGGCACCGCTTCCCGTTCATCAGCAACATGAGCGTGAGTCTGGGCGTGATGCTGCGCCGGCCGGGTGAAAGCGAGCAGCTGTTCGCGCGCGTGAAGGTGCCCGAGATCCCGTCGCGCCTGTACCAGGTGCCCGGCACGCGCCGCTACGCGCCGCTGCAGGAGCTCATCGAGCACAACCTGGACGAGCTCTTCCCGGGCATGGAGATCCTGAAGGTGCTGCCGTTCCGCGTGACGCGCAACGCCGAGATCGAGCCCGATCAGGAGGATGCCGACGATCTGCTGGAGGCCATCCAGCGCCAGCTGCGCGAGCGTCGCTTCGCGCGCGTGGTGCGCCTGGAGATCGCCAGCGGCGCCAACCAGCGCATCCTGCGCTTCCTCACCGAGGAACTGCAGATCGACCCCGAGGACATCTACGAGACCACCGGCCTGATCGACTACGGCGGGCTGAACCAGATCGCCGACATCGATGTGCCCGAGCTGCACTATCCCAAGTGGACGCCGCTGGCGCCGCGCGGACTGGAAGACGACGAGAGCGACATCTTCGCCGCCATCCGCGAGGGCGACGTGCTGGTGCAGCATCCCTACGAGTGCTTCCACCGCAGCGTGGAGCGCTTCATCGAGCAGGCGGCCAGCGACCCCAAGGTGCTGTGCATCAAGCAGAGCCTGTACCGCACCAGCGGCGACAGTCCGTTCATCAGCAGCCTGATCCGCGCCGCCGAGGCGGGCAAGCAGGTGGCGGTGCTGGTCGAACTGCGCGCGCGCTTCGACGAGGCGCGCAACATCCTGTGGGCCCGCAAGCTGGAAGACGCCGGCGTGCACGTGGCCTACGGCGTGATCGGCCTGAAGACCCACACCAAGACCGCGCTGGTGGTGCGACAGGAGCAGGGCGGCATCCGTTGCTACGGCCACATCGGCACCGGCAACTACAACTCGAAGACCGCGCGTCTGTACGAGGACTTCGGCCTGCTCACCTGCGATCCCGACATCACCGAGGATCTCACCGGCCTGTTCAACTACATGACCGGCCGCAGCCGTCAGCGCGACTACAAGAAGCTGCTGGTGGCGCCGGTGGCCATGAAGAAGCGCTTCCTGGAACTGATCGAGCGCGAGATCGCGCTGAGCCGCCCCGGCCATCCCGGCCGCATCGTGGCCAAGATGAACCAGCTCGAGGATCGCGGCGTGATGGACGCGCTGTATCGCGCCAGCCAGGCGGGCGTGCAGGTGGACCTGATCGTGCGCGGCTTCTGCTGCCTGCGCCCGGGTGTGCCCGGCCTCAGCGATTCGATCCGCGTGCGCAGCATCCTGGGCCGCTTCCTCGAGCACAGCCGCATCTTCTGGTTCGGCGCCGGCAAGGACGATCCGCTCGACGGCGACTTCTTCATCGGCAGCGCCGACTGGATGTACCGCAACCTGCAGACCCGCGTGGAGGCCGCCACGCCCATCACGCGTCCGCAGCATCGCGCGCGCCTCTGGGAAGTGCTGCAGCTGTGCATGAACGACCGTCGGCAGGCTTGGCAGATGCAGCCGGATGGCACCTACATCAAGGTGCCGTGGCGCGATCTCGATGCGGCCGACGCGCGCGTGACAGGTGTGCATCAGAACCTGATGCGGCTCACCACCGAGCGTCTTGCGGCCAGCGTGCAGCAGGGCGGCACCGCGGCCAAGTCGGACTGAATTGTTCGTGCAGGTCGCGGATCAGCCGGCGCTCGGCACCGAGCCGCCCGAGCCGATCTTGTCGCCGCGGCCACCGAAGTTCGTGGACGGCCTGTTCAATCCAAGGTCGTACAGCAACTGGCTGAAGCGCGTGGGCTCCAGGTAGCGGATCCAGCCATCCACGTTCCATGATGCGTCGGTGGTGGGCAGGTCGCCGTTGTTCACCACCGCCGGAATGGCCGTCAGCACGCGACTCTCCGCCGGAATGGTGATCGCGGCCACCCATTGCCCCGAGTACACGCCTTGCCCCTGCATCCGCAGGTTGTATTCCCAGGTGTCCAGACGGATGGGTTCGCCGGTCAGGTTCTGGATCTCCAGGCGCACGGCGAGTTCCGAGGTTGTCGCGCCCTTTTCAACCACATCCACGCCGATCACGCTGATCTGCGGCGGCGTGCCGCAGGCCGCGGTCAGCAGCGCAACGGTCGCGAACAGGCCGCGAAGGATGGCATTCGTGAAACCCACGCCGGGAATGTAGCGTTACGGCCGTCGATGCACCGGATCCTCATCATCCTGCTTGCCCTCGGCTGCATCGCGGCAAGGGCTGTCGCGCAGGAGTCCGCACCGGTCACCGTGGATGCAAGTCCTTCCGCGGCCGAGCTGCTGCGGCGTGCCGAAGACACCGCCGTGGGCAACCCCGCCGAGTCGGCGCGACTTGCGCAGGAAGCCATGGAGCGTTTCAGCCGCAAGCTGGTGCCGTGGCCACCCGTGGAGGATCGCTTTCGAAGTGCGCAGGCCGCCACCATCGCGTTCCTGCGAGCCAATCCGCCGGTGTTCGAGCGGTGGCTGCGCGAGCAGTCGCCGGTGGCCGAGCGTCAACTCGCCGAAGGCAATCTTGAACAGGTGGTGGAGGCGCGCCCACTCACGCCATCGGCGCTGCAGGCGGCGTGCGCCCTGGCGCAGCGTGCGATGGATCAGGGACAGCCGCGCCAGGCGGTGATCTGGATCGATCAGGCGCTTGCCCACCCGTCGCTTGATGATGCGCTGCGCGCGTCGTTGCAGCGGGCGCGTGCCTTGCTCGTCGAGCCGCCGGTGGCGCCGAAGAGCGCGCCGACATCCAGCAACCCGGTCCCGGCCACTCCAACGGTGTGGCAGCCGTTGTGGGCGCGCGATCTTCCAACATCCTGGCTTTCGCGACGCGTGGCCGAGATGGATCCGCAGACCGCTCAGCGCATGCGCGATTCGCTGCTGGCCGACGGCACCGCGTTGGCTGCCGCACCCCGATTCGTCGGCGATGCACTGCTGCTGGCCGACGGCTCGCAGGTGCAGGCCTTCGACAGATTCAGCGGCAGCGCGCTGTGGAAGGCACAAGCCGGCCTGCCCGGCGACCGCACGCCGGGCCCACTCGGGGATCTCACCGTGGCGGTGGCGCGCGATGAGGCGGTGATCGTGCTGCCGGGCCACGCGCTGCCAGAACAGCGATCGGGTTCGCCGCGCATCCAGGCGCTCGCTCGCGACGACGGCCGCCGGCTGTGGGATGTGCGACTGGATCTCGAGGCGCGACCGGACTTCGAGGACCTGTTTCCGCACGGCGAGCCCATGATGATCGGGGACCTGGTCATCGTGCAGGCGCGCAAGAGCAATGCGCGACTGGAGAGCTCCGCGTGGCTGCTGGCGCTTGATCGCGCCAGTGGCGCCATCCGATGGGCGCAGAGTCTGGGCGCTGCGGGTGGCGTGCGGTTGGCGGCCTCGCGACCCCTGAGTTCGCCTGCCGCCATCCAGGACGACATCGTGGCGGCCACCAGTCTGGGTGTGGTGGCGCGACTCGATGCGATCACCGGCGACATGCGCTGGTTGCGCCGCTGGGCGCCACCCGTTCGCGAGCCGCGCGGTGGTGCGCCCGCGTGGCAGCTTCCTTCGCCCGTGGCCGATGCCGACATGATCGCCTGGATCGCGCCCGACGCCATCACGCTGGTGGCGCTGGATGCGACGGATGGTCACACGCTGTGGACGCAGGCCATCGGGGTTGGCACAAGCATTGGTGCGGTACGCACGCTGCTGCTCGACGCGGAGCGCCTGTACGCGATCGGCGAGGATGTGGTGGTCATCGACAGGCAGAATCCATCCCGTGTCGTGTGGCGCCTCTCCGAGCGTCTCTCCGGCAAGGTGTCGGCGATCCGCGGAGAGGTTTCGCTCGGCACGCTGGCATCCGGAGCGTCCGCGCTGGTCGTGCCGTTGCAGGATCGCGTGCTCATCCTCGATCCCGCCACGGGTGGCGCGCTGGGTGCACTCGCGGTCGAGGGTGGCGGCAACACCGCGCTGCAGGACGGACAGCTGGCCGTCGCGGGAGGCTCGCGACTGTCGCTGGCCATGCCTGCGGACGAGGGCGAGCAGTTGCTGCGCCAGCGTCTGGCAGTGGATCCATCCGATCCGCGACGCGGTCTGGCGCTGGTCGAACTTGGTCGCGCGTGGCGTCGCGGCGCGCTGATGATCGACGGGGCCACCGCGGCCGACGCAGCCCTTCGCGGCCGCACCGATGCGGAGAGTCAGCAGATTCGCGGCGAGCTGCTGGCGCGACTGCTCGAACGAACGTTGCTCGCCGCGCTGCCCGAAGCCGACGCAAGCGCGCTGATCGGCTTCGCTCGAACCATGGCGCGCACGCCGGCGCAGCGTGCAGCCGTGCTGCTGTGCCAGGGCGAGCAGTCTGCGCTCCGACAGCACATGCCTGAAGCGGTGCAATCCTGGATCGATGTGTGGCAGGATGGTCCGCTCGCCGCGTCGATGGTGGCCGTGGATGGCGGCTGGCAGGTGAATGCGGGCACGCTGGCATTGATGCGGCTCGCATCGTGCGACGCGGGACGCGCTGCGGGCTTCGATGTC
>Ga0209617_10001474_pt1 | contig 11001 bp, 9 predicted proteins | sample LakEriepJuly2011_2_FD_187459 | JGI IMG/M metagenome (GOLD analysis project Ga0209617, IMG submission 187459) | Freshwater microbial communities from dead zone in Lake Erie, Canada - CCB epilimnion July 2011 (SPAdes) (version 2) | ecosystem: Environmental > Aquatic > Freshwater > Lentic >... | reverse complement strand
TGGCGTTGGCACACATGGCGCCCATGGACGCGCCGCTGCGTACGGGCGTGCTGCAGACGTGAGCGCGGTGCGCGACATCGTGGTGGCCACGGGCAATCCGCACAAGGTGGAGGAGATCCGCGCCATCTTGGGGCCGCTGGGCATCGTGCTGCGTGCACTGGATGACGTGGGTGGCCCGTTTCCGGAACCGGACGAGACCGGTCGCACATTCGAGGCCAATGCGCGCATCAAGGCCGTGGCGTACGCGAAGGCGACCCGTCGTGTCGTGCTGGCCGATGATTCCGGATTGGAAGTGGACGCGCTCGGCGGCGAGCCCGGCGTGGACAGTGCGGTGTGGGCGGGTGCACATGGAACGCGTTCCGAGCGCGATGCGCGCAACAACGCGAAGTTGCGCGAGCGCATGATTGGCGTGCCGACCGATCGGCGTGCGGCGCGCTTCGTGTGCTGCATGTGCCTGGCTGATGCAGGTGGAAGAGTGCTGGCGACCACGCGCGGCACGTTCGAGGGACGCATCGCCGACGCGCCGCGCGGCGACCATGGATTTGGATACGACCCGTGGTTGTGGCTCGACGATGCGGGTTGCTCGAGCGCGGAACTGGCTCCTGAGGCCAAGAACCTGCGCAGTCACCGCGGTCACGCGGCGCGCGCCATGGCCGAAGCGATCCGACGCCTAGGCTGATGCATGCGACTTCCCGTGCTGATGCCGAGCGTGCCCGAGCAGCGATACAGCTGCCACGGTTGTGGCGATTGCTGCCGCGACTTCACGATCGAGCTTCGGGGCGATGACTTCGAGCGCGTGCAGGCGCAGGGATGGGACGCCGAACTGGGCGAGCCATTCTGGGTGGCGTTCGCGGGGCGTCGTTGGCTGCGCCAGCGCGCGGATGGTGCATGCATCTTTCTCGGCGAAGGTGGCAAGTGCCGCATCCACGCGCGGCACGGCCTTGCCGCGAAACCCGTGGCGTGTCAGCTGTTTCCGTTCTCGTTCGCACCAGGTCCGCGCGGAGCGCAGGTCGGCGTGAACTTCGCGTGCGTGAGCGTGCGGCGCAGTGCGGGCGCGACACTCGCCACGCACGAGGCTGAGCTGCGCCGACTGCAGGCGATGGTGCCCGAGGCGTGCGAGCGCATGCCGGTTGCCGATCTCGAGCGCGATCTGCCCGCCACCGAGCAGGAAGTGGAAGCCGTGGCCCAGGCGCTCGACCGGTGGCTTGCCGATGGATCGATCGCGGGCGCGGCGCGTCTGGAAGGATTCGCATGGCTCGCGCAGTCGCTGCACGAGGCGCGACTGTCGCGCGTTCGCGGCGAGCGGCTGGCCGAGCTGCTGGACACACTGGTGCGCGCGGCGCCGAACGAGTTGTCGCTGCTGCCCACGCTTCCGGCCAGCGCGCGCGCATGGCGACTGCTGCGACAGGCGGTGTTCGCGCGCGTGGAGGATCCGAAGATCGAGGATCTGCAACGCTCGGGCCGTTTGCGCGGGGTGCTGGCGCAGTGGCGACGCAGCCGCGCCTGGTCGCGGGGGCGCGGTGTGGCGCCAGTGATCCATGGTTGGCCCGAATTGCGGTTCGACGCGATGGCGTCGGCGCCTCGACTCTTCGCGGGAGCGGATGCCGCTGCGATCGACGAGCTGCTGCGGCGATGGCTTCGCGCCACGGTGCTGGGCGGGCGTGCGTGGGGGTCGGGTCTGTACGGGCTTTCCGTCAGCGAGGGCGTGGCGATGGTGGCGCTGAACGCGCTGTGCGTGGCGTGGCTTGCATGCGCGCGCGCGGCGAGCAGCGGTCGTGCTGATGTGCGACTGGAGGACGTCGGCGAGGCGATCGGCCGCGTCGATCGCACGAGTGGTCGCGCTCCATGGCTCGGGTCCAGCGCCGAGCGCCAGCGCGTGGCATTCCTCTGCCATCAGGACGCGATTCGCAGCGCCGTGCGCGCGCTCAGTTGACGGGTGGCCGCGAGCGCAGTCGCTCGCGCACGATCACCCAGATCGCGCGCAGCCCATCAAGCGGGCCGATCTTCTTGCCGCGCGTGCGATCACGCGGGTCGTAGGTGACCGGGGCCTGCGCGACCTGGGCCTGCAGTCGCGACAGTGCGGCGACGAGCTGCGGCTCCACGCCGAAGCGATTTTCGCTGAGCCACGGGCGAACGGCGTGCAGCAGCGGCACGCGAAACAGCTTGAAGCCGCATTCCATGTCGTTCACGCGCAGGCCTGTCACCGCGTTGCTCAGGCCGGTGAGCGTTCGATTGACCAGCGTGTGAAGGCGGCGCCACAGGCTGCCGTCGTGTGGGTGCGCCCATCGGTCACCGATCACCGCACTCAACGGCTGCGACGGCAGTGCGGCCAGCAGCGCAGTCCAGTCTGCGGGGTCGTATTCAAGGTCGCCATCCTGCGTGAGCACCGCGTCGGCATGTGTGCCGATGGCGAGTGCGCGATCGAAGCCGGTGCGCAGCGCGGCGCCCTTGCCGCGATTGGTGGCATGGCGGAGCAGTTCCAGAGAGCCGTTCGGGCCGCCGAATTCATTCGCGAGGCGATCAGCGATGTCCGCGGTGGCTCGTGAGCTGGCGTCATCCACCAGAAGCAGCCGCCGTGTCCATGCTGTCGGAAGCGGCGCAAGCATCGCCCTGCGCACGCAGGGTTCGATGGTGTGCGGTTCCTCGAAGACCGGGATGACGACGAACAGCGTGGGCACGCCGGCTCAGCCGCCTGAGGTGCCGATCGACTTGCGCATGTCGGTGTCGGCCTGCATGTTGTTCATGCGGTACAGGTCCATCACGCCCATCTTGCCGCTCTTCAGCGCTTCGGCGATGGCCTTGGGCACGTCGGCCTCTGCCAGCACCACCAGCGCGCGGTTCTTCTGGGCTTCGGCCTGATACTCCGCTTCCTGCGCCACGGCGGCGGCGCGACGCTGCTCGGCCATGGCCTGGAAGCGCTTGCTGTCGGCCTCGGCCTGCGCGGTCTGCAGGTTGGCGCCGATGTTGTCGCCCACATCGATCTCGGCGATGTCGATCGACAGGATCTCGAACGCAGTACCCGAGTCGAGGCCCTTGTGAAGCACCGTCTTGCTGATGCGATCCGGCTGCTCAAGCACGGCCTTGTGGCTTTCCGCGGCGCCGATGGTGGCGATGATGCCCTCGCCCACGCGCGCGATGATCGTTTCCTCGGTGGCGCCGCCGACAAGTCGGGCGATGGCGGTGCGCACCGTGACGCGCGCCTTGCAGCGCAGCTGGATGCCGTCCTGCGCCACGGCATCCACCGTGGCCTTGCTGCTGGACTGGCTCGGGCAGTCGATCACCTTCGGATCCACGCTGGTCTTCACCGCCTCCAGAATGTCGCGGCCGGCCAGATCGATGCTTGTGGCGCGATCCCAGCCGAGGTCGATCTTCGCCTTGTCCGCCGCGATCATGGCGCGGATCACGCGGTCGATGCGACCGCCGGCCATGAAGTGCGCCTCGAGCAGGTTGGTGGGAACCTCCAGGCCCGCCTTCTTGGCGGTGATGCGGTTCAGCACGATGACCGAAGGCGGCACCTTGCGCAGGCGCATCATGATCAGGTCGAGCAGGCTCACGCGCGCGCCGCTGAGGAAGGCCTGCAGCCACAGCTGCAGGTACTGGCTGATCATGATGAGCAGGATGAGGCCGATGACGGCCACCACGCCAAGGCCGACGATGCCGAAAACGGTCAGGGCATCCGCCGCCAGAAGGGGAGTCGTGTGCATGCGTGAAGGGTAGCGGAGCAGCGGGGGGCGTCAGGCGCTCGCGATGCGACGTACGCGCAACGCGCCGCCCTCGCGACCAACCACCTGCACGGGTTCGCCGGCCTCCACGAAACCATCTTCGGCGATCGCCTCGAAGGGCTGTTCCGCGATGGTGACGCGGCCCACGGGTCGAAGGGCGGTGCGCGCCGTGCCCGTGGCACCATTGGCCGGCAGGGCGCTTGCATCGACGTCCGGCCCGCGCACCTGCGCTCCCAGCACCGCGCGCCGCGCCATGGGGGTGCCGCTCCACAACTGCAATCCGTAGCCGATCACGAATGGCGCACCGCCCAGCGACACCGCCAGCGATGCGAAGCCCCACATCGTGGAATGCAAGAAGAAGCAGATCACGCCGGCCGCGATCGACAGCACGCACAGGGTCGCGAGCGCACCTGCGCTTGGAATGATGAACTCCAGCGCGAACAGCACCAGCGCGGCGCCGAACAGCGCGAATCCGGCGATCAACCATGCACTGTCCGGCGCGGGGGTGGCGGTGGACTGCAGCAACGATGCGAGGGTGATCATGCCAGCGCCTCCACGATGAGTTCGTTGCCTTCCACGCGCACCACACGAACGCGCGTGCCGCGGGCAACCCATGCGGTGGCGCGCGCGTCGGCGAGTCGACCGTCGATGTCCACGCGGCCGATCGGCCGCAGATCGGTGTACGCGACGCCCTCGGCGCCGGCGTTCGGCACTTCGGCCCTGGTGGGCGCGTCGGCAAGTTGCGCCTGCAGCACGGCGCCGCCGAAACTGCCGCCGCCCTGACGGCCCATCCACCATCCCACGCCGACCGCGGTCGCGATGGCAGCCACCAGCGTGAACACCCCCTGCATGATGCCGTGCGTGGGATCCAGTGACGGGTCGGACACGACGAAGAGGCCGATCGTGCCCGCGGCGAAGGCCACGACGCCGATGGTGCCGGCGATGAATGTGCCTGGAACCGCCAGAATCTCGATCGCCACCAGCGCCAGGCCCGCGAGCAGCGCGACGGCTGGCCACCAGTCGGCAAGGCCCGCCAGCAAGGGGCCGCCGATCAGCAGCGCCGCGGCTGCAAGTCCCGTCATGGAGAAGGCGCCGAGTCCGGGCGCAAGCATCTCGCCCGCGAAGCACGCCACGATCACCACCACGAGCAGCATGCGCATCCACCAGCTGGTCAGGAACCGCGCCACATGCTCGCTCCACCGCGCCTCGAGCGTGAATGACCGCTCGGCGCCGAAGAAGGCGCGCAGTGCCGCCTCATCCGCGACCGAGGCCTTGGCCATGCCCAAGGCAAGCGCCTCGTCCGCTCGCAGCGTGAGCAGTTCCTCCGGCGTGTCGATGAGCGAGACGAGTCGCAACCGTTCGCGATCGGCAGGCGTCAGCGACGGTCGGCCCGAGCTGGACGCGGCGGTGGATGTGGGGGCATCACCCATGGCACGACGCAGTGCGTCCTTCATCCACGGCATCACCTGCACCAGCGGGGCGGGCGGCGCATCCTTGAGCAGCGTGGCGGAACTCGGCGGATCCTCGCCAAACACGGCCCGGTACTCCGCCGCATCCACGATGTAGCGTTCGCCGCGCTGCGCATCTTCCAGCAGCCACAGGGCATCGTCGGCACTGACGAAGGCGCGACAGAGTCGCTCGTCATGCCCGCGTCGACGCGCGCTGTCGGACACCTCCGAGAGCAGGGGCGCCTGCAACTTTGCCCGTTCGGCAGGTGGCAGCACCTGCAACCCCGACACCGGCGACACGCTGATGGGAGCGGCGTCGCCGAACACCGCGTCCGGTGTCACAACGATCTCGCGGCATGCCAGCGACGCGATGGTGCCCGCCGAGAAGGCGCGTGGCCGGATCCACGCCACCGTGTTGGCCGGATACTCGCTCTTGATGCGGCGGCACAGCTCGAGCGTGCTCAGCATTTCGCCACCGGGCGTGTCGAATGCCAGCACCACGGCATCGGCGCCGGCATCCCGGGCCATGGTCACGCGGTCGCTGAGCCCCTCCATGCCGATCGCGTCCATCTCGTCGCGCACCGGAAGAATGGCCACCACGTGCGCGGCGCGGCTCGCCGGCACGGCGATGGGCGGCGGAGGTTCTCCGCCAGCCAGAGCGCCAAGGAGCGTGAGCCACGCGAACATGGGTCAAGTCTACGAGTGCGCGGGGCACCAATGAAAAGGGGCTGGCCGCGTGGCCAGCCCCTGTGCGTGTGCGTTGAAATCGAAGTCGATCAATCCCAGCCGGTCGCCTTGGTGACATCCGTGTCGACCTTGCGCTGCTGCACAAGGAACGAGTCGGTGGAGCTGGTGGCATCATCTGCCTTGAAGATGTTGTCCAGACCGAGCGCGGTGGCGCCGGTGCCCGTGCTGGTGCCGCAGGTGGTGTCACCCGCCGGCGGGGCCATGCCGCCCGGGACGCACACCATGCCCAGCGGATAGAAGGTGCGCTCGAAGCTGATGTGGTTGTCGTTGAAGCACAGATTGCCTTCCCACGAGTTCTTGCCACCGTGGATTTCCAGCGTCTTGCTGTTGCTGAAATCCGCGCCGATTTCGCTGCCGTTCCGCACGCCGCGGTTGCCGAAAGCCGCGAACTTGCTGTCCGAGCTGTTCTTCCAGTGGTTGTCGCGACGGTTCGAACGCTTGGCCGTGGCCAAGCGGGGTGTGAGCGGCATGGTGGCGTAGCTGGTGTTGCTCTTCACCTCCAGGTCCGTGGTCAGGTTCACCGGGTTGCAGGCAGTCGAACCCGAGGGGTTGGTGACGTCACCGTCCCAGTAGATGTCCTTGGCCGGGTCGTACCTGGTGAAGTCGTAGTTGGAGCAGGGCGCCACACGACCGCTGGTCTCGCTGGGGCTGATGAGCAGCTGTGGCGAGAACAGGTTCATGGCGACGCACGCCGAGTACAGCGCGGCGTGGTCGTTCTTGGCCTCGTCCTCGTTGCCTCGACCGGCCATGGTGCCGACGCGGTTGATCTCACCGGGCAGCGGGAAGCGGCCCGTTGGCGAGTCGATCGCCTTGGTGACCCAAGACTGGTGCACCTGCTTGACCTGGGTGCCGTCCTTGGTTTCGCGGGCCTTGGCGCGCGCGTTGTTCAAGGCCGGCAGCAGGATGCCGAGCAGAAGCGAGATGATGCCCATGACCACCAGAAGTTCGATGAGGGTGAAGCCGTTGCGTCGTCGCATGTGTGGGTTCTCCTTGCGTTCCATGCGTGAATGTGTGGGGTTCGAGGTGTGGTTGATTGGATGCACGATCACTGGGTGCCGTCGCTCTTGAAGTCCCACGACGGATTGCCCATGGCGGTCTCGGCGACCTTGTTCGAGAACATGCCGAGCCAGGTGTCGCCGGACGACTTCGCCAGCTGGGTGGTGCCGTTGGGACCGCCAAGCTTCAGGCACTTGGCCACGTTCAGGCCCGCATCGGCATCGAAGATGTCGTCACGGGTCGCGTCGCCGCCGCCGCACTCGTAGACCACGCCTTCGGGCTTGAAGGACTGGATCAGGTCGACGTGGTTGTCGGCGTAGGTGCAGTTGCCGAACCACTGATCCTTGGGGCCGATCAGCGCGGTGGCGTAGCTGAGCTTGTAGTAGTTCGCGTCGGTGCGACGGGTGGGGTCGAGACCACGGGTGCACATCAGCGGCTTGGTGGAGTCGTTGGTGTTGCGCCACTGAACTTCCTTGCGCAGGCCCCACAGCGCCAGGTGCGCGTAGGAGGCGTTGCACCAGCCCGGAGCCGTGGTGCCGTCACCGGCGGCCGCGTTGGTCGAGGGGCTCTTGGCACCCTTCCTGGCGGTGTCGATCTGGGCCAGAGCGACGTTGTCGCCGAAGTTCGGATCCCAGTAGCGGTCCGCCGCCACGTTGTAGGCGTTGGCGAAGTCGTAGGCGGGGGTGCCGTTCTGGCCCATTTCGGTCACGATGGGGTTGCCTTCGGTGGGGCCCACGCACAGGTCGGGGTTGAAGTACTGCTTGGCGATGAGGGCGGAGTAGATGCAGCGGGTGTTGTTCAGACCCACGCCTTCGGCGCCCACGCCGGCTTCGGTGCCCACGCGGTCGATCAGACCGGGGGTGGTCAGGCGACCGCTCTTGTCGTTGTTGGCATCCACCAGCATGGACTGGTGAATCTGCTTCATCTGAGCGCGATCCTTGACTTCCTTGGCGTTCTGCTGGGCCTTGCTGAGCGCAGGCAGCAGCAGGCCGATGAGCAGGGCGATGATGGCGATCACGACGAGCAGCTCGATGAGGGTGAAACCGCGATGCTTCCGCATGATGAGGACTCCGGGACCATGTCCCGACTGGGGTGAGTGCGGTCTGGCGAGACCGCGGGTAAATGAGACGCGGCACGAACGTGCCGAGAATCGGACGCTCCGCGTGCCAGGCGGAGGTGTTCCACAGGTTGCTCCGCGCTGCGAAACGACGCAGGCGGTGCACGGTGAGCGATGATTGGACGGGTGATCCCTGAAACGATGGATCTGACCGATCCGAGCATGAATCCAGGTGGCGAAACCGCCACCGTTCATCAATTCAAGTGCTGGATGTCGATCGCATCAGGTAAATCAGGTGCCGGAGGCCGGCGAATCAGGGCATGGTTTCGGGGGTGAACCCGTGGGTATGGCCTGAGGCGATCAGTGAAGAGCGGACAATCTAACCGAAGCCGAACTGTGGTCAAGCGCAAATTGCGCAAACCACCGTAGTCAGGCTTCGGTGGCGAACATGGCTCGGTTCCGCGAAGATGCCCAGATGAGCGAATCCCACTCCTCCCGCCTCGCGGCTCTCGGACTTTCCCTCCCGCCCGCACCCAAGCCCGTCGCGGCCTACGTGCCTTTCGCCCGAACCGGCAATCTGGTGTTCGTGAGCGGACAGCTGCCCATGAAGGACGGCGCCATGGTGGCCAAGGGCGCTGTGCCCAGCCAGGTGAGTCTGGAGACTGCGGCCGCCGCTGCGCGTCAGGCGGCGCTGAACGGCATCGCCGTGCTTGCGGACGCCGCCGGCGGCATCGATCGCATCAAGCGCATCCTGCGTGTGGGCGTGTTCGTGTGCAGCGACGCGGGCTTCGTGGATCAGCCAAAAGTGGCCAACGGCGCGAGTGAACTGCTGCAGCAGGTGTTCGGCGAGGATGGTCGCCATGCGCGCGCAGCGGTGGGCAACATCGCGTTGCCGCTCGGTGCATGCGTGGAGGTGGAGCTGCTTGCCGAAGTGCTCTGACTTCAGCGCCTGCTGAAGAACAGGAATGCGTTGATCAGCACGCTGCCAAGCAGCAGCGCGCCGAGCGCGATCATCGCCCAGGGCAGGCCCTTGCCGCTTCCCGGCAGCACCGGCACGGGCGCATCGGGATCGGCAGGCGATGTGGCGCCGGCAAGCGATGACATGAATGCGCCGCTTGGACGTGCGTGCACGGTTTCGACGCCGGTGAGCGCGCACTCGAGATCCTCGAGCAGCTGCGTGGCGCTCTGATAGCGGTCGCGCGCATCCTTGGCCAGCATCATCTCCACGATGAGTGCCGTGCCCTGCGAGAGGTCCGGCACGATGTGGTCCGGCGGCGTGAGCGGTTCGCTCAGGTGGCGCTTCATCACCTCGGTCGGGTTCTTGCCCTCGAAGGGAACGCGCCCGGTGATCATGTGATAGAAGGTTGCGCCAAGGCCGTAGATGTCGGCCGCCGGGGTGATTTCGCGCAATCCGCGAGCCTGTTCCGGGCTGATGTAGTACGGCGTTCCGAACGCCTTGCCCGCTTCCGCTTCCGCGGCCTCGCGGTCGGTGACCGCGCGCGCCAGGCCCAGATCGGCCAGCTTCGCCACGCCGGCCTTCGAGATCATGATGTTCTTGGGCTTGATGTCGCGGTGGATGAAGCCCTTCTCGTGCGCGTGCTTGAGTGCCTTGGCGACCTGCTTGACCAGCAGCAGCGCTTCGCGTTCCGGAATGCGCTTGGCGGCCAGGATGCGGTCGTGCACGGTGTCGCCGTCGACATACTCCATCACGAAGTAGTGGTGCTCGCCGGCCTGACCCACATCAAGAGCGCCGACGATGTGCTGGTCGTTCAGCTTGGCGGCTGCGCGGCCTTCCTTGTAGAAGCGCGTGATGAAACCTTCGTCGCTGCTGTACTTGCGCGGCAAGATCTTGATCGCCACCAGACGGTCAAGCGACACCTGCTTCGCGAGATACACGGTGGCCATCGCGCCTGCGCCCAGCTTGCGCATCATCTGGTAGCCGGGGATCGCGCTCTGTCCGCGATCGGCCTCGAGTTCCTTCTGCAGGCGTGCCAACTGGCGACGCGTGACGACTTCCTTCTGCACCAGGACATCGGTCAGCTTGGTGCCCGGGGGCAGGCGCTGCTGGATCTCGCGGCACTTCTCCAGCTCCTCCTTGGTGGCCCAGCCGCGGTCCACAACGGCGCGACCCATGATGGTGTCACCACTCGAACGGCCCGCAGCGCTGTCTCCAGCGGCGGAGCTGCCGGGATTCTTCGGTGATTCGGGTTGGGCTGGCTTGGCGTCGGTCACGGGATGGAGGTTCCGCGCGGGAAGGCCGCGGACTATACCTTGAGACTTCGCATGGCAGGCAATCCCGGTCGCATCCTTTTGGTGAAGCCGAGCGCGTTGGGCGATGTCTGTCGCTCCATGCCGATTCTGGCCAGCCTGCGGGCCGCGTTTCCGGCGGCCAAGATCGACTGGCTGGTGCAGGACGACTTCGAGGCAGCGGTGCAAGGCCATCCGGCACTGGAACGGGTCGTGGCATTTCCGCGCCGGGCGTGGAAGCGCTGGTGGATGCCGCGCGTTGTTTCGCAGGTGCACAGGTTTCGCGGCACGCTGCGCGCCGCCAACTACGACCTCGTGGTGGACGCACAGGGACTGCTGCGAAGCGGCCTCTTCATGCGCTTCACCGGTGCTGCGCGTCGTGTTGGATGGACGGACGCGAAGGAGTGGTCGTGGCTGGCCGCGAACGAGCGCCATGCGCGACGTGGTGGGCCGGATGCGACGGAAGTGATGCTGGCACTGCTCGAAGATGCGGGCATTCCTCCGGTGCGCGATGCGCGCATGCATGTGCAGGCGAGCGCGATGCAGGCGTGGCGGGATCGACGCGGCGCCATGGGCATCGGTGATCGATATGTGGCGTTGGCGCCGACCAGTCGCTGGTCCTCCAAGCGATGGCCTGCGGCGCGATGGCGCGCGCTCGCGGAGCGTCTGGTGGCGCGCGGCGAGACGGTGTTGATGCTGGGTGCACCAAGCGAACGCGAGCAGGTTCGCGCATCCATGCCACGGAACGGGGCGATCGACCTGTGCGGGGCCCTGCCGCTTGGCG
>Ga0209617_10001471_pt1 | contig 11008 bp, 12 predicted proteins | sample LakEriepJuly2011_2_FD_187459 | JGI IMG/M metagenome (GOLD analysis project Ga0209617, IMG submission 187459) | Freshwater microbial communities from dead zone in Lake Erie, Canada - CCB epilimnion July 2011 (SPAdes) (version 2) | ecosystem: Environmental > Aquatic > Freshwater > Lentic >... | reverse complement strand
TCCGTACCGACCTGTTCGCGCAAGGCCAGATGCATCGACAGATGCAGAAAGGGATTGCCCACGCCGGATTCTGGTGTGAACTCGGCAGTGAGTGCGCGCTCGCCCTGTTCCAACCAAGCGTGATACTCGGGATGGCCCTGCAGGACATCGACGAGTTGCGCCTCGAGCGGTGTGAGCGGTAGAGCGTCGCGGCCGCGGCGCCAGGCGTCGAGCCAGCCGCGTCTCAGTTCGTCCCGGGATTGGTCGAAAAAGGGGCTCATCGCGGCTTCGCTCACGTCTCTGTCGCGCGTGTCTTGCGCTTGAATGCGCAGAGATCAGCGATCGGGCACGCTGGGCAATCGGGCTTGCGCGCCTTGCAGAGGTACCGACCATGCAGGATCAACCAATGGTGGGCGTCCATCAGGAACGCCGCGGGCACGGCGCGCAGCAGCTTCTTCTCGACGGCGAGCGGGGTACGCCCCGGTGCGAGGCCGGTACGGTTCGCGACCCGGAAGATGTGGGTGTCGACCGCCATGGTCGGCTCGCCGAACGCCGTGTTGAGCACCACATTGGCGGTCTTACGGCCGACGCCAGGCAGCGCCTCCAGCGCTTCGCGGGTGCGCGGCACCTCGCCGCTGTGCCGCTCGAGCAGCAGCCCGCAGGTGGCGATCACGTTCTTGGCTTTGGTCTTGTAGAGACCTATGGTGCGTATGAGATCGGCGAGTCGTGGTTCGCCGAGCGCCCGCATCTCAGCCGGCGTCGCCGCCACCACGAACAGTGTGCGGGTCGCGAGGTTCACGCTGCGATCTGTGGCTTGCGCTGAGAGGATCACCGCGATCAGCAGCTCGAAGGCGTTGCGATACTCCAGTTCGGTGGTGGGCTTCGGATTGCGCGCACGCAACCGTTCGAACATCGCCTCGCGCGCCTCCGGCTTCATGGCGCATCGCCTCGGAGATCGGGCAACGGCATCCGCCCGTCGGCACGCGCCTTGCGCTCGGCAAGCCGCAGCAAGCGTGCCTGCTCGCGGTGTTCGCGGCGGACGAGGTGGGCGTTGTAGCGCTGCAGGTTCTGAGCCGGTGACGGCGCCGCTGCGGTGGGCCGCGCTTCGCTGCGAGGGAGCAGGGTGATGCAGTCGACTGGACAGGGGGCGATGCAGAGCTCGCAGCCGGTACAGAGCTCCACCAGCACGGTATGCATTCGGCGCTGTACGCCGACGATGGCATCGACCGGACAGGGTGGCAGACAGCGCGCGCATCCGATACAGCGTTCTTCGTCGATGTGTGCCACAAGCTCGGGACCTTCACGACCGCAGGCGGGGTCGAGCGGCTGTACCGGACGACCGGTGAGCGCTGCGAGTCGTAGCAGGGTGTCGAGTCCACCGGGCGGACAGCGGTTGATCTCGGCGTCGCCCGCCGCGATAGCCTCGGCATACGGACGACAACCTTGGAATCCGCAGCGGGTGCATTGCGTCTGCGGCAGCAGCGCGTGGATCGCCTCGGCGTGGCGCCGAGCGGTGCCGACTTCGAGACCGGCCGGCGGTAGCGTGGGCAGACTCACGATCGAAGGGTCAGTTGATCGCCATGCCGCCGGCTGCGCCGTCGTCGGTCGACAGCAAGTAGACGCGGTCATCGCTGCCTGAGGCGCAGAGCACCATGCCCTCGGAGACACCGAAGCGCATCTTGCGCGGCGCGAGATTGGCGACCACCACGACCTTGCGTCCGACCAGGCTCGCTGCCGCGTAGCTGCCTCGAATACCGGAGAACACCGTGCGGTGTGCGCCACCGAGATCGAGCGTGAGCTTGAGGAGTTTGTCGGAGCCTTCCACCTCGCTCGCCTCGAGCACCTCGGCCACCCGCAGATCGAGCTTGGTGAAATCATCGAGGGTGATGGTGCCCGGCGCTGCGGCGGGTACGGCTGCGGCGGGCACGGCTGCGGCAGGCTTCGCTACGGTTTTTCCTGCGGCTTCCCCTGCGGCTTTTGCAGGTGCGACCGGCGCTTCGACCAGTTCGGCCACGAGCTTCGGGTCCAGGCGCTGGGCCAGCGGCTCGTAAGGGGCGAGCGGCGTGCCGAGCAGCGGTGCGGCGATCTCGTCCCATCTCGCCAAAGGCGCCTGCAGGAAGGCCGCGGCCTTGCAGGCCATCTGCGGCAGTACCGGGGCGAGGTAAAGCATCAGTACCCGGAACAGGTTCACCCCTTGGGTGGCGACTGCGAGCACCTCCGAGGCCTTGGCGGGGTCCTTGGCGAGCGTCCAGGGCTTGTGGGCATCCACATACTGGTTCGCGCGATCTGCGAGCGCCATGATCTCGCGCATGGCCTGCGCGTAATCGAGGTGCTCGTACAGTGCGGCGATGCGCGGTGCTGCGGCTGTGAACTCCCCATACAGCGCGGGATCCGGTAGTTCGCTCGCGAGCATGCCGCCGCCCTTGGCGACGAAACCGGCGCAACGGCTGGCGATGTTCACCAGCTTGCCGACCAGGTCCGAGTTCACGCGCGCGGTGAAATCGCCGAGCGCGAGGTCTATATCGTCGATGCCGGGGCCAAGTTTGGCGGCGAAGTAATAGCGCAGCGCCTCGGGCGGCAGACGCTCCAGGTAGCGTCGGGCGGTGATGAAGGTGCCACGCGACTTCGACATCTTCTGGCCGTCGATCGTGAGGAAGCCGTGGACGTGGACTGCCGTCGGCCGACGCATGCCGGAACCGTGCAGCACGGCGGGCCAGAAAAGCGTGTGGAAGTAGCTGATGTCCTTGCCGATGAAGTGATGCAGTTCTATGTCGCTGTCGACCTTGAGGAATGCGTCGATGTCGAGACCTTGTGCATCGCAGAGCGCCTTCAGGCTGCCGAGGTAACCAATCGGCGCATCGAACCAGACATAGAAATATTTGCCTGGATAGCCGGGGATCTCGAAGCCGAAGTAGGGCGCGTCGCGCGAGATGTCCCAGTCCTGTAGACCTGCCTCGAACCATTCGGCGAGCTTGGCGCGTACCGGTGCCTGCAGCGCTCCGCTCGCCACCCATTCGCGCAGCATCGGCTCGAACCGGCCTAGGGCGAAGAAGAGATGTTCGGACTCGCGCCAGACGGGCGTACTGCCCGAGAGCGTCGAACGCGGATCGATCAGATCTGCCGGGGCGTAGGTCGCGCCGCAGGCCTCGCAGGAATCGCCGTACTGGTCGGTCGCCTTGCAGCGCGGGCAGGTCCCCCGAACGAAGCGGTCTGGGAGAAACATCCCTGCCTGCTCGTCGTAGGCCTGGCGCACGCTGCGTTGGGTGATGTGGCCTGCGGCCTTCAGCCGGCCGAACATGAGGTCGGTAAAATACCGGTTCTCGGGGCTGTGGGTGGTGTGGAACCAGTCGTGGCCGACGATGAAGCCTTGATAGTCGGCGCGGTGCTCCGCCGCGACGCGGGCGATCAGGGCTTCGGGGGTGATGCCCTCTGACTGGGCCTTGATCATGACCGGCGTACCGTGGGTGTCCTCGGCGCAGACGTAGCGGGTCTCGTGGCCAAGCAACTTCTGGAAGCGCACCCAGACATCGGTCTGGAGCGCTTCAATGATGTGTCCGAGGTGCAGCGGGCCGTTGGCGTAGGGCAGGGCGCTGGTGACAAGGATGCGGCGTGTCATAAGATGATTATCGCACAGGGGCAGGGCAGTCCCGGTCGTAACCCGCTAGAATCGCGGACATGGACCTAAGATCTTCAAGCCCTGCACCGATCGATGAGGCGATGATCGCGGCGCAGGTCGGTCAGTTCGTCGAACCCCACCTCCGCCAGACGCTCGCCGAAGCGCGGGCGGTGCGCAGTTGCCGCCTCGAGCAGTCCGGTTCGGGTGCGCTTCGCCTGCACCTGCAGATCGAGCTCGGTTTTCCGTCGGGCGGCTATAGAGCGGCGCTCGAAGCCTTGCTCGCCGCCCATCTCGCGCCGTTGTTCGCGGCGCACGGTGCCGTCCCCGAGCTCGTCCTCGAGCTGCGGCACAAGATCGCCTCGCATGCGGTGCAGCGCGGCCTCACCCCACTTCCCGGCATCGCCAACGTTGTCGCAGTCGCCTCGGGCAAGGGAGGGGTCGGCAAGTCCACCGTTGCCGTGAACCTCGCGATCGCGTGGGCGGCGCAGGGCGCGCGGGTCGGCTTGCTGGATGCCGATATCTATGGACCCAGTCAGCCCATCATGCTCGGGCTGCAGGGTCAACGGCCCTCGATGCGCGATGGCAAACGACTGATCCCCTTGTCAGCCCATGGTGTCGTCGCCATGTCGATCGGGTTCCTGGTCGATGTCGAGCAGCCCCTTGTACTGCGCGGGCCGATGGTGACCTCCGCGCTCAATCAACTGCTCAGCGAGACCGATTGGGGCGACCTCGACTACCTCGTCGTCGACCTGCCGCCCGGCACGGGCGATATCCAGTTGACCCTCGCGCAGCGGGTGCCGCTCTCGGGCGCGGTCATCGTCACCACGCCGCAGGACATCGCGCTTGCCGATGCGCGCAAAGGTCTACGGATGTTCGAGAAGGTCAACGTGCCGGTGCTCGGCATCGTCGAGAACATGGCGCTGCACGTCTGCACCCAATGCGGTCATACGGAGCCGGTGTTCGGTGAGGGTGGCGGCGCACGCATGGCTGCACAGTACGGTGTGCAATTGCTCGGTTCATTGCCGCTCGATGGGCGCATCCGTGCCGAAGCCGACAGCGGTCGTCCGAGCGTGGTCGCCGATCCTGCGAGCGCGAGGGCGCTCGCCTATCTCGAGCTTGCTCGGCACGCCGCCGGTGAACTCTCTCGCCGCAGCCGCGACCGCAGCGCGGCGTTCCCGAAGATCATCGTCGAGGATACATGAGCATCAAGTCCGACCACTGGATCCGCCGGATGGCGGCCGAGCGCGGCATGATCGATCCGTTCGAGCCCGGCCAAGTGCGCGCCGTGGGCGGTCAGCGCATCATCTCCTACGGCACCTCGAGCTACGGCTACGATGTCCGTTGTGCGCGTGAGTTCAAGATATTCACCAACATCAACTCCACTATCGTCGATCCCAAAGCCTTCGACGAGAAGAGCTTCGTCGATGTCGATTCGGACGTCTGCATCATCCCGCCGAACTCGTTCGCGCTCGCGCGCACCGTGGAATTCTTCCGCATCCCGCGCAGCGTCCTGACGATCTGCCTCGGCAAGTCGACGTATGCCCGTTGCGGCATCATCGTCAACGTGACGCCGCTCGAGCCCGAGTGGGAGGGGCACGTGACGCTCGAGTTCTCCAATTCCACGCCGCTGCCCGCCAAAATCTACGCCAACGAGGGTGTGGCGCAGATGCTGTTCTTCGAGAGTGACGAGGTCTGTGCGACCTCCTACAAGGACCGGGGCGGCAAGTACCAAGGCCAGCAGGGCGTGACGCTGCCCCGCACCTGAACGCATCAGCGCCGCATCGTCTTCAGGCGCATCGTCCATTCTGTTCGGTCGCCTCGACGGCGCTCAGCCTGTACGGGCGCGTGGCCGAGCGCAGGCGCATACCAGACACGCGTCACGCGGTCGGACCCAGGTCGACGGCTCGACCAGATCAGGGTGTCGAGCTCGCCGGCGGCGGTTCGCAAGCGCGCGGAGCCGAGCGATTCGTAGAGGTATTCCTTGATCTCATCCTTGTCGATCAGGAAAAAGCGCTCGGGCGATCGGCCGCCCTGCAGCGCGCTCATCAACGCGATCTGTACTGACATCCCATCCTGCAGTCCCTCACGCAACGGCAAGTCCACCGGCTGCGCTTCGGCAGTGCCGCGGATGCGACCGGCACGCCAGTCGAAATCGAGGCGGATATCGCGCTGCACGTCCTCGGTGCCGTCGTCTGCGACATAGCGCAGGGGGCGCGGCGTGCCGTCCGAGAGCACGAACTGGCTGGTCTGGCGGATCTCGCCCGCCAAGGCGAGCTTGAACACGCCTCGCGCGTTAGCTCGCGAGACATAGCGCCAACGCCCGCCGCCCTCGGCGGAAAGTTCCAGGGTGGTGCTGCCGGCATTCATGCCACGGTATATGACTTCGAAGTCTGCGCTGAACGGGGTCAGCGCAGGCTGCGCCGTGGCGTCAAGGGCGGATATCGCGAGCATCGCGAAGAGTCCGATCGCAGCGGCGGCGGCGGTCCGTCTTGGGGGCGTCACTGGGTCCTCATCGAGGCGTAGCCTCCCCGGCAGCGGAGTCATCAAGCAGTCTGGCATCCAGACGGGTGGGCATCCAGAAGGGGTGCGTCGAGCGCGTGGCCATCGAACCGCGGGATACCCTCGTCGCAGGTCAGGCGTCCGTCGGCGATCCAACCGATGACGCGCGGGAATATCACATGCTCGCGCTCGAGCACCCGCGCTGCGAGGCGGATCTCGTCATCGCCCGCCAACACTGCGATCCGCGACTGCAGCACGGGCGGTCCGCCGTCGAGCTCCGCCGTCACGAAGTGGACCGTGCAACCGTGCACGAGTTCCCCGGCCTCGAGCACCCGCCGATGGGTATGCAGGCCCTTGTGGCGCGGCAGCAGCGAGGGATGGATGTTGATCAAGCGGCCGGCCAGCGTCTGCACGAACTCTGCCGACAGGATGCGCATATATCCGGCGAGCACGACGAGCTCGATGTCGAACGGTACGAGTGCGGCCAGCAAGCGTTCGCCGTGTGCAGTGCGTGACTCGCCCGGCAGAGGCGGCAGTTCGAGTGCGGGGATGCCGTGGGTCTGCGCACGTCCAAGCGCTGGCGCGCCCGGGCGATCGGAGATGACCAGCAGGACCTGCGCCCTGATGCGACCGCTGCGGCAGGCATCGAGAATGGCGCCGAGGTTGCTGCCGGTCCCGGAGGCGAGTACCGCCAGGCGCAAAGGGCGCGCGGGCTGCGTGGACGGCCCGCACTTGGCAAGGTCGCTCACCGGATCGACACTTCCCCGTCACCCGCCGTCACCGCACCGATGATCGTGGCGGTCTCGCCCTGCGCCGAGAGCAGTTCCAGCGCCGCTGGGGCGTCGGAGGCGGGCACGATGACCACCATGCCGATGCCGCAATTGAAGGTCCGGTACATCTCCTCGTTGGCGATGCGACCGGTCCGCTGCAGCCAATCGAACACCGGGTCGCGCGCCCACGCCTCGCGCTGCAAGAGCACGGCGCAGCCCTTGGGCAATACGCGCGGGATATTGTCGGTCAGACCGCCGCCCGTGATGTGGGCGAAGCCGTGCACGGGCAGCGCTGCGGCGAGCGCCAGCATCGAGCGGACATAGATGCGGGTCGGGGCGAGCAGGCGGTCGAACAAGGGGCGACCCTCGAGTTGCGTGGTGGCGTCCGCGGCGGCCATCTCGATTAACTTGCGTATCAAAGAATATCCGTTCGAGTGGGGGCCTGAGGAGGCCAGTCCGATCACCGCATCGCCGGGGCGCACCTTGCTGCCGTCGATGATGGCGTCTTTCTCGACCACGCCGACACAGAAACCTGCGAGGTCGTAGTCGCCGCCTTGGTACATGCCGGGCATCTCAGCCGTTTCCCCGCCGACCAAGGCACAGCCGGCCTGTCGGCATCCCTCGACGATCCCCGTGATCACGCTTTCGGCGACCGCCACATCGAGCTTGCCCGTAGCGTAGTAGTCCAGGAAGAACAGCGGCTCGGCGCCTTGTACGGCGACATCGTTGACGCACATGCCGACGAGGTCGATGCCGATGGTGTCGTGTCGGCCGGTATCGATCGCGAGCCGCAGCTTGGTGCCGACGCCGTCCGTGCCGGAGACGAGGACCGGACGCCGCCAGCGTCCTTCGGGCAATTCCACCAATGCCCCGAAGCCGCCGATCCCGGCGAGCACTTCGGGGCGCGTCGCTCTTCGGACCAAAGGTTTGATCCGTTCGACGAGCTCGTCGCCGGCGTCCATGTCGACGCCAGCATCTCGATAGGTCAGGCCGGTGCGTTCGGTATCGGGATCCATGTGCTTTATAAGGAAGACGAAAACGCTATGGTATCTTATCGCCTCGTCATGATGCCTTCCGCAAGTCTCCGCTGCCGACTCTGGCTGGTCGTCCCTCTCTGCTTGACGATGCTGGCGGGTGCCCCACGGTCCAAGGCCGCGCAAGCCGTGGCCGTCGGCGAAGTCACGACGGCGAGCGGCGGTGACGCCGCCTTCGCCGAAGGGATGAGCACGGTGCTGGTGCGACTGACCGGCCGTCGCCAAGCAGCGACAGATCCGCTGTTCGCGCCGCTCGTGGCGGGTGCCCGACGCTATGTGCAGGTCTACCGACCCCCGAGCGGTGCCGCGCCGGCACGCATCACGTTCGATGCCGCAGCGGTCGAGCGCGCGGTCGTGGCCCTGGGCCAGACCACTTGGACGCGCACGCGCCCCGTGGTGGTCGGCGTCATCATCCAGCCGCCCGCCGACGCCGATCCCGTGAAGGTCCGCACGGAACTCGAGACGGCCGCCAGCGAGCGCGGTCTGCCGCTCAAGCTCTCCTCGGCCTCTGCAGCCGGTTTGTCGGCACAAGTGCAGGTGGCCGCCCCGGAGGCGATCGCCGCCGCACGACGCCTCGGTGGCGATGCGTTGCTGCTGGGAACCGCCGATGGTCCCGATTGGCAGTGGACCTTGTTCGAGGGCGGCGCCATGACCGTGTTCACGGGCGGTCCGGTGGCGGGCGTCGAGGGTGCCGCGGACCACTTTGCACTCGGCGTCGCCGCTGCGAGCGGTCCGGGCAGCGCGGCCGAGCTCGAGGTCGAGGGCATCGGATCATTGTCCGATCTGGTCCGTGTGCAGCGTCTGCTCGAGTCGCTACCCGGTGCGCGCAACACGACCGTGGTCGCGGTCGGCGGCCCGCGGACCCGCTTCCGCGTCGAGATCCCGCGCGGGAGCGAAGGGCTCACCGAAGCGCTCCTTGCGCGCCCCGAGCTTGTGCGAAGCCGCGGCGAAGACGCTGCCTTGGTCTATCTGCTCGGACGCTGAGCCTGCGAGGATCGTGGACATGCTGCGTCACCTTCCGAATTTCATCTGCGTGCTGCGCATGCTGCTTACCGTCCCCACGGTGGTGGCGATCTCGCGCGGTGACCATGGCGAGGCGCTCGGGTTCTTCGTCATTGCAGCGTTGTCGGACGGGCTCGACGGCTACCTCGCCAAGCGTAATGGCTGGACCAGTCGGCTCGGCACTATCCTTGACCCGTTGGCCGACAAGCTCTTGCTCGTCGCGGTGTTCATGACCTGCGTGTGGCAGGGCTTGGTGCCTGCCTGGCTTGCGGTGGCGGTCATCGCCCGCGACCTCATGATCATCGGCGGGGCGATCATCTATCGGTTGTGGTTCGGGGCGGTCGAGGGACAGCCTACCGTCTTGTCTAAGATCAATACGGCACTGCAGATCACGGTGGTGGTCGCGGCCTTGCTTGCAGCCCTGACCGGTCAGCCGCCTGCCGTGTTCATCGAGGCGTTGGCGGTCGCGACCTTGGCGACGACCATCGCCTCGGGCACGGTTTATCTGGCGATCTTCTTCCGTCGTGGCTGGCGGCAGCTCGGCGACGCTGCGGTCGAGTGATGCAGCAACTGCCGCTCGGCGTCCGCTTGCGCGAGCGTGCAACTTTGGACGCCTTCGTCGTGTCGCCCGCCAACGCCCACGCCGTGTCGCGCTTGCAGGAGCTCGCGAACGGCGGTCACGGCGTACTCTGGTTGTGGGGAGCGCAGGGCACCGGTCGGTCGCACTTGCTGCAAGCCGCTTGTGCCGCAGCGCCTGTCTCGAACCGTGTCGGCTATCTGCCGCTGCTCGGGCTCGAGGCCTCGGGCGAGGAGTTGCTCGAGGGCGCAGGTTCGCTCGACCTGCTGTGTCTTGACGATCTCGACAATCGGGTCGGGGGTCGCGACTTCGAACTTGCGATGTTCGGCGCCTACCGCGCGATCGAGGAGGCGCGTCATGCGCTCGTCGTGGCGGCTACCGTGCCGCCAGCCGCATTGCGCTGGGCCTTGCCCGATCTCGGCTCGCGTTGCGGGGCGGCCGAGGTGTTCCAGCTGCGTCCGCTCGACGACGCGCAGCAGGAGCAGGCACTTCGACAGCGCGCATCAGCCCGCGGACTCGATCTGCCCGAGGAGACGCTGCGCTATCTGCTGCGCCGCTTCCCCCGCGACATGACGAGCCTCGGCCGATTGCTCGAGCAGATCGATGAGGCCTCGCTCAGCGCACAACGCCGGCTCACGGTGCCGTTCGTGCGCGCCATCATCGGCGACGCGGCGGGCGATCCTTGAGCGCGAGCGCAGTCTCGGCGACCCGTGCGCCGTGGGCCTGCGCCAGCGCCCGTACCGAACCATCCAAGGCAGGCAGGCTGCCGTAGGGGGTCAGATGCGTGGCGCCGTACGGGGTGCCGCCTGTGCGGGTCTCTGAGAGGGCAGGCTCGGAGTTGGGCAGTCCGACCAGCAACATCCCATGGTGCAGCAGCGGCAGCATCATGGTGAGCAGGGTGCTCTCTTGTCCGCCATGCAGGCTGCTGCTGCCGCCGAATACGCCCGCGGGCTTGCCGGCGAGGCCCCCATCGGCCCACAGGGCGCTGGTGCCATCGAGGAAATATTTGAGTGCGGCCGCCATGTTGCCGAAACGGGTGGGGCTGCCGATCAGCAGCCCGTCGCAGCGCCGCAGGTCATCGAGGGTCGCCCAGGGCGCTCCGTCGGCGGGGACGGCGCGCGTCGGCCGCTCGCTTTCGGCGGAGACGGGAGGCACCGTACGCAGCGTCGCGATGGCACCGGGCACGCTCTCCACACCGCGGCAGATCTGGCGCGCCAGTTCAGCCGTGGCGCCGTGGCGCGAGTAGTAGACCACCAGGATCTCGGCGTCGCCGCTCACGGTTGCACCCGTCCCAAGGCGGCCTGATGGGCGGCGTTCACGCGCTCGACCACTTCATCGGCTGGCCAATCCTCATTCGCGCTCGCGCGCCGATGACGATACTCGAGCCGCCCGGCGTCGAGGCCGCGGTCGGAGACCACGATGCGGTGCGGGATGCCGAGCAGTTCCGCGTCCGCGAACTTGACGCCCGGCCGCGCATCGCGGTCATCGAGCAGCACTTCGAGACCGATCGCCTGAAGGTCGGCGTAGAGCT